>Ga0265327_10001542_pt1 | contig 28399 bp, 22 predicted proteins | sample 41621metaG_FD_202089 | JGI IMG/M metagenome (GOLD analysis project Ga0265327, IMG submission 202089) | Rhizosphere microbial communities from Carex aquatilis grown in University of Washington, Seatle, WA, United States - 4-16-21 metaG | ecosystem: Host-associated > Plants > Roots > Rhizosphere...
ATGCTTGCCCCAAATTTTGCCTGCCATGGCTGACACTCCCGCCGTCCCCGACGCTTCCAGTGAAACCGTGATCTGGAAAGGAAACACGTCCCAGTGGACCCACTTCGGCTACTACTTGTTCTGCGTACTGCTCGCCATCGGCTGCATCGTCGGAGCTTTTTTCACCGGAGGACTGGCCGCCATCGGTCTCGTCATTCCCTTGGTGATGTGGATTATCCGTTGGTGGGCCACCCGCACCACCCGGTACACGCTGACCAACCAGCGGCTGCTGATTACCCATGGCATCCTGAACCGCCGGGAAGACAACTTGGAGCTTTACCGCGTACGGGACTACTCCATGGAGCAACCCTTGAATCTGCGCATGCTGGGCTTGGGAAACATCCATATGGTGACCTCGGATCCCATCACGCCCAATCTCTCCATTCGAGCCATCCCAGAGGTGGAGAAGGTGCGGGAAGCACTTAGACATTCCGTGGAGGCAGCACGCGACCGCAAGAGGGTGAGACAGATGGACATGGACACCATGGTGGATGGTGTTTCGGATCAAATCGACGATGCGGGGCATCATTCCTGAGGCCCTTTCCGAGTTTTTGGCATAAGTGGTTTAGGATAAGCCGAAAACAACTCTATAAACAGGTCCGGACTTGAAACGTGAGGTTGAAGTCCGCTATGGAAGAGCTGCAAAAATAATTTGCATATCTTTATAAATCATGGGAACCCATGAAAATTCTAAAAATCACAAATTTTTGCTCGACATTTAGGCAATATTAAATAAAATCACCTGAGAATTATGGTTGCTAATGCTCCTTCCACGGCCGGTACCATGCAGTTTGTGTATCCCACCCTGTTGAACCTTACCCAGCAGAACAGCGACGGGTTTCATCAGGAGCTGCTGCGCGGCCTGACGCACAAGCTGAACAACCTGCTCGCCATCATCCAAGGCTTCAGCAGCCTTATCCTCATGAACGAGGAACTGGACGCCTCCGTGCTGGAGAACATGAAGCACATCAAAGACGCCAGTGTGAACATCTCCAGCCTCAGCGAGCGCATCCGCGGCGCGGGCGGTTGTTCCAAGATCAATCTCCAGCCGCTGAACCTGAACGAATACCTGACGGTGGTCTCCAGCGCCATCAACGATCCGTTCACCAAGGCCGGCGTGCCTTTCGACCTGAGCGTGGCGTCCAATCTTCCGCCTGCGCAGGTGGATCCGTCCCGATTCAAGGACATGCTCCTGGAAATCCTCAAGAACGCCGCCGAAGCCGCGCAAAAGGGCAATGGCCGCGTGCTGATGCAGGTCACCGGCCCTGGCATGGTGAGTCCGGAGCAGGATGGCCGCATTGACATTCTCATCAGCAACACCGGCTCCCAGATCACACCGGAGAAACTGCCGGAGATTTTTCGCCCGTTCCACGGCACCAAGAATGGACCGCACCTGGGCCTCGGCCTCACGATCGCCGCCATGCTGGGCTACCAAATGGGCGCACGCATCGGCGTGAACTCGCAGGAGAATACCACCACGTTTTGGATTAGCCTGCCGGTGGCGTAATTGGCACTAGCTTCCCCAAGCGAGGGGACGAGGCTTCCATGCATCGGGCAGGGGTCCGCAAGAAAAACTATTCCACGCGAATGGTGTTTCTCCGTGTGTGAAATGCATCCTTCGCACGATCGTTCTCATCGGTGCCGGAGCACTGGCGGTGGAACCGTCGCCCGCACCTCTTGTGCATCCGCCCATGCGGCCCGCGGACGTTGGTGGAGTCACGCCAATGGGGCTTATGGTCGGCGCGCACGTTACGCCGAGCGACCACATTTACCTTTTTCCCAAGGACCGGAATGCCTCGCGCGAGGCTTACGATGTCTTCGCCATGGCCGATGGCGTCATTAAGCACATCCAGCATCGCACTTCCATGCAGGGGAGTGCCGAGCAGAAGCGCAGCTATGATGACTACCGCATTTTCATTGAGCACAGCCTACACTCACCACCTACTACGACCTCGTCACCAAGCTCGCGCCCGACATCGAGCAAGCCGCGCGTGCAGGTCTGGGGGAACGCGGCGGCTTCCGCGGGCGGATTCCGTTGAAGGCCGGACAGGTCGTTGGTAAGATCGGCCAGCGTTCACTCGACGTGGGCGTCGTGGATCAGAAGGTCGCGCGCAGTTTCATCGTGCCGGAGCATTACAAACTGGAGCCGTGGAAGTTGCACACCGTCGATCCGTTCGACTATATGGCCGAGCCCTTCCGAAGCGAACTGCTGAAGCTCAACCCGCGCAAGGCCACGCCGCTCGGCGGGAAGATCGATTTCGATGTGGATGGCGCGCTCTCCGGGAACTGGTTCCTCGAAAACACCAATGGCTATTCCGGCGCCGGCGATCCGCGTGGCTACTGGATGGGCCACCTCGCGTTTGTGCGGCATCACATTGCATCCGAGCAAATCGTCATCTCCATCGGTGACTTCGGCGGCCAGCCGAAACAGTTTTGGGTAAAAGGAAATAGCCCCGATCCCACGAAAGTGAAGGAGGACAGCGGCATCGTTGCCTACGAACTCATTTGGGGCTCCGTCGGAGCCGACGGCCGCAGGTTCGAGGGCCTCGACACCTCTGCCGTCCAGGGCGTTGTGCTCGCGCAGGTTCTTCCCGCGCGAAAGATCAAAGTGGAGATCATTCCCGGTCATCGGGGGCCGCCTCCGGCGGCTTTCAGCGACGCCGCGAAGATTTTCGAGCGGTGACCACCGGACGGAGTCTCCGGCCAAAGAGGCGAACCGCTCGTGTGAAAGTTACACCGTTTCAATCTTCCCGCAGCGTCCCGGAGGTGACGCCCAGTTGCGATTGCGCCCTCAATTCCCGCCACAGGCTGTCGCCACGCTTGGCGCCGACGAGAAGGTCCTGATATAGCCGGATGACACGTGCGGTCTCCTCCGCCGATTCCTCCAGCAGCTCGACGCGGAAGTGCGCCAGCCCGGCACGCCGCATCTCGTCGTAGTATTTGGCGCCGGTCTGGGCCACGGCATTGAAGAGTGTGTTGCGGCAGCCTACGTCCGCTTTGAGCGGATGTTCCATGCCCACGCGGTCGCGTAGTTTCACCTTGTGCCGGTCACAAGGCCGACCGCAATCCAGGAACGATTTCCCTTCGGAGAGAAACGCGGCAAAGGCACAGTGCTCCATGTGAAACATGGGCATGTGCTGGTGCAGTGTCACTTCAAACCACGGCGGCGGCGCGGCGCGGAGCATTGCCAGAGCCTGCTCAATGTTCAGGTCATAGGAAACCGTGAGCCGCTCCAGTCCGGATTGGATGAGGAACTCTGCGGTCAAGGGATTGGCCACGTTCAACGAGAAATCGCCCATCATGCGCAATCCGGAGTCGGAGAAAAATTCGATCGCGCCAAGGTTGCGGATCAGCACACCATCGGGCTCCGCGCGGGCAATGAGCTTGAAGAAACCTTCCTCGCCAGATTTCTGGATGCGTGGTGTCGCCAGGAAAATTTCTGTTTTGCCCGGATGCGATCGCGCGGATTTCACCGCGTCGGCGTAGCGGCGAATGTCTTCAAAATCCAAATAGACGCGCGTTACTTTCGCCTCCAGTGCGGCTTCCACCTGTTCCGTGCTGCGGCAAAGCACCAGCAGTTCCGGCTCCGCTGCCTTTGGAGACTCCGCGCGTCCTTTCGCAATGGGCTCGAGCATCGCGGTGAGGCTCGCGATGGCTGGCGTCGCTTTGGGCGATGGCTTGGCAGGGGCCTTTTCGAGGAGTTCCACCATCTCGCGCCGCATGCGGTTGAGTTCGCTGACGGGCAGGATTACTTCGCCGTTCAACCGCATCTCCAAGGTCGCCAGTTCGAAAGGTGTTCCGCCCAGTTTGCTCAATTGCTGCTCAAGGGTCTCGCGCGTCAGCGGGCGCTTCTGCGCGGTCTGCAGCGGCATCACGGAAAGCACTTCCAGTTCCGGCTCGCCTCGGACATTGAGCACCGCCAAACGGAGCGGCGCGCCGGTCTCACCCGTCACCTGGAGGTGCAGGGGACGCTGCTTGCGCACCGGGATGTCACCCTGAAACGTGGCGCGCAGCTCGCGCTCCAGTGCAGGATCGCTCGTCTTGTAAACCCGGGTGCCGGGCCGGATGGCGGAGAAGTTGATCTTCCCATGCTGAAACTCCAGCACGTGCCCTTGCACGCCGAAGACGTAGCCGCCCTGCTCGTGATCGGTATCCGATGGATTTTCAAAGGCCACGCCGTCGCCTGGCTTGAGTGGAACGCGGAATTGATCCAGCTCCACCGCATCATGGTAAACTTCATGAACTTTCCCAAGCAAGGGCCCGCGCTTTTTGCCGAACCGCGCGCCCACCAGTTCCTGGTGATTCACCCCATGCATCCAGCCACTGTAGAGGCCGCGACTGAACGTCATCTCCAAGGCGTAGCGGTCCTTCTCGCTGGATTTTGGCTCTCGGACCTCGGATTTTGAATTTCCCAGCGCCGCATCCATGGCGCGGCGGTAGGCGCCGGTCACGGCGGCCACATATTCCGGTGACTTGAGCCGGCCCTCGATCTTGAAGCTGCGGATGCCGAGTTCGATGAGGCGGGGGATTTCCTCAATCGCCGCGAGATCCTGCGGTGAAAGGAGATAGCGTTTGTCCTGTAGATTTTGTTTCACCCCGTCCACAATGATTTCGTAGGGCATGCGGCAGGCTTGCGCGCATTCGCCGCGATTCGCGCTGCGCTTGCCCAGGGATTCGCTGGTCAGGCATTGGCCGGAGTAGGCCACGCAAAGGGCACCGTGAACGAATACCTCCAGCGGCAGGGGATCGCCTGATTTTTGAAACCGCTCCAGTTCCCGGAGTGAAAGCTCGCGCGCCAGCACCGCCAGGTCCAGACCCAGGCGTTGGGCAAACCGCAGGCCTTCCGGCGAAGTGATCGTCATCTGGGTGCTGGCGTGCAGGTGCAGCCCGGGCGTGAGCGCCTTCACCATGCGTGCCAGGCCAAGGTCTTGCACGATCACCGCGTCCACGCCGGCGCCTTCCAACAGCCGGAGCTGCTTTTCCGCGTCGGCCAGCTCGGTGGTGAAGATGAGGGTATTGAAGGCGCAGTAGCCCTTCACCCCGTGCCCGTGGAGAAACTCCATGAGCTTCGGCAAGTCGGCTTCCGTGAAATTGTCGGCCCGCAGCCGCGCATTGAACCGCGGCAGGCCAAAGTAGATGGCGTTCGCGCCGTTGGCGACCGCCGCGCGCGCGCATTCCCAGTTGCCGGCAGGGGCAAGCAGTTCGGGGGCGATGGCGGGCAGTTTCAAGGGGGTAACAAAATACCGCGAAATCTGCGTTACGCGAGGTTATCTTGAGGGGTGACGCCGCCCGGCCTGAAGGAGCAGATTCGCCAGCGCGCGCTGGAGCTGGGCTTCAGCGACTGCCGCATCGCGCCCGCGAAGCCCGCCACGCACCGTGCCCTGCTGGAGCAATGGGTGGCGGAGGGCAAATATGGCGATATGGCCTGGATGGCCCGAAACTTGGATCGCCGTGGCGATCCGCGCGAGGTGCTGCCCGGCGCGCAGTCCGTGATTGTCTTCGCGCTGAACTATTTCCAAGGCCAGCCCCAGCCCGGAGCTTTGGAAGGTCGCATCGCGCGTTACGCGTGGAATGATGACTACCATGACAGCATCCAGAAGAAGTTGGCTGCGTTGAACGAATTTCTCGAGCGGTGCGGAGGCACGCAGCGCTACTATGTGGATACCGGTCCTGTGCTGGAGCGGGACTTTGCCAGCGAGGCCGGCGTGGGTTGGGGTGGCAAGAGCACCATGCAGATCCACCGCAGGTTGGGCACATGGTTTTTCCTCGCGGAGATCATCACCACACTGGAGCTGGAAGCGGACAAGCCCGAGTCGGATCACTGCGGCAAATGCACCCGCTGCATCGTCGCCTGTCCCACCCAGGCCATCACCGCACCGCGCCGTCTCGATGCGCGCCGCTGCATTTCCTATCTCACCATCGAGCACAAGGGCAGCATCCCTCTCGAATTTCGCCGGGCCATTGGCGGTCACCTCTACGGCTGCGACGATTGCCTCGTGGCGTGTCCGTGGAATAAATTCGCCCAAGTTTCACACGAAGCGGCATTCCAGGCGCGCGAAAGCGCTTTCAACCTGCGGCTGCGCGACATGCTGAAGCTCACGGATGAATCGTTCCGCGCTCTCTTTTCCAAGTCACCCATCAAGCGCATCAAACGTCTCGCCTTCCTCCGCAATGTCTGCGTGGTGCTGGGCAACATCGGCACCGCTGAGGACCTGCCGGCGCTGGAGGAAGCCGCGCGGGATGAGCATCCGCTGATTCGCGAGCACGCGCAGTGGGCCATCGCGGAAATTGCAGCGCGCGGTTGATTGCAAGAATGGGGAGGATTGCGCGCTATTTTTCGGATGCGCCTCACGCTTTCGCTTTCGATCTTGTTTCTGGGTACCGCCCTTGCCCAACAGCCCTCGCCGTTGCCAGACGCCAAGCCGGTGCCGCGCGTGCAAATCCTCCCGCTGCCGGACCACCAGGCGACCTTCTTGCTAGAGGGCAGGGAACTGACGCGCTTCCACTTTGATCCCAAATCGAAGCGTCCCTTCTGGTATCCGGTGCAAACCTCGCTGGCGCCTTCGCTGATCCGCATCGGCCATCCGCACGATCCGGTGACGCATCGCCACCACTACGGGGTGTGGATCACCCATTCGGACGTGAGCGGCGTGAATTTCTGGGACGACGAGGCCGACAACGGCAAGGACAAGGTGCGCGGCAGCATCGTTTACCAGCGCACGATCGGCTATTGGGACGGCGATGAATCCGCCGCCATGATGACGCTGAACCACTGGATCGCGGAGCGCGACGGCCACGTACTGCTCCTCGAAAAAAGGCGCAGCGAACTGCGGCCTCTCAACGGCGCAAAGTCTTGGATGCTCATCGTGGACAGTGAATTCACTGCGCCGAAGGGCAAAACGGCTACTTTTAACCCCAGCGGCTTCGGCTTGCTTAGCGCGCGCATGGCGAAAACCATCGGCGTTCATGACGGTGGCGGACGCATTTTGAACTCGGAGGGGCAGGTCAATGAACAGCAAGTGTTCCGCAAACCGGCGAGGTGGTGCGACTACAGCGGGCGTCTCACGAACGACGCGCAGGGCTTCGCGGGCATTACCCTGATGAATCATCCGGGAAATCCCAATCACCCCACCGCCTTCCACGTGCGCGATGACGGCTGGATGTGCGACTGTCTCTCCCTTGAGAAGCCCATCGAAGTGGGTGACACCCGGCCACTCCACGTGCGCTGGGCGCTCTGGGTACACGAAGGTGTGCCAGACCAGCAGACCTGCGAGGCGATGTGGCGAAAATTCTCGGAGCTGCCTCTTCCGGACATGGCACAAAAGCCCTAGGCGTTGTTTTCTACTATCCCGAAAAGAATTTCAGGGTGACAATCGTGCTTGGCATCTTGACATCCGCCTTGTTAGATTCGTGAGGGAAATTGCATGGCAGGCCGCTACAAAATTTTTGAAGAGCTCGGCGTCGGAGGCGCCGGGAAGGTTTTCAAAGCTTACGACACCCAGCTTGACCGCTATGTGGCGATCAAGCGCCTTCTCACCAGGGAAGAGGCGGAACGGCAGGACAACCAGTCCGCGAACATGCGCAAGGAGGCGGCATCACTCGCGACGCTACAGCACCCGAACATCGTCACCATCTTCGACCTGGGTGGCGATGAGGAGGGGACTTTTATTGTCATGGAGCTGTTGGAGGGGGACACGCTTGCGGATTGGTTGAGCGGTTCCACTCTAGGGCTCACCGACTTTTACGAACTGGCCACGCAGACGCTGGAAGGAGCGCTCACCGCGCACAGCCAGAGCATCCTGCACCGCGATCTGAAGCCGGAAAACATCAAGGTAAAGCGCATGGCGGGTGGCCGCCTCCAGGCGAAGATCGTGGACTTTGGCCTGGCGCGACTTTCCTATGGCGCGAAAAAGCAGACGGAGGACCAGCGAGGGAATGTGCTGGGGTCCATTTACTACATGGCGCCGGAGCAGTTCCTTCGTCGGCCGCTCGATGGCCGCACGGATTTGTATTCGCTGGGCTGCGTCTATTACCAGGCGCTGAGCGGTCGCCGCCCCTTTCAGGATGCGACCATGGCGGGAGTGATGAATCTTCACCTGCAGCATGAAGTGACATTGCTGCACGATATTCGGCCGGATCTTCCGCAGCAGGTGTGCGACTGGGTGATGTGGCTCATGAACAAGGAGCCGCAGGACCGCCCCGCGAACACGCAACAGGCGCTGGATACCCTGCGCGCGCTGCATGCCTCGGGACAGTTTGCGGAGCGGCCCACGGGTTCCGTGCCTGCGCGAACCTCCTCCGCTCCGGTGCGGCCTGTGACCACCGGCATCGCCCGTCCGGCCACAGGTGGAGTCTCCCAGCGCATCACGTCCTCGGCGCCGCGACGGATTTCGACCCCGATCCTACAACCGGCGCAGGAGGAGGTGCAGTATGCGATCCCCAGCACCGCGGCGGACCTCGACGATTCTTTGCCGATGGCACAGCCCGCGCCTGAAAAAAAGGGCATGCCGGCGTGGATCTGGATCGTCCTGCTGCTGGCCGTGGGCGGCGGTGCAGCATGGTTTTTTCTCCTGCGCAAGCCGGCGGAAGGCGGTGGCGCTTCGTCCCCGACGGAAGTCACGCAGCATCTGGCGCCGGCGAAGCTTCCCAACTCGATCCTGGACACGGGCTGCATTATTCACTGGAGTGCGGCGGACGGCGCCGTTGCCTGGAGCGATGCTGGCAAAACGGACGCTGCGGAAAATGGAGACTCCGTGGTGGAGGTGCATGACTTGCTGCCCACGATCGCCGGTAACTCGGACCTGACGACTTACGACCGCAAGCTTTCCAACTGCCCCAAGCTGTTGGTGGAAAAACTGGACGGTTTCAAAGCTCCTTTGGCCTCGCTGAACTTTGAAGCAGGGCAGGGGATGATGCACCGCATGGATGCGGGCAAGCCGGAATTCAAAATCTATCCGATGGGCGAAAGCGCACCGTCCAAGGGATTTACCCTGATGATGCTCTTCAAGCCGTGGCTGCTGCAGAAGGAATCCCGCATCGTGCGTCTCCGCGCCCAGGACAAGGATGCTTTGTTTGATATCATCGCGACGCCCGGCAACGAATTCAAACTGCGCATCCGCATCGCCGGCAAGACAAAGGAGACCAAGATCGTCAACCGTAAGACCGCCATCTACAGCCTGATCTCACTCACTTTCGATGGCGCCAACAACAAGGCACTCCTGAATGTGCGCGGCCAGGACGGCGGCAAAAACCAGATCAGCACTGACGTTCCGCCCGGCTGCCCCACGCTCAACGAAGTGCGCTTTTCGGATTACTCCAAGGATCCCGCCCATCCCGTCGGCGATACGGACAAAGTCACCGGCTTCCTTGCCGAAGTGATGCTCTGGCCTTTCTTCATGGATTGGAGTCCGCGCAGCGCCCAGGAGATGAAAATTACCGAGTTTTACTTCACCAATCCCGGCACGCGGTACAATTGAATGGGTCCGGCTGATCTCATCGCGGATGCGCGAACTCTCTCGAAAAGGCTCACTGGCCTTTCGTTCTCGGCTCCAGTGGCAAACGTTTACAATCCACTCGAGTACGCGGCGCGGTCCCACGAGAAGTATTTGGAACTGGCGGGTGCTTCGCCCAAGAAAGTCGTGTTTCTGGGCATGAACCCGGGACCGTTTGGCATGGCGCAGACGGGTGTACCGTTCGGAGAAATCCCCGCGGTGCGCGACTGGATGAAAATCTGCGAGCCGGTGGGCAAGCCTCCACACGAGCATCCCAAGCGGCCCATCCTGGGATTCGATTGTTCCCAGAGTGAAGTGAGTGGTCGTCGGCTCTGGGGCCTCTTTGCGGAGCGCTTCGGTCCCGCGGAAGAGTTCTTCAAGGACCACTTCGTCGCGAACTACTGCCCATTGGTTTTCATGTCGGAAACCGGCGCGAATCTCACACCGGACAAGATCAGCGCGCGGGAGATGCAGCCAGTGTATGCCGCGTGCGACGCGCACCTGCACCGCATCGTCGAGATTCTGAAACCGGAGTGGGCCATTGGCGTCGGCGGCTTTGCCGAGGCGTGTCTGATGCGCGTCTGCGCGGATCGCAAGGATTTGAAGATCGGCCGCATCCTTCATCCCAGCCCCGCCAGTCCCGCCGCCAACAGGGATTGGTCTGGCAATGTGACGAAGACGTTGGAAGGCCTCGGAGTCTGGAAAAAAGCGTGAACGCATTGTCTACGGTCTCGCCTTTTCCTCCAGGAACAGCGCATTGATTTCCTTTTTCGACGCCAAGGCGCGCCCTTCCACTGGCCCCAAGATCAGCAGCGCGGTGTCCCATCCATCCGCCGCAAAACAGGAGTCCGTGATCACGGAGACGGACACGAGGTTGTGCTCGATTGGCCGACCCGAGCGCGCATCCAGCACGTGCGCATACCGTTTTCCGTCCTTTTCAAAATACTGGCGATACACGCCGGAAGTAGAGAGTGACTGATTGCTCAACGGCAACGCGCTGGTGGGTTCGCCCTGCTGGGCAAAGGGCTGCTGGATTCCCACCTGCCACGGCTTGCCTTCATCGTTCACACCTTCGGCGCGCACGGCTCCGCCGATCTCCAGCAAGAAATTCTTCACACCTGCCCTGCGCAGGATGCGGGTGAGTTCATCCACCGCGTAGCCATCCGCCATCGCGGAAACATTGATTTGAAGGAGCGGATCGCTTTTGCGGAGCGTCGCCGGATGAGCGCGCACTTCTAGCTTGTTCCAACCCACGTGCTGCTTTGCTGCCGCGATGGCTGCGTCGGACGGCGGCTCCGTGATGTGTCCTTTGGACCCGAAGCCCCACAGATCTACCAGCGGCGAAATGGTGACATCAAACGCGCCCTGCGTTTCTTTGCTGAGCTGCAGAGAGAAGCTCACCATCTCCGCCAGCTCTCGCGGCACCTCGGTCCAGTCCGTGCTGGGGTTCGCGTTGAAGCGCTTCAGCGGCGAGTCCCGCCAGTTGGTGATGGCGCCCTCGATTTCATTGAGGCGGGTTTGCAGCACCTTGGGAAGTTCGCGGGTTTTGACCTCAGCTGCGGGTTTGGAAATCTTGAGATGCCACGTCGTGCCCATGGTGGTGCCGCTGATCTCGGCGAGGGGTGGCTTGGAGCAGGTCGTGAGTGTGAGGGCGAGGGCGAGTCTGAAGTGGATTTGTCGCAAAGAAGCAAAGAAGCCATGGAGTGAGGGCTTTAACTTCCTCTTGCCTTCTTGGCCTCTTGGCTCCTTGGCGTTAAAACTTTGCCGCATACGTCACCCCCAGCGCTACAAGGGTTAACCCCAACGCCACCAAGTCGCGTTTCCCAAATGTGTCTCCATGCCCCGCATAACGTACAAACTTCAGCAGCGCCCCCGTGGGACATCCATAGCGGCAGTAAGCCAAAGGAACGAATAGCGAAGCAATCAATCCCACCACCGCGATGATGAGCGTGCTCCAGCCCGCCACACGGAAGAGATAGGCGTCGAAGGGCTCCAGCGCGTTAAGGTTCACCTTCCAGCCCAGCAGCGCGGTGAGCAGCACCACGATCAGCAAGACCAAGGGAATCTTTTCCAAAAGCCGCGACAACGATTTCGGCACCGCGATCTGCCATTTCAATCGATGCGCCGCGAGCTGCTGCAACGCCCCATGCGGGCAGAAGTGATGGCAATAAAACTGATGGCGCGTCAGAAGTGGCAGCAGCAGTGCCGCCGTCGTGAGCAACACGAGCGCCGGAGCGCTGGTCCACGGAATCCCATGAGCCGACCAGCCCACCAGCAGCCCCTGCGAAATCATGGACCCAAGGTGAAACCCCGCGTAGCCCACGAGCAACAGTTGATGGGGAATGCGCACCCACGCCTTGCCTCGCAGCGGTGTGAAGGCCACGAGACACGACCAGATGAGGATGGCGGCGAGGCCCAGATTGTCCGCATCCCAGCGCATGCGTTGCCAGAATGGTTTTTCTTTTTCATAGGCGGCAAGTTGCTTCGCGCGCCGCTTCAGACCCTCCGCTACCGCCCAACTCGTTTCCGTGGCGCCGGAAACACCTTCGATCTGTGCCGCCTTGAAGTCGAGATCGCCGAGCTTTGCGGTTTGCATCCCTTCAAAGAGGCGGAGGAAGTACTTGTCGCCTGTCACGTAGGCCACGTAGTCCTTGGTGTCGTAGCTTTTGCGGAGGCGTACGCCCACGATCTCGCTGCCCCAGCCATTTAGGACTACCAAGGTATCGCTGGGACCCTTGTAGCCCACGATCGAATCACTGAGCGGTGAAGTGCGGCAGGCGTAACCGAGGAGGTGTTTCTTTTCATCCAGCACTTCGATCACTCCGCGCCAGCTCTTTGAAGGCTGCAGCATCGTCGCCTTGGGAAGAATTTGCTGCACCTCCGCCAACGTGATCTCATCCGGAAAACGCAGCGACACACCCTGCTGACCCAGGCGGCGCAGCACGCCCTCCGCGATGGCGCTGCTCGTCAGTGTCGCTCCGCTCACCGCATCTACCTTGAAGGTAGGCGGTACTTCGCCGCGTTTGATGCCCTTGAAGGATTCAAAGAATTTTCGCGTGCGCAGCACATTGGCCAGGTGCTCCGCTGTGTCGTCGCTGTGCAGCACCCGCAGCCCAAGCACACGTCCTTGCATATCCAGGGCAATAAGCGTGTTCGTGGGTCCGGAGTAGCCGATGATCCCATCCGACAGCGGTGCGGTTTGCGTCACCATTCCCAAAAATTCACCATTCGTTCCGAGCACCCGCTGCGTGGCGGATTCAGGCTCGCGTGGTCCCAGAGTGGTAGCGCCGGGGAAAAAGTCCCTGACCCGCGATATGTCGAGCGACCCTTCCATTTGCGCTTTCATCCAGCGCTGCTGCGCGTGGATGAGCCACGCGATCGACACGAGGATGCCCGCGCGGTAGAGCCGGAGGAGGAAAGGCTTCAAGACCCCGCCAGCTTCCCGACGGCGCCGAACTTTTCAAGGTCAGTTGATGCGCTGCTGCAAATAGCCCAGGAGGTCCTTGATGGCGATCCTCTCCTGCTGGTTGCTGTCGCGTTCGCGCACCGTGACCGTGTCTTTCAGCTCGTCGCCCTTTTCGCCGAGCGTGTCGAAGTCGATGGTCACACCGTAGGGTGTGCCCGCTTCGTCCTGACGCGCGTAGCGGCGGCCGATGCTGGCGGTCTCGTCATAGAAGCAGTTCATGTGCGGCTTGAGGAGGTTGTACACCTCCCGTGCTTTGGCCACGAGCTCTGGCTTGTTCTTGAGCAGCGGAAACACGCCCACACGGATCGGGGCGATGCGCGGGTGAAAGCGCATCACGGTGAGCACTTCCTTTTTGCCCTTCTCGTCTGTCTTCTCCGTTTCGCTGAAAGCGCTGCAGAGAATCGCCAGCGCCAGGCGGTCGAGACCCGCAGAGGGCTCGATGACGTGCGGCACGTAGAAGCCCTTGAAGAGGCGGTCAAACCAGGCGCGCACTTCGGCCTCGGGCATGGGCTCGCCCTTGGTCTTCGCCTTTTCTACCGCGAGGCGCTTCTGGATGAAGGCTTCCTTCTGTTCCTCCGTGAGTTTAGCCGCTGCTGCTTTCAGTTCGTCATCGAAAAATTCCTGCGGCTTGCCGCTGTGCTTCTGATGCTGGCTGAGGTCAAACTCGCCGCGCGCCGCGATGCCTTCCAACTCGTCGGTGCCGAAGGGAAACTTGAACAAGATGTCCACACAGGCGCGCGCATAGTGCGCCAGTTCATCCGGCGTCTGCCAGTGGTAGGCTAGCACGTCCATGCCGAGGCCGATGCTCTTGTAGAATCTCGTGCGCTGATCGACCCAATAGCGGTGCCACATTTCCCAGCCCCAGTTGGGCTGCGGCGCGCTGAGGTCAGCGCCTTCGCTCCACGCGGTGACGGTGCCGGAGATGATCTCGATCGCCTCATCCGGCTTGATGAAGAACTCCAGCTCCATCTGCTCAAACTCGCGGCTGCGGAAGGTGAAGTTCTTCGGCGTCACCTCGTTGCGGAAGGCCTTGCCGATCTGACAGATGCCGAACGGCACCTTCACGCGGGAGGAGTCGAGCACGTTCTTGAACTGCGCAAAGATCGCCTGCGCGGTTTCGGGCCGCAGATAGGCAACATCGTTCTCCGTGGCGGTGGGGCCCACGTAGGTCTTGAGCATCAGGTTGAAAGGGCGCGCTTCATTGAGCAGGCCTCCGGTTTCGGGATGAAAATCCACGGAGCCTTCCACGACATCGATCTTCTCCTCACCCAGCAGGACAATCTCCTCCGGCTTGCCGGCAGCGGCGCCGGCGTTTTGGGCGATGAGTTGGCGCACACGCTTGCGGAAGCTCTCGATGTGTTCCGTCTTTTTCATCAGCACGGTGACGCTACGTTCACTGCGCCAGCCGGTGGGCGCTTCCGCGCCGCTGAAACGCATCACCGTGCCTACCTGCGGCTCCACGTGGTCCGCACGCACGCGCTTGTTCGTCAGTGTGCATTCACGCATCAGGTCTGCGAACGTATCGACGTGGCCGCTCGCCTTCCAGATGGCGGGGTGCATGATGATGGTGGCATCCAGGCCCACCACGTCCTCGCGCTCGCGCGTCATGGTGCGCCACCAGGCGTCACGCAGGTTGCGCTTCAGTTCCGCGCCAAGAGGGCCGTAGTCCCAAAAACCGCCGATGCCGCCGTAGATCTCACTCGACTGGTAGATGAAGCCGCGCCGCTTGCACAGGCTGACGAGCTTTTCCATGAAAGCGGTGTCGTTTTTCGTTTCGTTGGCCATGGCGGGGAGAGGGAGTGAAAAGGGGAAAGTGAAAAGTAAAAAGGGAGGGGTATGAAGGCGAGCGGAGGCTGGTTCGCAAGGGAAACTCGGCGAGTGGGAAAATTGAAAATTCAACCGCTCAAACTTCAAGGAAGAGCCCCCCGCGGGCCTCACCTTGGAACGCCATGAATTTGGAGTTGAACACCGTTGACAGTTGACCTCTTGACCGTTGATCAGGCCTTGATTTTTCCTTGGATTTTGAGCGGTTGGTTCTTGAAGTTTATTCCGGCAGTTGATCCGGCCCTGGCATCGGCCCGGCGACAATATCCACCCGCGCGCCCTTGCCCAGCTGGTCATAGAGCCACGCGACGTCGCGCGAGGACATGCGCACGCATCCATAGCTGGCGGGGCGGCCCAGCTTGTACTCCTCCGCCGTGCCGTGGATGTAGATGTCCCGCTCAAAGGTGTTCTTGTTCCATGGGTCGAGGCCCGACAACCAGAGAATGCGGGTCACGACCGGGTCGCGTCCCGGGGCGTTGGCGGGCACGATTTCTCCGGTGGGCGTGCGGTCTTTAAACTTCATGCCCAGCGGCTGACCGTCACCGATCTTTTTCGCGACCTTCATGTGACCCAGCGGCGTACCAAAAGACCCGGGTGAATCACTGAGGCAGAAGCGGGAGGTGCTCACCGGGAACATCGCCACGAATTTGCCCTCATCAAAGAACGCCATGCGCTGCTCCGCCACGCTCACCACCAGCCGGTGCTTGGTGTCAGCGCAACTGACAAACAGAACCGTCACCATGGCGGTCAACAACGCGTAGGGGAAGGATTTGAGCATGACCTATGTTAAGCGCAGTTTTCACACATTCTCCAGCGATTCCGGTGGTTCCATTTGCAACCGCGGCCACTTCGTTCATTCGTGAGACATGAGCATCGTGAATCTTGGCCTCATCCAGACGCACGCGACCGACGACAAGGCGGACAACCTCCGCCGCACCGTCGCGTTGATCCGTGAGGCGGCGAAGCGTGGCGCGCAGATCGTCTGCCTGCAGGAGCTTTTTCTGACGCCCTATTTCTGCAAGCGGGAAGACACCGCCCTCTTTAATCTCGCCGAGCCCGTGCCCGGCGACACCACGAAGCAAATGGAGGACCTCGCGCGCGAGCTGGGGGTCGTCATCATCGCCTCGCTCTTCGAAAAACGCGCCCCCGGCATCTACCACAACACCGCCGCCATCATCGATGCGGACGGCTCCTACCTCGGCAAGTACCGGAAGATGCACATCCCGGAGGACCCGGGCTTCAACGAGAAATTCTACTTCACGCCTGGCGACTTGGGCTACAAGCTCTGGCGTACCAAGTTCGCCAACATCGGCGTGCTCATCTGCTGGGACCAGTGGTATCCGGAAGCGGCGCGCCTCACCGCCATGACCGGCGCGGACATTCTCTTTTACCCGACCGCCATCGGCTGGTTGAAATCGGAGAAGGCGGAGCTCGGCAAAGCCCAGCACTGCGCTTGGGAAACCGTGCAGCGCGGTCACGCGGTGGCGAACGGCTGCTATCTTGCGGCGGTGAATCGCGTGGGCGTGGAGGAGGAGACCGAATTCTGGGGCCAGTCCTTCGTCGCCAATCCCTACGGCGAGATCGTCTCCATCGGCTCCGCTTCGAAAGAAGAAGTGATGATTGTGCCCTGCGATCTCAAGGCCGTGGAAGACTTCCGCCGCATCTGGCCCTTCTTCCGCGACCGCAGGATCGATTCCTACCAAGGCGTGACCCAGCGCTGGGGTGATTAAATTGTCTGCCCATGCCTGATCCCAAATCTTATTTCATGCCCGCGGAGTGGTCTCGGCAAGAGGCCGTGTGGCTCTCATGGCCCTGCAACAAGGAGAGCGCTCCCGAGACGCATCAGGTGCTGCAGGCGAAGTTCGGCGAGATCGCCGCAGCCATCTCCCATTTTGAAAAAGTCCGCATCAATGCGGCGGGCGACTGGCACAAGCGCATTCACGAAAGCATCGCGGAGCAGCAGGGCGACATGGCGAATGTGGAACTCTACGAGCATCCCACCAACGACGTGTGGTGCCGCGACCATGGGCCGATCTTTGTGAAGCACCAGGAGACAGGCGATCTGGCGGTGACGGATTGGAAGTTCAACGCCTGGGGTGGAAAGTTCCCTCCATGGGACTTGGACAACGAAGTCCCGGAGCGCGTAGCCAAGGTCTTGGACCTACCCCGCTTTGTTTCCGACATGATTCTCGAAGGCGGCTCCATTGAGGTGAACGGCGCGGGCGTCCTGCTCACCACCGAGGCGGTCCTGCTAAACAAGAATCGCAACGTGGAGTGGTCACGCACCGACATCGAAGCGGAGATCAAGAAGCTCCTCGGTATCACTTCCATTTTCTGGCTGCGTTCCGGCATCGAGGGCGACGACACGGATGGACATATCGACGACATCACCCGCTTCATCCAGGAAGACGTGGTTCTCACCATGGTGGAGAAGCGGGAGAATGATCCGAACAGCCACGTGCTTCAGGAGAACAAGGAACGTCTACAGGATCTGCGCACTGCGGGAGGCAGCCGTGTGGAAATCCTCACCCTGCCTATGCCCGCGCCCCTCACGCCGAGCGGCGGCTGGCGTCTCGACCGCCTGCCGGCCAGCTACGCGAATTTCCTGATCCTCAACGACGCTGTGCTGGTGCCGATCTTCAACCAGGGGAAGCGGGACCGGAACGCGCTCGGCTTTATCAATGAGTGCTTCCCTGGCCGGGAGATCGTCGGGATCGAATGTGCCGACCTTGTCTTCGAAGGCGGCGCCCTGCACTGCATCTCCCAGCAGCAGCCGAAGGCGGGCAACCCTTGACCTCGCGCCGAGTCGGCGGAATCGTAGATCATGGGTGCACAATGGAAACAAAAATGGCGTGAACTGGCCGCGGACCAGAAGGGGAAGATCGTGGGCAAGCTGGTCAGGGAAATCCAGGTCGCGTGCAAACTCGGTGGGTCAAATCCGGAGTTCAACGCGCGTCTGGCCGCGGCCATCGCCGTGGCAAAGAAGCAGAGCGTGACGCGGGACACCATCGAGCGCGCCGTGGCGAAGGGCTCCGGCAGCGGCCCGGATGCCGTGCAGTACCACACCGTGGTGTACGAGGGTTTTGCGCCGCACCGCGTGCCGGTGATTGTGGACTGTCTCACGGATAACAACAATCGCACCGCGTCGGAGATCAAGATGCTCTTTAAAAGCGCGCAGCTTGGCACGCCGGGTTCGGTGGCCTGGATGTTTGAGCACTGCGGCATCATCGAGGCGCATCACGCGGACACGAAGCTGGACATTGAAACCGCGGCGCTTGAGGCGGATGCGGACAACGTAGAGCCTTCAGAAGCGGAGGATGAGGAAGGTGTAGCCCAGATCGGCGCACGATTCTTCTGCGACAAGACGAAGCTCGATGCGGTCACGAAGGCGTTGAAGGCGGCAGGCTGGACCGTGACCACCTCCGAAATCGGCTACGTCGCCAAGGATTTCCCGGAGCTCTCCGATGCAGACCGCGAGGAAGTCACCAAGTTCCTCCAGAACCTGGACGAAAACGCGGATGTGCACCGTGTCTATGCGGCGCTGAAGTAGCTGAAGGCACGCGGACCGTAGTGGCGTAGAAGCATGGTGATTTTTCGCCTCGCATTCTGCCTTTTCATTTTCACCTCGTCGCTTTGGGCTGCGGACGCTGGAAAGCCAAACATCATTGTCATCCTGGCCGATGATCTTGGCTACGGAAGCCTCCATTGCTATGGTGGCGAGCGGTTGCAGACGCCAGCCATCGATCGGCTGGCACGCGAAGGACGGCGCTTTACCAATGCGTATGCGCCGGGCTCGGTTTGTTCGCCCACCCGCTATGCTGTGATGACGGGCCGCTATCTCTGGCGCACGCGCTACAGCGATGGCGTGGGCCTTGGCGCGGCGGATCCCTGCGTGATCGAAAACAGTCGTCTCACGCTCGGCTCGCTCGCCCAAGGGCAAGGCTATCGCACGGCCGCCATTGGGAAATGGCATCTCGGCTTGGGCGCCGCCGCGAAGACGGACTGGAACGCGCCGCTCTCGCCCGGTCCGCTACAGGTGGGCTTCGACTATTTTTTTGGCATGGCGGCGAATGTGAACAATCGCCCGGATGCCTACATCGAAAACGACCAAATCCTCGACCGCACGCCCGGTCAGCTCGTCGCGATCGAAGGCAGAGGCAAAGACCAGAAAACCGTGGGCGTTTCACCCGTGCGCCAGCCGGACCAGGTGATGACGCGCCTCACGGAGAAAGCGGTGCAGTGGATTGGCGACAATCGCGATCATCCCTTCTTCCTCTACTACGCGCCCAATGCAGTGCACGAACCGGTCACGCCTTCGGCCAAATTCACCGGCAGTCCCTTCGGCAAGTACGGCGACTTTATCCAAGAGTTGGACGGGTCCGTCGGCCAAATCCTCGCGGCGCTGGAGAAACATCAGATGCTCTCGAACACGCTCATCATCTTCACCAGTGACAACGGCGGCGCGTTGAATGTGCACCTGGAGGAAAGCATGGTCGCGCTCAAGGCCGGGCTGGCCATTAACGGCCCCTTCCGCGATGGCAAGGGCAGCGTCTGGGAAGGCGGCTTCCGCGAGCCTTTCATCGTACGCTGGCCAGGCAGGGTTCCCGGCGGGACCACGTCAGACGATCTCATCTGCCTGTCAGATCTGCTTGCTTCGGTGGCCGGTATTTTGAAGGCACCGCTGCCCGCGGACAATGCGGAAGACAGTTTCGACGTCAGCGCCTCATGGTTCGGAGATACGGGCGGGAAGCCGCCGCGCGATCACGTCCTGCTTCAGGCAGAGTTCGCCGCGGAATACGCCATTCGTCAGGGACCGTGGAAGCTCATCGAGCGCTCGCCCCAGCCGGGGTTTCATTCGCCGAGCAAGGAGATCGAGAAACGCATCTTGGAGCGCCGCAAGAAGTGGCCGGACCACAACCAGTTGTTCAACCTGCCAGATGATGTTGCTGAAGCGAAGGACGTCTCCGGGGGGCATCCGGAAATCGCAGAGCGGCTGGCCAAGCTCCTCAAGGAAGAACGCGCCAAGGGTGCCACACGATACTGATGCAAAGCCGCGGCGCTGAGTGGCGTTGGTATGGCGGCCCTTCCTCAACCGGCCCGCATCCATGAAGTCCTTCCTTCCACTCCTCTCCGTTGCCATCATGACCTCCGTTGCCCAGGCGCAGACCATCAAGCGCGACATCCCCTATGCGGAGCCGGCGAATGCACGGCAGAACTTGGATGTCTATGCGCCCGCGAATGCCAAGAACCTGCCCGTGGTCTTCTGGATTCACGGCGGCGGCTGGCAACAGGGGGACAAGAGCGATGTGAAGCTGAAGCCGCAGATCTTCATGGACAAGGGCTTCGTCTTTGTCTCCACGAACTACCGCCTCATGCCGGAGGTGGACATGGGCACGCTGACGCGCGACGTGGCGAAGGGCTTCCGCTGGATGCACGATCACATTGCGGAATTCGGCGGCGATCCCAGGCGCGTGCTGGTAGGCGGCCACTCCGCAGGTGCGGAACTGGCGGCGCTGATTTGCACGGATGAAAAATACCTGAAGGAGCAGGGCATCGGCCTCGACGTGCTCATCGGCTGCGTGCCGGTGGATGGCGACACCTATGACGTGCCGGCGATCATCGAGGTGGCGGAGACGCGCCATCGCGTGCACCACCTGCCGGAGATAAAAAACGGTCACCGTGAGAAGTTCGGGAATGACCCGGCGAAGCACCACGATTTCTCCGCCGTGTATCACGTGGAGAAGGGCAAGGGCATCCCGCCCTTCCTGCTGCTCCACGTGGCGGATCATCCGGACACCAGCGCGCAGGCGCAACGCCTTGGCGCGGTGCTGAAGGAGGCGGGGGTGCCCGTCCGCGTCTTCGCGGCCAAGAACACCCACCACTCGCCGCTCAATGACAACCTTGGCGTGCCGGACGATCCGCCCACCCAGGCGCTCTACGAATTCATCGCGCAGGTGAACAAGAAGTGACGGCGACGATCCGATGAACGAATCCGCGCTGCTTCCGCGTTGTGGAGCAGCCGATTTTCGCGCACTCTCCTTCTTTCTATGAGCACCTCCCGCACCCAGTTTCCGGAAGAACGCATTCTCATGGGCCCCGGCCCCAGCCCGGTGCCGCAGCGTGTGCTGCGTGCGCTCGGCGCGCCGACGCTCGGTCACCTCGATCCGCAATACCTCGCGATCATGGACGAGACGTGCGAGTTCCTCCGGCAGATTTACCGCACGAAGAATGCGCTCACCTTTCCCGTGAGCGGCACGGGCATGGCCGGAATGGAATGCATCGCCACCAATCTCATCGAGCCCGGCGACGAAGTGCTCGTCTGCATCAATGGCGTCTTCGGGACCCGCATGAAGGACGTCATGGAGCGCTGCGGCGCCACGGTCCACAGCGTGGAGGCCGCCTGGGGGGATGTGTTCTCCTTTGAGCAAATCTCGGAGGCCTTGGAAAAACACCCTAAGACCAAACTGGTGGGCATCGTGCATGCGGAGACGAGCACTGGCGCCCTTCAGCCGCTGGAAGGACTCGCGAAGATTGTGCACGATCGCGGCGCGCTGCTCATCGTGGATGCGGTGACCAGCCTCGGCGGCCATGAGTTGAAGGTGGATGATTGGGGCATCGATGCCATCTACAGCGGCACGCAGAAATGCCTGAGCTGCCCGCCTGGACTCTCGCCGGTGAGCTTTGGCGATCGTGCGCTGGCACGCATGGACGCGCGGAAGACCAAGGTGCAGTCCTGGTATCTCGATGTTTCCATGCTCCGCAAATACTACACCGGCGGCGGTGGCGGCGGACGCGTGTATCACCACACCGCGCCCATCAACATGACCTACGCCCTGCGTGAGGCGCTGGCGATTGTCCTGGAAGAAGGGCTTGATGCGCGAGTGGAGCGCCACGCGAAAATGCACCAGCGGCTGCGTGCCGGGCTGGAGGCCATGGGGCTCAGCTATATCCCGAAACATTCTCTGCACACGCTGAACTGCATCAGGATTCCCGAAGGCGCGGACGATGCCGGCGTGCGCAAACGCCTGTTGGAGGAGTACGGCATCGAGATCGGCGCGGGCCTTGGTGTGATGGCGGGCAAGGCGTGGCGCATCGGCCTCATGGGTCACGGCGCCAGTGTACGGAATGTGGATTTGATCCTCGCGGCACTGAAGGAAATCCTGCGCTAGACTGAGCGCATGACCGCTGCCCTCCAGCGTGTAGCCGCGCTGCTCCCGCCGGGGCGTTTGCTTGCCCAGGCGCAACAGCTCGCCGCCTACGAGAGCGATGGGCTCACGGCGTTTCGTGAGCGCCCATTGGCGGTGGCCATGCCGGAGAGCGCGGAGGAAGTCATCGCGCTGGTGCGACTCTGCCATGAGGAGGGCTTGCCTTTCGTGGCGCGCGGCAGCGGCACCAGTTTGTCCGGCGGTTCGCTTCCGGTGGAAGGCGGCATCGTCATCGCGTTGAACCGGCTCAACCGCATCCTCAAGCTCGATCCCGCGCAGCGCATCGCCGTGGTGGAACCTGGCGTGATCAACACTCAGGTCACCGCCGCCGCCGCGCCACATGGGCTGCATTATGCGCCGGATCCTTCCAGCCAGAGCATCTGCACGATTGGTGGCAATGTGGCCTTCAATTCCGGTGGCGCGCATTGCCTGAAGTACGGCATGACCGCGAACCACGTGTTGGGTCTTAAGGCGGTCTTGGCCAATGGTGAGGTGGTGGAGTGGGGCAGTGCGAGCCGTGAAACGGTGGGGCCCGACTGGTGCGGACTCTTCACCGGAAACGAGGGGCTTTTTGGCATCGCGCTGGAGATCACGCTGCAACTGCTGCCGAAGGCGGAATGCTTCCACACCGTGCTTGCGGGCTATCGCACGTTGGAGCAGGCGGGTGATACGGTGGCGGCCATCGTGGCCAGTGGCCTGCTGCCCGGCGCCATGGAGATCATGGATGCGCTCGCGCTGGAGGCGGCGGTGGCCGCCGTGCATGCGGAATATCCACCGGGCTGTGAAGCGGTGCTCATCGTCGAACTCGAAGGACCACGTGAAGCGGTGGCGGTGGATCGCGAGAGACTCGATGCCATCATCACTGCCAGCGCCCCAGTGGAAGCGCGTCCGGCGCGTGACGCGGAGGAGCGGCTCGCCATCTGGAAAGGGCGAAAGAGTGCCTTCAGCGCGGTGGGCCGCTTGTCGCCGGACTTCATCGTGCAGGACGGCGTGGTGCCGCGTCGCCGGCTCGGCGAGGCGCTGCGGCGCATCGGCGAAATGTCGCGCGAAGCCGGGCTGCGCTGCGCGAATGTGTTTCATGCGGGCGATGGCAACCTGCATCCGCTGATTCTCTTCGATGGCCGAGAGGCGGGGGCCTTGGAGCGCGCGGAAAATCTCGCAGGCCGCATCCTGAAAATGTGTGTGGCGATGGGCGGCTCCATCACCGGGGAACATGGCATCGGCATGGAGAAGCGCGAATATTTGCCGGAGATGTTCAGCGCGGAGGAGATCGATTGCATGAAGCGCCTGCGCGCCGCCTTCGATCCGCTCGGCATCGCCAATCCCGGCAAAATGTTCCCCGGCGGCTCCGCGCCCGCCCTGCAGCAGCAGGGCCTACACCCGCTGGAGAAGGCGGGCATCATCTCGCGCGAATGATCACGCCCGCATCATTGGAGGAACTTATGGAAGCCGTGCGGGCAACCCCGCGCCTGCTGCCCGTAGGCGCGCAGACCAAGCCGCGACTCTCGGCCGTGGACGTGCCGAAGCTTTCCATGCTCGGCCTGCGTGGCATCACGGAATATGATCCCGGCGAATTCACGTTTACTGCGCTGGCGGGGACACCGGTGCGTGAGATCGCTGCCACGCTGGCCGCGCAAGGTCAGTATCTGCCGTTTGATCCCATGCTGGTCGATGCTGGCAGCACGCTGGGCGGTGTCGTCGCATCGGGCTTGAGCGGCCCCGGCCGTCTGCGTTTCGGCGGCGTGCGCGATTTCATCCTCGGCGTGCGCTTCATAGATGGTGCGGGTCGCCTGCTTCGCATGGGAGGCAAGGTGGTGAAGAACGCCGCGGGCTTTGATCTGCCAAAATTTCTCGTAGGCAGTCTTGGGCGCTTTGGTGTGCTCGCGGAGATGACCTTTAAAGTATTTCCGCGTGCTGCCGCCTCGAGCACCTTGCGTCTCACCTTCGATAGCCCTGAGGCTGCCACGCAGGCGATGGTGGAGGGGGCGAAGAGCCGCTGGGAACCGCAGGCGCTCGATCTGTTGCCGGATGGCAAGAGCGTCCTGCTGAGACTCTCCGCGCCCGAGACTGCGCTGGAAGCACTTTCACGTGAAATCTTGTCGCGCTGGAGTGGCGTCGCGTTGTCGAATGAAGAGGCGGTCGCAGTATGGACGGGCATCCGCGAATTCCGTTGGGCGCATGAAAACGGCACGCTGATCAAGGTGCCATTGACCGCGACGCAGGTTCCTGCGTTTCATCGTGCCATGACCGGGGTCCGCACACATATCAGCGCGGGTGGCGATGTTGCGTTTGTTTCGCTTGCGCCCGAATCAAACAGCAACGGGGTGGACGCGGCGCTTCAACAGCTTGGATTGTCAGGCCTCACCCTGCGGGGTTCTGCGCCACTGTGGCGGGGCAGCAGAAAAAACTTTAAGATCGGCGCTGCTGTGAAGCATGCACTGGATCCGCAGAACCGTTTTCCTTCTATCGACGACTGATGCTGCACGCGATTCCCACCGAAAAACTCGGGCCGCTGGGCGAGCCCATGGCTCACGCGGTGCAGGCGTGCGTGCACTGCGGCTTTTGCCTCGCCGCCTGCCCCACCTATGGCGAGCTGGGGCAGGAGATGGACACGCCGCGCGGCCGCATCGTGCTCATGAAGCAGGTGCTGGAGGGCATGTTGCCGTGGCAGGCCGCGCAGCCCCATGTGGACCGCTGCCTCGGCTGTCTTGCCTGCGAACCGGCGTGTCCAAGCGGTGTGCCTTATCGCGATCTCATCAGTCCTTTCCGCGCGCTGGCGCAACCGCATATCAAGCGATCGCTCGCCGCGAAGGTACGGCGCCTCCTCGCGGCGCAGACGCTGCCGTACCCGAAGCGTTTCCGTTTTTCCACCCTGGGGGGGAAACTTGGAAAGATGCTGCGGCCCATCATGCCGCCGTTCCTGCGGCCCATGCTCGATCTGGTGCCGGATGAAATGCCTCCTGCGCAGAGCTGGCCGCGTAGCACGCCCGCTCAAGGCGAACGCCGCGCCCGTGTGGCGCTCCTGATTGGCTGCGCGCAGCAGGTGCTCGACCCCGACATCAACACGGCGACGATTGAAGTGCTTTCGCGCAACGGCTTCGAAGTGGTGGTGCCGGAAGCGCAGGGCTGCTGCGGTGGCTTGTCATGGCACACGGGCGATATGAAAGCGGCGCAGGCCTTTGCACGGCGCAATCTTGCCGCGTTTCCCAAGGACGTGGATGCGATCCTCACGAACGCGGCGGGCTGCGGCTCCGCGATGCATGAGTATCATCTTATCCTGCGCGGCACGGCGGATGAAGCGCGCGCCGAAGAATTCCGCAAACGTGTCCTGGACGTGAGCGTGTTTCTCTCGCGTCTCGGGCTCCGGGAGATTCCGTCGGGCGCCGTCAAGGAAAGACGCATCGCGTACCATGACGCGTGCCATCTGGCGAATGCGCAGAATGTGCGGCGTGAGCCGCGTGCGCTGCTGCGCGCTATTCCCGGCGTGGAGTTGCTGGAATTGACGGACGCCCATCTCTGCTGCGGCAGTGCGGGTACCTATAACATTGACCAGCCGGAGATCGCCACTTCACTCGGCGAAAAGAAAGCACGTGCCGTCATGGCCACAGGCGCGGAGGTGGTGGCCTCAGGGAATATTGGCTGCCTCACGCAATTGAAGATGCATTTGGATCGATTGGGCTCGACCATGAAAGTGCGCCACACGATGCAGGTATTGCGGGATGCGTATCGCGGCTGCTCATCCTGACGGCACCTGGCAAGTGCCGCTCCTTGGGACTCTCGTACTTCACGCCACCAGCGCCTGCACCACGTCGCCGTGGACATCGGTGAGGCGGAATTCGCGGCCCTGGTATTTGAAGGTGAGACGTTCGTGGTCCAAACCGAGGAGTTTCAGCACGGTCGCGTTCAGATCATGCACGTGCACCGGATTCTCCACGGGGCTGAAGCCGAAGTCATCCGTGCGGCCATGGGTGATGCCCTTCCTGATGCCGCCGCCTGCCATCCACATGGTGTAGGCGTCCTTGTGATGGTCGCGGCCCGGACTCGACTTCTTGCCGTCGCCGTCGATGCCCTGCGCCAGTGGCGTGCGGCCAAACTCCGCACCCCAGATCACCAGCGTGTCATCCAGCATGCCGCGATCCTTCAGGTCCTTTACAAGCGCCGCCATGCCCTGGTCCACGTCGCGGCACTTTGCGGGCAGGCGCGTGGCAATGCCGGAGTGGTGGTCCCAATCCGCATCATAGAGCTCCACCACGCGCACGCCGCGCTCCACGAGACGGCGCGCCAGCAGGCAGTTGTTGGCAAACGAGGACGCGCCGGGCTTTGCGCCGTAGAGGTCCAGAATGTGCTGCGGCTCGCTGGAGATGTCCATCAATCCGGGCACGCTGGTCTGCATGCGGAAGGCCATTTCATACTGGCTGATGCGCGTGGCGATCTCCGGATCGCCCACGTCCGCGAGCTGGCGTTCGTTGAGCGACTTCACGGCATCGAGGATGCGCCGCCGCCCGTCCGCGTTTTCGCCCTTGGGATTGCTGAGATAAAGCACCGGGTCACCGGCCGAGCGGAACTGAATGCCCTGGTACACGCCGGGCAAAAATCCATTGTTCCACAACGCCGTGCCAGCGCCGCCGAGCGGACCGGAGAGCATCACCGTGTAGGCGGGCAGGTCCTGGTTCTCCGAGCCGAGGCCATACACCACCCACGAGCCGAAGCTCGGCCGCCCGCCACGTCCGAAGCCGGTGTGCAGAAAAATCTGAGCGGGGGCGTGGTTGATCTCTTCCGTGTGGATCGTCTTCACGATCGCAATTTCATCCGCCACGCTGCTGAGATGCGGCAGCAGTTCGGAAATCTCCTGGCCGCTCTGACCGTGCTTCGCGAATTTGAACTTCGTGCCCGCGAGCCTGAGCTTGCCGCCGATGAAGGCAAAGCGCCGCCCCTTGAGCAGGGACTCGGGGCATTCCTCGCCATCGCGCTGGTTGAGCACGGGCTTGTTCTCGAAAAGATCGAGCTGCGAGGGTGCGCCGATCATGTGCAGAAAAATGACGCGCTTTGCCTTCGGCGCGAACATGGGGTCCTTCGCCGCCAGCGGATTCGGCGCCACCGCGCCGAAGCTCTGCTCGCGCAGCAGTGAGGCGAGCGCTACGGAGCCGAGGCCGAAACCGCCGCGACGGAAAAACTGGCGGCGCGAGAGCGTGGCGAGATGATGGTCCAGCGGGTTCATGGGATCAGCCTTTGGTGATGGTTTCATCCAGGTTCAGCAGCGCCGCGGCGACAGCATACCACGCCGCCAATTCCTCGGGCTTCGTTTTGGCGGGCAGCTCCGCATCGCCGAGGAATTCCTTTGCAGCCTGCGGCTCGGCGGCACGCACGGCGCGCTCCGCATCGAGGAGATTCGAGAGCGTCGTGAGTTCAGCGGGAGTCGGCACTCGACCTGTGGCGAGCCGGAAGGCATACGTGATGCGCTCGGCATCCGCCGCGCCCGGCTTGTCCTTGAGCACGCGCCTCGCGAAGGCGACCGCCGCCTCCACGTAAACCGGATCGTTCATCAGCGTGAGCGCCTGGAGTGGTGTGTTGGAGCGCGGGCGCTTCACGCGGCAGGCGAGGCGCGCGTTCGCATCGAAGTTCACAAAACTCGGGTACGGCGCGGCGCGTTTCCACACCACGTAGAGGCCGCGGCGATACTTCTCCGCGCCGGGGCTGGTTTCGTATTCATAGCGCTGCCCGCCCACCTTCACCCAGAGGCCGTCGGGCTGGTACGGTTTGATGGGCGGCCCGCCTTCTTCCGTATTCAGCAGGCCCGCGATGGCCAGCGCGTTGTCGCGAATCATCTCCGCTTCCAGCCGATGGCGCGGCCCACGCGCGTAGAGCAGGTTCTGGTCATCACGCGCGAGGATGTCCGGCGTCACCTTCGACGACTGGCGGTAGGTCGCGCTCATGACGAGTGTCTTCAGCGTCTTCTTCATGGACCAGCCGTTGTCCATGAACTCGCAGGCCAGCCAGTCGAGCAGCTCGGGATGCGTGGGCGCCGCGCCCTTGATGCCAAAGTCCTCCGGCGTCATGACGAGCCCGTGGCCGAACAACTCCGCCCACCAGCGGTTCACCGTGACGCGCGCCGTCAGCGGATTCTCCCGGCTCACGAGCCATTGCGCGAGGTCGAGGCGCGTGCCGCTTTCGGTTGATGGATTCCGTGGCGCGGCCTTCGCATCGGTGCGCAGCACCGCGGGCACCGTGGGCCCCACCTTGTCGCCCGCGTTGCGAAAATCACCGCGCACAAAGATGGAACTCATGCGCGGCGTGTTCTCCTCCATTACCAAGGTGGTGGGCATCTTCGTCTTCCGCAATTCCGCTTCGAGCCGATTCTTTTCCTTCTCCAGTTT
>Ga0265327_10001543_pt1 | contig 28374 bp, 52 predicted proteins | sample 41621metaG_FD_202089 | JGI IMG/M metagenome (GOLD analysis project Ga0265327, IMG submission 202089) | Rhizosphere microbial communities from Carex aquatilis grown in University of Washington, Seatle, WA, United States - 4-16-21 metaG | ecosystem: Host-associated > Plants > Roots > Rhizosphere...
GACATTGCTACCATTGAAACATCATAACATCCAGCGGCGCGAAGCACAGCGCCAACATTTAAATGTGACTTTGGATTATCTAAACCGATAGCTGCATACCCTCTCATCTTACCTCCTTTAAATTATGCAATGAGCATGGTCTAGTTTGAGTAAAGTAATCATACAGATTTAAGCTCAAACATAACCCGCCACGCTGTTGTAAAAGCCTCTCCTACAATCCACTCAGCCCTTCCCACACTTAATGCATCAAAAGATAGGGAAGTGCCTGATAGCTTGTCTGTGAGGATGAAGGTCATATAACCTCCGAATTAAGTAATGAGAGCAATGATTGAGGTGGTTTTTGTTCATTCAATCGCCAGAATTGCCACCATTTCGGATATGTGTACCCGAGTTCATATGCCCATTGCCAAACCCTTTGCTCTGCTTGGTCTATGGTATCGCAACTGCCAACAGTAATTGTGCTTACGCACCCTTTGCGGTCTTTGAAGGTTACATGCATAGAATATTCCATGATTAATCTCCTAACGATTTAAAATGATCGTGTAGCTTCTGAACTACGCTTGCAGTGCCGTCTTTGTCTTTCATAAGACGATAAACTTTCGACCGATTCACTGGAATTGTTTTACAAACTGCTGACACATTTATCTGTGGGTCATCTAGCTTGCGTAATACATATTCAACTTGTGTTTCCATTAGTTTTCCCTTATCACTTTTGGAGAGTATATAATAGATTGTCTTAAAAAGCAAATACGCACCACTGGCCATCTAATGCAGAAATGTCTTGACATGGGTTTAACAAGAGAGTAAATTCTCTTCTCATCCGGGCAAGCGACCAACCACCCGCAGCAGGCTTGGCATAATGATACAGAAATGTTTTCAGCCTAGAAGTCCTGATGCGGTAGTAAAAAAGGTTATGTCCACTCGGCCTCAATACTTATCAATGCAATGTGCGAATGGAAAGGAATGTAGAAATGAAACTAAAGAATTCACCAGCAAGAAAACTACGCCGTCAGATTGTGGCGCAACAAGGTAAAGGCGCTGATTATCAGCCAGCTAACGATGCAGCAATTTCGGCAGCACGTGAAATACGTACAAAGAAATATCGCGGCGCTAAGTAACTATGAGCATCGCCATCTGCCATCAATGTAACACCCCCACAGACACCGACTCCGATGCTGAGTTCTACGAGGCTAACGATACCGGATGTGAGGGAACATGCTCAAAGTGTCGTGACGACAACTGGAAGAAGGCACAGATTGAAGCCTCACCCTTTCACAACGATCCGCCAAGGAAAAGAGAGTATCAGCTTGCATTACTGGATAGCGGAATGTCGGAGAAAGATTTTTACTAGGAGATAATGATGAGCAATAAAAAGACTTTGCGTGACGATTTTGCTGTGGCTATAGCTAATGCATATATAAATCATACCATCCGAATCTATATGCATAATAATGAAAATCATATTTCGCTTCCACCTTCCAGAGATATTGCGCAATTTTCATATTCTGTAGCCGATGCAATGATTGCCGAACGTAACAAGTGATTCTGTAATTTTCAACGATAGGGAGATTGTGATGGCTAAGAAAGCTGCAAGTAAAGTAGAAGAAACGATAGTGGCATACAAGGGCTTCGATGTGGATATGAAATGCCGTAATTTTCAATACGAAGTCGGCAAAACTTATGAGCATGACGGCGATGTTAAAGCATGTTCAAGTGGCTTTCATTCATGCACTGACCCGTGGGACGTGTTCGGTTATTACGATGTAACACAGCGCTTTGCCAAGGTAACGGTAGGCGGTAAAATGTCTACGCATAACGAAGATTCAAAAATCGCATCGGCTAAGATTACGATTGATGCCGAATTGCGATTTCCTGAATACGTGAAAACTTGTGTTTCTTTTTTGATTGGTTTGTGCAAAGTTACCATAGACAAAGGTGGAGAGAATATTCAATCAGCATCAGGTCAATACAGCAAGTTGGCAGCATCAGGTCACTCCAGCAAGTTGGCAGCATCAGGTTACTCCAGCCGGTTGGCAGCATCAGGTTACTCCAGCCGGTTGGCAGCATCAGGTTACTCCAGCCGGTTGGCAGCATCAGGTGACTCCAGCCGGTTGGCAGCATCAGGTGACTACAGCCAGTTGGCAGCATCAGGTGACTACAGCAAGTTGGCAGCATCAGGTCACTCCAGCAAGTTGGCAGCATCAGGTCACTCCAGCAAGTTGGCAGCATCAGGTGACTACAGCCAGTTGGCAGCATCAGGTGACTACAGCATTGCTTGTAACGCTGGTGCTAATGGGCGCGTTAAAGGCGGTAAGAATTGCGCCCTGTCTCTTGCACATTGGGTTGAGGATGAAAAGCGCTATCGCATCACAGTGGCTTATGTTGGTGAAGATGGTATCAAGGAGAATACTTGGTACAAGCTGGATTCGCTTGGCAAGTTCGCGGAGGACGTATGAACTTTGACATAGGCACAGAGATTGGTCTGGCGAATGCCGAATATTCAATTACAAAATCACTAGCTCTTATCTCTAACCTTAGAGTGTTAAGGGTAAGAGAGTTTATAGAGAAGGAGCTTAGTGAGAGTGAAAGGCAAGTCTTGTTTAGGTTACTCGGCTTGCACAAGTCCGAAGTCATTGCGAAATCTTAAGAGGGTATGATGGGATATTCAGCATCAGTAAAATTTAAAGACCGTCGCGGCTGCGAAACAATCATATCCATACGTGGTTGCAAAACTCAAGGCGATGCAATTCAAAAGATTTGGGATTGGGCTTTTGAGGATGGCTATACAGTTCCCCAGTGGTGGCAATTTTGGCGATGGAACGACCAAAGACCCCCAGCGGGATTCGTATATCGCAGCGCACTGTCAGCCGAACTTATTAAGGAGGTAGCATGAGCGAACAATACTGGACAGCCAAAGACATACCTAACCTTGCCAACATCGACCTAGCTATTGGAGTGATGGAAAGAGTGATAGCGGAAGATGCGCCTTGGGACATGTGGAATTTTGGGTGGACAGAGACTAGTTGGAGCGCAGCAATAAGATTTAAATGCCCAGCTTGCTTTGCTGGATGGTTGCGCCGGAGCAATGTAATCCACAACTTTAATGAAGATGATATGGCAGCATTTTTAGGAATACCAATAGAACTGGCAGAGGCTTTAATTTTCCCATATTACGAATTTTGGAAAGTTAGAGGCCGTGAAATCACCCCTCAAATGGTAATCGAAAAGCTGCAAGCCATCAAAGCATTCGGGCTATTGGTACAGGAGTCTTTAGCATGAAAACTCTAAAACTCAAGCTGTACCGTTTCCTGGGTGTTGAATCATGCGCCCATGCACGAGCAAGAGTACGGCGTAATATCAACGCTTACGCTAATGCTGCTATCGGATTGAACTGGCGCTATGAAGGTGACAAATGAGAGTTCGCACAGGGTATAATACGTTAAGCGAGCTTGAGTACATTGCAGGAATAGGGACATGGGCCCCAGATCACGAAGGTGTTCAGGAAATGTCGAGAGAGGATATGCTGCGAAACTATCTGCGTGCTTTCGAGTTGCGAGATGATTGGGGCGGGATTGATTATGGTGTGGTATATGATGCAGTTACTAGGGAGCTATCGTGATGAAAACCATTAAAGAGATTTGCATAGGTTTACTAATATCTATTTTCTTTGTGGCTTTTGTTATAGTGGTGTTTTCAATCGTTTAATTTTTACTCGGCTACGGTACTTATCTGTACTCATTGCTAACTTTAAAGGAGATTTAGATGGATGACTCAATGAAAAATGAATTACTAAAAAGCGCTAAAGGAATTTTGGATTTAATTTCTAACGGCGTTCAGTCTGGCGCAGCGTTTGCCAAACAACAATTACCTGATATTGCGAATCAGTACCTCGCGTGGGGCTTATACGACTCCATCTCGACAGCAGTCATGTGCGCATTATTCAGCGCGATTAGCATTTATGTTTTTTACAACATGCTAAAGAATAAATGGAAATTAGAGGATAGTTACGGCTGGCATGCAGGGCGAATAATTGGTTGCACGGCAGGCGGCTTGATTGGCGTTCCTTCAATAGTTGGATTTTTTTGTAGCCTTAGTGAAATACTTAAAATCACAGTTGCGCCAAAAGTCTGGCTGCTACAGCACATCGTAGAGTTGATAAAATAGTTCATTGCGAATGGAAAGGTGGTAAAATATGACAGCATTAATTGTGATTATATTGGTTGTTTGTGTGATATGTGCGTTAGCCCCACTGGGCGATAGTAGTGATGACAACATTACCGATGGGTATGATTGATTATGAAATTCACCCTACACACTATTCTAGCCCTTACCTCTGTATTGATATGGGCGATACTTGTTGTTATCTTTGGAGATAATGATGAGCCAACAAGATTGGTATGAAACTGTAGGTAAACAGGAGGAGTATGAGGAATGGATAAACGAGAAATTGCCGAGCAGCTTAAAGCCCCTTTCGATCCCGCGTGTATCTCATGGCGAGTTGGCGCAACCAATGGAGACAAAACCAGCGGTATAGCCCTAGCATATATTGACGCTAGGGACGTAATGCAGCGCCTGGATGACGTTTTCGGCCTCGATTGGCAATGTAGGTATTCACACACTGGCGCAAAGACCGTATGCGATATTGGCGCATGTATTGATGGTACGTGGATATGGCGCGCGGGTGGTGCGGGTGACACAGACGTGGAAGCTGAAAAGGGAGCGTTAAGTGATGCTTTTAAACGTGCTGCCGTGCTTTGGGGTATCGGGCAATACCTGTATCGGCTGGAAAATAAGTGGGTTCCGATTAAGGCGCAGGGTAAATCTTATGTACTGGACGGAAAACCTTCATTACCAAACTGGGCGCTTCCTGAAAAATTGGATTACTCGGAAGATGAAATTATCGCCGAGACAGACATATGGAACGCAACTAAACAGGCTATGCTTGATAGCGGTATGGGGACGGATAACCCCAGGTTTTCAGATGAATGGTACAGACGACCAAGTAACTTGCGTACAGCTATAAAGGCGCGCATGGATTCTCTTGCCAAACAGTTAGCGGCTGATGCACAATCTCACATGCAATCACTAAAGGAAACGAAATAATGGCATCGGTAAATAAAGTTATTCTAGTCGGCGGCTTGGGAGCTGACCCTGAATTAAAATATCTAGCGTCCGGCGATCCTGTAGCTAATCTTCGTGTAGCCACCTCGGAATCGTGGAAGGATAAGGCCGGAGTTAAACAGGACAAAACCGAGTGGCATCGAGTTGTTGTGTACGGTAAACTTGCTGAAATATGCGGCGAGTACCTAAAGAAAGGCTCTAGCGTTTACCTTGAAGGTAAGATACAAACCCGCAAATGGCAAAACAAAGAAGGTCAAGACCAATATTCTACCGAGATTATCGCCGACCGGATGCAGATGCTTGGCGGAAAGCCTGCGAACTCAGCAATGAGTCAGGATAGCAATGAGCAGGGTGGACAAAACACTGGTGGTACTCCGGTCAATAAAATTGATGATATGGACGACGACATTCCGTTCATTGTTGACGCTGGACTATTCGATATTAAGGAGTGAGTGATGGCTAACAGATATATTCCAGTAACACCAGCGGGAACTCCATTAGTAGAGCTTGAAGCTAAAACAGAGCTAAATTCATGGAAAAATCTTCATGCTGCTACAGCGCATATTTATCCGTCTGTGCAAGCTCTTAAAAAGCGTGGATATACGGTTGAAAGAGTGGCTATCCTTACCACCATAGACCACCTATTGTATGCACTGTGTGTAAGAAACCTTTGTAGTTTAACTTTTTAGGAGAAATGAAAATGTACGAATCAGAAGCTAATCAACGTGTGCAAGCAAATTCAGCAATCGATGGATTTTATCCAAAAGGTAAAGAGCCAATTAGCCCAACTGTAGGCGAAAACATAGACGCAAAGATTGCCTGCCTGCAAGCTGAAATTAAGCGCCTTGAAGAATCCCGCGAAACTCTAGCGCCACTTCTCGGCATGAAGATTAACGACCTGCGTTCAGCGATGCAGTATTGATTGCTGTGTGTAAGAAGGAGTTGAAACCATGAGCGAAGCCAGCGGCGATAGAAAGGTGAAATGCAATGAATGTGCATGGAAAGGGGTAGAAAGTGCCATTTTAACAGCGAAGAATCCTTTTTACGAAGGCGACATTATTAATGGTTGTCCGCAATGTAAGTCTGTAGATACGATAATTTATGCTTGTGATGAACCTGAATGCTGGCTTGATGCGAGTTGCGGCACACCTACAGATAATGGCTACCGTAGCACATGCGGAAAGCACGTGCCGAAACCATGAACACCTTATGTTTATTCGTCTCTAACCAGACCAATCTCATTGCTAATCGGAGAAGATGATGAAGACTATTGCTGAAACAAAGTTAACGCCAAAATTATTGGCAGATGCTTTCTGGGATTTAGATTCTGTTGAGCAGGCGCAGTTCTTTGCGGAACTTTATGAATTGGTAGCTGATAAACCGTATCCCGCACATTCTTTAGGTGAAATGCAATGGATATCTATGTCTTACGAATTAGAAAAGAATCCAAAAGCGAAGCAGATGGCTTGCGCGTTAGCTGCAAATATTTATGTCAGAACCACAAACTGGTTGAGCAATTCACCACATTAGTAATCAACCACCATGACATTAGCAATGAGCACAGACAAGGCAGAGCCGAGTAGACAGGAGGATTTATGATTGAAATTAGTGTCGCCAACTTGTTCACCACAAATGCACAGAGGAAAGCGTTTGAAGATTGGGTAAAAACCGTTGGGGACGGGATATTCGCTCGACACTATATGAATCTGATGTGGGAAGCATGGCAAGCCGCCCAATCCCTGCAAGACGGGTGGCAGCCTATTGAGAGTGCGCCTAAAGATGGCACAAAAGTGATTATTTGCTCCAGTGAATATTCCCCTATTGTTGCTGCATTCAAAGGCAGTCAATGGGAAAAAAGAGCAGGCTCGTTTGTTGCGCACTTGCCTACACATTGGATGCCGCTCCCCGCTGCCCCACAACAGAAGGGAAAGATATGAGCAGAGACCACGTTGAATACTACTGTGAAAATGCACTACTAGTCATGATGGAAAGTTCAATCGTTCCGTCAAAAGGTAGCTTCATTAGCATTAGGAAAGAAACCTATGAGGTAGTCTCTATTTCCTACGCTTGCGATTATATAGATCAATCTTTAGTGGAAAGAACCATGCGTGCCAATGTTGACCTGGTACTGGCAAAAACGGAAAAACAAGTAAAGAGGACTAAATCATGACTGACAAAGCACGGGATGAAATCTTAAAGCTGGCTAAACTGGCAGGGTTTGATATTAAAAGCATGAAGGAAAAAATACTTACCAAGCATTTGGGAGAATCTGTTGAAAAACAACTTGAAACCTTCTACCACGCCGCCCGTTTGCCACTCGAACAGCGCATTGAGGCGATGGAGAAAGGTGGGGGGGCTGTTGCTGTCGTGAAACTTACAAATTATGCCAATATTCCCGCACGCAAAACGATCATATGCCAAACGATTGATGACCTGCCTGAAAACACTGAACTCTACACCCATCCTCCCGTAAGCTTAACAAAGGAACGGCTGGTGGAGATAATGAAAGACAATATCATTGGAGCTAACGGAATTTACCCGACAACCGGATACAAACAAACAGCAGATAAAATACTAGCCGCCATGAAAGGACGATGATGAAAACGCAAGCAGACATTATCAGTCTATCGGAAGAAGTGGCGAAGTTGCTGGGCACAACCGCAAAAGTTAAAATAGCAGTGAAAGGCTTAGTCTTTACAGTAGAAGAACTATATCTCGCCCAAGATGTATCCCGATGCACTTCGTTGGCGCTGAAGCATGACATAAATCACTGGTGCAGTTCTAGTAAAGGGTGGGCTTGTTGTGCCGCCAATTCTGATGAGATTGTTCTTGATGAGCCGGAGTTGAAGTATGAATATTACACCAACCACGATTCCCGCGAGTCTGCATATTGCTTCGCTCTATGCAGGGCGTTGATAGCTAAACTTGGAGGTGAGAAATGAGTGAGGATATTATTGCGCGCGTCAAAAAATTTTATGGTGCCGATTTGTCACTTGGAATTAAACCTGTAAAGCCATATAACCTTTCAAAAAAGCATCCGCTCATTGCTGAATTGGCAAGTGAATTGATTACTATACGCACCATAAATGCCGACCTCACCACCACCCTATCTTCTCTACGTGCGGAAGTAGAAGCCAAGTCCTCGCAAGCCAAAGATAGCGGTAAGCCGGTTGCGTGGAACAGAAAGATTCGTGATAGCGTTGACGAACTATTGGCGCAAGCTGGTTATGCCGCAGACTCAAGCGCACGCCATCAACTATCCATGATGAATTTTGACTCTTTAACCGCAGAGCAGGATAGAGATAGACTGCTGGAAGCGTTGAAAGAGTGTAGGCCATTGCGCGAAGATATGGAAGCTTTAATCGCAGAAATTGAAAATAAGCAATGATTCCGGTCAGCAAGAAGCCGAGTAAACATGATTGCAGTGCTTTGTCATTGCTAAGGATAAATAATGGAAAATGTTAAAGAAACTTTGTTAATTTTTGTTTGGGCTATTGTGTTTTTATGGCTATTCGCACTTTTTATGCATTTAGTACATATACCGTATATACAAAGCAATTGCTGGTGGACAATCCCGTGGTTAATTACCTTTAGTATAGGGTTAGTCGCTATCTTATCAATGCTCTCAATGGCAATAACATATTTATTATTTTATATTTTGTCATTGCTAAATAGGAGAATGTGATGAAACATAACGATCACGTACTAAAATGGATGCGCTGGCAGCACTTCATGGCAGTACGCCAACATAGGCAATTCGCGCAATTAGTTTGGGCGACAGAATACAAAATAGAAACTTCGGATTAACGCAAAACCTTCTCTAGTTCATTGACGTAATTGCGGCACTCTAAAGCTTGAACAGTAGTCTCAGCGCATCGTGGTATCAGGTTAGGTTCTATTCGTACTTCTTCCTGGTCGCTGGCGGTAGCGTGTCCATTGTTGGCGGTATTTGTTTTACTATCGCCGGCGCTGTTGGAAGGTGAGGGCATTCCACCGCCAAAGGCTTCATAGTGGCACAAGCCGTTAGAATCAGCGGTAACAGTAATAGGATGGTTCTTGTAGTATTCATATATTCCCTTTATAGCGTCTGTGGCGTTGTTTTGGATGGTGGTTGATGCGTTACCCAGGGCTTGTTCTTTTGAACGATTGGCGGCCTCTTGCTGTACGGCTACGACCTGCTCTTTCACCTTTTCCGCATCCCACAGAGCTTTTTCTGATGTTGCACCTTGATGATGCGCGAATAGATAAAATCCGAGTACAGCTAGACCGATTGCAACAGGTTTAACCCAAGGTGGAATTACTAAATCTTCAATGCTCATTTTAAATCCTCTGATATTTTGTCAGGAATTGGATTTTTGTCAAAACGCACTGCTTTGATAGTTTCAATTCCTTCGAGCATACAACGCATTATCCGGTGGCGACCATCCATTAACTCGCCATCTTCATCAAGGATGATCGGGTAAGCAAGGTCGGCGGCTAGAATTGCTCTCATGTGCATAACAAATTCACGCATGGTTAAATTTTTGTATTTCAGCCATACGTTAAGGTGGCGAAGCGGAACATCCATAATGGGCAAGTCTTTTGCGCATGAAATAAGCTTTGCCACTGCCCAACTATGATTACCTATTGTACATTCCTGCTCTTTGAAATCCACCCACTCAGGCATATGAATTGATGCCAGATACTGCGCTTTAATTTCAGGAATTGCTAGTGCTTCCCTTTTTGACATTGTTGCTCTAGCCATACTTAAGGTTAGTTTTGCTTTCATTGATGCTCCTCAATTGTCATTGTCTGTACCGCGCTGATTGATGGTCATGTTTAAATCATCGTCTGACCATACGCATATTTCAGTGCCGTTTGCTAGCAGGATTACAAGGTCATCATTCTCGATGCCTACGCCTTCGATAGTCTGGTTTACGATATTCTCTAGATAGTCGGATAGTTGTGGGCGTAGCTTTTGTACGGTCATTTTAGCATATCCGAGTTGATTGTTAGGCGGGAAACCTCTCCAAAATTTTTGTGGTATAATTTGGGATGCATAAAAATCCTTATAAATTAGAAGCAAAAATGCTTGGGCTACATATATTTTATGATAATAGGCCATGCAAATATGGGCATACATCCGGTAGATATACTAGGAATTCCGGTTGTGTTCGGTGTGCGGATGATAATTCAACGATGCGTGATCCAGTATATAGACTTGCTTATCAAGAGAGGAACAAATCTCGTATAGCGCTTTACCGACAAGAATACAACATAAAAAATATCGGCAAAATCCGCGCTAAACAAGCTAAATATATATCTGAAAATAAGGCGGAAAAAATAGCCTATGACAAGATATATTCCGCTAATAACGCAGCCAAAAAAAGAGCAGCCACTAAGCAATGGGCGATTGATAACCCAGAAAAGGCTAGGGCTAATGCAAGACTTTCTCAATCTAATAGGAGAGCCAGTAAACTTAGAGCCACTCCCGCATGGGCAAATAAATCTCTCATAAAAGAGATTTATTTTAATTGCCCGGATGGTTATGAAGTTGACCATGCAATACCTTTGCAAGGGAAAAGTGTATGTGGATTGCATGTTGAATTTAATTTGCAGTATTTGCCTAAATTGGAAAATAGGAGGAAATCCGCATCATTGCTTGAGCATATCTGAATTTATGGTAAGCCTACTTACTTCCCCGTATTCACGACTGTACGTAATAACTTTTGCATCACGTCCTGACAGCCATCCGCCACGAGCTGCATACGCATCGTTAGGAGCTAATGTCCGATGCTGTTCGACTATCATCATAGGATTTTCTTTCACATCAAGATGGTGCTTATGCCCCATGTGTGCGTAGGCGTATTTAGTGCGCCCGTATATCTCTCGGAACTGGGCAGCGAATACTTCGCTGACATTCGTGGGATTGCGTTTATGACCGTGATGGAAAAATAGCGCGGTATTGCCGAACTCATAGGCTAGGTAAGGTGAAGGGCTGCGGTCTACAGTTAGGCGTGGTTCGTTCTCATAAAGCACAGAAAACCATTCACGCAACCATATTTGACTTACAGGATCGTGGTTTGCATCAGCCATGATAACATGCACGTTTTCGTGTTTATGCAACAACATGTCTATAACCTGGCGCAATACTCTGATTGCCGACCGCACAAGCTTGGCAAAGCGTGTATCAGCATCAAGTAAGTGTTTCGATTCTGGTGTTAATGCTTCCATGCCATCGAAATGCAGGAAGTCAGATAGCTGCGCGAATAGTCCTATCTTTGCGTCCGGTGACTGTGCGATTGCCTGTCTGAACCACTTAATAATCAGTTCTTCAGCTAATTTTAGATCCCAATCTTCGCCAGCCTCCTCGTGCCAAGCGAGCATACCCATGTGATAGTCGGTGATGACGTAGCAATTTAAGAGATTGTCGTTATGATGTTTAACGCTATGCGTTATAGGCTGTAACCTTGGCAATTCCTCAGCCATACCCTCGAAAGCCTCGCGCATGATGTTCTGTTGCGCTGCTAGGTCTATACTTGATTTAACCCACTGACCGGATGGCTTGCCTTCGTTGTTGTAGTAAGTTGATACGCCCTTGACGATATAGCCATCAGGTACGGGGCGAGTCATGGAGTGCGCCGGAGAGAATCCATGCAGGGCGGCTTTGCGTTCTAACGCATGGAGTGACCGTTGTATTGAGGTGGGGTGTACATCAAGTGCCGCGCCTGCTTTTCTGGTGCTTCCTGCGGCATTTACAGCATCGACGTACTTCTCTTGAGTTGGTGTTGCCCATTGCTTTAACGCCGGGTCAATTTGCATACTTAGATGGCGTACTCAGAACTGCACTGTCTATTTACCGCACTCCATATATCGTTAGGGGATAGTTCAGGATGTGCGTATGTGAAGTCTACCCATTTTAGGGCATAATCCATTTCTGGGTCGCCATTCTTAATTCTGCGAAGCTCAGCTTTAACATCACCGACAAGGCGGGGGGTTTGGCTGTTTACACCTCGGAATCTGATAGCGATATTTTTAGCGACTGTCGCCCAATCGTTACAGGAAGTGGCGGCTTGCGCTGAAGCTTCCCATGTGGCTAGGTAAACTACGATTGTAGCCAGAATGCACCAAGTGAATATTCTCATGCTAAGACACCCCCTGCCTGAACAAAGATATTTTGTAAGGAGATTATATCATTTTCATGCTGTGAATACCCTGCTCCAGGCAAAGAAGCCCAAATATGTGCGCACTTTTTTATAGCTGGCTCAAAATTACCAGATGAAACGTCATCTAGGGCTTTGCATTCTTTGATCTGCTGAACGGCGATAGCATCTTGGCTATCAGGTGAGAAGTCTGAAAGATGGAGTAGCGATTTGTAGGAGTCAAAGTACCGCGCGAGAAGTTGATAACGTCCAGCAGCGGTTGACTCAAGGTGAGCATTCAGGTGGATTAGTTGCCTAGGATGGTCAGCATAGCTATGAAATAGCGTCCCGCCTACGATTACGTTGTAGCCATTGTCACTACCTGAAATACGGCTTGTGCCTTCACTCCATGCGATAGTGTCTAAAAATGCCATTTCATTTTTGTTCATCCTTTAGTCCTTCCTGTTTAGTCATAACCCCATAAACTACAACAGCTAAAAGTGCCAATGTGATATATTGTACCATATGTGGAGGCAGCGTTGCTTTCATGTCATCAGGAATTTGAGGCCATGCCAGTTGTAATGCGCTAGCTAATGCAATTGCCTTGATGCTTAGGAACTTACGGAAATTGCGCCAATCATCACGTAAAGTAGGTTTATTCATTTCCAACCGCCATGTGTTGCAATGAAATAAAGCAATGAGCCGATAGCGGCAGTCGCAAGACCTTTAGCTGTCCATTTTCCGAACTCAGCCCATTTATAATCTAGCCATTCATGGAAGGCTTCTTTAAGAAGGGATTTTTGTTCTTCTTTGTCAATATCGGGCATCATTGCTTTCCCTGTCTAGTTATGGCGAGGTCAAAGTGTATTTAATATCTACACGCGCAGAACGAAGCAGTGAAGTACCATAGTCTGGAGATACCCCGGAAGTGTAGCCTTGGCTAGTCAGTACACAACAGACATTATCAGTGCTCTTAACTGGTACGCCCTGTGTGCCTTCACCAAAGTTCCAGCTTTGTTGCCTTTGTGGATTACCGTCAAGTACACGGCCTAGTTCATAACTCCATAAACCTGATCCGGCAGGAGTTTCCACAGCCAGCAGGATTTCTCCCTTATCTACTACTTGTGGCCCCATTGACTCTAGAGTGATTTCGTTGATAAAAATATCTGAAGTGTGTCCGGTAGGAACCAGAGTCACATACTCAGTATCTGCTTCTGCATATGCTACGGCGGAAATCGAGATAGGTGCGGCTGCTCCGGTGGTTGGATTCATAGGTAATACTGCGACGTATTCCCCTGTAATCAATCCTGATGGTAGTGTTACAAAACGTGGTGCTGGTATTGCCATTGTGATTCTCCTTTAGGTTAAAAATTAGCCTTGCATACTTCCTTGAATGCCTGATTTAGCAACAGCACCAGCAGCGAGTGTGCCATTGCCGTAAAATGTGGTTGTTCCAGTAGCTACACTACTTTCCAGCCATGCAAGAAAGTGCTTTCCAATGGCTGGTGTTCCTATATAATCTGCCATTACTCCAACTGCAAAGCTAGAAGAACCAGTTCCCATAAAAACAGCCGCTGTATTAGTAGTCGTGCTATCCAGCCCTATCCCAACCTGTGCGGTACATGCAGATGTATTTGTGAACACACCGAGAACTCGCGCCGTCACAGCATCCTCAGCCACACCTTGAATAAAATTTATTTGATTGGATGTAGAGGCGTTAGCTTGCCTTAATGTTGCTAAGGTATAGTTCCACGATGCGGTTGATTCAAATCGTTGCATTACTCTAGCAACTCGATTGGAATAATTGTACAAATACCGATTTGCGACACTATCTTCTGTTTGTGTGGTAGATGTAGTAAAAAATGTACCCATGTAACGCCTAGTAGTTACTCCAGACTTAACTAAAACACCATCTTGATAGACTAATGCTGTAGCTCTTGCGGTAGAGTTTGACCAAGCTAAAATTTCTAACGTTGGGACGGTTGAATTGTCAAAACAGAATACATCGTAAGGGAGGGAGCTTGTTAAAGTCCCCAAGGCAATCGAGAATTGTGTTGAGCTTCTCTGATTCCAGTTAGCGCCATCGTATAACGCGATATTCATACCTTTGTACGGGCAACAGAATATTGTGGTAGCTCCTGTCACATCCGCAGTAGTCACAGGAACGGCGGTAGTTAAAGTAAGTCTGAAATCGTTTATAGAGTTGTCAATTGCGGATGAAGCGCCCAATGGCCCAAACTCTGTACCAGAGTCATTCTTTAGATAAAGTTTGGTATCCGCTTTGACGTAGAGCGTAGAAAGTCCCGCCCCTGGAGTCGCCGGAGCAGCCCCTTGGGTAAATATTGCTTGTGATGACATGTTTTATCCTATGCTGTAACTGCTTTGATTACTGCGTACCCTATGACGATTGCTTCTGATAGAGAACCTAGACTTACGTTTCTAACGTCGATTGATGCCGAGCCTGATGCGGCTCTACCGTTTAAGGTATATGAGCCGAAAGTACCAACTGATTTATGGTTTAAAATAATCAAATCTGTTGCGGCTATTGTTGAATTTGTTAGTACAAAACTAACGGTTGTGCTAGCAGCCAATGAAGTCGCTTGCATTGTTATTTGTCCGGTGATCTTGTTTAAAGTAACCCCCGTGGTTTTATCGGTAGCTTGTGTTACAGTTCCACCCGCCCCTGTCGAGTATCCAACTCCAGCAGTACCAGAGCTTAAAACCGCACCAGTTTGAATCCCTATTGACGTTAAGCTAGAACTTACAACTGTGCTGTTAAGCGTTACGCCAGTTAAAGTGCTGGCATCAGCAGTGATTGTAATATTTGCCGAACCATCGAAACTTGTTCCGTTAATTGTTCTTGGGGTAGTTAAAGAGTTTGCGGTAGTGGCAGTTGTTGCGGTATTCGCGTTCCCGGTTGTGCTTTGATTGAGTGTTGGAACATCAGTCGAAACAATAGCCCTAAAAAATGGCGTACCACTTGAGCCATTCGGTGAAGCAAAAAATAAGTTTGGCGACTGCGATGTAGTGCCTGATGATCCAGAGCCATTTAGTATTAAAAGGTTTCCAGCAATCGTTAAATCACTCTGTATTGTCAGATATTCAACTATCGGGTAACTTGTATCAGCCGCTATCGTGGTCGGGGTGGAAATTATGTTATTAAGACTTGCCCCGCCGCCGCCAGTTGAGGCAATTGTTACCGTACCCACCCCATTTGTAATGGTTACATTTGAGCCAGCCGTTAAAGTCTTGAACTCAAGATTAGAAGCCGCTGCGTTCTCACCTAATATTTGATTTGCTGTGCCTGCTGATAAAGCCGCAAGTTGGCTTATTAGCGTTGGCAGACTTGTTATCTGTGTCCAAGCTATCTGTCCAGCCTGAGAGACTCGCTTCCATAACTGATAAATCCATTGTGTGAAATATGGGTCAGTAGGATCAGGCGGTCTGTTTAGTGGTTCTTGAGCCAATGCCTTGATTCCTTATATGAAAAAGCCTATAATACGGCATGAGTTATATTGTTATTGCGTTGATTATTAGGCCATTCGTGGCATTTTTATTATTTGGCGTTATAAGCGTGGCAATTAAGATACTTATCCTAAGATTCATGCCTGACTGTTGGCTTAAACATCAATTATTGGTTGAGCGCTGCCACAGTACCGCTAGTAGCAGCAATCGGAAGCTGGTCGGAAAGTTTCATTTTCGCAATATCAGCGAGTGAAAATCCATAGTTTTTATTTGCCATAGACTTCTGAACTGTATTGCTCATCAATGCTTTTCTGGCTGCAACTCTCGCTATCGGAGCAACTCCCATTGAAACAGGAGCTAGCATAATATCTGCCGCAGTAAATGGGCTGGCATCACCAGACTTCGGTACTTTTGCTACATCCGGAAATGCATTCGCAAACTTAGCTATATCCAATGCGCCGCCATCTAAGGGCGCACCGTTCTTTAACATTTTCCCCAATGCTTGAGCATTGACTTGCCCTGTTTCATCATTCATGGCGCGATCAATAGTATTGATCTTAGCGAGGTTTACACGCGCATCTTTTAGTCTAGTTACTAAATCCGGGTTATCATTCTTTTGCGCCATACTTTCAAGAGTATTCTCTAAATCAGAAGCTTGACTGTCGTACGATTTTGCTGCTGTATAAGCGGCGGGGTCATTGGTGGTGTTAAAGTGCTTCCAGTTCATTTGTGAATTAAACCGTGCGTCTTTTAACTGCTGTAGAATGTCATCACCGTTCGCAGTAATATCCGTAGTCGTAACGCGACCAGTTCCCGGACTTTTAACTGACTGTTGGCCTATGACAGTATCAGGCAATGAAGCCGCTTCTTTATAGACTGCGTTTTGTGGTTCTTTCAAAGCATCAAGAGCAGTCGGAGACAACGAGGAATTAGCATCTAATCCAAGATAGTCTTTAGCCAGTTGTTGCGTGTTTTGCTGGTTCTGAATACCCATAGACTGATTGGTTTTGTACTTACCACTTAACCCTTCTGCCATTTTCGCAACGGTAGAACCGCCAGCCATAGTAGGCGGTAGGGCGTATCCATTATCGGCTGCATGTTGAACAGCAGCATCCATCGTTGCATTCTGTGAGGCTGAATTAGCCAGCGCCTCGCCTTTATCCGCCACCGAGCTAGCCAGCTTATTTCCTATAGCTGAACCTACTCCACCAGCTATCGCCCCCTCTGCTGCATTCTTTAGCGTTGATTCTCCTTCAAGCGTAGGATTTAACGCGCCAGCTATAGCACCAATAGCAGCGCCACCTATAGCAGTTCCAGCACCCGGTATTAATGCGGTAGGGGCAAGTAAGGCTGCATTCCCTAGTACAGCTCCTACAGGTGCTGCTTGAGCGATTTGCCGCTGGTCTTTAATGTCCTGATCGACATTCATGCCAAGCGCCTGTTTAGCACGAAGGAGCAAGTTAGATACGGAAGTTCCAGCACCAGCAAGATTCCTATTTATTGTTCCTGCGTTTGCCAATTCATTTTTTAGTTCCCCGCTATAATCACCTGGATTATAAGGTACAGGCTGTCCAACGGGCTGAGAGGATGCAAGGTTAAATCCGCTAGAGGGCTGCCCTACGGGTTGCGCAGTGGCTAAGTCAAAAGGCATTATTGAACCTCCTGAAACTGCTTACCATCTGGGCTGACGTAGGCTTGATTTCCTTGAGCATCTTTGTGCAATGTCCAGCCTTGCGCATTAACTTGAGGGGTTGCCGAACCACCTTGCAATCTAGTAATAGTGGCTTGTGCTTCTGGGCTAACCATTTCCAGTGGTGTTTTCTGGGTGGAGAATCCTTGATTGTATCGGTCCGACAAAGCCTCTAAACGACCTTGCATCAATCCCACAGCTTGGTCAATCATAGCTTTCTTTTGCGCTGGAGCCATGTTTGAATTTATCTTATCTTGCCAAGCATTGATTTCACCTTCGGACATTCCCGTTCTACGGAACACACTCGCCAGTTCGTGAGAGACAGCCATCGCATCAGCATCAACGCTGGTGGCATTAGTTTGGATGTTTGAATTACCCAGTGCAGAACCCACGCTATTAACTAGGGAGTTGTAAAGTGGCATACTTGAATTATTAAGTTTGTCGTATGAGTCAGACAGTCGGCCTAAGTGAGAAATCGCTGTATTCAGTGCGAGAACATTATCGGCAGACTTGCCAGAGGTGAAGTCTTGCTGAACCTTGTTACGTTCTGCATATTTGGTAGCATCGTAATCAGGATAAACTTGATATAAACCTTGATTAATAGCTTGCCCATATGGGGTGCGTAGCATCATGCCACTTGGAGCTACTGCGCGACCTTCTCCAATAGCCTGCACCTGACTTGCGATAGCAGGGCTTAACAATGCAAGCGCATCTTTACCTGTTGGTGGAGCGTTATTTTGTCCGTTCGCTGCGCCCGGCGGTTGCCCGTTGAATTCATTGTTGAAGGATGCCGATACCGGACTGATAGGATTCTGTGCCGCAAATGTTAACTTTTCTTTAGCCCCCATTAACCCATTTAGAATGCTTGCTTGAGTTTGAGGTGTCCACTGTTCTCCTTCGTGCGGCGAAGGTACGCCAGTCGCTTGCTTGAATGTACTATTGGCTTGGTCTAATGATGCTTGGTCGTGTACATTGTTGTACAGTTTGGTTGCAAAGTCTTGAACCGCTAATGCACGATTCATTGTCTGATCGGCTGGCTGATTTTGTAATGTATTTTGTTGAGCGCCAATATCAGCAGCGGTAGCCAAGCCTCTATCCATTGTTTGCAACGGGGCAAGAGTTTGGGCATCTTGAGTATTAGTCAAAGCAAGATTGTTTTGTGCATCACGTACAGGCGCGGCGTTGTTAAATGCTGTTAGTTGCGCCAGAGAAAGCCCGTTACCAATATCCTTCCCCTGAATGTTTGCGAGTCCAGTATCGCCAGCTAGCCTGCCTGCGTTAAATCCCATTATAGGCTCCCAAGAGTTTTAGCCCATGCATCGGAAGAACCTGATACGCTATTATTCGTGTATGGGTTTTGTAGAGGATTGGAATATGCAGCGCCGATACCTTGATCATAAGATTGGTCTTGCTGCTTTTTGTACTGGAACATGTTGTTTTGCAGGTTCGCGCCTTGTTGCTGGATTCCTATCTGATCGCTTTGGTTGTTCAATCCCTTTGCGCTATTGTTCAAAGTTGAGTACAAATCGGCAAGGTTAAAAAAGTTCTTATTATTTTGACCGGACTGATAATCTGAAATAGCAGCAAGCGCGTTACCTGAATTGCCATTACCATTAGCAGCTAGTTGACGGCGTACAGCATCTAAACCCATAGCGTTGCTGGATTGAAACAACGGATTACTTGCGACCGAGCTAGGATTAGAGACTAAATCAGACAGCGCCTTACCGTATTGGCCTTGGTTAGCGGATTGATTGAACTGGCCTATGGATATAGCGTTGTTGTTATTGTCGAACGCTTGCGAACCGTTTGTTGAGTAGCCATTCCATAAAGTTGAAATAGGGCTGTAATTTGTAGGTAATGCTGGATTTGCCATGTTAGCTTCCTAATTCAATGAATTGCATTCTGCATCTGGTGTTGTCTACGTGGTGAAGCTCAAAAACCATCCTACGGGCTTTGCCTAATCTATTAAGTCGTGGCATCTTTGAGCTTAAGTCAAGACTGCGAGGATTGCTGAAAGTTTGGGAGTCATCAGAAGAATGCTTTTCCCATACCCGTGTCGGTATTTCGTCAGCAACTAACTTGACTGCTGGAAACAGTTTATTATCCAGATTGTTGTTATCAATTCGCATGGTTCTAACCATCGAATCAATTGGGGTTCCAACACCGCCAGATACCAAGTCTTGAGTAACGCTTGGGGTTATTTCGTAAACCTTACCGTTGGACTCGTGCTGCAATAAATCCCTTTGGGCGGCGTATGTATAAGAAACAAAAGGCATGTATTGTTGAGTGTATGGCGTAGCAATTAATGTGCCCGTAGCTGCCGCCGCAGATGTGTTGGTTATCTCGAAAGTAAACGAGCTTGTTCCTGTGACTGTAATTAAAGCAGATATGTTGTAATCGGTGGGCGTAGCACCTGAAATCTGCACCAGTGCGCTTGTAGCTAACCCATGAGGTGCAGTCGTAACCACGGTAACAAGGCCATTAGTTTGCGACATACTAGTAATTGCGATAGTCGAACCTGCAAGAGAGAACGTCCAGCTATACCAGAGATTTGCGCCTACATCGTAGACAAGAGTTAGGTTGTCACTGATACAGTTCAGAAAGTAAAAGTGTGAACCGTTGATTCTGAACCCAAAGGCTAATACAGTAGTCAGTCCGAGAGTGTTAAGTATCCTATCTACCGAAGGGCTAGATACAAGTTCTGGCTGCAATCCGTTGAGTCGATAAATGCCCCGCCCCAGAGACTTATTCTTACCTATCCAGTAAACCGTTCCATCACAGTACCCTACCGAACCGCCAGCAGCACATCCAACCAGGGCGTTGTTCTGCGCCATCACTGATAATGGAGAACCGACTGGGTTGCCAGCATCATAGAAGAACTGCGTTGATCTATCGCATAACGCGACTATGTAATTATGGTATTTGGCTATTGCTACGCCAGGACTAGGTTCTGCTTGTGCGCTTATGAACCCAAGCGCCGACCAGCTTGCAGGATTGGATAAATCTGAGTTCCAGATAAGCCCGGCTGCATCCATGACGAATATATACCCGTCAAGATATACAACTCCATTTACAGTAGTTGCTGGATAATCAACGTCAGTTATTTGTTGGAAAGTTGTACCATTGAAGTAATACGCAGACGTGAGGTTTTTATATACGAAGCCGCTAGAAGCTCCATATTCCATAAAGTCCCAAACGGCCATTTTATATCCCTGTTAAAGTCATTGAACCAGCAAGTATTTTCGGAGTAACACCGGGCGCTACGACTCCGTTCGATAAAGCGCCATAGTGGTAAATCTGCGTACCGTTACCGAAAGAGACAAAGGTAATCGTCTGACTAGTTCCGGTATTCTGCGGGAAGGCTATATCTACCAAACTTTGTACGCCACCGGACAATACAGAAAAGTTTGATGATGAAGGCGCTAGTGTTGCTTGTGCGTATCCAGTGTAAGTTGCTGGACTTGTTGTTTGTGTTCCCAATATTCCGGGGTCAGCAACATGTAAAGCTACATGAATCGTGTTGCCTGCCCAACTTGGTGCTGTGTTGTTGTAAACGTAGGTTAATAAGTCTGTCTGCGTTTGGGTTGATGTTGTCATTATCTGGCACCGTTTGCGGTTGAATTATTACCACCAGCTAGAACGCCTAAATCATTTATCACAAATGAAGAATCCCAATATACTGCGTGCGTATGACCACTAATAAATGCGCTACCCACTATTAATCCGTTTGCTATTTTATTAGCGGTTGATGCACCTGATCCCCCCGGCAATGTTCCTAAGTCGTGAACAGCCCCTAGAGCATCCCAATAAACAGCCCTTGTTCCTGTTGCCAATCTTGAGAACCCTATAATTATTGACCCATCAGTTCCAGTAGCTTGTGAGCCTGAAACTGTACCCGCTAAGTCAGGAAGTATGCTCACTGCAAAACTATTTGATATATCCCACCATACAGCAACCCCGTTAGGTAATGATGCAGATGTCGCACGCCCTACAATTTTATTCCCTCGTATTCCAGTGGCAAAACCAGTTACACTTGTCCCGGATATATTTGGTAATTGAGTTGCGGTAAAAGAACTGTCCCAATACCATGCAAATAGAGAACCTCCACCTACTATCTGGTTAGAATAAGTGGCAAATGCCTGTACGCTACTATCAGACCCTACACCAGTTAATGTATGTACTGAAAAAGAATTGTCCCAATAAACCGGAAGTCCATTATTCTGTCCTACTATTATTGTCCCATCAGTATCATGCGCGGTTCCAATAAATGCAGACAAGCTATGTAAGTTAAAGGATGAATCCCAATAACATGCATGTAGAACATCCCTGCCAACAATAAGATTGCCAGCGGTTGCATTAGCAGTGGCATTTTGCCCGGACGTTCCGCCTATTCCATGAATAGTAAATCCACCATCCCAATATACTCCTTGAGTGGTAATTGATCCTGTGTAATCAGAAGCTCCAACAATAATATGCGGTGAGTAAAAAGAAGCTGCTAATACACTATTGGCCTGCAAAGCAGCAATCATAAAGAAGTTAAATACTCTGACCCTGATTTGAGTGGTATTCAATCTTTGGTCTACCGTGAAAGTTGTCATTAATAAGTAATCAGGTAATTCTTCACCAAAGGGAAACCGCTAGCTGATAAATAAGTAGCGCCTGTAGCAAATGGATTCTTCGGGGATAGAGTAACTACGCTATATTGTGCGTCAGTCAAGTCGGTTTGCACATTGGCAACAATCAACACATGATCGAAATTAGTCGTTGGTACTATGTTCGGGGTTGTAGCGCTGTTGTTGAACATGTAAACATTGTTGCCAAATCCGAATATCCCATTACCGTTACCAGTAGCTGAAAATGCGCCATCATCCCAAGTTCCCGGACGCTTATCAGCTTGCGGTCCAGTTTTATCAGGAACAACCGAGAAATTCTGCATTACAGAATCACGAGCCAATGTCCCGTCACGGGTAGAAATGTCGTAATTAACAGGTAATCTCATATTAACGTGTTCGGAGTCGTGCTTGTAGTACCGCTAGACCATGCGTAAAGGTGCCCATTGAAGGCGAATATGCCAAAGCCTGTACCTGTAGTACCCGTATAACGACTAATAGTGCCGGGGCGCTTATAAATGCCATCAGGTTCATCGGAATAGTTCTGTAGCATGTCGTCACGGGTCAATGTACCATCACGCGAATCAAGCGACATTGCCAGATTGATGCGTTGGGGTGTTATTTCTCCGGTCATATACCATTAATCCAGTTGTAATAACCTGCTGTCTGACCATGTATCAGTCCGATTTCAGTTTTCATTACTGGAAGCACGATATTGTTTTTCTGGATGAGCTTTTTAGACTCGGTATAGCTTTTTAGTTGAGTTGGCGTCATTTCCTGCTCAAACTCAGGCATCCAGTCTTGCATTAGCGCATAAGAAAGAAAACGTTTGTAGCCCCTGCCTAACGTGTAATCTGTATCCAAGTCTGCAAAAGAGGTCAACAGTTGTGGCGTTTGCAGGAAAACCGTGTAATTCTGGTCAGGCGTTCCCCAAAAGTACAAAGTTCCTAGTGGGTAAGCGGCGTTGTAAGCAAAGAATTGAGGAATCCCCACTACAAAAGTCTTATTCATGATGTTGCCGTAATCCATCATGTTGATTTTCTTCATCGGAAAATCAATGTTGTTATATCTGACATATGCATTCGTAATATCGGTCGGCATCGTCACATTAAAGTTACCGCCTGTACCTATTGTGTACGAAGTCTGAGAACCTGTCATTGTGTAACTGGCTACAGTCGTAGCGTAAATGTACATCTTTTCAATCTGCATTGATTCTATTACGTCATTCAATACACTTAAACCGTCTGTATATTCCTGATTAGTCGGTAACTGTTCGCTGGCGATCATCATACGATAGGTGCGATTTATGATTGAACGGGCAGTTGTCATGATTATCCTTGGTTAGCAATACAGTTTAATCTGGCCTCTCGTGAGAAAGGCCAGTAAAACTATACTTATGTATACAACTGAAAAACTGGGCCAACCGCAGTAGTAAACGTGGTTGGAACAGTAATGGTGGTGGGCAGAGTGCCGAATACACCAGTAGTTGAACCTGTCATCTTGTCATTGGAGTTAGCAGTAACAAACTTCATTGTGGTAGCAGTAGTACCGTTGCATTGAACAGCGCCGAAGTAACGACCTGGAGCAAGCAGAACGGAAGTTACAAAGGCAAGTTGCTCAAAAGTAGAAGCATTGGCAGACAAAGTACCAGCCAAAGCACTGTTAGCAACCAATTGTCCGTTGGTGTTATACAGCGCACCAATCAGGTTATCGGTTGAGGCAGTAGTACCGTTCAGAACTGCGATACCTTTCCACACATTCCAGTGAGGAATGTAAATTTCGGAAAAGTACACAGAGCCAGCGGTATGCGCAGACGAAGTACCTTGAGCAGTCAAAGCCGTATTACCCAGACTGGTATTGGTCAGGATAGAAGGGCCTTGCACAGCCACAGGGGTTGATTGCCCAGAAATATCAGCTATAGCGATATTGCCGCCAGAGTTGACAAACTGAGTACCAGACTGAATGAATTTCTCAGTATTGGTATTGGTGGCAACAGCAGTAGCTAGACCTTGAGTAATCAAGGCGGCTTCCGTGTTGTCTGGCAACATAACGATTGAGCCAGAGGCGAAACCACCATAAGCACGTAGTAATGTAATCATGATTTCTCCTTAGACTGAGTAGTATTTGGTTGCAAGTTCTGGATAGGTCGCAGCCCATCCATACAAGACGTCCAAACGGGTTATGAAGTTGTCGTACATGCCATCGTAGAACGTAGTAGCCTTGACGGTGTAACCGTTATGGCTCATCTGTGCTACATCAACAACGCCCTTTCCACCAGGAGGTGCGTACATCGGAACTACTGCCAATGTAAATGCATCCCGGTGATAAGCAACGTTGCAGTTGTATGCAGTCGAGGCAGCACCCAGAATCACGAACGGGGTCGTATTCGTTGGCGAAGCAGTTACGTTTTGGAAAGCACCAGAAGTCACCAAAGCTGGTGAGATAGGCAATGAAGTAGCGCCCGAGGCCACGTCAGCAGTGATGACAAAGTTCATCAACACGCCAGTTGAGCTACGATTCTGTGGGTTAACAGCAAACACACCAGGAAGCGTGATTGTGGTTCCCTTGGTAATCGTACCGCCGCCAGTAGCTGCTACCGTAATGGTAGAACCAGTCTGGTTTGCACCAGAGATATTGGAAGCAGTACCAGCACCTAGCGTCTGAACAGAGACGTTCTGATCTAGAGCGATATTTGCAAAACCGATTGCGTTCTGCATAATACCTTTTTGATACTGAGTACCTATAGTAGCTTGGTTATTAAACAAACCGCTTAAACCGTACACAGAAGCACCATTCAAGCCGGGAGACAGAATGAAAGCACGTTGGTTGTCACGGGGAGCGCCCATTTCATCCAAACGGCGATTTGCATCTGTGTAGACTTGTACAGCACCTTGGGTAGTAGTAGGCAATGCACCAGTTGAGTTCAAAGTGTTGAACACGGCAGTACGTGCCAAGTCCAAACCTTGACGGTCAATTTCGTTGGCGATTGCAGCAACACCCGCGGTCAGCTTTTGTTCGAATTGCTGAACACTCAAGGTCTTTTGAAAGCCCGTGAAGTTCAGATCAACACCGCCTTGACTCAAGGTCAAAGGGATTGTGGTTTCGACAGTTGATTGTGGTACAGCTACGTTACCAGCACGATAGGTATAACGTGGTGGTTTCTTGATGTTGATGGTCTGACCGGGAGAATATCCGCGAGCTTGATTGCCTGCGAATTCATCCTGAAAGTCAGTGTTAACGTTCTTGGAGAATCCAAGCATGTTTTCCAATATCGCCAGTGATTCTTTAGCGATAAGGTTACATGTTACTAATGTATTTGACATGGTGTTTATTCCTTGTTTATTGAGGAAGATTCCTCGTTAAACACCTATGCCCATCTTGCTCCCTGCTTCTTGCGCATTTCAATATATTCATCCATGCCAGCTTCTTCAAGCGACTTGGTTTGTGATTTGCCACCAGATAGCGGGGAAATGGGTTTAGGTGCGTCTGGTTTTTTAATGGGCGTTGAGACTTTTGCTTCAAGTTCCCAGATTGCCCTAGCAGCAGGAATAGGGTCTAAGTTGGCAATGCGCTCCAGTTCTTTGGGATTAGCGCCAAGGTGCATCAAGATTTCAGGGGCATGTTTCGAGTCTTGCAGTGCTTCGCCAACTCCAGGTTTAGTCATGAACTTTTGGTTCTCATAAACTGGCTCGACAAGTTCATCGTATTGCGGGAACTTATCACGGGCGTTACTCTCGACTTCTGACCACTTCTCTTGCGCTTGCTTGGTTGTCAATTCAGTCTGTTTGACTTCCTGACGTTCATCAAGAACGTTCATTTTTTCATTCAGTTTCTGCTCGACTCGATAATCCAGAATGGCGTTGAAGTAATCTTCGTCATTCTTGAATTGATTGCGTTGCGGTTCTTTCTCTACTTCTGCGGTTGGCTTGAGTTGATCGCGCAGCATCTGGTTTTCGACTTCCAAACGCACGTTCTTCTCTATACGCCGTTGTTCTTTGGCTACTCGCCGTCTTACTATGTCGTCCACATCTTTCTGTGAAAACGATTTTTCAGACTCCGGCTCTTGAGCTTCTGGCTCTGCTTCAGGTTCGGTTGTCGCCGTGACTTCCTCTTCCGGCGCGGAAACTTCTTCGTCCGCTACGATGTTTTCTTCACTCATTTAATACTCCATATAGGCCTGATGAAACGCATCAGTACGTTTTTAAGCAGATTGTCTTGCTCGCAATGTTCCGTAAACAGAAACAGCACCCGCAGAGAAACTAGCCTGTGCGGTCAGGAAAACAGTAGTCGTTTGGGTAATTACAAGTTGTATCTCGATACACCCATTCGAATTGGTAAATGATCCAAGCGTTGCAGCCAATGGGATTGTGACTAGAGCATCTGTCCCCAATCCCGAACCGCCTGCCTGTGTCGGTAGTGTTGCGGTAGTAAGCGAAGGCCCGGATTGCAATAACGTGGTGGTAGCAGCAGCAAGCACGAATTCAACTTGTGCAGATATGTCATAGGTTCCAGCAGGAAGAGAGATAGATGTGACATTTGCAGTCGTGTTATTGGTCAATGCTACTGCTGAACCTGCTGGAATCGTTGAACTCGTAAATGGTTGTTGATAAATACCATTTCTTACCAAGTCTGTTGAGGCTGTCATAGAACTACACTCGCATTCACAGTTGCGCCTGTGCCTGTAACGCTAGCCGTTACGCACTGGATGAAAGGATATGGTGCGGCGCTTACGAAATTATCTGTTGCACCAGGGTTTCCCGATAGGGTAATAGTGCCAAATGCAGTGGCGGAGAAGTTAGTACCATCATTTGAGCCAAAGAAAGTTACAGTCGCGGTTTGTGCGCCAGTTCCCAAAACGGTGGCTTGATAGACTCGATTACACCATGCGGATGTGTTCTTTGAGCTAACATCAACAGTTGGCTGAGTCGCATTGGTGGTTGCGCCTTTGAATAAATCTATCTTCATTGCTGTGTCTCCATATTCGGTAGTGGTGTTTCGATATGCTGGATTACAAGTTTCAAGGCTTCTTCAAGCCCTTCTATGCGTGATGGGTCAATCGCTGCTTTTGCTGTCATAGCTTGTAAGTCAACAGCCATGCGGCGAGTCTCAGCGTCATAGGCATCAATCATGACTTGTGCGCTTTCGGTCTGTGATTTATCTGCCTTGGCCTTGAGTTCTGTCTGCATTTGTTGCATAGCCTGATCGCGCTGTTGAATAGCGGCGGTCGCATCGTGAATGCCTTGTTGCAATTGTTGGATGTGTTGCGATGCCTGCGCTTTGACTTGCTGAACTTCTGGCGAATCCTGCCCATTGTTCTGTAATTGTGGGGGCATCATCATCTTAAGGCGGTCAGCTATCTCATCGGAATAAGGCATGTCCATAGACTTAAACATCAAGTCACCAATAATCGGCATCAGGTCAGGACTGGACTGAACAATGCCCGACATAAACTGCGCGCCTTCCATACGTTTAGTAGCGAAGGACTGGCCGACAGTGACAGTTACATCGTAGATTCCGACACCGATGTTATAAACCTTGTCGATAGGCGTTTTAATCACAGCTGGTAATCCAGCATCGTTGATTATTTTCTTATTATCTGGCGTTCCGTCTTTGCCTAAGATACGAGCAATCTGCGCTTTGTCATAAACCACGGGAATCATCCCTATGAGGATTTTCCCGGCATGACGTATAGAACGTCCTAAGTTGTCTGGAAAGTGGAACGTAGCCACATCGCCCTGCTTCTGTTGGGCGTTCATTGCTATGCCAGACTTGGCATTTCCATCTTGACCTACGCTGGCCTGATACATTCCTAAAGCAGATTGAATGTCATGCTCGGATGTTTCAATGTCTTGCAATAAACCTGTTGGAACTCCGGCGAATCCCTGACGTTGTGGTAGAGGTGCTAAGTTCCCCTCTACAGTCACAGGATCAGCTTCCAGATAAGCGAAGTTATTACGATTCGCAGCCGCCCACTTCTCGCCGTGAGTCTCGAACTGTCCTGTATAGCCAATGAACGGAGCTTTAACAGTAAGGTTTAGGCTCTCAGCGATAATAGATCGGTTATAGTTGTACATCCGTTGCGCATCTTTCACGCCACGCACAATCCCTCTCAGATTGCGCTTGCCGTTGAAGTCAGTCTCGATACCTTGAACCGGAATAACAGGTATGTATTTCCCAATAATCTTGGTATGGTCAATAACATTGAATGCGGTAAGTTTTGCCCAACACACTGTCCCACGATAACTCTTGCGATTCTTCTCTACCTTTGGGCGCTGGTCATTGCCAGTGTATTTCTCCCAGTAGTCAGACTCATACATCACATTGCCATCATCCAGCAACATGAGATTTTCTTGGTTAGTTTCAAGCC
>Ga0265327_10001544_pt1 | contig 28362 bp, 14 predicted proteins | sample 41621metaG_FD_202089 | JGI IMG/M metagenome (GOLD analysis project Ga0265327, IMG submission 202089) | Rhizosphere microbial communities from Carex aquatilis grown in University of Washington, Seatle, WA, United States - 4-16-21 metaG | ecosystem: Host-associated > Plants > Roots > Rhizosphere...
AACGGGTTCAAGCTTTCGCTGTTCGGATTCGATGCCGAATTCGATTATCAGTCCCTCGTCAGTGAAGGCCGGGGACGCCGCGTGATGGTTTCCGCTCCCGAACGAAGCCTGCTGCTGCTGAAGGGAGCGGGCGCCGTGCCACACGGGGGCGGACGACGTCTGGAACCGGGTTCCGAACCGTACCGCCTGATCCAGTCGTGGATCCAGTCCGGCGCTCCTGCTTCGGCGCCGAATGCGCCCCGGGTGGTGAAGCTGGCGATGTTTCCTGCCGAACGGGTGATGAACCCCAACGAACAGCAGCAGTTGGCGGTCATCGCCGAGTATTCGGATGGAACCCGCCGCGATGTGACACGCGAAGCCCAGTATTCCACGAATCTGGAAACGGTCGCCGTCGTCAGTGACGACGGCCTGATCACCGCCAATGAACCGACCGGCGAGGCGGCGATCATGACTCGCTACATGGGTCAAGTGGCCGTCTGCCGCGTGCTGCGTCCCCAGGGGGCTCCGCTGGCGAGTCTTCCCGAATTCACGCCGCGAAATTTCGTCGATCAACTGGCCGCCGAAAAATGGAAGAAGCTGGGCCTGAAACCCTCCGTGGCGTGCGACGATCCGACGTTCCTGCGCCGTTTGACGATCGATCTGTGTGGTCGCCTGCCCACCGTTGACGAGTCTCGCGAGTTCCTGGCCGACATGCGACCGAACAAGCGCGACCTGGCAATTGAACGGCTGCTTGCTTCGCCCGACTATCCCGCCTACTTCGCTCTGAAGTGGGGATCAATCCTGAGGAACTCGAACCTGGCGGGGGCCGACCGCGCTTCGTACGCCTTCCACAACTGGTTGAAAGACATGATCGCACGCAATCGTCCTTACGACGAATTCGTGCGCGGCATCGTCGCGGCCAGTGGCGAATGGCCCGACGCCCCGGCCATCAACTGGTTCTGGCAATCTCGAGATGACCAGTTGCACCAGGTGACCGCCGATACCGCACAGGTCTTCCTCGGCCTGCGGCTTCAATGCGCCAAGTGCCACCACCATCCGTACGAGCGATTCACGCAGGACGACTACTACGGACTGGCAGGGTTCTACACGCGACTGGGCCGCAAATCGTTCGGCGAACCCCCTCCGTACTTCACGTCGCCCACGGTCACCATCAGTGAGCGGCATCCCATCACCGGCCAGCAGATCGAACCCAAGTTCCTCGACGGGACCGTCGCGAAGTTCACGGCGGAAGAAGACCCGCGACATGCGCTGGTCGACTGGATGGCGAAGCCGGAAAACCCGTTCTTCTCGAAGACCCTGGTCAATCGTCTGTGGGGACATTTCTACGGACGAGGCCTGGTGCATGAAGTCGACGATTTACGCGAGACCAATCCCCCCTCCAACCCGGAACTGCTCGAGGCGCTCGCGCGCGAGTTCCGCGATCACAAGTTTGATGTCAAACACATGATCCGGTTAATGGTTCAGAGCAACGTCTACCAGCTTGCCTCCGACCCCACGGACGACAACCGCAAAGACCAGCAGAACTTTGCCCGGTTTTATGCGCGGCGACTGCCGGCGGAAGTCGCTCATGATGCCGTGGAACAGGCGACCGGATTTAAAACCAACTTCAGCAACATGAGCGCCGACTCTCGAGCGATCGACCTTCCTCATGAACGCTTCGGCTCGTACTTCCTCGACACATTTGATCGGCCCAAGCGAGTCAGTGGCTGCGAATGCGAGCGTTCCACCAGCGCCACGCTGTCCCAGGTGCTGCTGCTGTCGAATTCGGATGAGGTCGAGGGGAAGCTGCAAAACGGGACCGCCCGGATTGCCAAACTGTTTGAAGCCAAACGCTCGACCCCGCAAATCGTGGAAGAGCTGTATCTGGCGACGTTTTCCCGTTATCCCACTCCGCGTGAGATCTTCAATGCGGTCGAATACATCGACCGCGATTCCGAACCTCGCAAGGGGGTCGAAGATCTGCTCTGGACGCTGTTGAATTCGCGCGAGTTCCTGTTCAATCACTGAAATCGAATCCGCACAGTCACGGAAACACCATCATGTTCGACATCCTCGGCTCGACAACCCGGACCTGCGACGGCGTTTCGCGGCGAAACTTTCTGCGTGTCGGCAGCCTGGCCGTCGGCGGACTGTCGCTGCCGGGACTGCTGCAGAGTGAATCGATCGCCAAGGAAGCGGGATCCTCGGCCAAGCGCAAGGCGGTCATCCTGGTCTGGCAGGCGGGTGGTCCCAGCCACCTGGACATGTACGACCTGAAGCCAGAAGCCCCTGCCGAATACCGGGGGGAATTCAAGCCGATCCCGACCAATCTTTCGGGCATCGAGATCAGCGAACACCTGCCACTGCAGGCGCAGATGTTCGACAAGTTTTCCGTCGTTCGCTCGGCGTTTCACACGAATGCCGGTCACGGGATGGGTTCGCAGTGGATGCTGACCGGTTACCAGCCGACAATCGAAGTCAACGACAACATCTATCCTTCCTGCGGTTCGATCGTTGCCGCACTGAAGGGACCGAATGAACCGGGCATGCCCGCCTACTGCAATGTGCCGAATCGCCTGGACCTGGGAAAAGCGGCGTACCTCGGAGCCTCTTTCAATCCGTTCTCACCCGACAGCAACCCCAACGATCAGGGCTTCCAGGTCCGCAACATGAAGCTTCCGGGGAATCTGTCGCTGAATCGCCTGGAACGACGCCAGCAGTTGCTGGGGCAGGTCGACACGATTCGCCGAGACATCGACACCCGCGGCGACATCGTGGGTCTCGACAAGTTCTATCATGATGCCTTCGAGATGGTGACCAACGAAAAGGCGCTGCGAGCCTTCGACATTCACAAGGAAGACCCGCGGTTGCGTGAGAAGTATGGCCGCAACGACCTGGGACAAAGCTGCCTGCTGGCTCGACGGCTGGTCGAATCCGGCGTGACGTATGTCACGGTCCAGGCGGGTGGCGGCTGGGATACTCACGGGAACAACTTTGCGGAGCTGAAGAATCGCCTGCTGCCCCAGTTCGACCGGGCCGTTGCAGCACTCGTGGATGACCTGTTCGTCCGCGGTTTGCAGGACGAAGTTCTGGTCATGGCGATGGGTGAGTTCGGCCGGACACCGCGAATCAACCCGACCGCCGGTCGCGACCACTGGCCAGGCGCCATGAGCGTCCTGTTTGCCGGTGGTGGCCTGCGAATGGGTCAGGCGATCGGGACGACCGATTCCAAGGCCGAATACCCCACCAGCAAGCCGTATACTCCAGGCTGCGTCCTCTCGACGATGTATCACACGCTGGGGATTGATCATCACCACGTGTTCTACGATCAGGGTCGCCGCCCGCTGCCGGTGTTGAATGAAGGCCAGCCGATCAGTGAACTGATTGCGTGATCGGTAGGAGCGAGGGGTTTAGGTGCCCGTGGCATTCGCGGCGCCAGTGCTGTGATCACAAGCGCCCCGAAGAGCTCATCGACCCATCAGCCGAAACGCGTTAGCGTCCGGTTTCTTTGGGCTGCCATTGTGCCCCGGATCAAGCGATTGCCGGACAAATTAACTGGATGTGCCACTGTTTGGCCGCTTCGGACAAGCAGTGCCGATTGCGATTCAAGACATCAAACGTCGCATCCTGTTCGTCTTCGTCTGGCTTCATCGTTTGCGGGTTCTCCCGCTGATCCGATCCACCCTGGAGAAACACGAATTCGTTCGAGTGGCACGAGCACTCTGCACTGCTTGGCCGAAGCGGCCAAGAAGTGGCACGCACATCGACCTCCACGCCGCAAATGCCACCCAGCCCGGTGGCATTTGCGGCGCGATTGCTGTTCTCACAAGCGCCCCGAAAAGCTCATCGACACATCAGCCGAAACGCGTTAGCGTCCGGTTTCTTTGGGCTGCGATTGTGCCCCGGATCAAACGAATAATCGCGCCCAGAGCCCCGACCGTCTTGGCCGTAAGGGCGGGGAATCCGCGTGGAATCGGTCATCGAATTCAAACCATGCCCAATTCCCTCCCTCACGGTCGGAGCTCTGGGGGACCGCGGGCCGGGTGGCGCGAGGTGGCCGGGGCCGAGCTATCGCCTCACCTCGATTGGTCGACATCAAACCGATAAAACACATCCGACCTCAGCACGTATTTGCGACCCGATTCCACAAGTCGCCCCTCATGCCACCAGTCGTGCCTGAAGAACAGGGCATCACCCGTCCTGGGGACAACCGTCGCAGCGATCGGAAGTTCCTGATCAACCATCACGTTTGAGTAAAACACGGTTTCGCCGCCGGTAAACCCGTCATTCAAGTAGAAGAGGCACGTCAACCGGCTTCGCAGGTCACCTCGTCGGACAGTGCCATCCTGATGGCGATTGAACCTCTGTCCGACATCGTATCGATAGTAGCGAAAATTGTTGTCCAACCCCTCGGCCGTCCCGCCTTCCAGATTCACGGGAACAAATGGAGCACATCGCCGCCAGAGTTCACGCGCGAGTCCCCCATCATAGAATTCGGCACGGTCGTTATTCCGAATGTCCGTCCGCATCTGCGGTCCGGATCGAGTGCGAATCGCGGCACTTTGAAAGCCCAGCGCTTCCCCACGCTCAATCAACCGGAGGCACTCGTCGGCATTCAGGAGGCCGCTGACCGTAAAGAGATTGTCTGCCAGGACCGTTTTCATGAGTCACCTTGGAAGAACAGGCCAGGCGGGAATTGAGTATGGGGACATGGCACTCTATTGGATCCCTGAACCGGGTGCCAGAGGGGGATTTTTTCGAAGCGAATTGCGACCTTGTTTCGTGGCGGCACGGCGCAAGCCGCCCGGTTCAAGTTCGTACAGGGACGGCCGGGTGGCAGATGGACAAGCAAGTGACGAGTGAGGGCGAAAGACACTCATTCGGGCCGTCAGCAAAGCGGGGTCCGCTCAGTGCTGTTATCACAAGCGCCCAGAAGAGCTCATCGACCCATCAGCCGAAACGCGTTCGCGTCCGGTTCAGAGTAAGAGCAATGTGTCACCCATGTCCCCGAACACCTGTTACCCTTGTCTCTGGTCCAAACAGAAGCGGCCAAGCAGTGGCACGCACATCGACCTCCACGCGGCCAGCAATGCCACCCCGCCTCAGACGATCTGCAGACCGGAACGATGTGGACCGTATCGATCCCGGCGGTCGTTATTCCCCTGGTGTTTGCTTCCGCCGGCTTGATCTTTTGGCCGCGAAGTACGAAATCAGCATCAACAAGAAGCTCATAGGACGAGACCGGCCTTTCTGACATCTCGAAAGATGCTGGGGGATCCCGATTCAGCTCGCGGGACGCGGGCACGGGTTCGCTCGGGGCTCAATCAATTCATCGGATTGGAAATTCAGCGAAGGCTGCAAACAGTCAACTCCCTGTTCAGTCGGCGACGAAGTATCGCTTCAATTCCGTCATCAGCTCAGCCGCACGCTGCTGGAAGTCTTGCGAGTCCAGCACGGTACGCAGCGGGCGGATCGAGACACCGAATTGAATTCGCGGGACTCCTCGTTTGGCGAGTGCATCGGCTAATCCACCCAGGGTCAGATCAATCTCCATGGGGATTTCACGCGAGAAGGGATTGAGGGCCGCCAGCAGGCCCGTCTGACCCAGGGTCATCACGACCCGCTCGGTGGAAACCGTTTTGAGTGTCGCCTTGTGATCGTTGACGAACCCGCCCAGCTTATAAGTGATCATGTCGGATGCGACGACGGCGGTAAACCGGCTTTCAAACCGGAATGGCTCGACCGCTTCCGAGACCCGGTCGGCGGGCTTGTCCGCTTTCAGCAGGTCCGTCGTGGTCATGCTGCAAGTCCGGTCACGGCCCTCCTCTTTGGCCTTATACAGCGCCTTGTCAGCTCGCCGCAGCAGGCTTTCCACGGTGTCGCCCGGTTCCGCCTGGGCAACGCCGAATGACGCCGTGACACGCAGTCGATCAATTCCGCCAATCTTCGACTTGCGTAATGTGGAACGAAGCCGTTCCGCGCGCCGGGTCGCCTGCTCGAGGTTGGTATCGGGACAGAGAATGACAAACTCTTCCCCGCCGTATCGACCGACCAGTTCGCCGGAATAGGTTTCCTGGGTCAACAGCCGCGCCAGGTCAATCAGGACCTGATCGCCGACACTGTGTCCGTAGGTGTCATTCACCCGCTTGAAGTGATCGGCATCGGCGAAGATGACCGAGAATGACTCACGCGATTTTTCGGTGAATTCCTCGACCAACGCCACCAACTGGTTTTCCAGTTCCCGCCGGTTGGCAACGTTGGTCAGGGCGTCGCGAGTGGCCGCCAGTTTCAGGTCGCGGAAGCTGTGCGACTGCTTGCTGCTGCTGCGCTGCACATCGCGATAGAACTCGGCCACCCCCTGCAGTTTCCCATTGTCATCGTACAGCGGAACTGCCTGCAGCTCGATCTGGATCGAATGTCCATTCCCATGCCGGGCCTGCATCGGAAGCAGCGATGTTCGTCCGGTTTCGATCGCCTTGAGCATCGGTGTTTCACCGGCGGGCATCGGTCGCTCGTCCAGGTGCCGGTATCCAAACAGGTCCACGGACCAGCGCTGGCCCAGCATTTCCTCGGCATCACGACCCAGCAATCGTTCCGCACGCCGGTTCCAGATCAGGATTCGACCATCCGTGTCAACGAGGTGGAAGCCGTCATACAGCCGTTCGAGCGTGTGCAGGTACGAGAAAATCTGACCGATCGAATCCGCCTCGCGAACTTCGATGGGACAGGGCGTCGCGGAGGCCGGGTCATCGTCGTCTGGACCGGCGCCGAGCGGTGCTCCATCCTTTTGAACCCATCGTGCCAGGGCGCTGACGACGTTGGCGTCAAATTGAGTTCCCGAGCCTTCGGCCAGGACCGCCATGATCTCCTGGTGCGCCTTGGCGCGGCGATGTGGCTGTTCGGTCGCCAGGGAGTCGTAGGCATCGGCCACCGCCAGGATCCGTGCCCCCATGTGCAGTTCGGTTCCCGGGCGCTGGTCACTGGTGACATCCAGGTCGGGACAGTAGGCCTGTTGAGACTGGCTGATCACTTCCTGAACCTGCCGATCGACGCGGCACGCCTGCAACAGGTCGAAGCCGACGTTGTTGTGCAGCGTAATCAGTTCGATCTCTTCGGGACTGAGTCGACCTGGCTTTTCCAGGACCGTATCCGGGACGCCGATCTTGCCAATATCGTGTAGCAGGCCGGCGACCTCCAGCACTCGCAATTGTCGACCGTCCCAGCCCAGGTGATTGGCCAGCCCGAAGGCAATCAGAGCCACCCGGCGACTGTGTCGCAAGGTGGAGGTGTGCCGATGATGCAACGTTCCCAATAGCGAACGGAGAACACCCTTGCTGATGACTCCGGCAAACGTGGCGTCATTGGCCGAGTCCTGCATTTCGCGGGAGGCGGTCTGAGACAGCCTGAGCAATCCCATCAAGGCTCGAGACGATTCCGACGAATTGCTGCGCGGCACCCGATGCTCGCCGCTCAACCCCTGGGCAGCACGCCGGGGGGCCTGAGAGGCTGTATCAATCGGAGTTTCCGCAACAACGCTCATGTGACTGTTCTTTACCCGCCATCCAGGTCAGGAAACACGGAAATCGAAATGGATGCCGATGTTCGAGCGAATCGCTCGATCCCGGCCTCCAGTCGGCCCGACACCAATTCCGCAGTGCCCCGCCCCTTCGAACGGTTCCACGACGGCGATCTGAAACAGACGCCGTCAGCCCGGGGAACTCGCATTCATCATTCGTACCGGATGCAACCTACGTCACACCGCCAATCCGTCAAATGCGGAACCTCCCGGACGGGGTGGCGTGTTGATTTTTTTCCATTCGGCGGTTCGACGGAACGATCCGGCCGGTCGTCAGGCGCACTTCTGCCCACTCCGCCGATCCATGCCAAATCGGCAACACTGATTTAGTCGTCAAAGTTGACCCATTCATCCCCGTCCGCCAGAATGTGACGTCAGTGCCACGCCAGAGAACGACCGGACCGAGACGACAGGGGTAAACTCAGGGCGAGATTTGCTGGCAATACGCCCCATTCCCAGTCATCGGTGTGGGAACTCCATCAAGTCCGGCAATGCGGGATCGGCTCCACTTTCGGGGCAACTTGGACCGAGATGACAGTAGAAGGCTTGAAGTGTCATCTGCCCCGGCGCCGATGTCAGCCGACTGGCTGCCATGGGGACGATTCAACCTGACGGATTTCATCCAGACAACATTTACCGCGGTGGGCGGAAGGAACGACGATGAGTGACTCGCTGAGTCTGGCCCTGCTGGAAGTAAGCAACCTCGCGCCGTCGTTTATCGTCGCGGATGCTTGCGCCAAGATGGCCAACATTCACATCATCGGCATTGAGAGCACGGATGGAGCCGCGCAATGCCTGAAGCTGATTGGTTCTGTTGCTGACGTGCGGGCCGCCGCGGAACACGGAATGGCTCTCGCCCAGCGCATGGGGAGTTCGGCCATGTATTCCGTCATGGCGGCCCCGCTGGAAGATACCCGTAAGCTGGCGAATGCGAAGCCGGCTTTCAGTCCCTTGCTCGGTGTTTACGATTCGCGAATTCCCAAAGAGAACGTCATGACCACGACCAACGCCCTCGGACTGCTGGAAACTCAAGGACTTGTTGCCGCCCTGCATGCCACCGATGACATGCTCAAGTCGTCCAATGTGACGCTGGCCGGCAAGGAAAAGATCGGCGCGGCCTACGTCACGATCATGATCCGGGGCGATGTCGCCGCGGTTCAGACCGCGATTGAAGTCGGTCGCCAGACCGTGGAACGCCTGGGTGGCAAACTGATCCTGGCCGACGTGATCGCCCGTCCGCATGCGGATCTGGCCGCCCTGCTCCCGTCCTGATCGCTGCGATCCTCGATGGACGCATGTCGTAACCGTTCACGGGCAAGCCAGGGGGACAGACCCATTTTCACGGGCAATCGGTGCTTCGGAGTCGCATCGCGTCCATGGAAGGTGTCTGTTTTTCGCCGTGAAAATGCGTCAGTCCCCGACCCGTGATTGGTTACGCAAGTTGACCGACTGACGCTCGTCGACGGGAATCAATTCGGCGCCAGCAATTCCGGTGCGCGAGTCGATCGCGAATTTGCGCGTGATCGACTTGCGCCCGTTTTTTTGGGCCCGATCTTTCGGTGAAGCTGGTGAGCTATTCCGGCAGAGATGGAGCGGGTGGAATCAGCGATTCCGCGGCCTTGGGCTTGGCTTCCTGAGTGGGCGTCTCCGGCTTCACTGGAGTGGCTGGCTTCCCGGGAGTAGCCGGTTCGGTTTTCTCATTCGGCGTTGTCACGGGGTTGCCGCTGCCAATCACGGGCACCATCGCCGTCTGAATGATTCCGCGGCCAATTTCGGGGTGGGCTGGATCGAGCTTGTCGTTCTGGACCCAGGCGACCAGGAACAGTTGTCCCTGAACGGCGGGCTTCACTTCCGGCGGGATCTGGATCCGGGTCCCGGATTCATACCGGGTCAGGTATTCGGTCAGGCGTTTCTGCACATCGCTGGCCGGCATGGTGAACGAGAACTTCAATTCCCCCTTCTTGGGACCAATGCCACGGGCTCCCCCTGGCATTTCGCGAACGACCATCGGATGTTGGCGAATCCCGTTCGGCATCGGCGATTCGACGACTTCTTCGACCAGCGCCAGCCGCAGTCGCAGCGTCGGCAGTTCGTCTTCCGTGGCTCCCGCGACTTCGGCCTGCAAATCCAGCTCACCGTTTTCAATCTTCGCGGCCAGTTTCAGCTGCACTGGCGTGGTCTTCTTCAGGCGAGGATCGATCACCGCGCGCAGGATGGCGTAGGACGTGGGAGCGTTTTGCAGATATCCCCCATAGGGGACCTGATCCGGATTCATCAGTGCCCCGTCCACGGCCAGGAACGGGGTCCGGTTCAGTTCATAGAAGGCAAACCGCTCTTCACCATCCATGTTCACCAGTCCATCCGGACCGGGGATATGCTGATGATATCTCAGGGCAATCACCTTCGTCGCCGGGTAGGTCTCACGCAGCGCTTCGACGGCGATCTCGGTCGCCACCGCCGGTGGCGCCTGGCCTCCCGTGAAGAACTCCAGGAGGACAGTGTGATTTCCCGCATCTTCCGCGACCACTTCCGGCCGCAGTTTCCGGATTTCCTCGCGGAATGCAGCCAGTCGTTCGCGGTTAACCTTGATCAGGTGCGCGCGAAGTTCGTCGGGATTCCCGTGTTCTTCGGTCCACAGTTTGGTCAGGACTTCTGTCGGGGTCGGGTCCCCCGCGGGCTGACCCGCCCGGCGAGCCATCACGAACGCTTCCAGCAAGGGGAGCGCGACGATTCCTGAATAGTAATCAATGGCCGCAGTCCGCTGACGGGTGCTGATGGAGTAATCCCCCAGAGCCTGCATGATTTCCGGATTGTAGGGCTGTTTCTTCAGAGCCTCTTGAAGCTCGGTGAACGCCGCAGCCCGCTCTTCATCCACCTTGGAATGACTCTTGGTCAGTGACTGCTGGATCTCCGCCTGTTCTCGATAGGCCGCAATCCGCGGCGTCAGGACTTCGCTCTCGCTCCCCAGCAGTTTCTCGGCCAGTTCCAGATGCTTCAAAGCGACCCCGGGCAAGCGGGTGGTCGTCACCAGTTGCTGCGCAATGGTCATGTGGGCTTCCAGTTCCATCCGCTTGCCCCAGACGCTGGCCAGATCGACACAGAGATCAATAATGGTCTGCAACGTGGCATCATCGGCACCCCCTCGGGATGTCATCCCCAGCAGGTAAAACGTGTAGTTCAGCGAGACGGGGCTCATCCGGTTGTCTTTAGCCAGCTTCAGAATAACGGCCGGCTGAGGCTTGTCCTTCATCGCGGAGATCGCACTGCTGAACTGGTCGGCGGCAGGGGGCAAGGCCGACTCGGTATACGGCGCCAGCTTCGTCTCGTCCGTCGTCAGCATCCGACCGAGGTACATCTCCTGCAGACCATGTGCAAAGGTTCCTCGAACCGATACTCCGTCGAAGACTCCCTGGAAGTCGAAGGTCTTGTTGTCGTTCTTGATCTGAAGTTGAACATTCTTCCCGTCGACAACGGTCGCTTCAATCTTCGGATTCAGCTTGTCGTTCGACGCATCGGTGATCTCGGCCTGATATTTCCCCGCGCCATCCTTCGACACCTGCACGATCCACAAGTAATTGTCATGCAGAAGATTGTCGTCACCGGGCTTCGTGACGATCATCACCCAGTTCCCCTCCAGGGTTCGCTCTTCGCGACGAATGGGGATGATTTTCTTCTTGCCAGGGGTCGCCGATCCATCGGGAGTCGCCCCGGAATCGCTGACTTCTTCGGTTTTGGACCCCGGCTTCTGGCCGCAACCCGCCGTCGCAACAATCACCAGCAGCGACAGCGACCACAGCCAGCGGCATGCCATCCCTCTGCGGGGATTTGGTGTCCGGCAACACCAAGTGGCCACCGGTCTGGATCCGTTTTGCGGGAGACTCGAATTCAACATCCCGGCCTCGGCTGACGCGCATTCCCGGTCTGACATCGTGAAGGATTCCAGTGCAATGGACATAAGTGATTATTTCGAATGATTTTACAGAAAACAGTCCACAGCCGTTTCCCGGCAAGGATCGCCAGCAAAGGAAGGAATCCCGGATCACAGACGAATAGACAGTTCCTGCTTACGCCGTTCTGTCGCGAACTGATTGAAAATGTTCCGCGCCCATTCTCGTGCAAAAACCCGTCAGCCACCACCACAGGGAATGGTGGCCCTGGAGTTCATCGATCCCTGACGCTGTCACTTACGGCCGCAGCCAATCCGAGATCCAGAGCTGGCTGGTGCCATCGGGTGTCCGGGTCGAGGTCCACATCATCCGCTTTCCATCCGGACTGAAGACAGGGAGCACATCGGCCGCAGTGCTGAAGGTGATCTGCCGGATTTCCCCAGGCTTGACGGTGCCGTTTCCCCAATCCAGGTCCATCGTCCACAAATTGAAATGGGCTGAGGTCGGCCCCTTGCTGTAATCGGCGCTGGACCAGATCAGGTATTTCCCCGTCGGGTGGAAATACGGACACCAGTTGACTTGTTCCAGGTTGTTCGTCAACTGGACTTCGGTTTTGCCGTCGACCGAGATGGCGAACAGCTGCAGCATGTGTTCCTTTTGTCGATCAGAACGGAATATGACCCACTTTCCATCCGGAGAAAAGAAGGGCCCGCCGTCATAACCGGGGACATTGGTCAGTTGCCGCACGTGCGATCCATCGGCATCCATGATGTACAGATCGGGATCGCCATCCCGCGACGACGTGAAAACAATCTGCTTCCCGTCCGGCGAAAAACTTCCCTCGGCATCGTAGCCATCGGCGTCAGTCAGTCGTCGCATCCCGGTCCCGTTGACGTTGACCACGTAGATATCCATGTGGGGATCAAAGTCCCACTGGTATCGGCGTCGCCCCCCCTTGGCCGCCTCTTCCCGCGCTTTCAACTCGGTCTCGTCCATTTTCGGATCGGTATGACTGGACGCGAAGATGATCTTCTCGCCGTCGGGAGAAAAGTAAGCACAGGTTGTTCGGCCCCGGCCGGTACTGAGCAGTCGCGGGGTCTTTTCGTCCAGCTTCTGAATGTAGATCTGGTAGAACGGATAGCCAACCGGATAGGCCTGGTAGACGATCGAATCTCCCTTGGGAGAGAAATACCCTTCACCGGCGCGAGGAAGCCCGAACGTGACCTGCCTGATGTTGGCAAGATGCTTCGCCTCGGCCGCGTCATCCGTCTCAACAGGGGGTGCGGTCAGCAGGGCGAATAACAAAGTCAGCATGCAGTTCTCCTCAAAATCGGTGTGAAGCGGCGCTCGCCGCGACAGGATTGATTGCAATCGACGCCATCCGCGCGGACCACTCACCGCTCTTGAACAGAAGATTCCGGTCGCGGAACACGGTGTCGCATCAGCCCCCGCGAGTATACGCGTGAAACCCCGTCGCCGCGAGCAGATCCCCTTGGAGAATCAGCGTAAACGAACCTGTCGCCCCGGTGAATCGACAGGCCGGGCCACTCGTACCATTTGTGCCACTGCCTGGCCGCCTGAGGACAAACAATGCCAGACCCGTGCCAGACCCCGTTGCCGACCGCCGCAGTTATCCAGCCAGGCGTTGAGGTTCCGCTTTCTGGCGGACTCGGGGGATGCTTTTCCAGCGGCGGTGAACCCAGAAATACTGCTCCGGCGCCCGGCGGATCGCCCGCTCCAGCGCGGCCGTATAAAGCTGGGTCATCTCACCCACCGGATCGCTGCTGGTCAGGGCGCGCGGGTCGATCAGAGCTTCGCATCCCACTTCAAACTTGACCCAGGGAGTGGCCTCAAAATCGTCCGGGCGGCGGATCGAGTATCCGACGATGATCAGGGCGTCATACTCCAGGGCCAGCAGCGCGATCGATTTGAATGTCGACGCCGGATGTCCGAAGAAGTCCACGAACAGGCCGCGCGGCCCCGCATCCTGATCGCACAGCATCCCCAGGTTTCCCCCCTTCTGCAGCAGGGCCACCATGTCATCGTAGCCGCCGGACTTCATCATCAGCCGGTGACCCGTCATTTCGCGATATCGGCGAAACCATTCGTGCAGGTACGGGTTGTCCAGTTCGCGAGCGACAATCCCCATGGGAAAGCCCCACATGCCAAACAGTGTGGTGCCAATCTCCCAGTTCCCGAAGTGGCCACCCAGCATCAGGACTTGCCGCCCCGAGCAAACCGCTTCGTTCGTGCGTGTGAAATCGGCAAAGTGGATCGCCTGTCGGTAACTATGAATGTGCAGCTTCCTGACGGACTGGACGATCTCGGCTACCGTCCGGAACAGGTGCACCCACATGCGATACACCAACTGGTCGATCTCGGCTTCGGAATACGTGTCGCCGAATGCCAGCCGAAGATTGTCATGCGCGACTTTGTATCGAGTCCACTTGCGTGGCAGCACGTAATGGATGAACCAGGCCAGGTGCCGGGCCAGGGAATCACTCGCGCGGGGCGAAAGACAGTCGACAACGCAGACCAGTGTCTGGAAGACAAGAAACTCCAGGCGTCGCCTGAGTGCTAGCAACATGATCATCCCTGATCGACCGGACGACATTTTCACCCGGGCAGTGATAACGGACCATTTCAATTTCGCCGCGAATCCTCTCGCGTCGATTGTGGAAAGTGTCGTCCGAATCGTCGTTTGCGTCAACGGGGATTGCGGCAGCCCATCCGAGTGGGGGATTTTCGGTGACCCATTCTTGTAGGGTGCGTGAAGTCTTCGGAACGCACCATGAGGACAGCCCTGGCAACATCCGTGGTGCGTTCCGAAGACTTCACGCACCCTACATGACGCACCCTACAAGACTACAAGACCGGGTCGGTTACGCTCTGACCGGTCACCGATTAGAATCCGCTCAGGATATCGGTTCCCATCACTCCCGCAGGATTCCACTTATGGCAACGACTGGGTTTGGCATCGTCGGCTGTGGCATGATCGCCAACTTTCATGCAGAAGCGGTCAAGCACATCAAGGGCGCCAAGATCGTCGCCTGCACGGATTCTCGCCCGGAAGCGGCCGAACGATTTGCCGCCGCCAATCCGGGTGTCACTGCGTATGCCGATCTGGATGCCATGCTCAAGGATCCGAACGTCCAGATCGTCACGATCTGTACTCCCAGTGGCGCACACATGGAACCCGCGGTGAAGGCCGCCAATGCCGGGAAGCATGTCGTTGTCGAAAAGCCGATGGAAATCACATTGAAGCGATGCGACGCGATTCTGGACGCCTGCAAAAAGAACGGTGTGATGGTCTGCCCGATCTTTCCGTCGCGATTCAGCCCTGCCAATATCGCTCTGAAGGAAGCGGTCGACGAAGGACGGTTTGGAAAACTGACGCTCGGCGACACCTACGTGAAATGGTGGCGAACGCAGCAATACTACGATCAGGGGGGCTGGCGCGGGACCTGGGCCCTGGATGGTGGCGGCGCGTACATGAACCAGGGGATCCACAATGTGGACCTGCTGTACTGGTTCATGGGGGAAGTCGCCGAAGTCTGTGCCGTGACATCGACACTGGCTCATGAACGGATCGAAGTCGAAGATGTCGGCGTCGCCGCACTCAAGTTCAAGAGTGGGGCCGTGGGAACAATTGAATGCACCACGGCCGCCTGGCCGGGTCACCTGAAGAAAACCGAAATCCACGGAACGACCGGCTCCGTGATTGTCGAGCAGGACGATGTCCTGCTGTGGCAATTCGAAAAGACCAAGGCGAAGGACAAGGCGATTCTCGAGAAATTTGCTCGAAAAGTCGGTGGAACCGGCGGGGCGAGTGATCCGAAGGCGATCAGCTACGTTGGACACATGGAGCAGCTCAAAGATTTCGTCAAGGCGATTCAGACCGGTCGTCCTCCCAGAATCACCGGAGAAGAAGGACGCAAGGCGGTTGAGATCATCCTGGCAATTTATCAGTCTGCCTGGACTGGCAAGCGAGTCACTCTGCCGCTGGCAAAGGATCCCAAGCGACCCGGTTGATGACAAGGTCAAACGAGTTCGTCTCCGTTGTGCCAGGGCCAGACAGGATATCAGTGCATGTCGTTTCGCCGTTACATCCTTGCTTCACGTTCGCCGCGCCGGTTGGAACTGCTGCAGCAGGTCGTCCATCCCACGTTGATTGAAGTTCGCCCCCCTGCCAGTGCCGACGAGGCGGGGTTTGACGACTGCCAGGACCTTGCCGCGATCCGCCAGAGGTTGCTGGAGATCGCCCGCAACAAGGCCGAGCAGGTTCGTACGGCGCTGAATGCCGAAGAAGCGGAGTTGCACGAACGGCCACGAACCCTGTTGATCTCGGCCGACACCACGGTGGTAATCACCAGTCACGACCAATCCCCCATCGTCCTGGGCCAGCCCCCCGAGAACGACGACTGGCGCGAAACGGTCGCGGACTGGTTTCGTCATCACTATGCCGGTCGGACTCATTCGGTTTTGACGGCGGTTCATGTCACAACACCCGATGGCCGCCTGGGGGATCAGGTGGTCGAAACTCGCGTCACGTTTCGAAAGGATCTGGAGCGCTGGCTGAACTGGTACCTGCTGACGGGCGAACCGCGCGGCAAGGCGGGGGGATACGCACTGCAAGCGGCAGGCAGTGTGTTCGTGGAACGGACCGAAGGAAGTCTGAGTAATGTTGTGGGGCTACCGCTGGAAGCCCTGTTGGAATTGTTTGCCGATGTCAGTCTGAGGTAGCGAGCTGCCGCGGGGAACTCGCGGGAACATTGGAACTCGTCAATAATCCCCGTGGCCTGTCATGTTCTCCTGTCGTCGCTCAACCGCGGATGGAACTCGCGTGGATTCAAGATTGGATAACTGATTTCTTCACTAAGGAATGAAAACATGCAACGATGGATGCGGTACGGAACCTGTCTTCTTTTATGGTCGCTCACCTGGGGGCTGTGCTCGCACGCCCTGGGAGCGGAACCGGCAGATGCAATCCCCGATACGGCAAGCCTTGTCGTTCGCTTCAAGTCGCCGAAAGCGGCGCTCGGGAAACTGGCTGGATTTGTTGACGCCGTTCAGCCCGGATTCGGTGATGCCGTCACATCGAGCCTTCCGGGGTTGGGTCAGGCGATCGGCAATCCGGGCCTGACTGGAGTCGACACCGAAAAGGATCTGTGGGCCGTCGTGTTCGCTCAGCCCCAGGCAATGCCCCTGGTCGTCTTCATCGTAACCGCGAAGGATGTCGACGATGTGAAAGACGGATTGCCGTCCAATTACGAAGTCCATGTGTCTGGAAAACTGGTCGCCTACTCGGAACACGAGGATGCGCTGGGAGAAATCCGCGAGCGTCTGGATGGCGAGGGAAAAGCACTCCTCTCCACAATCGATGCGGCCACGAAGAAACTGTTCGACTCGGCCGATGTTTCGGTCCTGGTCAACGTCAAGCAATTGACCGAAGACTTCAGCGATGAACTCGATCAGGCGGAACCTCAACTGAACGCGTTCATCGATCAACTGGTCGCCGCGCTTCCCGAAGCGCAGCGGCCTCAACTGGAACCCGCGTTCGGACTCTATCGCGCGTTGGGGGCGTCGATCCTGAATGGAATTCGCGATACGGAAAGCTATGCGCTCGGCGTCACGTTCTCGAAGACCGCCATTCGCATTGAAGACCGCCTGCAGGTGGAAGACGGGTCGTCGACAGCCGATTACTTTGCCAAGCAGGCTCCTGGTGATCTGGCCCTCATGGGAACACTCCCCACTGGCAAGCCTGTCTACTTTGGCCTGAAGGCCGACATGTCCAGCCTGATCGAATGGTCGATGAAGCTCACGCGAGAAATGCTCAAGGGGACGAGCGACGACCAGCAGGCCAAGTTTGACGAAGCGGTCGCGGAAATGAGCAAACTGAAATACGAAGAGATGGGGATGTACCTGGACATCGGCAAGACCGCGCCCGCCTTTCGTGGCGGTGGAGTAACCCTTGTCACACCAGGAAACAAGCTGCGCGACATCAGCCGAAAGCTGCTCGCCACCATGGGCAAGATTGAAACGGCGGGATTCACCCAGACAACCAAGTTGGAGCCTGCCGCTGAAAAGATCGGTGGTTTCGAAGCGGATCGCATCACGATCCAGCAGGAATTCGATGAATCCGCCGACCCAACCGGCATGCAGAAAAAGATGCACGCGATCATGTTCGGCGAAGGGGGGATGGAACAACTGATGGTCTACCAGGCCAATCGAACCCTGCAGACTCTGGGCGGCAAGAAAGAGATGCAGGATCTGATCACGGCCGTGGAAGCCAACAAGTCGCCCGATGCCGCGTTCACCGCGGCGCGAAAGCGATTCTCGGACAAGCTGAATCTGCTGGTCCTGTTTGACCTGGCCCAAATCATCCAGGGGGTCGCCACGCTGGCCGCCGACAGCGGCGCCATTCCCATCGACATGACGGCTCTGAAGGGATTGAAACTCGACCCAGCCTATGTCGGGTTCTCGATCACGATCGAACCGACCGCCGCCCGGGCTCAATTGGAAGTCCCGGTGCAGCAGGTGCAGAACATCATGAAGATTGTTTCGCTTGTGGGACCACCTCGATAGTCGACGGAAAGCGGTTCACAGCGGGGGATCGGAAAACGCGGGGAGATGCGATGGACTTCATCGCATCTCAACCCGCTCCGTTCTCGCCGTGAATTCGCGGTGCACATTGCCTCCCTGCCCACCCCGGAATACCTGCGTCTCGCACGCGCGAACATCATTTTCAATCGAGAGACGCACTGTTGAGCATTCCCTGACACGCAGACCGGTAACAACCTGAAGGAGTCCCGCATGTTTCGCCTGCTGCTGGCGGTCTGCTGTCTGTTGTCTGGCTTCAATCAGGCAGGCGCCCAGGACTTTCCTGATCAGTTGGCCAACACCGAATCACTCACGTGGACCGGCGACCTGGCCGACAAAATGATGGACGGGCTGCATACGTTCATCGATCGCAAGATCACCACCGCCATCGAAAAACGCGACCACCTGTGGCAGCGGGACGCCTCGACCCCCGAAGCCTATGAAACTTCGATCGCCCCCAATCGACTGCGGTTTCGCAAGATCATCGGACTCGTCGATCCGCGTGTGCCGGCACATCTCGAAAAGATTGCGGAAGACGACAAACCTGCGATGATCGCCGAGCGACCGAATGGGCGGGTTTATCGCGTCCGCTGGACGGTGCTCGACGGAGTCACCGCCGAAGGGTTGTTGATTGAGCCGCTTCAGGCGCCGGTCGCGCATGTGGTCCTGCTTCCCGATGCGGGCCAGATCCCCGAAGACCTGGCGCTCAGCCAGTTCAGCCGATTTGCCTGGGACCTGGTGGCCGCCCGCGTGCAGGTCATGATCCCCGTGCTGATTGACCGCAACGATCGCTGGTCCGGCAATGAACGGGTCGGGTTCACCAATCAGCCGCATCGGGAATGGATCTGGCGGCAGGCTTATCACATGGGTCGCCACATCATCGGATTCGAAGTTCAAAAGGTCCTGGCTGCGGCGGACTGGATTGAATCCCGTTACGGGCAGGGAGCCAAAATCGCCGTTGCCGGATATGGCGAAGGAGGATTGATTGCCCTGTATTCGGCGGCCGTCGATACACGATTGAAGGGCTGCCTGACCAGTGGTTACTTCGAAGCTCGAACACGACCGTGGGACGAGCCGATTTACCGACACGTCTGGGCGCTGACGCGCGAATTCGGAGACGCGGAACTGGGGGCGATGGTCGCTCCCCGATCGTTGATCGTGGAATACAGCGCCGCCCCGCGCGTCGACGGACCTCCCACTCCCCAACAGAATCGCCGTGGCGCCGCGGCCGGCCGACTTGCGACTCCCGGTGTCGACTCCGTGAAGCTGGAGTTCGACCGAATCAATCAGCTTGTCCCCGGCGGATTCCAGGAGCGGACCTTCGTCTCCAGCACCGTCAAACCCTCCACCGTGGACCCCTTCAGCAGCAAGTCCGCCACACTGCTACTGAAATCTCTCGGCGTGTCCGGTTCGCTGTCGACGGCAGTCAATCCCCCGGGACGTCCGAATGACATCAAGCCGGATCCGGTCGAAAGGCAGCGCCGGCAGGTGCTGGAACTGGAGCGTTTCGTGCAGCGCCTGGTGCGAGAATCGGACCACACTCGCGACAAGTATTTTCCCATCGCCACGCTGTCTCAACCCCGCCTGGCCGATGAGTTCGCGGAATCGGTCGACAAGTACCGCGACTATTTTCGCGACGAAGTCCTCGGCAGCTTCGACGAACGACTGCTACCCGCCAATCCCCGGACCCGCAAGATTTATGATCGCGAAAAGTGGGTGGGTTACGAAGTCGTCCTGGATGTCATGCCGGACGTCTTCGCCTGGGGAGTTTTGCTGGTTCCCAAGGATCTGAAGCCCGGTGAACAGCGGCCCGTGATTGTCTGCCAGCATGGACGTAACGGAGTTCCCAAGGTCGTCATTGAAGGGAATGAAAAAGCGTATCACGACTATGCCGCCAAACTGGCGGATCGCGGCTTCATCGTGTTCGCGCCGCACAATCCCTATCGCGGCGAAGACAAGTATCGGTTCCTGAGCCGCAAAGCGAACTCGGTCAAGGCCTCGTTGTTCTCATTCATCCTGGCGCAGCATCAGCAGATCCTCAACTGGCTGTCATCGCTTCCCGAGGTGGACCGATCCCGGATCGCGTTCTATGGGTTGAGCTACGGAGGTGAGACAGCCGTTCGCATCCCGCCGCTGCTGGATCGATACTGTCTGTCCATCTGCTCCGCGGACTTCAACGACTGGACTCGAAAAGTCGCCTCCACCGATTCCAAGTACAGCTTCATGTTCACCATCGAATGGGAGATGCCCTATTTCGATATGGGTTCCACCTACAGCTATTCCGAAATGGTTGCGCTGCTCGTTCCCCGGCCCTTCATGGTGGAACGAGGCCACGGGGATGGCGTCGCCCCCGACGAATGGGTCGCCTACGAATACGCCAAGGTCCGGCGCTTGTATGACACGCTGCGCATCGGTGACCGAACTCAGATTGAATTCTTCGACGGTCTGCATGAAATCAACGGAGTGGGAACGTTTGAGTTTCTGGAGTCCCACTTGAATTGGCCGAAGCGGTGAGCGATGCGGCTCCTGCTGGGTTCGGCGCGTGTCTCCTGACACCGCCGAAACGCCCGACCGCAGGTCTCCTCTTCGCCTTCAGTTCATGATCCAAGAGACCAACGGATTGCGAAACCAACCGGCAATGAAGAGGCGACCTTCGGTTGGATCTTCTGATCAGCCCATCGATCCGTATTGAAAGCAAGACGAAGGCGAATCAGGAGGAGACCTGCGGTCGGGCGTTTCAACGCGGTCGGGAGACCGGCGCCGATCAGCGAACGTCGCTCTCGGTGAAGTGATGCAGGAAGATTCCTGCCGCGACGGCGACGTTTAACGAGTCTGTGCCAAGTCGCATCGGGATCGTCACCCGCCGGTCACTCATCGTCTGCCAGTTCACTTCCAGCCCATTCGCTTCGTTCCCCAGCAGCAACCCGACCCGGGCAGATCGATTTGCACGACTGAGCGGGGTCGCCGTCGGGTCGAGCACCGTCGCCACCAGGTCCAGGTTCCATTCCTCCTGCAATCGACGCACATCGCGCGACAGATCCGGCGACTCGACAATCGGCAGACGGAACGCAGTCCCCATCGAGACGCGCAAAACGCGCCTTGAGAACGGGTCGCAGCAACTGCGGCCCAACAGCAGCGCATCAATCCCAAAGGCGCTCCCGATGCGAATGATCGCTCCCAGGTTCTCGGGATTGTCGCAACTGGGACAGATCACCACGGTCAGTCGTGCCGCCTGCTTTGGAACGACTTCGTCAATCGTTCGTGCCGGTCGACGCACTCCACAGGCCAGGACACCGACGTGAAAATTGAACCCCGTCAGTTGCTCGCCAATCTGCTGAGGAATGACGTACAGCGGGACCTCGGGAGGAATCTTGGGCCCCCATTCTGCTTCGCGTCGTTCGGCAATCAGGACCGAATCGACCTGGTAGTCACTGGCCAGCAGGCGTTCGACCAGTTTCGTCCCCTCGGCAATGAACAGGCGTCCGTCGCGCAGCAGATTGCTCGACTTCAGATGCCCGTACATCTGTACTCGGGGATCGTCCAGGTTTTCAACGGCGATTCTTGTCATTCTCGCCCGGCCCCTCTGCCACATCATGGATCACTTCATCGCGGCCATGGATGACCACCCGCCCTCCGCCATGCACCGACGCGAACGAGGGATCGTACATCGATGACGCCTGGATCGGAGGCCATTCAAAACGGCCTGGCGTGGTGACCCGGACCGAATATCGAAAGACCTGAACCGAAGAACTGACGGTCGCAAACAAGACGGCGCGGTCATCCAGGAATTCCACGTGATCCGCCTGGGCGGCCGCGGAAGACTCCCGGTCTGCGGAGGTCGCCAGCCGCGGATTCTCAATCTCAACACCACCCGGCAACGCATCCACGATCGCCACGTTCGGAATCCGTTCGCGCACTTCGGGCGTGGAAATCCGGATCTCGACGTTGACCAGGTCGCCGACGCGCAGCTTCCCCGGATCAATCTCGCGGTCCTGGGTGTCTGTCCACAGGCGACGGACCTTCAGTTGTCGATCGTAAGCGGCAACCTGCTGCTTTTCACGCAGGCCTTCCGTCGTGCGAATCACATAGAACTCACCATTCCCCTGTGATGTGATTGCAATCGGCTCCAGGCCGCCAGTCCACCGCTTGTGCAGTGGTTCGGTGTGACGGAACGGCACTTCGCCCCCGGCAATCCGCACATCACCCGAGAAGTCCGCCGACACGGGTGCACTGGCTCGATATCGAGCCAGGGCGGAAACCGCCGTCGCGTTTTCCAGGGTGTTCTGCCAGGTGTTGTTCTTTCGCGCCGATTGAAGTCGCTCGACCAGGGCCGGAATCGCTGCATGTTCCGGGTTCAGATCCAACAGGACCTGCAAGACCACGGCGTCCTGGCGCGATTTCGATGTAATCCGACCGGATGCCGAGGCCACCGCATTCAAGTGGAACGTCTCTTCGGTCAGGACACGCGCTGCCCGGTCCTTGCGTCCCAGTCGGATCCACGCCGCGGCGAGGTGAGCCCGCCCTTCGGCATCGAGCCCATCCATCCTGTCAGACAGACGCGACATCCAGCCCTGCTTCGGCCGATCCAGTGAGGCCAGGATTCGGCAGAGATAGGCACGCAGATTGTCGTCAATTTCATGCCCCGCCTGACCATCCACGACACTTTCCAGGTACTTGGCGAGATCATTGAGAAATTGAGGATCGGCGCCATGTCCGGATTCTCTGGCCGCGACAATCGCGCCCGCCGCATAGGCCGACACCCACGGATCGCTGGGACCATGAATCCAGTATCCGATTCCTCCATTCCTGTTCTGCATCGACCATAGCCGAACAATCCCGGCCTCGATCAATTGCGACAGGTACTTTCGACGCCCCTGATCCGCCTCCTTCGCCTGATCTGCGTTCAACCAGTTCGCGGCTGCGATCAGTGCATACAACCGACTCGACGTCTGTTCGCCGCAGCCGTGGGGATAATCGATTAATGAATCCAGCGCCGGATTCAGATCTGCGGAGGGAAGACTGCTGATAAGGATCGAAGTCCGCGTCGTCCCAGTGCGGAAACCTTCGGGCGCGGGCAGCGTTAATGGTTCACCTGCACGATGACGCGTGATCGACGTTTCACTGTCCAGCGGCGTTGCTGATCGAAGCAGAACATCTCCCGAAGAAATTCCCTCCAGCGACGCCCCATCGGATGCGGTGGACGTCGCCTCGATGCGAACCTGGGCGGGACCAAGTCCGGTGCCCGTCACCATCAACCATTTCACCAGCGGTACTCCCGGTTCCACCCGGGCCAGGATCACCGGTTCCGGTTGGACGTCGCCATCGAATTGCACTGTTACCGGGCCCGACACCGCAGCACGGACCTGAACTTCCAGCGGTTGAGTCGTCGTATTGAAGAGCTTGACCGGAACTCGAAACTGGTCATTGGGCGCCGCACAGCGCGGCCAGGAACTCTCGACAAGCAGCGGTGATGTCACGGTGACGCGATGTTCGGTCGCCCCATAACGATCCCCATGCACTGCGACCGCCATCAATCGCAGGGTCCCGGTCATTTGCGGAAGCGGCATTTCCACCTTCAGCGATCCGTCCGCAGCCACCGGTTGCAGACCCAGCCAGATCACCGCAGGTGGCCGTCGAGGCATATCCACCGGCCCGCGCCGGGCGGAATCGACTTCATGCTCGTCATCATCACCACGATCCGCTCCGATCCGTGTCATGCTCGCCGGACGTTGATGATCCGGCAGCAGTTCCCCGTACAGATCCGCCGTCAAGACGCCGGGCTTGCGCGGCTTGTGGAAGAAGTCCAGTGGTTTTGGAGTCGCATAACGGGTCGTTAACAGAATTCCTTCATCGACAGCCCACAGGTGCACGAGTGGCGCGTCCTGCGTCGAGGCTTTCGCTTCGGCATTCCCATTCACAACAGCCGCTGGAGCCGTCCAGGCCACTTGAGCCTGAACCTTCAGAATGGATCCTGGTAGAACCTTTGTTTCTGCCGTCAATTTAACAGGCAATTCGCGAGTTGTCGGATCGATGACCAGCCGCGCCAGTCCAAATGCGCGATGCGGCAGCCAATCGGTTCGCTGCGGATCGATCGGCCGAATAACCGTCGCCGTGACATAGGCTCCGCCACGCAGTTCCGCCGGAACGGGCAGCTCAATCAATTTCGAGTTTGCTTCGAGGGTCACCAGGCGACGGTCGTAGATCCGATCCCCTTCCAGCGTCAGCAGCAACTGTCCCGGGAATGGAGCACGGACCAGAACGCGCGCCAGATCGCCAGGTCGATATTGAGATTGATCCAGCACGATCTCTGCCTGCTCGGGCTGCTGCAGTGGCACATCGACTCGATCAGACTGATGTGTTGAGGCGTAGAATTCGGCCTGTGTTGTCGACCCCGATTCCGGATCCCGCATCCGCAACCGATATCGACCTGCGATGGGACATTTGAATTCAAAGACGCCGTTCGATTCAGATTCCTCGGATTCCAGAGTCACCGATTGAACTTCAATCAGTCGTTCGACGGTCTTCCAGGTGGGACGGCCGTTCACTTCGCTGACCGTCGTGTCATAGTCGACACGAACCAGCGAACACTGCAGCGGACGCGGTTCCGCCAGTTCTCCTTCGCTGTTCAGAATCACCCAGTCAAACTTGGTCGGTTCGTCCACAGCAACCACTCTTGTGACAGGTCCCTTCATGCCGATGTGAATCCCGGCTGTATCCACTTCGGCTCGACAAGTCGACGAAACCGATCGGCCACCGGTCTCGGTCACCGTGGCTGTGACCGTGGCCCCCCAAACACCAGGTGTGCCATCTGGAGCCGCAATCGGCAGATCACTCTTCCCCTCCTGACTCAGGATCTGTTCCACCTGTTCAATGGGATGCTGATTGCGACCGCTGAAATCGCCAAACTGATGGTCTGGGTACTTCGTCGAGCGGAACGCGATCCGTTGCCAGGTCCCTGTCGCAATGACGGCCAGGCCCGCTGCGGGTTGACCGAACAGGTACCGTGCTCCGACTTGGATCGTGGCGTCTTCCTCAACAAATCGGGGAATGGTGGGAGCAGCCTGCACGGCAATCCGGACCGGTACGAAGTTTTCGATCAACGCGGACGTCGAACCCAGGGTCTCCTTTGCGCCAGGAATCGACAGGTCGAACCGATAAGCACCGGTCTGGCCTGTCATGCTTGAAGGGAACTCAACATGAAACATCCCCTGGTGCTCTGGTGCGGGCTGACAAGGCAACTCGGCGATGGCACGTCCGTCGGGTCGAGTGACTTTGACAGTCAAAGGGAATGCCGGAGGACGATGCCCCAGCCGATCCCGCAGGATTCCGGTGATGTGGACCGCGTCTCCCGGGCGATAGACGCCTCGTTCGGCATACAGCATCGCTTCATAGTTCTCGGGCCAGGGGCGGCCCGATTGATCCACGGTATCGATCATCCAGGGATGACGGTCCGGGATCAGATAATTCAGGTCTCCACCCCGCTCGGCTGTCAGCAACCACGCCGCGCCGTCTGGATGCTGATCCGGAAGACTGATCGTCGCGATGCCATTCGCGTCTGTCATCGACTGGGCCAGGACCTGGTTGTTGTAGGATCGGGCGGTCACGGTGACACCCTGCTGCGGTTGAGCGCTTCGCAGGGAAAGGACCCACACCATCCATCCGTCCCGACCCCGTTTGGCGGTCATCCCCAGATCACTGATGGCAACCGTCGCCAGATCTCGATTCCAATATTCATTCGTATCCGCGACGACAACTCGATAAATCCCGGTCAGGGATGGGGATCGAGCGTCACCGTCATTGCGGACTCCGTCACCGCGGACTCCCGGTTCCGACCCCAGCAATTGCCTCAGATCCAGGGCCACGGTCTGTGGAACATCCTTGGGCAGATCCAGGCTGCGCATCCGCTCCTGCACAATGCTGCGCATCGTTCCTGAATCATTTCGCCCCTGGAGGAACGCGGCCAGGTTGTTGGCATGCAATCGCGAAGCACTCAACCGGACCCCGTCGATATTCACACAGCGCAGGTCAAGAGTCAGGTTTCCATCCGGAATCAGAATCCCCTGCCCTGCAGTAATCCGCAGGTCGGACGGCCGATGTGGAATCTGGATCGCCACCGGAGTCGTTTCGCCAAGGGTTTGACCGTCGCTGGCCAGGATCGTTTGCGGCAGTGTCAGGGAATAACGCTCGCCGCAGCGGAAATTCCCGCGCAGCACAATTCCAGCGTGATAGGCTTCCGCGCCCGAGTTCCCCGGCGCAAACTCCATGTGAAGATCTTCGATCGCCGGCGTCACGCGAACCTTGGGACGTTCCTGCTCATCGGACAGCCCCTGCGAAAAATACAAACGAACCGTCGCGCCGTCTTCAAACGACTCCGCCTCCACCTGGCTGCGGACGAATGCAAACGCCAGGGGGACCGCCAGTTCGCGAGCATTGACGGATCCCAATGCCAGATCGGCTCCATCGCCAGTCAAAGTCGGCGCCAACGCGATTCGCAACCCTCGAGACGGCCGACCAGTCCTCACGACCAGCGTCGTCGCCGCTTCCTTCGTCAGCACGGTCGCATCCATGACCGGCCCGCCTCGATCATTCGTGGGCTTGCTGGACTTGTCATTCGAGACTTGAGAGGAGTCCTCATCCGGCGCAAACGGATCGGTCGCGGGAAACGCCGTATCGGAGATCACGATCCCTCGCAGCAGATCAGCCGGTGAGACGGGCTGGTTAAATGACAATTCAAATATCACCGCATCGCGAGCGCACGACAGCAACGTGGCGGTCCGCCAGGAGAGCGATCGAGTTTCGAACTGAAATCGCGCCGAGGCGGGATCGAGTTCCGCCTGGACCGTGTCGGCGAAATCGACCGCGGCGGTCAGTTCAAATCTCCGACCTGCGGGAAGCGGATGATCCAGCACGAACACCAGACGGTTGGTCGATGTCCATCGCCAGTGTCCGGCCACCTGTGGCGAGACCTGGAACGGAGGTGTGTCGAGCGGCCGGTTCAACTCGCTCTCAGCAACGATCGGACGATCAAAGACCGCCAACAGCCGCTCGGCTGAGTCGAAGTTTTTTCCGATCCCCCGGTTGGAACTCAACGCGACATCGGAAATCACGTTTTCCGGTACCAGGGCACTGGTTGCGTTCGTCACCGGCAACCAGGCCAGGATCCGTGCTCGCGGGCGAGTCGTTTCCGGTACTGCAGGAACGCGACTTTTGACGACCTCCGCAGCGGCATCCGCAGGCGCCGCCGCGTCAGATTGAGGCGCCGCTTTGGGTCGTTCGGGCGTGACATCCAGAGTGACCAGGCGCGACGAGATTCGCTGAGGATCCCAGGCATATCGAATCCAGACCAACCCGGCGGCGTTCAACGTGAAGAACAATCCAACCACAAACCACGAACGGACAGATCTCTGCTGCGTCACTTTTGCCTCCCTGCTCACCCGGCTCAGGTCCGTCTCCAGACCATTTCGGCCCGTCCTGTAGCAGAATCTGCCGGTCGACGGAACATGAATCTCTTCTGATCGCCTGGTCGTTCAGGCGGCAGGAGGGATTCACACAGCTTGGACCCTGCCGATGGATTCCAAAATCCTCCCCGTTTCCATCATGATGGCCCTCAATGGGGGGTGTCCCCTGAAAGACGAATCGAAAACCGGGCGCGATCTGCCGAGACGACCTCTGGAGAATCTTCATGCGACTGACAATCTTTTGCTTTCTGACCGTGTGCTGCGTCAATGCCGTGCATGCTCAGTCCCCTGTCATCTCCCGCATTGCATTCGGTTCCTGTGCCAAGCAGGACAAACCGATGCCGATCTGGGATGCGGTCAACGAACTTCAGCCGCAACTGTTTCTCTTCCTGGGTGACAATATCTATGCCGACACCGAAGACATGGCGGTCATGCAGGCAAAGTACCAGCAACTGGCCGACCACGCTGGCCTGCAGCAGTTGCGGAAAACCTGCACGCTTCTTGGAACATGGGACGATCACGATTTCGGAGTCAACGACGGAGGCCGCGAGTACCCCCGCAAACGGGAGTCGCAGCAGTTGTTTCTCGATTTCTTCGGGGTCCCCAAGTCAGACCCGCGCCGGACACAGGAAGGAGTCTACTGGGCCCAGGTGCTTGGTCCGGTCGGCAAGCGAGTACAGATGATCCTGCTCGACTCACGCTACTTCCGCAGTCCGCTCAAAACGGGTTTCACCCCGGGCGAACCGGGCGATGGGTATCGAGGCAAATATGCCCCCGAAACGGATCCGCAGGCCACCATGCTCGGGGAAGCCCAATGGAAGTGGCTGGAAGCGCAGTTGAAAGTCCCGGCTGAGGTCCGGAT
>Ga0265327_10001546_pt1 | contig 28349 bp, 22 predicted proteins | sample 41621metaG_FD_202089 | JGI IMG/M metagenome (GOLD analysis project Ga0265327, IMG submission 202089) | Rhizosphere microbial communities from Carex aquatilis grown in University of Washington, Seatle, WA, United States - 4-16-21 metaG | ecosystem: Host-associated > Plants > Roots > Rhizosphere...
GCAGATCCCAATCCTCATCGGCGGCATTAATCGATTCCATGTGGCGATGATGGAGAAGACGCTCAAAAACGTCAACAAAACAAGTTAGCGCTTATGGGGTGGACCCCTTGGGCAGCACCCAACCCTGTCCGCCGGAACTTGAACTGGCTTATTACGGGTTTTCTGAAGGCGAACTGGAGTTGCTGGTAAATCCTCCCGGCTTTCCTTGTGACACGCCCATGAGTATCCGGGAAATTTTCCAGCGGCTGCGTGAAATCTACTGTCAATCGGTCGGCGTGCAGTTCATGCACATCGATAACTTGAACATGCGGCAATGGTTGCAGGGCCGCATCGAAAATCCGAGAAACCGCCCGGTCGTCACCCATGCCGAACAGCTTCGCATTCTTACACGACTGACGGACGCAGTGGTGTTTGAACATTTTTTGCGCGCCAAGTTTCCCGGAGCCAAAACTTTTTCGCTCGAAGGCTCCGAAACACTTCTTCCCTTGCTGGATTTGGCCATCGAAAAAGCCGGTCATCAAGGTGTGAAACATATCATCCTCGGCATGGGCCATCGTGGCCGGCTCAATGTGCTGGCGCATGTGGCCGGTAAAAACCCGTGCGAGATTTTCCGCGAATTTGCCGACACCCAGCCGGAATCGTGGCGCGGACGTGGAGACGTGAAGTATCATCTCGGCCACAGCGGCGACTGGTTGACGGGCGACGGACAGAAAATACACATCTCGCTTTGCTTTAATCCCAGTCACTTGGAATTCGTGGACCCGGTGGTGCTCGGCCGCGTGAGGGCCCGCCAAGATCGCAACGAAGACCCGGAACAACGCGAGACGCTGGGCCTGATCATTCACGGTGATGCCGCATTTGCCGGCGAAGGCGTGGTTCAGGAAACGTTGAATCTAAGCCAGTTGCCTGGCTATGCGGTGGGCGGTGTACTTCACGTGATTGTCAACAACCAGATCGGATTTACAACGTCACCGGAAGAAGGTCGTTCGACCGTTTACGCCACCGACGTTGCACGCATGTTGCAGGTGCCCATCTTTCACGTGAACGGTGAGGACCCGGAGGCCGTGGCTTGGGTGGTGCAACTGGCCATGGATTATCGGGCTGAATTCAAATCTGATGTGTTCATTGACATGTATGGTTATCGTCGGCTGGGCCACAACGAATCCGATGAACCGATGTTCACGCAACCAGTGCTTTACCAGAAAATCGCCAAGCGGCCCGATGTCCGCGAAAGCTACCTGGCCAGGCTGTTGGAATTGAAAAATATTTCGCGCGAAGACGCGGATGGAATTTTAGAGACGTGCCGCGCTAATTTGGACAAGCAATTAACGGCTGCGAACACCGACCAATGTGAGCCTGCCCGTGAAAATCGCGGCATCTGGCGCGATTACAGTGGCGGTCCCGAATCCGACGAGGGACCCGAAACCGGGGTGGAAAAACAAACGCTGGTCACCATGCTCCGAAAGCTCACCGAACTGCCAGCCGGATTTCGCATTCATCCCAAGTTAGAGCGCGGGTTGGTGGCCCGCCATGAGATGGCGGTGGGCAAACGGGCGGTGGATTGGGCAACCGCCGAGGCGCTGGCCCTGGCCACGCTTGCGAGTTCAAATGTGCGCATCCGGTTCACGGGACAGGATTGTGCGCGCGGCACCTTCAGCCAGCGGCATGCGATTTTTTTTGACCAGGAAGACGGCACCCCATACTCGCCATTGCAGCATCTCGCCTCGGACCAGTCACCCATGAACATCTATAACAGCCCGCTTTGCGAGACCGCGGCCTTGGGCTTTGAATACGGTTACAGCCTTGATTGCCCGGACGGGTTGGTCTTGTGGGAGGCTCAGTTCGGCGATTTCATCAACGCGGCCCAGGTGATTATTGACCAGTTCATCGCCAGCGCCGAAGTGAAGTGGAATCGGCTGTCAGGCTTGGTGCTGTTGCTCCCGCATGGATTGGAAGGCATGGGGCCGGAACATTCCAGCGCCCGCTTGGAACGGTTTCTTGCCCTGGCCGCCAAGGACAATATTCAAATCGTCCAGCCCACCACGCCCGCGCAATATTTTCATGTGCTGCGTCGCCAGGCGCTTCGCAAATGGCGCAAGCCGCTGGTCATTCTCACTCCCAAGAGCCTGCTGCGAAATGCGCGGGTGGTTTCCCTCCTGAACGAGTGCGCCGCCGGCAGATTTGAACGTGTATTGCCCGACCCCGTGACGGGACGTGACATCAAACGCATCCTGCTTTGTTCAGGAAAAGTTTATTATGACTTGGCGGCTTTCAAGGAGGAGCATCAATGCTCGGACACCGCCATCATTCGCCTGGAACAGTTGTATCCATTGCCCGCAGCGCAACTGGAGCGCGCCATTCCTGTTTGCGCTGACCATACGCCGGTGCTGTGGGTGCAGGAGGAACCGGCCAACATGGGCGCGTGGCATTACCTGCATGAGAAATTTGGCAAGAAATTGTTCAACCGCTTTCCCTTTGCAGTGGTCAGCCGCCCGGAATCCGCCAGCCCGGCCACGGGTTCCGCTCATGCCCATGTGCTGGAACAGGCCAGCCTCGTGCTGCGGGCGTTTGGCGGACATAAAACAGACATTCCAGCCGGCGAAAACAACGAACAAACAAAACAGAAAGGTACATTATGAGAGGATTCTTCAACGGACTTATACTCGGCATCATTTTGGGTGCCGTCGGTTACTGGTTCATTCACAAAAAAGCCCTCGAACATCCGGAGGCGCAGCAACGCTTTGAACAATCCGCCGCGCAACTGCGCGATAATGCTGCAGACGCGGCACATAATCTATCCGACGCCATGCGCGCCAAGATTGACACGCTGGATTTGCGCTCGGACCAAATCAAGGATGAACTGGCCAAGAACGGACAGATTATCCGTCGCAAGGCCCAGGACATTGGCGACAAGGCCGTGGACGCCGCTTCTGACGCGCGTGCCGTCACCGAAATCAAAGCCAAGTACGCCGCTGATTCCACCTTGTCCGCGTGGGACATCTCAGTCAGTTGTAATCAGGGCCACGTTGCGCTTTCCGGCACGGTCTCATCGGCAGATGACATCGGCCGGGCCATGGCCATTGCCCTGGATGCCGATGGCGTGCGTGACGCCACTTCTACGCTGGTCGTTAAACCAAAACAATAACACGTCATGTCACTTGAATTAAAAATACCGGCAATGGGCGAATCCGTCACGGAAGTGCAAATCAGTGAATGGTTGAAAGCCGAAGGCGAAATGGTGAAACCGGATGAGCCGGTGGCAGTTCTTGATTCAGCAAAGTCGACCTTCGAACTGCCCGCGCCACAAGCCGGGAAGATTACTAAAATTCTTCGCCGCGCCGGGGATACAGTGCTCGTGGGCGAAGTCATTGCCGAATTTGAACCAGGCGGCAGCGCTGCCAAATCTGCGGGCGCAGAGGCGGCTCAGCCATCGGATGACGATAAATCTGCTCCCAAAGCTCAACCTCCTGCTAAAGCGCAAACGCCTCCAACAGACAAGGAGCCGCCGCCCGAAGCTTCTGGCGGAAAAAATGGCCAGGCTGAAGAGCCGCCTCCGGAAAGTGCAAAAGCTGATTCGCCTAAACCAGAACCGTCCAAGCCAGACGCTCCCCCAAAACCTCCGGCAGCGCCCGTTGTTAAAGAGGCGAAGCCGGACGCCAAATCTTCGTCGTCACCGGCCAAACCAGAAGTCGCCTCGGGTCGCGGTGAAGAGGTTGTACCCATGACCATGTTGCGCCGCACGATTGCGCGGCGGTTGGTGGAAGCGCAGCAGGGCATGGCCATGTTGACCACGTTCAACGAGGCCGACATGTCAGCCGTGCAGGCGATGCGTCACGAATATCAGGAAGCGTTTGAAAAGCGTTATCACGTCAAGCTGGGGTTCATGTCCTTTTTTATCAAAGCTGCGGTGGATGCGCTGAACCAGTTTCCGCAATTGAATGCCGAGGTGCGCGCCGATGACATTGTTTATCGCAATTACTTTGATATCGGCGTGGCGGTTTCCACGGAACGCGGGCTGGTGGTGCCCGTATTGCGCAATGCAGAGCAGTTATCCTTTGCGGAATTGGAAAAGGCCGTGGGCGACTTTTCCAAGCGGGCCAAAGAGGGGCAGCTCAAGCCGCAAGAACTGGCGGGCGGCACATTTACCATTACCAACGGCGGCGTCTTTGGCTCATTGCTCTCCACGCCGATCATTAACCCGCCGCAGACGGGTATTCTTGGGCTGCACACCATTCAGGACCGGCCAATCGCGCTCAATGGCCAGGTAGTCATCCGGCCCATGATGTATATTGCGCTGACTTACGACCATCGCGTCGTCGATGGCCGCGAAGCTGTTTTGTTCCTGCGCCGAATTAAACAGGCCATTGAAAATCCGGCGCGGATATTACTAGAAATTTAAAAAGTAATTAAAGTCGGACTGCAATTTGCAATTACTCCAGACTGTGAGTATTGCATTTTGCAATGTGCTTCTATTGGTAATAAGTGGGGGCTAAATCCCATCCTGCAAATATCTAAGTGTTTGGTATAAAATCAACTATTCAAATGGTAAGGGCTTTCGGCACAGTTATTGCAACCACAACGGTGCGTCGTTAGATTTTTGCTTGGTGGAGGCCAAAATCAGAAATTCGCTGCGCGTCGTCAGGCATTATCTTGGGAAATGCTGTCGCGTGTGGAAATTGTTTCCGGCGCAAAATCCTCCATGCTCAACCACTTGATAACATGAAGAACGCAACAACGCTGCCGGCCCGTGCAAAGAACGGAAGCAACCATGCTGACGGTGACCGCTTCAAACGGCAACTGCTCGCCACGCTCAAGGCCATGGAGGAAGGCGATTTTTCCACCCGCCTGCCTTCGGACTTGACCGGGCTGGATGGCAAAGTGGCCGATACCTTTAACCGCGTCGCCGCCCAGATGGAACGTTTCGGCGACAATGTATCGCGCCTGCGAAATGAAGTGGGCCGCCGTGGAAAAATCAACGAACGCATGCCAGTTGGCGATGCCGTGGGTGGTTGGTCTGATCGTATTGAAGCCATCAACTCGCTGGTGGATGACCTCTCGCGGCCGACCATTGAAATGGGCCGCGTCATCGGCGCGGTGGCCAAGGGCGATTTGTCGCAATCCGTGCCGCTCGAAGTTGCCGGCCGGCCGTTGCAGGGTGAATATCTCCGTACCGCCAAGCTGGTTAACGGCATGGTGGAACAGCTCGAAGGGTTCTCGGTGGAAGTGATTCGCGTGGCGCGCGAAGTCGGCACCGAAGGCAAGCTCGGTGGTCAGGCCCAGGTCCGGCGCGTGTCCGGTGTCTGGCGCGAACTGACGGAATCCGTCAATCAAATGGCCGGTAATCTTACCGCCCAAGTTCGTAACATCGCCGACGTGACCATCGCCGTGGCCAACGGCGATCTTTCTAAAAAAATCACCGTGGACGTGCGCGGCGAAATTCTCCAGCTCAAGGAAGCCATCAATACGATGGTGGACCAGCTTCGCTCTTTTGCGGCGGAAGTTACCCGTGTTGCCCGTGAAGTAGGTACTGAAGGTAAACTGGGCGGCCAGGCAGCAGTGCCCGGCGTGGCTGGCACCTGGAAGGATTTGACGGATAACGTCAATTCCATGGCCTCCAACTTGACCGGCCAAGTGCGCAACATTGCGCAAGTGACCACCGCCGTGGCGCGCGGTGACCTTTCGCGCAAGATCACCGTGGACGTGAAAGGCGAAATTTTGGAACTCAAGGACACCATTAACGTGATGGTGGACCAGCTTAACTCCTTTGCCTCGGAAGTGACACGTGTGGCGCGTGAAGTAGGTACGGAAGGCAAGTTAGGCGGCCAGGCGGTGGTGCCCGGTGTGGCCGGTACCTGGAAAGACTTAACGGATAACGTGAATTCAATGGCCTCCAATTTGACGGGCCAGGTTCGTAACATCGCCGAAGTGACTACGGCCGTGGCCAAAGGCGACCTTTCGCGCAAGATTACGGTGGACGTGAAAGGCGAAATCTTGGAATTGAAAAACACCATTAATGTGATGGTGGACCAGCTTAACGGTTTCGCCGCTGAAGTAACCCGCGTGGCGCGCGAAGTTGGTACCGAAGGCATTCTCGGTGGTCAGGCTGAAGTTCCCGGTGTCGGTGGCACGTGGAAGGACTTGACGGATTCGGTAAATGCCATGGCCACCAACCTTACCTCGCAGGTTCGTAACATTGCCGAAGTCACCACGGCGGTCGCCAAAGGCGACTTGTCCCGCAAGATTACCGTGGACGTACGCGGCGAAATTTTGGAACTGAAGAACACCATCAATACGATGGTGGACCAGCTCAACGGGTTCGCTTCTGAAGTCACGCGCGTGGCGCGCGAAGTCGGTACTGAAGGCAACCTCGGTGGCCAGGCCGAAGTGCGTGGCGTGGCTGGTACGTGGAAGGATTTGACGGATAACGTCAATTCCATGGCTTCAAACCTGACGTCGCAGGTGCGTAACATCGCCGAAGTCGCCACGGCCGTGGCCAAGGGCGACTTGTCCCGTAAGATCACCGTCGATGTGAAGGGCGAAATCCTCCAGTTGAAAAACACCATTAACACAATGGTGGACCAGCTCAACGGGTTCGCCTCTGAAGTGACACGTGTGGCGCGCGAAGTGGGCACGGAAGGCAAGCTTGGCGGTCAGGCTCAAGTACGCGGTGTGGCTGGCACGTGGAAGGATTTGACGGATAACGTCAATTCCATGGCTTCAAACCTTACCGGCCAGGTCCGTAATATCGCTGACGTGACCACCGCCGTGGCCAAGGGTGACTTGTCCCGCAAAATCACGGTGGACGTGAAGGGCGAAATTCTCGACTTGAAGAACACCATTAACACGATGGTGGACCAGCTCAACGCCTTTGCTTCTGAAGTAAGTCGTGTGGCACGCGAAGTCGGTACGGACGGTAAACTCGGCGGTCAGGCCGTGGTGCCCGGTGTGGCCGGCACGTGGAAAGATTTGACGGATAACGTCAATTCCATGGCCTCGAACCTGACCGGCCAGGTGCGTAATATTGCCGACGTTACCACCGCTGTCGCGCGCGGTGACTTGTCCCGCAAGATTACGGTGGACGTGCGTGGTGAAATTTTGGAATTGAAGAACACCATCAACACGATGGTGGACCAGCTCAACGCCTTTGCCTCTGAAGTGAGCCGCGTGGCGCGCGAAGTGGGTACGGACGGCAAACTGGGTGGCCAGGCCGTGGTGCCCGGTGTGGCCGGCACATGGAAAGATTTAACGGACAACGTCAACTCCATGGCGAACAACCTCACCGGCCAGGTGCGTAACATTGCCGAAGTAACCACGGCCGTGGCCAAGGGCGACTTGTCCCGCAAGATCACGGTGGACGTGAAGGGCGAAATTTTGGAATTGAAGAACACCATCAACACGATGGTGGACCAGCTCAACGCCTTTGCCTCCGAAGTGAGCCGCGTGGCGCGCGAAGTCGGCACGGAAGGCAAGCTTGGCGGTCAAGCCATCGTGCCCGGTGTGGCCGGCACATGGAAGGATTTGACGGATAACGTCAACTCCATGGCCTCCAACCTGACTGGTCAAGTGCGTAACATTGCTGAAGTGACCATCGCGGTGGCCAACGGCGACTTGTCCCGCAAAATCACGGTGGACGTGCGCGGCGAAATTCTTCAGCTCAAGGAAACGATCAACACGATGGTGGAGCAGTTGCGCTCGTTTGCTTCCGAAGTGACACGCGTTGCGCGCGAAGTCGGTACGGAAGGCCGCTTGGGTGTGCAAGCCGTGGTGCCCGGTGTGGCTGGAACGTGGAAGGACTTGACGGATTCCGTCAATGCGATGGGAGCCAACCTGACGGCGCAGGTGCGCAACATTGCGGAAGTCACCACCGCCGTTGCGCGCGGTGACTTGTCCCGTAAAATTACGGTGGACGTGAAGGGCGAAATTTTGGAATTGAAGAACACCATCAATACGATGGTGGACCAATTGAACGCGTTCGCCGCCGAAGTGACGCGCGTGGCGCGCGAGGTCGGTACTGAAGGCAAGCTGGGCGGTCAGGCGGCAGTGCCGGGCGTGGGCGGCACGTGGAAGGATTTGACCGACAACGTGAACTTCATGGCCGCCAACCTGACGGACCAGGTGCGCGGTATTGTGAAAGTGGTGACCGCTGTGGCCAACGGCAACTTGCGTCAGAAACTAACGGTGGAAGCCAAGGGCGAAGTCGCCGCGCTCGCTGAAACAATCAATAACATGACCGACACGCTGGCGACCTTCGCTGAACAGGTGACCAACGTCGCGCGCGAAGTCGGGGTGGAAGGACGCCTCGGTGGCCAGGCCAACGTGCCGGGTGCATCTGGCACGTGGAAAGACCTTACCAATAACGTGAACCTGCTGGCGGCGAACCTGACCACGCAAGTGCGCGCCATTGCTGAAGTGGCCACGGCCGTGACCAAGGGCGACTTGACGCGGTCCATTCAAGTGGAAACGCGCGGTGAAGTGGCCGAGCTTAAGGACAACCTCAACACCATGATTGACAACCTGCGCGTGACGACGGACCGCAACCAGGAGCAGGACTGGTTGAAGACGAACCTCGCCAAATTCACGAGCATGTTGCAAGGCCAACGCGACCTGTTTGCCGTGGGTCAAATGCTGCTTTCCGAACTGGCTCCGCTGGTGGGTGCCCAACAAGGCGCCATTTACCAGATGGAAGCAGGCGATGACAAGCGGCTGAAGCTTCGTTTGCTGGCCGGTTATGCCATGCGGCCCGACCAGCCGCAACGGATCATGGTGGGCGAAGGTTTGGTGGGACAATGCGTGGTGGAGAAAGAGCGTATCCTGTTGACCGATATCAACACGGATTACACCCGCATTCGTTCGAGTTTGGCGGATGCACGCCCGGCGAGCATCGTGGTGTTGCCGGTGTTGTTTGAAGGTCAAACCAAGGCGGTGATTGAACTGGCATCACTGAAATCCTTTAACGTGACGCACTTGACGTTCCTGGAACAACTCACCCAATCCATCGGCGTCGTGTTGAATACGATTGAAGCGACCATGCGCACGGAAAACCTGCTGCAACAGTCGCAACAGCTCACCGTGGAATTGCAGTCGCAGCAAAAGGAATTGCAGCAGACCAACGAAGAGCTGGCGCAAAAAGCGCGGCAGTTGGCCGAACAAAACGTGGAAGTCGAACGCAAGAGCCAGGAAGTGGAACAGGCGCGGCGCGCGCTCGAGGAAAAAGCCGCGGAACTGGCGTTGACGTCGAAATACAAATCCGAGTTTCTGGCCAACATGTCGCACGAGTTGCGCACGCCGCTCAACTCCATTCTCATCCTTGGCCAGCAATTGGCGGAAAACCCGAGCGGCAATCTCTCCACCAAACAAATTGAGTTCGCGCGCAACATTTATTCATCCGGTTCCGACCTGTTGAACCTCATCACGGATATTTTGGACTTGTCCAAGATTGAGTCCGGCACGGTGACGGTGGAAGCCGAGGAAGTGGGCTTTACGTCCTTGCGCGATTCAGTGGAACGCAACTTCCGGCACATCGCTGATTCCAAGAGCCTGCCGTTTCATGTTGAGTTCGATCCGGTCTTGCCGCGCTCGATGACGACGGACCCGAAGCGGCTGCAGCAGATTTTGAAGAATCTCCTGTCGAACGCTTTCAAATTTACGGCCCATGGGCATGTCACCATCCGCGTCGGTGTGGCCTCGACCGGCTGGACGCCGGAACACGCCCTGTTAGGCCGCGCCCAATCCGTTATCTTCTTTGAGATTCGCGACACGGGCATCGGCATCGCGCCGGAAAAGCAAAAATTAATTTTTGAGGCTTTCCAGCAAGCCGATGCCGGTACCAGCCGCAAGTACGGCGGCACGGGCCTTGGTTTGGCGATTTCACGCGAACTGGCCACGCTGTTGGGCGGTGAAATCCGGCTCTTTAGCGCGCCGGCGGATGGCAGCACGTTCACGCTCTATTTGCCGCTGATATATCCCGGCGGCGGGGCTGCGGTATCGCGGCCATTGTCGTCCGCCCCGATCATTCTGCCGGCTCCCCGCGAAGAAAATATTCCGGACGACCGGGAATCCATCAAGCCGGGCGATCCTGTGTTGCTGATTGTCGAGGATGATCCGCATTATGCCCGTGTGTTGGTTGGATTGGCGCGCGACAAAGGGTTCAAGGCTGTTTCGGCCACCCGCGGCCATACGGCCCTCGCTCTGGCGCGGCAATTCCTGCCCACGGCCATCACGCTGGATATTTTCCTGCCGGACATGCTGGGCTGGACGGTCTTGAACAATTTGAAACTAGACCCGGCCACGCGGCACATTCCGGTCCAGATCATTTCCATTGAGGAAGAACGTCAGCACGGTTTGTCGCACGGCGCCTTTGCCTATTCCATCAAGCCCGCAACCACCGAGGGACTTGTGCAATGCATTGACCGCATCAAACAGTTTGTGGGGCCGCGCACGAAGCGGCTGTTGGTGGTGGAAGACAACCAGGTGGAACGGGACAGCGTCGTGGAATTGCTCGGGCACGACGACATCGAAATCGACACCGTGGGCACCGGCGGCGAGGCGTTTCAAAAATTAATGGACAACCGGTTTGACTGCTGCGTCCTTGATTTACGCCTGCCGGATATGAGCGGTTATGCACTGCTGGAAAAGATGCAGGGAGAACCGGCGCTGCGTGACGTACCGGTGGTGGTCTTCACCGGCAAGGAGCTGGACGAACAGGAAGAAACGCAATTGCGCTCGCTGGCCAAGAGCATTGTGCTGAAAGATGTCCAGTCGCCGGACCGGCTGTTTGATGAGACGGCGCTCTTTTTGCATCGCGTGGTGGCCGACCTCCCGGAGGCCAAGCAGAAAATGCTCGCGCGGCTTCATAATTCGAACGAGGCGCTTCGCAAACGCAAGGCGTTGGTCGTGGATGATGACGCCCGTAATATTTTCGCGCTGACCACGGTCCTGGAAAATCACGAGATGGAAGTGGTGAGTGCCACCAACGGCCGGCAGGCCATTGAAATCATCAAGCGCGATCCTGACCTGAGCGTGGTGTTGATGGACATCATGATGCCGGAAATGGATGGTTACGAAACCTTGCGCGAAATCCGCAAGATACCCGAATTCCGCGCACTGCCGATTCTGGCGCTGACGGCCAAGGCCATGAAGGGGGACCGCGAAAAATGCCTCGAAGCCGGTGCCTCGGACTATATTGCCAAGCCGGTGGATACGGACCAACTCATATCGTTGTTGCGCGTCTGGCTCTACCGCTAAAATGAATGAACATCGATTTTGAATCTCGAAGATTTCATCAAGAGCCGCATCGAGTCCGTGGACGATTTGCGCACGCTCCTGCTTTTTCACGGTGCGCCGCAGGCGCAAATAGATGCCAACGAGCTGGCGGGCAAGCTATATCTGCCGCCCGCAACGGCGGCAGCGGTACTGGCGCGTTTGGCGGCCAAGGAACTGCTGGCCGTTTGCGAGGGCACCGATCGCTATCGTTATCAGCCGGGTTCGCACGAGATTGCACAGTTGGTTTCCGAACTGGTAGAGCTGGATCAAAAGCGCCCGGTAACGCTGATCAACCTGATTTATCCAAAATTACAGGACATCCGGGCATTTGCGGATGCCTTCAAGATCAAAAAGGCGCAAGACAAATAATATGGCGGCGACAATCTATCTTTTATGCACGGGCACAGCGGCGTTGTGCGCCATGCTGCTCCTGCGTGGTTACCGGAGCAACCACGTGCGCCTGTTGTTGTGGAGCGGCATATGTTTCAGCTTGCTGGCACTTGACAACCTTTTCCTCTTTTTGGACCGCATCATTTTCACCCATATCGACATGTCGCCGTGGCGGAGCCTGTTTGCGCTTTTGGGAGTGCTGTGCCTGCTCTACGGCCTGGTTGGAAGGGGGCAAAAATGACACTTGATTTTATCCGGGGCGCGATCTCGATGGGGTTTCTCGTCGCCGCCGGCTACTTCTTCCGATTTTGGCGGGAAAGCCGGGACCGGCTTTTTGCGTTGTTTGCGGTGGCCTTTCTTTTGATGTCGGCCAACAGTGCCTGGCAGTCGATCATTCGCGAGAACATGGTTTACAGCATTATTCCCTATGTTATCCGCCTGCTCGCCTTTCTAATTATTCTCGTGGCGGTCGCGGACAAAAATTTTCGGACGCATTGAAACTTATGAATACGAAAGTTAATCTCCTGTTGGTGGATGACGAGCCGCGCAACCTTGAGGTGTTGCGAACGATTCTGGACGCGCCGGATTTGAACCTGGTGGCCACCACCAATCCGGACGACGCCCTGTTATCCCTGGTCCAAACCGAATTTGCGTGCATCATTCTGGATATTCAAATGCCCAATACCAGCGGTCTGGAACTGGCGCGCATCATCAAGACCCGCAAGCGCAACCAGCATATCCCAATCATTTTTCTCACGGCCTACTTTTTGGAGGAGAAGGATGCCCTCCAGGGATATGGCGCCGGCGCGGTGGATTATTTGACCAAGCCGATCAATCCCCAGATTCTCAAATCCAAGGTTGGCGTTTTTGTGGATTTATTTCGCACCACACACGCACTGGCGGCGGCCAATGCCGCCTTGGAGTCTGAAATCGCCCAGCGGAAGAAGGCCGAGGAGGCGTTGCGCGAGGTCAATAACGAGCTGGAGGTGCGCGTGCAGGAGCGCACGGCGGAACTGAGCCTGACCGAGAAACGCTACCGTCAAGTGGTGTGCAGCCTGCCGGCGGCGATTTACACGACCGATGCCGAGGGCCGGGTGACGCTTTACAATGAAGCGGCAGCGGCCTTGTGGGGACGTGAACCGGAGATTGGCCGGGATTTATGGAGTGCGGGCACGAAGATGCTTGATCCGACCGGCGCAGAGATGTCCCCGTACCAGTGTCCATTGATGGCTACGTTAAAAACCGGCAAGGGTGTGCTCGGTTGTGAAATCATGATTGAACGTCCAGACGGAACCCGGCGCAATGTCCTGCCTTACCCGGAGCCATTTTTAGATGCTGTCGGCAAGGTGGTTGGCGCGGTCAACATGCTGGTGGACATCACCGAACGCAAGCAGGCGGAACAGGCCACGCGGCGCCTCGCGTCCATCGTTGAGTCATCGGACGACGCCATCATCAGCAAGGATTTGAACGGCATCATCATGAGCTGGAATGAAAGTGCCAAGCGCATCTTTGGTTACAATGCCGATGAAGTGATTGGCAAATCCATCACCATTCTGATTCCGCCGGATCGCCTCGACGAGGAAGCGCAAATCCAGGCATGTATCCGGAGGGGCGAACCGGTACACCATTATGAAACGAAACGGCGGCGCAAGGATGGGAAGCTGGTTGAGATTTCATTGAGCATATCGCCGATCAAGGATGCTGACGGTAAAATCATTGGCGCCTCGAAAATTGCCCGCGACATTACCGAGCGCAAAACCGCGGAGGAAGACTTGAAAAAAGCGCACTTGGAGGTGCTGGCCGCCTCACGGGCCAAGGACGATTTCCTGGCCACGCTTAGCCATGAATTGCGCACGCCGCTCAACCCGGTGTTGCTAATCGCCAGCGATGCCGCCTCCAATCACGACCTGCCGCCGCGTGTCCGTACCGACTTCGATACCATCCGCAAAAATGTCGAGATGGAGGCGCGGTTGATCGATGACCTGCTTGATTTGACCCGCATTGCCCGCGGCAAAATCACGCTCGAGAAACGGGTGGTTGATCTCCAGGATATTTTGCATGATGCCATTGTCCAGGAACGCGAGGAGATGAACAAAAAATCAATCGGGCTGGACCTGAAATTGAATGCGGATGAATACACGGTATTTGCCGATGCCGTACGGGTGCAGCAGATTTTCTGGAACCTGCTTAACAACGCCGTAAAATTTACGCCCAAAGGCGGGCAAATCACGATTGAAACCTCGACGCGGCAAAATTGGTTAATCATCCGGATCGCCGATACCGGCATGGGCATGACGCCCGAGGAGGTAAGCCGCATTTTCAATGCTTTTTCACAAGGCACGCACGCGGACAACCAGAGCGGCCATCGGTTTGGCGGATTGGGGTTGGGCCTGGCCATCTCCCACAAATTGGTGGAACTTCACTACGGCAAAATCTACGCAATCAGCGAAGGCCGGGGCAAAGGTTCAAACTTCATCATTGAATTTCCCCTGGCGCAGGCCGCAGATATTTCCCCTGGCGGCGGCCGGAGCCAGATTGAAAAACTAGCCAAGCCCCCGGTTAGAAAAGACAGCATCCGTATTCTGTTGGTGGAGGATCATGAGCCCACCCGCACATCCCTGGCGCGGTTGTTAATGCACCGCTATTACGAGGTCATTACCGCTTCTTGCGTGGCAGAGGCGCGGGAGTTGGCCAATGCGAAGGAATTTCACCTGATTATCTCCGACATCGGGCTGCCGGACGGCAACGGCTATGATCTGATGCGGGAGTTGCGGAAAAGCCGGCCAATCAAGGGCATTGCCCTGACCGGGTACGGCATGGAACACGATGTTTCGCGCAGCCAGAACGCCGGGTTCATGACCCACCTGACCAAGCCCGTGGGTATTCAATCCTTGGAATCCGCGTTGAACGCGGTGTTGTGATGCTAGCGCGTGTTTTTGAAATGCCGCATCCTCGAACATTTTGAAAACAGGCCCTAAAATGGCAAAGTGCCACGGCGCTGAACGTGCACCGTGGCTTGTGTGGTGGGAACAGAAATAAATGACTGCCCTGACAGGTTTATCCGGACTTAAAAATTTAAATATCATCAACCGGTTCAGAAACGCGGCTCAACACGCGCCCAACCATATCGCCATCCTCAGTGCGAATCGCCAGGTCGCCGAGCGAAATGATTCCCACCAGATGTAGTTTGCGGTCCAGTACAGGCAGGCGGCGAATACGGTTTCGTTCCATTAGTTCCGCCGCCTCCCGGATGTCTTGATCATCAAAGCAAAAAATCACCTTGCGGCTCATCACTTCGCGGACGGTAGTGGTTCGTGGATTATAGCCGCCGGCCACTCCCCGCACCGCGATGTCCCGGTCCGTTACTACGCCCACCAGTTCATCGTCAGTGCAAACCGGCAGCACGCCCACATTCAAACACTTCATGTCGTCTGCGGCCTCCTCCAAAGTGGCGTCGGGAGTAACGCAATGCGGCTCGTGCGTGATACATTCGTTGATTTTCATAGAGTCCCCTTGCAAGTTTCCGGAAGCGGCAAGTTAACCGCGAACCATTTGAATCACGGGTTCAGTTTGTCCTTGGCGGTGATGTTATTCTGCACGTCTTTGGTGCCGGATACATTTTTTGCAATATCGCCGGCCTTGCCTTTTTGGTCAGCGGCATTCACGAAGCCGCCGAGTTGCACCATCCCCTTGTAAGCGGCCACGGTCACGTCATCGAATTTATATTCGGGATTCGAGTGCAAGGCATCGCGGACACGTTTCACGAGTGCGCGGTCATCAATAACTTCTCCCTCGGTACGCGAGGTTTTAGCTTCCACCGTGATGTTATTGTCCACCTCTCTCACACCCTGGATTTGCTTGACGATCTCCCCGGCCCTGGCCTTCTGGTCGGCGAGGTCCACAAAACCATTCAATTGGATGACTCCTTTGTAGGTGACAACGCTGACATCTGGGAATTTATAATCGGGGCTCGAATTCAAGGCATGATCGACCCGCAATTGCAATGAATGGTCGTCAATGTATTCGCCGGTGCTGCGGTTATAGCGGTCGCCCGCGCAACCGGAGCCCATGAGCAAGGCCATCATCGCCAGACAAAGACTCGCCTCCGCGTTAAAAACTGATTTGCTCAATGTTTTCATAATCTCCTTTCCATACCCCAATAACCGCTAAACCCGGCATTTGAAGTAGTCTGCTTACCGGACCATGACAAAGACGCGACCATCGGCGGTGACACCCGGTTCGTTCGGCGTTGACCGGCGGTCGTCATACCATTTGCCATCAACGAGAAAGCGGTAGGCGTAGATGCCTGGGGGCAGGGGCACGGTGGTGGCCCAAACTCCATCCTCGAACCGCATCATATCGAGCGGGAATTGTTCCCAGTCCGTGAAATCGGCGGCCAGTTGCACCCTGGTGGCTTCGGGCAGCTCGACTGAAAACGCCACCAGTTTCAAGGTGGGCGTCGAGTTATCGACGGGTTTGCGATGCGACAACGCACGGATGGAGGCATCCAGAATCGAGTCGTCTAGCTGCTCCGGTGATTTGGTTTCAATCAGTAAATTCATATCATTTTCGTTTTGTATTGATAATTTGACTGGCGGATATGGAATAAATTCAATTTCTATATGAAAACTTTGGTGAGCGTCCAGCGGGCTGACGACTGTGCCGGCTGAGGGGCTTGGTTGGAGGGTGGCATTCATTTGCAGTGGTGATGGCAGGTGGAACTTGGCTCCAAGGTTTGCGCAGGGTTTGCAATATCCTCAGCCTTCCGCATCGCGATGCGGCCTTTCAGTTCTTCCTCCTTGCCCTCAGTGAATTGGAGATCGTCCTCCAATATACAAGCCAGTTTCTGTATCAACTTGCCTTTCACGACGTGCCAATAGCCCTTGATAAAAAGCATGTTCAAGTGGCTCCCCGTTGGATTGGTGTTCCTATACATCATAGCGGCTTTACTGCCTTGCAAATAGTGTGCCGTATCAGATACCGATTGAATTCCCAATGAAATCGATAGTTTTGATCCTGCAGCCCTCCCATTGATGCTCGTTTTGCACAGAACCTCATGCAAAGTGCAAATGGTCTGGCAGATGGTCTGGTGGGCATTGCAATTTGCAATACTTCGTGCGACATTAAAAATGCGAATTTGCTGCAAGCGTCTGAATTTAAGAGAGAAGCAAATAATGAACATGGGCGGCACGAGTATGGCTTTAGGTTTTGAGTTAAAATGTTTTCTACCGCAGGGGCGAAGGAAAAGGTAGCTAGAGCGAAGCCAAGGGGTTGGCTGTTGTCCTTGGGAGATAAACAAAGAGGCGATCGATGAAAGTCCAAACAGGCAATCAAATATACCGGATGGTGCTCGTGGTCTGGCTGGCGTTCTCGATAGGGAGCGTCGTGCTGGCCGTGGCCTCATGGGAACGATTGTCGGCCCGGATGGAAGCCGGCAGGCAACTCACATTCACCCGGGATAAGTTGCACCAGATTTATGAATCGCTGCTGGATTTGGAAACTGGTGAGCGTGGCTATGTGATTACGGGCAACACAAATTTTCTCGAACCGTTCAAGCTGGCGGAAGCCGGCCTCCCGGACCAATTCGATGGTTTAGTGGGCCTCGTGCATGACAATCCTGACTGGCTGAACGCGGTCATGGACTTGCGGGCAAATGCCAGTGCCAGTCTCAGTTGGCAAAAGGATGTCATCGACATCCGTTCCAAAAACTCTGAAAAGGCGGTGGCCATTATTTCCTCGGGCAAATTAAAGCTGATGATGGATGGCATCCGCAAGCAGGTCGAGTCGCTGGACGGTGAGCTGCGGGCGCGGCAAACGGTGATTCGCCAGGAGATTTTTCACCGGGTCTCGCGAGCCAACCAGGCCACCCTGGCCGCCGGAATATTTGGCATTAGTGCCGGTCTGCTGGCCATCTGGCTGGCGCGCGTCGCTACCAAACACCGCGAACGCGAACGGTCCTTGCTGGAAGCCAAATTGCAGGCCGAACACAGCAACCAGGAAAAGACGGCCTTTCTCGCGAACATGAGCCATGAGATTCGCACGCCGATGAACGCCATCCTGGGTTTTAGCGAACTGCTTGGCAGCGACCTGAATTTACCCAAGCATCAACAATACCTGCAATCCATCCGCACCAGTGCCGATTCCCTGCTGCAACTCATCAACGACATCCTGGACATGTCGAAGATTGAAGCCGGAGTCATGGATCTGCGGCCGGAACCCACGGATTTGCGGGAAATTTGCGATTTCATCCGCGTGCTTTTTTCCAAGGTGGCGGCCAAGAAAAAAATCCGCCTCGAATGCCATGTGGCCGGGGATTTGCCGCACGCCATCTTGGCGGATCGCATCCGGCTCCGGCAGGTGCTGGTTAACCTGGTGGGCAACGCAGTGAAATTCACCGACACCGGCGGCGTGGATATTCGCGTGGCATGGGAAAAACAACCCAATAATAGCTACGTCACTTTGACCATCGAGGTTCAGGATACCGGCGTGGGCATTCCGCCGGACAAATTGGGCGCCATTTTCAAGCCGTTTGCCCAGTCTGGCGCACATTCGGAAAAGGAAAAACAGGGAACCGGTCTTGGGCTGTCCATCGTCAAGCGCCTGACCGAAGCGATGGGTGGAACGGTAACGGTGGCCAGTGTCATGGGCCAAGGCTCGGCCTTTTCTTTGAGATTTCCCAACACGCCCATTTCAGCGCGGCTCGCGACCTCGGATAGAAAACCGGTTTTGCAGGAGGCGGATTTCAACACCCTGCGTCCCTCCACATTATTGGTGGTGGATGACAATCAAACCAATTGCGAATTGCTCGCGGGTATATTCGCGAACACGCATCACAAATTAGCATTCTGCAGCAACGGCCGGGACGCCGTTCCCATGGCGCGCGAACTCAAGCCTGACCTCATTCTCATGGATGTGCGCATGCCGGGCATGGACGGGTATGAGACGTTGAACGCCATTCGTAAAACCATTGGCCTGGAACTGGTCCCAATCATTGCCGTTACGGCATCCGCGCTGCTGGATGCTGAAAATGATTTGAAGGAAAAGTTCAGCGGTTATATCCGCAAGCCATTTTCCCGGCACGAACTATTTGAAGAGCTGGCCGATTTTCTTCCCCAGCATGGGACAATCGCCGAACAGGAAACCGCGCAGCAGACAAATCCTGCGTATGGGCCGGTGCCCAAGGAATTGCTTACCCAGTTGCGCGCGCTTTTGCTGGATCCCTGGCCGTCGATTCGTGACAGCGTGGCGGTCAATGAAAGCAAGGAGTTTGCCCAGGGACTGGAAGGTTTGGGCGAGCGGTGGCGCTGTCCGCCGCTGGTGGAATATGCGCAAAAACTCATGCGGGATGCCCAGAATTACGCGGTGACCGACCTTGAAAAGCATCTCGGCGAGTTTTCCGCGCTGGTGGAACAAATTGAAAAGATGTCACGCGAATGACCACGGCCAGACACATTTCCGGATTTGGTCAATGCAAAGCAGTGAAGCCAAAGGCGCGGCGCCCCGGTTGTACCGGGCACCGCGCCGCAAAACGAAAGACTTATTATGGATTTTTTGGTGATTGATGACGACAAGACTTTCCGGGACGCCACGTGTTTCCTGATTGAGGAGGCGGGGCATTACTCCGAAGGCGCTGAAACCGGCCGCGTTGGTCTCGAAACGCTGAAGGCGGACAAGTTTGACGCCGTGTTGCTGGATGTCAACTTGGGCTCGGAAAACGGACTGGATGTGCTGGCTGAAATCCAAAAGCAATTCCCGCAGATACCCGTGGTCATGTTCACCGCCCAAGGCAGCATCAAGGTGGCAGTGGAAGCCATGCGGCGCGGTGCCGTGGATTTTCTGGAAAAACCGTTCCAACGCGAACATTTCCTGACCGTGTTGTCGCGATTGCAGCGGCTAAACCAGATGGGCCGCCGCATTGAGCGGTTGGAACAGGAGGTGGCGGAGACGCGCGCCCAGACCATGGAACCGATGTTTGACTTCAACACGCCCGCGTTGCGCGGGGTCATGGATGTCCTGACGCGCGCAGCCAAAACGCCGGCGTCCATTTTGATCCTGGGCGAAAGCGGCACTGGCAAAAGCGTTACCGCGCGTCTGGTGCGCGACCGGAGCCATCTGGCGGACAAGCCCTTTGTGGTCGTGAGTTGTCCCAGCCTGTCCCGTGAATTACTGGAGAGCGAATTGTTTGGCCACGTCCGCGGTTCTTTTACCGGGGCAATCAAAGATCACTGGGGCAAGGTCAAGGCCGCCGAAGGAGGCACGTTGTTCCTGGATGAAATAGGCGATCTTCCCATGGAAATTCAACCCAAGCTTTTGCGGCTCCTGCAAGAACGTGAATACGAACGGCTGGGCGAAAATACCACGCGCCAGGCCAATGTGCGGATCATCGCGGCGACCAACCGGGATCTTAAAAAACACGTGGCCGAGGGCACGTTCCGCGAAGACCTGTATTTCCGGCTGAACGTCATCGTCGTGGAGATGCCGCCATTGCGCAAATTGGATTCCGATCTGGTTGGCTTTGCCGAGCATTACCTGAAATATTTTGCGGAACAATGCGGGCGGAAGCTTCAGGGCATTGGCCCCGAAGCCGCCGCCATTATCCGGGATTATTCCTGGCCGGGAAATTTGCGCGAACTGCGCAACGCCATCGAACGCGCAGTCATTTTGGCCAAGGAACCGCGGATTGTGCCTGATGACCTTCCTGTGGAATTGCGCCGGCAGGCCGAACCGGCGAGCGCCACCGGGGACAGCCCCCTGATGGCCGGCTCACTGGTTTCCTTGGACCAACTCGAGGAGGCGCACATGAGAAAGATTTTGGAACGCACGCCCAGCCTCACCGAGGCGGCGCAAATCCTGGGCATTGACCAGGCCACCCTTTACCGTAAACGAAAAAAGATCGGATTATAATGAACCCAGAAACCCGGTCCTCCGCAGCAATCGAAAAGGAAAACGCCCGATTGCGCGGTGATTTATTGACGGTGGCGAAACGCGTTACGCATGACCTGCGGACGCCCCTGGGCGGTATCGTCAATAGTATCGAGGCGGTCAGGGAAGTGCTGACATTGCACGACCCTTCGGCCGTTCCGCTGGCGGATTCATTGTTGCGCTCCGCCGACGAAATGACGCAGATCATCAAACAATTGAGTTTCATCGCGCGCGCCACGGCCATTCCACTCCCCAAAATCAAGGTGCACATGGTGGAACCAGTTTTTGTTGCGATGCAACGGCTGGAGAGCCGGGTGCTCAAACGGCAGGCACAGGTCAGGGAACCGGCTTCGTGGCCGGTGGTTGCCGGTGTGCCGACCTGGCTGGAGATGATCTGGTGGCAGCTATTGCAGAACGCACTCGAACACGGCGGTCCGGCTCCGTGCATGGAATTAGGCTGGGAATCGTATAATGGCTGGCTGCGATTCTGGTTGCGTGACAATGGTCCCGGCGTGCCGGATGCTTTGTGTGAAAAACTGTTTAAAGAATTTCACATGTTGCACGACGCCCCCGACGTTCCGGGCTTGGGTTTGGCCATCGTTCAGCGCCTGGTGGAATTGCAAGGCGGTACCTGTGGATATGAGCGGGTGGCTGCGGGTGGCGGACGCTTTTTTTTCATGCTGCCCGCTGACTGAATTGGAGCGGATAAAAAAATACTGTAGCCATCCGGTCAGATGGAAGTGGCAGCCGGTTCAAATTCACCGGTGCGGAATGGCTTGCAGCGGCTTCGTTTGAAATGAGCAGGATGTTTTACCTGCGGCGGGAAACTGGCCGGGCTGGTCCGTGGAACAACTGCTGCAACACCTCCTTGGCGTTTGTCAGAATATGTTTTTGCCTGATGGACAGGGACGAACCAGCCCGGTTAATGTAAAAATTCAACATGGACATCGCTGACTGCAGCGGCGTGCCTTTACGGCGTCGGCTGCGCATGGCCGAGCGTTTTAGCGATAGCGCAATCCGGCGTGGACTGGTCTGCTTGAAGATGTTCTTTTCCAAATCCAGCGCATGGCTGTGGCTTGTCACGTCGGCGGACCAATACTTTTTTTGCCGGATACTCATGCCGTCCGGCTAGAGCCGTTTGAAAAATTGCAACTGCACCAAACGTTCAAAGTGTTTGGCGGCTTCTTCAAAAGTTGGAAACGTTCCCAGCATTCGCCGTCCACCGGTGGCCGGGTCGCGTTTGCACGAGTAAAGCCGGTAGCAACCATTTTTTAGTTTCCGTATCATAGATTTTAATTCATTGACTGAATTCCCGTCCTGATTTCGCGCTGACATCGGGCATCGAATAAATAAATTAAAAATGGAAGGCGTATCCGGCTGGCAGTCTGGTCTGTTTTGTTTCCGGATTTCTCCTTTGTCACCCACAGACTTTTCTCACCATCGTTACACCCTCCGCTTTGGTTAATAGCTATAACCCTGCCAAAATCAAAAACCTTAATTTATTGGGTTTTTACGAAGTCGGGAAATTTTCTGGATGGCAAATTGCAGTGTGGAAATGCGGATTGCAATTTCCAGCAGTGAAATGGCTAGGGCGTGTCTTCAAAAACCGCATCCCCGATCAGTTTGAAGACACGCCCCTAACCCGAAAATTTATTTATCAAGTTACAAACTGCTTAGCCATCAAGTCATGGCGGCAATGCAAACTGCAATTATTTTCCACGACTGATTGCGAAATGCACTATGGCTTAAGGCGTTGGAGGTCAAATTTCCTGAAAAAAGAGGATTTATTCAGCGGCATGGAGATTGCAAGGGGATGGCCGTCGGCAAGCAAACAACATAACAGTGGAGTCGTAGCTTGGTGCCCGGTTGCAAAAGTTGGCTGGGTCAATCTTTTGTAGTGCAACGATTCCATTACGCTAGACACCGCTTGCCACGGTTCCGCGTAACCAATTTACGCCAACAAACCCTAAAAACTAAAAAACGGGTGGCTTGTTTATCAAGCCACCCGTTCTTCTATCAAAATAGCGGAATTATTACGGAGCCAGGCGAAGGCGCACGCTGAAAGTGGTTCCGTGACCCGCAGCGGTCTCACAGTGCAATTCGCCACCCATGCCCAGGACCAGCTTGCGAACAATGCTAAGGCCCAGGCCCGTAGACGGTTCGCCGCCGGTGGGTTTGGCTGAGAGCCGGCCATAACGGCGGAACATGCGCGCCTTGTCATCCGCATTGAAGCCCGGACCTTCATCGCGCACGGTGCATTCGGCGTGATGATTGAGCGCGCGTACCGACACAAAGACCTGCTTGCCGGGCGGCGAGAATTTGAGCGCGTTGGAAACCAGGTTGTCGAGCACCTGAACGAGGGCGGAATTGTCCGCCATGGCCATGAGCGGGCCGGTGGGGAAATCGGTTTGGATGGCGATGTTTTTTAGCTGCGCAGCCTCCTCGTGCTGCCGGGCCGCCGCCGCTGCTGCCTCGGCCAGGTTGACGGGGGCCGGGGTAAACGTAAATCCATGGTCCGCAGCAGAATTGGCCAGAAATTCCCGTACAAAAGCGAGGGATTGGGAGCTGGAGCGTTGAATATTACTGGCGAGCTGGCTCAAGCGGTCGTCGTTGTAACGGCCGATTTGGCGGGATAGCAAGGCTGCGCTGACGTTAATGCCGCCGAGATTGTTTTTCAGGTCATGCGCGAGAATTCCCAGGAGCTCATCCTTGTCCTCGGCGAATTGCCGTAGCTGGTCGCGGGCAACTTTGAGGTTCAATTGCGTGCGCACGCGGGAAATCAGTTCCGCCTGGTTGAAGGGCTTGGTGATATAATCTACGCCGCCGGAATCCAGGGCGCGCACAATCAAGTCTTTGTCATCCGCTGCGGATAGAAAGATCACGGGGATGTTTTGTGAGTCTGGGTCGGCCTTCAGTTCGGCGCAAACCTGGCAGCCATCCATGCCCGGCATGAGCAAATCCAGCAAAATCAAATCCGGCGGCCTTAGTTTGACCCGTTTCAGCGCGGTTGGGCCATCCTCGGCGGGGATGATTTCGTGGCCCAAATTCCCCAGCACCGCGCCGACGATTTGAACATTCGCTGGCTGGTCATCCACGACCAAAATCCGTGCGGGCGCGGCGTCCAACGACGGTGCGGCGGCATGGTTGATGGATTCATTCATGTTGTTATGTACCAACCCGTGGCCATGGCCGAGATTTTAAAAAGAAAAACACCCGCTCCGCAGCCTTGACCTGATTTTGAAACCGATTTTTACCATGCTGTCTCATAGTTCAATCTGCTTTGAATTCTGCTCTACAGCATCGAGCGAATGACTCTAGTCATCGTTTAATTGATAGTCCAGCGGAAATGTAATGAGTTCGAAAAACGGGGTGTAGGAGGCGCATCATACCGGCGTTCTGGGCAATACGCTTCGCGGTGGCGCTGCAACTTGCAACTACTTTCCGAATGTTGGTTTGCAGGTTGCAAATCTTGCTGGCGGTCTTGCTGGGGAGCTCTACAGGAAGGTCGCGAAATTATTGGTGTTTCCGCGCGGTATTTAACTCCTGATTGATGGCACGTTCCTTGCAAAGAAGAAGTTGACCCACGAGGCAACCCGCGGGTGAACCATAAACCGGCAAAAATATGAGCACACTCATTGCAAGAGGAAACTGGAACATTCTTAAAGGCAGGCTGAAACAACGGCTCGCACGATGGACGCGGGATGAGTTGCAGTTTTTTGAAGGTAAAACGGATGAATTGGTCGGCCGCATCCAGAAACGTGCTGGTATCACCCGCAAACAGATTGAGCACCGCTCTGGTGGTATCGAAGAATACGGCTGCGGACATCATTAAATGAATACGCGAGTAGACCATACCATGAGTCCGCACACTTTTTACAAACCGGACGCCCTCCTTTACAGGGGGATCAACATAAGCGCCCGGTTTGTTCCCTTTTATACAACCACCCCGTCAAATTCCCATTAAACAATGAAATCCTCCAATACATTGTCCCTGAACTCCTTCGGAACCGTTCCTTCATTGTTTCAGATCGCCGCCCTCTTTGAAGATTTTTTCCCGGCTGACCGGTTTAGGCAGCCGGTTACCCCGCTCAATCATTTGCCGATTGCCGAATACATGGTGAACCCGGAAAAGTTGCTGCAACTGCTGAGGTCTGGGAGGACCGAGAATTCCGCCGTCGCCAGCCCCGAAAAGAGCCAAAGTGCGGCCAAAAATACGCCTCGCGGCGACACGGCGAAGAAAGCTTCAAACCGGGGTGCGGGCAAACTTCGCAGCCCCCAGCCAGATCCGGTCAGGAAGGTGGAATTTTCCTTTGAGTCACCCCAGGCGAAGTCGGTCAAACTTGCCGGTGATTTTACGAATTGGGAGATGTGTCCAATTGACATGCTGTGCTCGAGTAACGGTACCTGGTCCACCGTGGTCCCCTTGAGTCCTGGAACTTATTCGTACCGCTTTATTGTGAATGGCGAATGGTGTGATGACCCCGGTTCCAAACATCACTCGCCTAATCCATTTGGTGGTAGAAATGCCATCATTCACGTTACCTAACCACCCGAGGATATGGTTATGACCGTGAACAATATGCAAACCATGAACGCATGGCAGAAGCGAACCCGCCAACTTTTCACGGTGGTCCTGGTGGCGTGCATGATTATGGCTTGGTTTCTGACGGTGCCGTTCTTGATGGGCGGAGTCATGCTGAGCGATTTATATCGGAAACTATCCGACCTCCGTTAAGCCTTGGTTCACGCACAATGCAATCAGTGCTCGCAGCGGGCATTGCAAATGACAAATCAACACGGCGCGGTTCCGGCCAAAAAGGTCGCAAAAAAGTCGTTATGTGAGTGTAAGCGGTATTTTTAGGCTGGCATGTCTTTCGCTAAACCCTCCGGGGACATCTGCGGAAGCGGCACTTGGGAAAGGAAAACGAAAATGAAAAATTGGACATACTCTTTGATGTTTGGGAGCGGAATGTTGCTGCTGCTGGCGGCGACGGGCTGTGATAACAATTCCAACAGCTCGCCAGCGCCGACGAATTCAACGTCTATTACCATGCCGCCCACCAATGGCGCGGTCAACAATCCGCCGGCACAAGTGCAAATTCCCACGAATGCCGTGCCAACCAACGCTCCGCCAGGCGAGAAATAGCCAATACTCATTTCTGGCTGGCTGTGTTCCTAAAGTAAAGTTTAGGGTGCAACACAAACCAGCCATGGAATCGTGCCATGTCGCTGTAGGAGGTGGGCTTGGCACGGAGTGGGGAATACGAACCATGGAGAAGGCCTCGATAGCCCTGCCGCATAGAACCGGTGGGCTATCGAGGCAGCGGTTCGCTTAATGAATACTCAGGACTTCGCCATCAGCGTTTCGCAAATTTGCAATCCAGTTTCGGGCAAATCGCAAGTGCAGTCTCGGCCATAACCTCACTTCCCTTGAAAAACGGACAGGCATGATTAATGCAAAGGGGATTACAGCCGGATTTTTGCGACTGCTGCACTGAGGCGGCTGGACGTTATGAAAGAAGCCATTTTTAATCAGGTAACAACGGAGGAATGGAACGAGGCCAGTTCACGGGTGGAAGCGCATCTATTGGCCATGCATCAGGTGGATCGAGACCGCCGGGAAAAAATCATCCAACAGGTCTTGGAAAAAGCGGCTCTGCAAAAGGCGCAACATCCGGAAACCAGCCTCACCACCCTGGCCATGGAACAAATTCGCCTCGAGATTGAACAATGGTTTGGGAAGGTTCTGGCCCCGTGCGATCGTCTGCCGGCAAAGGGGCTCACCTCCTGGTACGCCTTGGATGCGGCCCAAAAATGGCCGGGCATTTTTCTGGCCGAAGAAATCCCCGCTGATTTCCAGCAGGCATTGCTACAGGGCGAAGTTTGCGCGACGCCCGATTTAAGTTATTCGAGCATGGTGCCCCAGCCGTACGAAAGTTCACTCCAAGATATCAATCTGCCGGCACCGCTGGGTGAGCTCGCCAAGGAACTGTCCCCCGTAATGGCCAAAATATTTACTTTTATCCTTTCGCTGGCGGTTTGGTCCAGCCGGCCGCGTTAAACATCTATTATGTTTTCCACCGACAATAACTCCCGTGAAATGCTGGCCAGTGACCGGCGTTGGAGTTTTTTGGCCTTCAATCTATTTTGGTGGGTCTTTGGCGGAATACTCATGGTGGCGCGCATTTCTGCCAATGGCTGGAACTTGGGCAACCTTTTGCTGTTTGTGCTGTTCATGGTGTTGTTCGCGCAAACGGTCTACGGTTTTACCCTGTCGGTCACGGGCTGGCTGATACTGAGGCGGCGGGGCGACTCATTTCGGATAGGCCAGCTGCCGCCGGACAAAGAAGCTACGACCCTGTTGCCGCCTACGGCGATAGTCATGCCCATTTTCAATGAAGACGTTGACCGGGTTTTTCGGGGGCTGCAAGTCATGTATAACTCGCTGCAAGCGACCGGCCGGAAGGCTGCCTTTGATTTTTATATCCTCAGCGACAGCTCAGATCCCAACGTATGGATTGCCGAGGAAAATGCGTGGTTCGAATTGTGCAAGGAGGTAGAGGGTTTTGGTCACATTTTCTACCGGAAACGACGACTGGCCTTGCATCACAAGAGCGGCAATATTGCCGACTTTTGCCGTCGCTGGGGCAGCAAATACGAGTGCCTGATTGTGCTGGATGCAGATAGCATCATGACCGGGCCCACAGTGGTGAGCCTGGCCACCTTGATGCAACAGCATCCGCAGGTGGGCATCATTCAGACCTTCACCCGGATGGTCATGGGCCAAAGCCTGTTCCAACGCATCAACCAGTTTGCCAGTCATGCCTATGGTCCGCTCTTTGTGGCGGGTGCGAATTACTGGCAGTTGGACAACGCCGGTTTCTATGGCCACAACGCCATCATCCGCGTCAAACCGTTCATGCAATTTTGCGCCATGCCGGAACTTCCGCCCTCGGGCAAGCTGGGCAGCCGCATCCTCAGCCACGATACCGTTGAGGCCGCCTTGATCCGGCGCGCAGGCTATGAAGTATGGTCCGATTACGATTTGGGCGGCAGCTTTGAGGAATCGCCGCCAAATCTGCCGGCCAGTTTGCAACGCGACCGCCGCTGGTGCCATGGCAACATGCAGCACCTTTGGTTTCTCTTTGCGCGCAATCTGACCCTGCGCAGCCGGTTGAATATTTTGATCGGCATCATGGCCTATGCTGGCTCGCCGTTGTGGCTGCTATTTTTGGTGTTCAGCCCGCTGCTATTCGTGGGCGGTCCTCATCATGCGAATAATGTGGTTTTGTTTGCTGGCGTTATGTTTTTGCTGCTGCTGCCCAAATTACTGGCCGCCTTGCGATTAATGTCCAGCCCGGCACGGCGCGCGGTGGCGGGGGGACGGATGAAAATTCTTTTTAGCGTGGTCGGTGAAATTATCTATTCAGTGCTCTTGGCTCCCATTCAGATGCTGTTTTATTCGCAATTTGTTTGGGCCTCATTTTTTGGAATGCAGGCCGGCTGGGGGCGTCAGGAACGCAAAAATGAGGACGGTCTTTCATGGCAGCAATGCGTTCGAATCCATGGCCTGCACACCCTGCTCGCACTGGCCGTAGGGTTCGCTGTGGCCTGGTTTTTACCTGCCATGTTGCCGTGGTTGTTGTTGGTGCTAATTGGACCATTGGTTGCAGTACCCTTTGACTACCTGATTGCATCGAACAAGCTCGGCCAGTGGGCCCGGCGTCAGGGGTGGTTTTTGATTCCAGAAGAAATCAAGCCGCCCCGGGAATTAA
>Ga0265327_10001547_pt1 | contig 28328 bp, 23 predicted proteins | sample 41621metaG_FD_202089 | JGI IMG/M metagenome (GOLD analysis project Ga0265327, IMG submission 202089) | Rhizosphere microbial communities from Carex aquatilis grown in University of Washington, Seatle, WA, United States - 4-16-21 metaG | ecosystem: Host-associated > Plants > Roots > Rhizosphere...
ATTCAGTCGCCTTCGTCCCCAGAGCTGCGCTGGAAGGTGACTATCTGGACAGCATCACCCGTGAGTATTTCCGCATCGCCCATGATGTAAGTTCTTACAGCTTTGCCGCACTGGCCAAAGCCGCACGCCCAATGATGAAGGGACGTAAAGCGGCGCTGCTCACCGTCAGTTATCTGGGGGCGGAACGCACCATGCCTAACTACAATGTCATGGGATTGGCCAAGGCAAGCCTGGAAGCGAATGTGCGCTACATGGCACAAAGTCTTGGCCCTGAAGGCATACGCGTCAATGCAGTGTCTGCTGGCCCCATCAAAACACTGGCTGCCTCAGGTATTTCCGGATTCGACAAGATGATGGACTTCAACGAAAAGCATGCTGCCCTGCGCCGCAATGTGACCATAGAAGAAGTGGGAAATGTGTCCGCATTTTTGTGTAGCGACCTTGCCAGCGGTGTTACCGGTGAAATCACTTATGTAGACGGTGGGTTCAATATCACCGCCGCTGCCAGTGTAGAATAAACTTGGGGGGATTACCCCTATATGAAAATCCTTGTTGCAGACGATAGCGCTACCAACCGTGCAGTGCTGGGAGCTTTGCTCACCAACATGGGTCATCAGCCTATCTTTGCGGAAAATGGGCGCGAAGCGGTAGAAGTTTTCGAGCGCGAATTACCCGACTGTGTGTTGATGGATATCATGATGCCGGTAGAAGACGGCCTCAGTGCAACCAGACGCATCAAATCGCTCAGCGCCGGACGGTTGACCCCCATCATCATGGTTACCACGCTGGATTCGGAAACCGACCTGATCAACGGCATCGAAGCCGGGGCCGATGACTACTTTACCAAGCCGATCAAAATGCCGGTGGTAAAGGCGAAAGTCAGAGCCATGCAACGCGCTATCGAAGTCCAGCGCGACATTGAGCAGAAGACCCAGGAACTTGAGAAGTACTATTACGATGCTGAAAACGATATGCGCATCACCAGCCATATCATGCAGCGTATGACCGAACCGGAAAAACTCGATGATCCTGCTTTCGAATACTGGCTGCAACCCACAGCGCAATGCAGTGGCGACCTGATTTGCGCAGCACGTACGCCAGGCGGAGTATTGCATTTGATATTGGCCGACGGCACCGGTCACGGCCTGTCTGCAGCGATGGATGTGATCCCGTTGCCGCAGATCTTTTACGCGATGACGGCGATCGCCTATTCCATAGGCACCATTGCTGCCGAAATGAACGCCAAGATCAAAGCGCTACTTCCTGTCGACCACTTTATCGCAGCCACTCTGATCGCTGTAGACCCCAACAACCAGACCATAGAGGTTTGGAATGGAGGCAACCCCACCTGCTGGATACTCAACGGCCGCGGCGAACTGGTACACAGCGTAAGGTCGAAACACTTACCCATCGGCATCCTGGAACCGAATGCCTTCGATGCGAGCACTGAAAAAGTGCGTTTCTCGGCAGGTTATCGGATCATCACTTTCTCTGACGGCCTGCCTGACGCCGGTAATGCCAATGGCGCCGAGTTGGGTCTGGACAGAGTACTGAATGTATTCCGCAAAACAGCTACAGTTAATTGCATGGCGAAGCTGAAGGCCCTTGTAGCTGCTCATACCAACAATACCAAGACTCACGATGATATTTCAGTGGTCATCATCCACACCGACAAGCTTGCCACTTGGGCGGATAAAACCAGCCATTCCAGTCCTCCTCCTGCCTTGTCCACTACCCTGAGCAATGGCTGGCGACTGGAGATGCGACTGGGAGCAACTGAATTGAAAGTACTTGACCCCATCCCCTTTGTGATCGACTTGCTAAAAAAACTGCAAGTGACCGATGCGCATTTAAGCAGTTTATTCCTGATCATTTCAGAGCTATTCAACAACGCTCTGGATCATGGCCTGCTAAAGCTTGATTCCGCGATCAAGCATGGAGAGAACGGTTTTGAGAATTACCTGAACCTGCGTGCTGAACGCCTTGCCGATTTGTCTCATGATGCCACGCTGGAGCTGGAGTTTGAGAATCAGATCTCTGAGGAATATCGCGTATTGAAAATCCGTGTCAAAGACAGCGGTGATGGCTTCAATCACCAGTTTGCCGAACATGGGAAAGAGCATGCTGATCTGCAGCATGGAAGAGGGATCAGTCTGGTACAAAAAATCGCTGATCAAGTAGTATATAATTACGCAGGTAATGAAGTTATTGTGAGCTACTCGCTGTAATGAAAGCATAGCAGCTGTTAAAGACCTGATAACTTAAGGAATAACACTTTGCAAGTTACGACACAACATACAGGCGACACCATCACTATCGTATTGGAAGGTCGCTTTGATTTCAGCGCGCATCGGGTATTCCGCGGTCAATATGAAGCATCGCTACAAGTACCTGAAGTCAAGCACGTCTCCCTAAATATGGCCAAGGTAGAGTATCTGGATAGCTCAGCTCTGGGTATGCTGCTATTGCTCAATGAAGGTGCACGAGCAAACAATATTCAAGTCGCTATCATCAACTGTCCGGAAAACGTGATGAAAATTCTGAATATCGCCAATTTTGGCAGGATATTCAAGATTTCCTGATCCGTCGCCATCATGAAAAGGCTCGCGAAGTTGAGCCGTTATGTGGGTAAAGACTTGATTCTAATTTGTAATATCTTGTCTGTGAGGGAATGAGCCGGAAATCATCGCCTGATTTTTATCGAAAATCATCGCCTGATTTTTATCGAAAATCATCGCCTGATTTTTCCAAAACTCTCTTGAATATCTCCTATGTCGCTCACTCACCATCCCAGAGACTTTGAATTCACCGATCATGATTTTCAGCGTATCCGCAAGCTGATACATGACCATGCAGGAATAGCGCTCAGCGATGCTAAACGCGACCTGGTTTATAGTCGTTTAACGCGGCGTCTGCGTATTCACGAATTCGATACATTCGCCGAATATATAACGCTGCTGGAAAAACAGAATGATGAGTGGGAGTTGTTTGTAAACTCACTCACCACCAATCTCACCTCTTTTTTCCGTGAGCCTCACCACTTTCCGATTCTTTCCGAGCACATCGCCTCCATCCGTCAGCGACAACCCATACAATTATGGTGTTCGGCTGCATCCACTGGCGAAGAAGCTTATTCCATGGCGATCACCATGGCTGAACTATTCAATAGTTTAAATCCGCCGGTACGCATTCTGGCTACCGATATTGATACTCACGTTTTGCTCAAGGCCAAGTCGGGGATCTATACCCCGGATAAGATCGAAAAGCTCAGCGATGAAACCAGGCGGCGTTTTTTCATTGAAAATGCCGACAACACCGTCACCGTTCGCCCTGAACTGCGCAACTTGATCACCTTTAAGCAGCAAAACCTGGTCTCTTCCAACTGGCTGTTTCGCGGTCCGTTCGATGCCATTTTCTGTCGTAACGTGATGATTTACTTCGATAAGGAGACGCAAACGCAGATATTGAGAAATTTTATCCCGGTGATGCGCAGGGATGGTTTGCTGTTTGCCGGACACTCCGAGAGCTTCCATCATGCGAATGACTTATTCACCATCAAAGGACGAACAGTGTACGGCATCGCGCAAACTTCACAACGCTTGGCACAGGCCTGAGGCATAGACTGTGAGCAAGATCAGCATACTGTTGATAGATGACTCCGCATATATGCGCGGAATGTTGAGAAGCATCATCAATGCCCAACCGGATATGGTTGTTTGTGGTAGTTGTTCGACTGAAGTTGAAGCCGGGCAATCATTACAGCAAAACAGACCGGACGTCATGTTGATCAGTTTGGATATGGCCGGGATGGCGGATCTTGGTTTACTTGAGTATCTGATAAAGATTCAGGATACCCCTGTGATCATCATGTCGGATCAGACTGTGCATGCACACCATATCACCATGAAAGCGCTGGACATGGGGGTGATTGGCTTTGTGGGAAAACCCAAAGTCGATAGCGTTCTGGCAGGATACGGTAGTGCATTGTGCGACATTATCCGTACCGCTTCCGGAAGCCGGAAAGTAAATTATGAATCGCGCAATAAAGTCGTACTGGAAAAAAATGGCAGCGAAGTGTTACCCATGCTTAAACGGCCGCTGCTCTCCAGCGAAAAGTTGCTGGTATTTGGTGCTTCCACTGGCGGAACTGAGGCCATCAAGGATGTTCTGATGCGACTGCCTGCAGATAGTCCGGGCATTGTGATCACCCAGCATATGCCGGAGGGCTTCACCGGATCTTTTGCTTTGCGTCTGGATAACTTGTGCCAGATCAGCGTGAAAGAAGCTGAGCATGGCGATCCTATATTACCGGGAAACGCCTATATCGCTCCCGGGCATTCTCATCTACTCATCAATCGCCAGAACAATCAATACGTTTGCGAACTTTCCCAGGCTCCGCCCGTCAACCGTCATCGCCCGTCCGTCGATGTTCTATATAATTCTGCCGCCGTCCATGCCAAAAGCAATGCCATCGGCATCATCCTTACCGGAATGGGGCGTGATGGCGCAGAAGGCATGCGTGCCATGCACGACGCCGGCGCACATACTTTCGCGCAAAATGAAGCTTCCTGCGTGGTTTTCGGCATGCCCAAAGAAGCCATTGCCCGGGGAGGGGTGGATGAAGTGGTTGCATTACCGCAAATCGCCGATCAGATCATGGCGTATCTACGGTCGCTTTAGGCTCAAATCAGTTAGTATCTTTGCTGCCAAGCAAGCTACTATTGATGGTGATCTTGGCGCGGTTACGCAGGGATTTCACGTAGGCCAGGAAATACTCTGATCCCAGCGCTCCATTATATCTTGCGATTGCAGCTTTCTTGTCTTCTGCATTCATGCTTTTCACACCATCTTCTACTGCGCTTACTTTAATCAAAACATAACTGCCGTCTAAGGCAACAGACCCAGCATATGCAGGTAATTTAGTGGTATCCATCTGGAATGCTTTTAACACTACGCTGGTGGAAATACTCTGCGCATTACTGCGCTCCACGCTTAGCGGGCTGCTCCAGCTTAAATCAGCAACCGAACCGCCCTGTTTCAGAATTTCCAGGGACTTCTCCCCTTTTTGCAATGCCAACTTTGCAGCCTGCTGCTTTTTCAACGCTGCTTCGATATCTGCTTTTACGTCATCAAATGGTTTGATGCTGGGCGGGCGACTTTCAACTACGCGCGCCGCAGCGAGCGTATTAGGTGCGATCTCAACTGCTTCAGTATTGCGTTTATTCTTGAGGACTTCATCCGAAAAAACCAAAGTGGCGAGCTTATCGTTATTTTTGAAGAAACTTGCGACATCGTCACGCGACAACCACCCACTCGTTTGCACTTCCAGATGATTGGCTTTGGCCGCCGGTTCAAGGCTTGCCGACTGTTCATACACGGTGTTACTGAAGGCTTCTGCCACATCCGCAAATTTGGATAACGCTTTCTGACTCATCAACTCGCCACGAATCTGGTTGCGCACCTGATCGAATGTCTGTGCTGTGCCCTTGACTTCGCTAAGCTTGATAATGTGATAGCCAAACTCGGTCTCTACCAGATCACTGATACTGCCCGGCGACATGGAAAACAAGGCATCTTCAAATGGTTTGACCATCCCATCGCCACGTTTGCTGAAACCAAGATCACCGCCTTTGTCGGCTGAACCAGGGTCTTGCGAGTATTTTTTAGCAAGCTCCGCGAATTTGTCTGGTGATTTCTTTACTTCAGCTAATACTTCCAGCGCTTTTTTCTTGGCCGCTGCCTTGCTTGCAGCATCCGTTTTGGAGCCAAAAGCGATCAGTATGTGACTGGCACGACGTGATTCGTCGCCTTGATACTTGTTTGCATTCTGTTGATAAAAATCCTTGATCTCGTCATCCGTCACCGTTGTAGTCAGAATCAGATTGTTGACAGACAATACCAGAAACTGCATTCGGACCTGTTCAGGCCGACGGAATTCGTCTTGATGCTTATCGTAATAGGCTTTGACATCAGCAGGATCAACTTTTGCAAGGTCGGAGAAACTGTCTGATTGCAAGGTAGCGACGCTGATCTCTCTAAGCTGATGTTTAGCACGTAAAGCCACATCAACCAGCGCATCCGGAGTGAATGCCGTACTCACGATACCATCGCGCAATTGTTGTACCAGCAGATCCCGGCGCATCATGGCTTCAAAGCCGCGCGGAGTCATGGCATTCTGTGCCAGCAGCTTGTCATAAGTATCTTGCGAAAATGTGCCGTCTTTGCCCTGGAACTCCGGCATGCTCACGATCAGGTTGGAAAGCTGTTCATCCGTAACAAGATACCCCCCGCGTTTAACTTCACTCTGCAACAAGCGTTGCGTGATCATCTTATCCAGAATCGAACGTCTGACTTCGGGGTTTTGTATAAAATTGGGGTCATCCTTCTGTTGAGTACGCGCATCCTGCAAAGACTTATTGAATTCCTGTACAGATATCGCATTACCATTCACTTCCGCGACCGCTGCCTTAGAGCCTGCATTACGCAGATAGGAGTCAACACCGAAAAGTGCGAATGGCACTGTGATCAGCACCAGAATCACTTTTGCTATCCAACCTTGTGAACGCGAACGTATGGCTTCCAGCATTTGATAAACCTTTGAAATTAAATCTGTTTGAACGTGGCTGCCGCAAACAATGGCAGGCAGATGCCTTAATATCGTGACATCTTTAATTATATGTACTTCGAATCATGTACTTCAAAAAAACAAAAAGGCAGGCTAATCAGCCCACCTCTTTATTTGGCGGAGTGGACGGGACTCGAACCCGCGACCCCCGGCGTGACAGGCCGGTATTCTAACCAACTGAACTACCACTCCAGTACAGCGAGTATTTGTTGGTGGGTGCTGACGGGTTCGAACCGCCGACATTCGCCTTGTAAGGGCGACGCTCTACCAACTGAGCTAAGCACCCTTCTCTAAATACCAACAACAGCCGATTAGTTTACCGCATCCTTCAGTGCTTTACCAGCACGGAATTTAGGGGAATTAGCCGCTTTGATTTTAATTGTTGCACCGGTGCGTGGGTTACGGCCATTACGTGCTGCGCGCTTACCTACATAAAAAGTACCAAAGCCAATCAAGGTTACCAAGTCACCCTTTTTGAGTGCTTTTGCAATGGCGCTAGTAGCAGCATCCAAAGTACGGCCAGCAGCAGCCTTAGAAACACCAGCGCCTTTGGCAATTTGATCGATAAGTTCAGACTTGTTCACGTGCAATCCCCTTTCCACATTGTTTGAATGAATGTTCTACAACCTTGCAAACTACTTTATATCAAGCGGTGAAAGCCCGTGTCAAGGACTTTCCCACCGTTTTCGAATTATACTTTACCCTAAAAATTCACTTCGTAACAGGCATAAAAAAATCGCCTTATGAAACATCACGCTAGTGCTTGACGACCGCTACTGTACCATCTTCGGCTTCCGGTGCAGCTATCGCCTCTGGTACGAGTTCTTCGCTCTCCAGTAGCGGTTCAGGCATGCGTTCCAGCGCAATTTCCAACACCTGGTCTATCCATTTCACAGAATGGATATCCAGCTTATTCTTGATATTGTCCGGTATATCTACCAGATCTTTCATATTCTGCTCAGGGATCATCACGGTCTTGATACCACCACGATGCGCAGCCAACAGCTTTTCCTTAAGTCCGCCGATAGGCAGAACCTCACCGCGCAAAGTGATCTCACCCGTCATCGCCACATCGGCTCGCACTGGTATCCCGGTCAGCACTGAAACCAACGCCGTGCATATGGCGATACCCGCACTCGGACCATCCTTCGGGGTTGCCCCTTCCGGCATGTGGATGTGAATGTCGTTCTTTTCATAAAAGTTCTGCTTGATACCGAGCCGTTTGGCGCGGCTGCGTACCACCGACATCGCGGCTTGTATCGACTCCTGCATCACTTCACCCAGCTTACCGGTGGTGATAGTCTTGCCTTTACCCGGCATGGTCACCGTTTCTATGGTCAACAGTTCGCCGCCGACTTCAGTCCAGGCCAGACCTGTGACTTGCCCCACCTGATTTTCCTTGGTGGCCAGACCGAAATCGTAGCGACGTACACCCAGATACTTGTCCAAGTTGCGCGGACTCACCACGATCCTGTGCGGTTGGCCGCTCTTGCTCTTGGTGGTCAGCAACTGCTTGACTACTTTGCGGCATATCTTGGAGATTTCCCGTTCCAGCGCACGCACCCCGGCCTCGCGCGTGTAATAACGCACGATGTCGCGGATAGCCGCATCGGAAACAGATATCTCCTGTGCCTTAAGGCCATGCGTCTTGATCTGCTTGGCCAGCAGGTAGTTCATCGCAATACTGACCTTTTCATCCTCGGTATAGCCAGCTAACCGTATAATTTCCATACGATCCAGCAATGGCGCAGGGATGTTGAGCGAATTTGCAGTTGCCACGAACATTACATCGGACAGATCGTATTCGACCTCGATATAGTGATCTGCAAAAGTATGATTCTGCTCAGGGTCCAGCACTTCCAGCAAGGCAGATGAAGGATCGCCGCGGAAATCCATACCCATCTTGTCCACTTCATCCAGCAGGAATAATGGGTTACGCACGCCTATTTTGCTCATGCTTTGCAGTACTTTTCCTGGCATGGAGCCGATATAAGTACGTCTATGGCCGCGTATCTCGGATTCATCGCGGACGCCGCCCAATGCCATGCGCACGAACTTACGGTTCACTGCACGTGCAATGCTTTGCCCAAGCGAGGTCTTCCCTACGCCGGGAGGCCCGACCAGACACAGGATAGGCGCTTTCAACTTACCGACGCGTTGTTGTACCGCGAGATACTCGATGATGCGCTCTTTGACTTTTTCCAGGCCGAAGTGATCCTTGTCGAGAATCTTTTCCGCAGCACTCAGATCCTTGCTGATCTTGGTCTTCTTCTTCCATGGCAGCGCGATCAGCGTTTCGATGTAATTGCGTATTACCGCAGCTTCCGCCGACATCGGCGACATCATGCGCAACTTTTTCAGTTCTCCTTCAGCCTTGGCACGTGCTTCCTTGCTCATGCCGCTGGTCTTGATCTGATTTTCAAGTTCGTCGGTTTCTACGCCGTCTTCCTGTTCACCAAGCTCTTTCTGGATAGCCTTTACTTGCTCGTTCAGGTAGTACTCGCGCTGACTTTTTTCCATCTGACGCTTGACGCGTCCACGGATGCGCTTTTCGACCTGCAGGATATCCAACTCGGCTTCCAGCAGACCCAGCAGATGTTCCAGACGTTGAACCACGTCGAACATTTCCAGGATCTTCTGCTTTTCTTCAAGCTTCAAGGACAGATGTGCAGTAATGGTGTCCGCCAGACGTCCGGCATCTTCGATGCTGGCCAGCGAGGTGAGGATCTCAGGCGGGATCTTCTTGTTGAGTTTGACGTATTGATCGAACTGGGTAAGCACAGCGCGCATCAGCGCCTGCACTTCGCTATCTGCGGCGATCTCTTCCTGTACCAGATCGATACGCGCGGAATAACTGTCTTCATTCTGGATGATCTCCAGAATGCGGGCGCGGCTCATGCCTTCCACTAATACCTTGACCGTACCGTCCGGCAGCTTCAGCATTTGCAGAATGGTAGCGCGGGTACCGATCTCATAGAGCTCTTCGGGAGCAGGATCGTCCTGGTTAGCCGATTTCTGCGCGACCAGTAAAATCTGCTTGCCGTTCTCTAACGCGTATTCCAGCGCCTTGACCGATTTTGCGCGGCCAACGAACAGGGGAATCACCAAATGCGGATAAACCACGACGTCGCGCAAAGGCAACAATGGCAACACTTGGCTTGCGGGTAAACTGGATTCTTCTATACTCATGACATACCTTTATATCGAACTGGTTAGACTGGGACTGATTCTCATGTGAGGGCTAATCCTGATGAAATCAAGATAGCCACACAAAATAAAGACGATCCTACTTGATAAACACAGTTCTACTGCTGCGACACTAACTGCTGTGACACTAGAGGTGCAGCTCTACTTGCTCGACCCTGCCCGCATAGGTGTATCGGAATAAATCATGATAGGTGGATTTTCACCCTTGATGACCCCTTCATCCACCACCACTTTGCTGACATTATTCAGCGTGGGCAGATCGAACATCACTTCCAGCAAGGACGACTCCATGATGGAGCGCAGGCCGCGCGCACCCGTTTTGCGCTCCATCGCCTTCTTGGCGATCAGATGCAAAGCAGATTCGCGAAACTCGAGTTCCACGCCTTCCATCGCGAACAGCTTCTGGAACTGACGAGTCAATGCGTTCTTTGGCTCTATCATGATGGTGATCAGTGCTGCCTCGTCCAGAGACTCCAGCGTGGCGATCGCCGGCAAACGACCAACGAACTCCGGGATAAGCCCGAACTTGATCAGGTCTTCCGGTTCCACGCTACGCAGCACATCACCAATGGCTTTTTGATCAGACTTTCCTTTGACTTCAGCACCAAATCCCATGCCGCCTTTTTCCGAGCGCTGGCGTATCACTTTCTCCAACCCATCGAATGCACCGCCACAGATGAACAGAATGTTGGTGGTATCGAGCTGCACGAATTCCTGATTTGGATGCTTGCGCCCACCTTGTGGCGGAACTGAAGCCATCGTGCCTTCGATCAGCTTGAGCAGTGCCTGCTGCACGCCCTCTCCGGATACGTCACGGGTGATGGATGGGTTATCCGACTTACGGGATATCTTGTCAATTTCATCGATATACACAATGCCGCGCCGCGCTTTGTCCAGATCGTAGTCGCATTTTTGCAGCAATTTCTGCATGATGTTTTCCACATCTTCGCCTACGTAACCGGCTTCGGTCAGCGTGGTGGCATCTGCCATCACAAAAGGCACATCCAGCATACGTGCCAAGGTTTGCGCGAGCAAGGTCTTACCGGACCCTGTTGGGCCGATCAGCAGGATATTGCTTTTGGAGATTTCTACATCGTCCTTGGCTTTATTGCCTGCGTTTTTTCCACCATGATCCAAACGCTTGTAGTGGTTATAAACCGCGACCGACAATACTTTTTTGGCATGGGTCTGACCGATTACATACTGGTCAAGCAGCTCACATATCTCTTTGGGGGTAGGCAGGCTTGCTTCGCCATCGCGCAGTATATTTCCCTGCACTTCTTCACGGATGATGTCGTTGCAAAGATCGACGCACTCATCACAGATAAATACCGATGGACCTGCAATCAATTTGCGTACTTCGTGCTGGCTTTTGCCGCAAAAAGAGCAATAAAGTAACTTTTCGCTTTCAGCTTTATTCGCCATTCAAATTCCCCGTCAGATTCAGGCTATACCTAAAAGTTCTAAATCTAAAAATTCCAATACTCATGCTTGCAAAAACAACAAAACACTATCAGACATCGGCACGAGTCGAAATTACTTTATCCACGATACCGTAGCTGACCGACTGGTCTGCACTCATGAAGTTGTCGCGGTCGGTATCCTTGGCAATGTTTTCAACAGGCTGCTTGGTATGCTTGGCAAAGATGTCATTCAAACGGCTGCGCAGGAATAATATTTCCTTGGCATGTATCTCGATATCGGAAGCCTGCCCCTGAAAGCCACCCAGTGGCTGATGTATCATCACCCTGGAATTGGGCAGGCAGGAACGTTTGCCTGCTGCGCCTGCGGTGAGCAGTAGCGCACCCATACTGGCGGCCTGACCGATACAAAGCGTTGCCACATCGGGTTTGATGAATTGCATGGTGTCGTAGATCGCCATACCCGCAGTCACCGAACCGCCAGGGGAATTGATATACAAAAAAATGTCCTTGTCAGGATTCTCCGCTTCCAGAAATAGCAGTTGTGCCACTACCAGGTTGGCACTCATATCATTTACCGGCCCCACCAGAAACACCACGCGCTCTTTAAGCAGGCGTGAGTAGATGTCGTAAGAGCGTTCGCCTCGCCCGCTCTGCTCCACCACCATAGGGATATAGCCCAGCCCTTGCGGTTCCATATCCGTCATTCCAGCGTTACTACTCATGCCGAAGGTATGCATCATCAAGCTTTTCCTTTACCCATCAATTCATCGAAACTGGTCTTTTTTTCACTTACTTTGGCCTGGCTTAATACCCAATTCACCACATTCTCTTCGGTCGCTACAGCAGTTGGTTCGTCCAGACGCTTTGGGTCGGCAAAATACCAAGTGACAACTTCTTGCGGCTGCTCAAAATTCTTGGCAAATAAGTCGATCTGTGCCCGAACTTGCTCTGGTGTAGCCTGCAAGGAATTGGCACGCACGATCTCCATCATCATCATACGCAACTTGACAACACGCTGAGCCGTTTCTTCAAACATGCCGGGATTAAGGTTGATCTCCTCAACGGATATGCCACGCTGTTGCATATTCTGCGTTGCCGTCTGCATCTGATTGTTACATTCCATGGCGACCAGCGAACGCGGTAACTCCAGATCAACCACCGCGAGCAAACCATCCAATACTTGCTGCTTTACCACCGCCTTGATACGTTTGGCGATTTCCTGCTCAAGACTTTCCTGAATGTCGGCACGCATTTTTTCTACACTACCGTCAGCAACACCCAACTCCCTGGCAAAAGTCGCATCGAGCTCAGGCAGTTTAGGCTCGGAAACAGACACAACCGTGATGTTATAGCTTGCCGTTTTACCGGTCAGATCGGCATTGTGGTAATCGGCAGGGAAAGTCAGATCGAACTGTTTGCTTTTTCCAGCCTTGATGCCCACGATATTTTCGTCGAACTCCGGCAAGCGTCCGCCTTCACCCAACGTCATATCCAATGTCTGTCCTTCAGTATCCTCCACTCTATGACCTTCAATGCTTGAGCTTAGTTCGATACTGACCCGGTCGCCTATTTTAGCTGCGCGCGTCACTGGCACATAAGTGGCGCGCTGGTTACGCAACACATCCACAGTCTTGTTGACATCGGCTTCGGTCAATTTGACTTTCGGTTGGTCGATCTTTATGCCGGAAAGGTCGCCGACCTTAACTTCCGGCATGACTTCGAAAGTAGCCACATACTCATAGCTTTCCGGAATGCCTTCAACCGGTTTTGGTGCAATATTGGGGTAGCCTGCGATTCGAAGCTTGTGCTGCATGACTGCTTGCCCAAAGGTCTCTTCGACTTTGGCGGACATCACTTCCTGACGAACCTGATCGCCGTACTGCTGAATCACGATGTTTTTCGGAACCTTACCCGGACGGAAGCCTGCCATCTTGGCAGTGCGTGCCAGCGTATTCAGACGCTTGCCTATCTCTTCTTCGATGGGTTGCGCAGGCATCGCCACCGTTAAACGGCGCTCCAGATTACTGATAGTCTCCACAGTTGCTTGCATTTCTAATTCCTTAAATACGCTATGTTACAAATTGGTAATATTAACACGAAGCAGGACTACGCAGATTGATTGCGCATGAAATCTGCGACGTCCCATAATGCAGCTGAAAGTTTGATTATCACGGGCTCTTCCAGCCCAATTTCATGCATGGACTTGATCATGCAGTACATCCACTGGTCGCGCTCACTTTCACCGATGGCAAACGGCAAATGCCTTCTGCGTAAGAAAGGATGCCCATAACGTTCTATGTAAAGTTGCGGGCCGCCGGTCCAACCTGTCAGGAACATAAATAGCTTTTCCCTAGATGAGGTCAATTCCTGTGGATGCAAGGCGCGAATTCCGGCAGCCCTTTCGTCACTGTCCATGATGTCGTAAAAACGCTCCACCAGCTCACGAATGACCTCGGTGCGACCACCCAGCAACTCAAAAAAGGTAGTCGTTCCTGGCTCTGTGGGAATTTTTAACATGCTCTGAATCAACTAGCGGAACCGGCTAGTCAGCCTTAACCGGCTTTATCCTGCTTGCGGCCAGTTTGGCACGATCACGCGCTTGATCGATATTCTCCCCTGTCGCCAGTGCAACACCCATACGACGCTTGATAAACGACTGCGGTTTGCCGAACAAGCGTATATCCGACTCGGGCACGGCCAGCGCCTGCGCTACGCCTTCATAGACGATATTGCCCGCCTCCACCCCGCCATAGATCACAGCACTGGCGCCAGCCTGGCGCATACCCACATCGACTGGCAGGCCCAGAATGGCCCGCGCATGCAATTCGAATTCAGAATATCGCTGACTGATCATGGTGACCATACCTGTGTCATGCGGTCTGGGGCTGACTTCAGAGAACCAGACCTGGTCGCCCTTGATAAATAACTCTACGCCAAACAAACCCAGCCCGCCCAGGCTTGCTGTCACTTTGCGCGCGATGTCCTGACTTTGTGCCAACGCTTTTTTACTCATTGCCTGGGGTTGCCAGCTTTCTACATAGTCACCTTGCACCTGCACATGACCAATAGGCTCGCAGAAACTGGTTTCCACCTGTCCGGCAGCATTCCTGGCACGCACCGTGAGCAAGGTGATCTCATAATCGAAGTGGATCTGCCCTTCCACAATCACTTTGCCATGATTCACACGTCCTGCTGACGCTGCATGATCCCAGGCCGCAGACACTTTCGATTGTTCAGTGATACGGGTCTGCCCTTTGCCGGATGAAGACATCACCGGCTTCACAAAACACGGATAGCCGATACCGCCGTCGATTGCCGCTTGCAACTGCTCGCGACTTTCGGCAAAAGCATAGGGCGAAGTCGGTAACCCTAGCTCTTCTGCCGCCAGACGACGTATACCTTCGCGATTCATGGTCAATTGCACGGCACGTACCGTAGGCACCACCTGCGCAAGGCCATCTTGCTCGATACCGGCCAAGGCATCGGTGGCAATGGCTTCGATCTCGGGCACGATCAGATGAGGATGTTCCTGCTCGACCAGCGCTCTCAGCGCTTTGCCATCCGTCATATCGATCACATGCGCCCGGTGTGCCACCTGGTGGCCGGGTGCATTGGCATAGCGGTCAACGGCAATCACCTCACAACCCAGACGTTGCAGAGCGATGATGACTTCTTTGCCAAGTTCGCCGCTGCCAAGCAGCATCACACGGGTGGCAGAAGACGTTAATGGGGTACCAATATTCATTGAGATTCCGGCAGAACGTACGGCTGGAATCATAACATTTACGGCATGGGATACGATAGGGAAGTCCTTATTAAGCTAGGCAAAACAAACCGTGCACGTGTCATGCCTTGTCTTATTGTTCAGGAATGGCCTGTTACTCGCTGATACAGACGAATCCTTAAAAAGTGAATACTATAATTCGACCACAAAAGAGATTGCTGACGAGATTGAATATGGAAGTTACCCTGGAAGCCGCGCTGCAACACCATCTGGCAGGCCGACTGCATGAAGCCGAAGTCATCTATCAAGCATTGCTGCAGGATAGCCCCGATCACGCAGATGCGCTGCATCTATTAGGCGAGATTGCAAATCAGCGCAGGCAATTCGCACTGGCGATCGACCTGATCACACAAGCAATCAATATAAACCCTTCAGCATCCGGGTATTACGGCACGCTAGGACGTACTTTCAAAAGCCAGGGGAGATTGGATGAGGCGGTCGCCTGTTACCAGCAGGCCCTGGGTTTGAATTCCGAAGATGCCTCCATCCATAATAGCTTGGGTAATGCGCTACTGGATCAAGGCCGCCTTGCCGATGCCACATCCAGCTACCAGTATGCACTTGCTTTGCAACCGAATCTGGCAGATGCGCATAGTAACCTCGGCCATGTATTGCAGATACAAGGCAAGCTGATCGAGGCAATCGAGTGTTATCGTCAGGCGCTTACTTTGCGACCGGATTCCGCCATCGCTCATTTCAATCTGGGTACCGCTTTGATGGAACAAGACAAGGTCGACGAAGCCATCGCCAGCTACCGCCACGCCATCACCTATCATCCGAACTATGTGGAAGCGCATTGCAATCTGGGAGTGGCGCTTAAAGCACAAAAGAAGTACGACGAAGCATTAAACTGCTACCGGAACGCCCTGCTGATCGCTCCTCTGTGGGTTGACGCCCTTTATAACATGGGGGTGTTGTATGGCTTGACCAAACAGCCCGCATTGGCCGAACAAAGTTATCGCAAGGCGTTGGAGATCGATCCCGAATTGGTATCGGCGCATGTGAACCTATCCGCTATACTTGCCGACAATTGGGAAGAGGCTCAAAAACATCGTGACTTGGCTTACCGCAAACAATGCCTGTTCATCACTCGTTCGCATCATGCAGCGAGGACTGTGCTGATATTGCAGGATGCGAATAACGGCAACATTCCTTCCAGCCTGCTGCTTCCGACTAAGGCTAATAACCTTATTGAATGCGTCAACCTGATTGAATGGGTGATCGAATACGCAACGCCTGATCAGTATCGGCAACTACCTGACTACGATCTGGTGTTCAACGCCATCGGCAATCCAGATATGACAGAACATTCTGCACAGCCTGTGGCAGACTTCCTCAAGCACTGCAACAAACCCGTGCTGAACTCTCCCGAAGCGGTAGCAAGAACTCCCCGTCATCTGATGTCGCAACTGTTCGGTGATATCGAAGGACTGGTGATTCCTGCAGTATGGCGGGTGCAACAGCAGGGCGACTGGTTTATAAACCCCGATTTTCAATTCCCGGCATTGGCACGCCCTCTCGCTTCTCATGGCGGCGAAGGTGTGTTTCTGGTGCAGAATGCCTCTGAGCTTGCAAAGGTTCCGTTGGACCGCTCCGGCAGTATCTATCTGTGTGCTTATTACGATTACCGCTCTGCCGATGGTTATTTCAGGAAGTACCGCATCATTTTTGTGGATCGCAAGCCCTATCCTTATCACCTGGCAATCTCTGAAGAATGGATGGTGCATTACGAGACTGCAAATATGTCGGTACCGTGGAAGCTGCTGGAAGAAGAACGCTTTCTGCAAGACCCGGCCAAGGTGCTGGGCGCTCAGGGAATGGCGCTGATAGCCGCTATCGGACAGCGCATGGATCTCGATTACGGCGGCGTGGATTTCTCCATTCTGCCGGATGGCCGCTTGTTGTTGTTCGAGGCGAATGCCACCATGCTGGTACACCCTGAAGAAGACCATGAAGAACTCAAGTTCAAGAATCCTTATGTGCAGAAAATATTCGATGCGTTCAGCGAATTATTGACGCGAACTTCTGAATCTGGGTTTCAATCAAGTGTTCAATCAGGTATCCAATAAAATTGTCTAATCCACTGCAAACTGCACTGCAACACCATCTGGCAGGTCGTCTGGATGAGGCAGAAGCTATCTATACAGCGCTATTACTAGATATGCCCAACCACCCGGACGCCTTGCATTTATCGGGTGAGATAGCCAACCAGCGCGGACAATTCGAATTAGCGACCACGCTTATCAAACGAGCCATCAACGCCAATCCTTCCATCTCCACATATTTCGGCACTCTCGGACGTGCTTACAAAAATCAGGGCAACCTGAGCGAAGCAATCGCCTGTTATGAACAAGCCCTGACATTGAAGCCGGATGATGCCGCCATACACAACAGCCTGGGTAATGCCTTTTTCGATCAAGGACGAGTCGCGGAAGCCATCACCAGTTACCAGGTGGCACTCTCAATCCAGCCGGATCTGGCAGAAGTACACTGCAATATGGGTAACGCGCTGCAAGCACTCGCCAGATTTGACGAAGCAGCACAATGCTATTTGAATACCCTCGCACTAAAACCTGATCACATTGTTGCTTACAACAAACTGGGCAATGTTCTTTTCTCTCAGGGAAAACTGGCCGATGCACAAGCCAGTTATGACATCGCTCTTGCTATAGATCCGGATGCGGCTGAAACGAATTGCAATCTGGGCAATATTTACCAGGAGCAAGGCAAGCTGGATGAGGCCGTCAATAGCTATCGCCGGGCACTGTCGCTAAAACCGGATTTTCCCGAGGCATACAACAATCTGGGTAATACATTGCAGGCGCAAGCAAAACTGGATGAAGCGATCGCCTGTTTTCAACAAGCACTGCGCCTCAACCCAGACTATGCAGATGCCCACGGTAATCTTGGCAATGCGCGAAAAGCACAGGGCCGGCTGATTGAGGCCATCGACTGTTATCGTCAGGCGACGGCCTTGCATCCGGACTCCGCGGTCGCCCATTTCAATCTGGGCACGGCCTTGATGGAACAAGGCGAACTCGACGCAGCAATCACTTGCTACCGTAGTGCCATTGCTTATCGTCCGAACTATGTGGAAGCGCAATGTAATCTGGGAGTGGCACTTAAAGAACAGCTGAAGTACGGTGAAGCTTTAAGCTGTTACCAGAAAGCGTTAGAGATCGCTCCGGATCGAGTGGATGCGCTCTACAACCTGGGGGTGATGTACGGATTGATCAAACAACCTGTACCGGCCGAACAAAGTTATCGCAAGGCACTGCAGATCGATCCAGAGTTAGTATCGGCGCATGCGAATCTGTCTGCCATATTGCGTGACCGAGGCCAGTGGGACGAGGCACAACTTCATCGCGATCTGGCCTATCGTAAACAATGTATGTTCATCACCCGCTCGCATCACGCAGCGAGAACCGTATTGATGCTACTCGATGCCGGAAAAGCGAATGTGCCTTTCACACGCTTGTTTCCCATAGCATCCAATAACCTGATCGAATGGATGATCGAATACGCAACACCCGATCAGTATTTGCAATTACCCGCCTACGATCTGGTATTCAACGCCATCGGCGACCCGGATGTGACCGAAGTGACAGCCCAACCTGTGGCAGACTTCCTCAAGCACTGCAACAAACCCGTGCTGAACTCTCCCGAAGCGGTAGCAAGAACTCCCCGTCATCTGATGTCGCAACTGTTCGGCGATATCGAAGGGCTGGTGATTCCTGCAGTATGGCGGGTGCAACAGCAGGGCGACTGGTTTATAAACCCCGATTTTCAATTCCCGGCATTGGCACGCCCTCTCGCTTCTCATGGCGGCGAAGGTGTGTGTCTGGTGCAGAATGCCTCTGAGCTTGCAAAGGTTCCGTTGGACCGCTCCGGCAGTATCTATCTGTGTGCTTATTACGATTACCGCTCTGCCGATGGTTATTTCAGGAAGTACCGCATCATTTTTGTGGATCGCAAGCCCTATCCTTATCACCTGGCAATCTCTGAAGAATGGATGGTGCATTACGAGACTGCAAATATGTCGGTACCGTGGAAGCTGCTGGAAGAAGAACGCTTTCTGCAAGACCCGGCCAAGGTGCTGGGCGCTCAGGGAATGGCGCTGATAGCCGCTATCGGACAGCGCATGGATCTCGATTACGGCGGCGTGGATTTCTCCATTCTGCCGGATGGCCGCTTGTTGTTGTTCGAGGCGAATGCCACCATGCTGGTACACCCTGAAGAAGACCATGAAGAACTCAAGTTCAAGAATCCTTATGTGCAGAAAATATTCGATGCGTTCAGCGAATTATTGAACCGAGTTACGACCAAGAGTAGGCCCAGAAAAAGCAGATGACATCAACATCCAGTCTGTAAGGTCATTACCAATGCAACGACCAACTGTAACGTAACGCTTGTAAACTATTGACAGGCGTTGAACAGCGCGGAGAATGAACGCCAAGTGATTTCGTAACCAGCATTACCAACGGGAGGTAACATGAAAAACAAGCTTACCCTGGAACACGACAACCCCGGCATGGATGTCGAGGACATTCGTCGCTCTATCGGTAATCACATGTGTCTTTCCATCAGCAAGTTCCCGTTATCTGCCACTCAGCGTGACTGGTTCGAAAGTGCTGCATATGCGGTTCGCGACCGGCTGCTCGAACGCTGGATGGATAGCATGCAAAGTTACTACGAACACGATTCCAAGCGCATCTACTATTTATCCCTGGAATTCCTGGTAGGCCGCACCTTCAGCAACGCCATACTCAATCTGGATATCATGGAGGAGTTCAAACAAGTATTGTATGAACTCGGACAGAATATCGAAGACCTGGCCGAAGTTGAATTCGATGCGGCATTGGGAAACGGTGGTCTGGGACGTCTTGCTGCGTGTTTTCTTGACTCGATGGCGACGCTGGGCTTGCCTTGTTATGGGTACGGCATCCGCTACGAATATGGCATGTTCCGCCAGCGTATCGAGAACGGCATGCAAACCGAATACCCGGATAATTGGCTGCGTTACGGCAATCTTTGGGAATTTCCACGTCCGGAATTACTGTACCCGGTCAAGTTTCACGGTCATGTAGTGCAGTGCCATAACAATGATGGCAGCATCAGCCATCATTGGGAAGATGGTGACGAGTTAATGGCAATGGCCTTCGACACCCCGGTTCCCGGCTATGGCGGGAAAACGGTCAACAACATGCGCTTATGGGCAGCCGTATCCACACGCGAATTCAGTCTGCATGATTTCAATCAGGGTAACTACATGCAGGCGGTAGCCGACAAAAACGAATCTGAAAATCTTTCCAAGGTGCTGTACCCGGACGACTCGACCGAGATGGGTCGTGAACTGCGCCTGAAGCAACAATACTTCTTTGTCAGCGCCTCGCTACAGGACATATTGGCGCGTTATAACAAACACCATAAGAGCTGGCATGGGCTTCCGGATAAAGTCGCCATACAGCTCAACGACACGCACCCTTCCATCGCCGTGGCCGAGATGATGCGCCTGCTGGTAGATGTGCACCAAAAGTCCTGGGATGATGCATGGGGACTCACCACCCGTATCTTCTCCTACACCAACCATACCTTGATGCCTGAAGCTTTGGAAACCTGGCCGGTGGCGATGTTCGAGTCACTGCTCCCGCGCCATCTGGAGATCATCTACGAGATCAATCACCGTTTCCTTCAAGAAGTCGCTTATCAGTTCCCCGGCGATAACGATCTGCTGCGGCGCATGTCCATTATCGGTGAAGAAGGTGGGCGCCGCGTGCGTATGGCACACCTGGCTATCGTCGGCAGTCATGCCGTTAACGGCGTGGCACGACTACATACCGAGTTGATGAAGAGTACGATCTTCGCCGACTTCCATCGCATGGATCCGGACAAGATTATTAACATGACCAACGGCATCACTCCCCGCCGCTGGCTTAATCAGGCGAACCCAGGGTTGTCGGCATTGATCAGTTCACGCATAGGTAAAGGCTGGATCACCGATCTGGATGAATTGAAGAAATTGCGCCCTTTTGCCCAGGATTCCAAATTTTGCAAGGAATTTCATGAAGTCAAGCATGCCAACAAGTTAAAGCTGGCTGCATTGATCCATCATGAGCTTGGCATCACTGTCAATCCGAACAGCCTGTTCGATGTGCAGATCAAACGCATACACGAATACAAACGCCAGTTGCTGAATGTGTTGCATGTCATCACGCTGTATAACCGCATACGCATGGGTACACACGCACTGACCGCGCCGCGTACCATTATCTTTGGCGGCAAGGCAGCACCCGCTTATGTGATGGCCAAGCGCATCATCAATCTGATTAATTGCGTAGCCGAGGTGGTCAATCACGACGCAGCCGTCGGTGATCATTTGAAAGTGGTTTTCATCCCCAATTACAACGTATCCAATGCCGAGAAGATCGCACCGGCGGCAGACTTGTCCGAGCAGATATCAACAGCTGGAACCGAAGCGTCAGGCACCGGGAATATGAAAATGTCGCTGAACGGCGCACTCACCATAGGCACACTGGATGGCGCTAATATCGAGATCATGGAAGAAGTCGGGCGCGAGAATATATTCATTTTCGGTCTCACTACGCCGGAAGTTGGGAAGCTCTATGAGGACGGCTATAACTCCTGGGATTATGTGCATGCCAATCCTGAATTGAAGCTGGTGCTGGACATGATCGCCTCGGGTTATTTCTCGCCTGAAGATCCACATCGTTTCCAGCCTATCGTGGATGCCTTATTGCAACACAACGACCATTACCTGCTGCTGGCTGATTACGCCTCATATATTGAGGCTCAGGAACGCGTCGGGGCGCTTTATCTGAATCAGAAGGAATGGGTCAGGCGCGCAGTATTGAATGTAGCGGGTATGGGTAAATTCTCCAGCGACCGCACTATCAAGGAATATGCCAGCCAGATATGGCATGCCGACCCGGTGATTGTGAAAGCAGCGCTATCTGCTAACGTCATCCCTAAAAAAGCAGGTTCCAAAAAATCAGCTAAAAAAACGGCAATGGCTAAAGCCGCGAGCGTCAGTCGCCGAAAAAAGACCTGATCTGGCGCCGCTGACGCTTGGTGGGACGGCCTTCTCCACGTTCCCGCACGCCAAACTCGACACGTCGCCCAGCGGTGATCTCTGCACGCCGCTGCAGGCTTTCTTCAGTCTCCGCAAACAGCAGTGCTGCTTCCGTTGCGCCTCTACGCTGCCCGGAGAGTCCACGCACCACCACTTCCAATACTTCAGTCCCGCGTGTGATCTTTAGTGTTGCGCCTATCTGCACTTCTTTGGCTGGCTTGGCGCGTTGCCCATCGTAATGTACTTTGCCACCGTCAATAGCCGTCGTAGCCAATGAGCGTGTCTTGAAAAAACGTGCGGCCCATAACCATTTATCCAGGCGCAATTTAGTAAGTTCTGTCTTGGCGGGTTCGGTCATCTATCAATAACCATTTCAATAGCCCCTATTGATCCCATCTAGCTTTTGCCACAATGTCGCTATCACGTGCCTCTACCCAGCGCTCACCGCTACCAGTCACTTCTTTTTTCCAGAATGGAGCCTGCGTCTTCAGATAATCCATGATGAATTCGCAAGCATTGAAAGCTGCCCCGCGGTGTGCGCCAGCCACTGCCACCATCACCACCTGGTCTGCAGGTTGCAAAGTGCCTATGCGGTGTATCACCAAGGCATCGAAAATATCCCAGCGCGATTTAGCTTGCGCCACAATATCCTCCAGCGCCTTTTCCGTCATGCCTGGGTAATGCTCCAGCGTCATGCTGACAACAGAACTGCCATCATTGATATCGCGTACCTGGCCGATAAACACTGCTACGGCACCGATGTCCGGACGTGACAGGCGCAGCTTTGCAATCTCTGCACCTGCGTCGAAATCCTCGTGTTGCACCTTGACCATGCTAACCACCCGTCACCGGAGGGAAAAACGCGATCTCATCGCCTGCCTGGATGGTAGCGCTGTTAGCCACCAGTTCCTGATTCACAGCCGCACGAATCCGCGTACTGCCATCGAACTGACTTTGCCATACTCCACCTCGCGCTGCCAAGCTCGCCATCAAGCCAGTCACATTCGATATATTAGCTGGCAAAACCAACTCCTCATTCGCCACACCCAATACTTCTCTCAGCCGAGCAAAGTAAAGCAGCTTAAGCATCAAAGTCAGCGTCAGTGATTGCGCCACGCTTACCGGCAAGTGCATCCGCCATCATTTGCATCAGCTTGGGTTTGAGTTCGGGGTCATCCATCACGCCTGAATTAAAGCCTATGCCAAAATTCTTTGCGTAATGCTGTATCAGCATGATCACACCACTTTCGTCATCTTCGTCCTGCATCTCATTCTCCATTATTCAGCCTCAGCGTCGTCCGGGCTTTCTTCCAGCAACGGAGTGTGCCCCGTAGCTTCGAGTTCTACACGCTCTATCTGCGCAAAACGGCGAGTGATCTTATGACTGGTGATCTGCACTTTCTCGGCATCCTCATGAGCCAGCCGGATATGGTCTGCCAGTTTTTTCATGCGGCCGTCGAATAGTGCAAAATCCTTGCCCAGCTTGCCCAGCTCATCCTGAATGATATGAACCTGTTTCCGCGTCTCGGTATCCTTGAGCACGGCACGTGCAGTATTGAGCACTGCCATCAATGTGGTCGGCGAAACGATCCATACGCGTTTAGCCTGCGCGTAATCCACTACATCCCTATGGTGCGCATGAATCTCTGCAAACACGGCCTCGGCCGGGATGAACATCACTGCGCCATCGCTGGTTTCATTGGGGATGATGTATTTGCTGGCGATATCGTCCACATGGCGTTTGACTCCGGTTTTGAATACTGTACTGCTGATACGCTCGGCGCCTTCAATAAACATGCCTTCATAATTTTCGAGCGGGAATTTGGAATCAACGGCGACCAGACCAGTAGGCTCAGGTAATTTGAGTACGCAATCAACCCGTGTCTTATTGGAGAAAGTGTATTGGAATTCAAACGCGGATTCAGGCAACAGATTGCGTACCAGGCCTTCGAGCTGTACCTCGCCAAAAGCGCCACGTGAGCGTTTGTCGCCCAACAACTCCTGCAAACTCACCATATTGGTGGTGAGGCCGTCTATTTTCTTCTGCGCCTCGTCTATGGTGGCAAGACGCGCCATCACATTGGCGAAAGTCTCATTGGTCTTCTTGAAGCCTTCATCCAGCCGTTCGGAGACTTTGCCGCTGATCAGATCCAGGCGACTTTCCACCGTTTTGTTCAGCGTTTCAAATGTACTGTTGAGCTTTTCCAGCAAAGCTTCGCGATGTTGGGTCAGGTTTTCTGTTTGCGCCGACTTCAAGCCATGCATGGCTTCGCGCGTTTGATTCAATTCCGATGCTACGCCTTGTTTCAGGCGCTCACTGCTCTCGGCCAGCACCGAATGCAAACGGTCGCCCAATTTATTCAGGCCATCGTGCAGATCTAGCAACATGGCACGATGCTTGTCTTCCATCTGACTGGAGATCATGCTGCGTAGTTGCAGCACCAGCCATATCAGCAGTAGCAGATTGAGCACACCCAGCGCGGCAACTAACCATTCAGTCATGCGTATATTATACCGCTAAAGAATTGCTAGTTCTGCTACTCATATTCCTGGCTGGTCACTCTGCAAGAGGCTATCTTTTTTCGAAGAGTGTATGGTCAAAATTTCTTTGACTACGCAGTGGCTTAGTCAGACGAAGTCGCTATATGCTGGTATGCTAGCAAACTGGTTGAAATATACGGCTACACGGCAATTTCTGGGAGTGCTCTCATGGAAAACTCTTCAATACCCATCACCACAGAAGTCCTGGATTTTTCGCGATTAAAAGAATTATTCGGTAACGATGATGCCATCATCCAAAGGCTTTTCGACACGTTCGTGACCACCACGCCAGCTCTACTCGCACAGCTCGACAAAACTATTATCGCTGCCGATTTCGTGGCAACAAAAGCACTCGCCCATCAGATAGCAGGTTCTGCCGCCAATTTGGGCGCACAACGCATGCATCTGCTGGCACGCGAACTGGAAAGTGCCGCCGGAGAACATTTCGATAACCGATGCCATACACTTTATGATGACCTCACTGTTGCCTTTATCGAAGTATGTGACGTTGTCAGCAGCACTGAATAGGATGGTATACGCGTGAGCGACCTGCTTGATTTTGCTGAGCTTAAGGCCTCGGGCAACCTGCCCTCACCTAAAGGCGTGGCGTTGACCGTGATGGAATTATGTCAGCGTGAGAATGTGTCCCTTACTGAAGTGGCACATATCATTCGCGGCGACCCTGCGCTGGCCGGGCGTATCATCAAGATCGCCAACGCGGTCAACCCCAATAAACGCCGACCCATCGCTTCGGTTTCGCCGGAGACGTTAATCATTATAGGCACCAACACGGTACAGCAGATCGTGCTCGGGTTCTCGCTGGTCAATGCCAAGCGGCATCAGGTGTGTAAGGAATTCAACTATCAGGAATTCTGGTCGCGCTCCATCGCCACCGCTTGTGCCACCCAGGCCATAGGCGAAACTACCAGGCTGGCGCCTGCCGCCGAGATGTTCACCTGCGGCCTGCTTTCCAATGTGGGGCGCATCGCCTTGGCTGCGGTACGTCCTGAAGCATATTCTGAAATATTGAAGCAAACCGCCGGACAATCTTCCGACGTCATAGCTGCCGCCGAAACCGCGCGTTTCGGCATGAATCACCGCGACCTCAACAATGCCATGATGGAAGATTGGGGCATCCCCAAATTCTATGCCGAAGCGGTATTGTTCCACGAAAACCCGGATGCCAGCTGGTTTCAGCCTGGCTCACGTCAACGAAAACTGGCCGATTCCATCCATCTGGCTTCGCTGATCGCAGATGCCTGCCTCACCACCGATCAGGATGCCAGAAATGCCTTAATGCCCTATATATGCGAACTGGGAGAAGCACTTGATATTGACATGGTGCAGATGGTCTCGATCGCCGACGAAACCGCTCGCGAATGGCACGAGTGGGGAGAATTGCTGAATACCCCGACCCCGACACTCCCTCCTTTCCTGCCTCCGCAGCACATCACCAGCACTGAAGAACGCAAACCCGCAAGTGCCGAACCTCTCCGCATCCTGGTAGTAGATGACGAGATGTTAGGGTTTATTTTTAACAAGATGCTGGGTAACTTCGGGCATACGGTATTCACTGCCAACAACGGTGCAGAGGCGCTACAGATCGCCAAACGCGAACATCCACAAGTGGTGATCTCCGACTGGCTGTCATCGGAAATGGATGGCGCAGCCCTATGCCGCGCCCTGCGAGACGATGAGACCACCCGCGATGCTTACTTCATCATGCTCACCCATAATAACGACCAGCAAAAACGTGCAGAAGCGACCAGAGCAGGCGCCAACGCCTACCTGAGCAAACCCTTTGACCCGAAAGAAATCAACGTCGAACTGTTCAAAGCGCGAAAATACCGTCCTTGACCTGTTTGATTCGCAATCTCAAAACCTACTCTTTTAATACTCAAGCCGTGAAAGGAAATCGCAGTGCCACTCGTCAATATCTCCATCCTCAAAGGTAAATCGCCGCAATACATCAAAGCCGTCGCTGATGGCATCAATTCCGCCGTCATCGAAACCATGGGTTTCCCGCTGGATGACCGCTATCAAGTGATCCATCAGCTGGATTCGGAGTGTTTACAACTACAGGAAAGAACCGGAGACCGCGTGATGATGCATCTGGTGATGCGCGCCGGGCGCTCGAACAAATCAAAACAGGCGTTCTACAAAAAAGTAACAGAGAACCTCGCCGCGAATCCCGGCATTCCGCTAGAGAATGTGCTGATCACCATCACCGAGAACCACGATATCGATTGGTCGTTTGCGAATGGTGTGGCGACGTTTGTAGTATAAATAGGTCGTAGTAATTCCACCCAATAAAAAGCCCGGCATAGCCGGGCTTTTTATTTACCTTTATCAGGCCAACTTCGCGTTAGCCGCCTTCTTGCGTTCATGCTCCAGCAAGAAGCGCTTACGAATCCGCAATGACTTAGGCGTGATCTCCACCAATTCATCATCATCAATAAATTCCACCGCATATTCCAGCGACATCAGTATCGGCGGCACCAGACGCACCGCTTCATCGGTACCTGATGAACGCACGTTGGTCAGTTGCTTACCTTTGATGGGGTTCACGATCAGGTCGTTATCGCGGCTGTGGATGCCGATCACCATACCTTCGTACAGTTTGTCGCCGGGGCTAACAAACATGCGGCCGCGGTCTTGCAGTTTCCACAGCGCATAAGCCACTGCCTCGCCATGGTCTTGCGAGATCAGTACACCATTGCGACGACCTGGCATGTCTGCCTTGAGCGGCGCGTATTCATCGAATATGTGCGCCATCAGGCCAGTGCCGCGGGTCATGGTGAGAAATTCGCTCTGGAAGCCGATCAGTCCGCGTGCTGGAATGCGGTATTCCAGACGGGTACGGCCATTACCGTCGGAGGCCATATTTTGTAGCTCGCCGCGACGACGCCCCAGTTCTTCCATCACTACGCCCTGGTTTTCGTCTTCCAGATCCACCGTCAGGATTTCATAAGGCTCGCATTTTTCGCCATCGACCTCCTTGATCACCACACGCGGCTTACCCACGGCGATCTCAAAACCTTCGCGGCGCATATTCTCTAACAGAATGGTCAGGTGCAACTCGCCACGACCGGAAACACGGAACACGTCGGCATCGCCTGTCTCATCCACACGCAGCGCTACGTTGACCAGCAACTCCTTGGCCAAACGATCACGTATCTGGCGGGTGGTGACGAATTTGCCTTCGGTGCCTGCCAGCGGGCTGGAATTGACCATGAAGTCCATGGTCAGTGTCGGTTCGTCCACCTGCATCACGTGCAAGCCGACCGGGTTTTCTCTGTCGGTGATGGTGACACCTATACCGATCTCTTCCAGGCCGGAGATAATGACGATATCACCCGCTTCAGCCTGTTCTACCGGCACACGTTCCAAACCCTGGAAACCGAGCACCTGGTTGATCTTACCTTGTGCCATCTGTACGTCACCATTCATCACAGTGACCATCTGACCGGGCTTGATGCGGCCATTGCGGATGCGGCCTACCCCTAATCTGCCCGTGTAGCTGGAATAATCCAGCGCGGCAAGCTGTAACTGTAAAGGCGCATCCGGGTCGCCCACGGGCGGTGCCACATGGCTGAGCACGGTATCGAACAGCGCGCTCATATTGTCTGATGGCTTTTCCAGATCCAGCATGGCGTA
>Ga0265327_10001549_pt1 | contig 28304 bp, 20 predicted proteins | sample 41621metaG_FD_202089 | JGI IMG/M metagenome (GOLD analysis project Ga0265327, IMG submission 202089) | Rhizosphere microbial communities from Carex aquatilis grown in University of Washington, Seatle, WA, United States - 4-16-21 metaG | ecosystem: Host-associated > Plants > Roots > Rhizosphere...
CAATAGCTTGATCAAGTATCGGTACTGGTTCAACAACTCATTTGAAGTCCTGCTGGAATCCGGGAATCTCGTAGCCATCCGTCGGAATCCTTGTCGTCTGCGGAACGAATGATCAGGCCACGTGGATCAGGGCGATTTGGAATTGCATTCGTGGCAATCAAACGTTTTTTTGGATCTCACATTCTTGGCGAATTTCTGTAAGTCGCTTTTGGTATTTGAGTTATGTGTTTTCATTCATGTCGTTTGCGGCCGTCGCTCTCTTCTAAAAACGTAAAGCGCGACCGAACCGGACAGATTCATGTCACGTCGCGTCCCATTTTGTTACCAATCACCCACGGATCGGCCTGATCATGCGCCGCGCGTGCGGTCCTCACCATTCCTCACGATTGGATGCATCTTGCCGTACCCATCCATTTCAGCTACTGTTCGATTGGAGTCATTCGGAAAATACTAAGCTTGGTGAGAGCTTGGATGATTCCGCGCTGGAACATTGTCCGTCGAAGGGAGTCGACGATGGGATGGACCCGTCACACGGGGACCGTGGTTTCGTTCGCTTGCCTGGCATCGATCGTGGCCAATTACGCCGTCCATCGTCATTTTGAACGACGGATGCAGGAACGGCCCGTCGCCGTGGCTCGTCCTCATCAGATGCCCCCCGGAAGCCTGGTCTTCAAGGGGCCTCTTCCCTCCGACCCCATCTTGGATGTCGACGCGATCCCCCCGTCGGCAATTCCTCGTGTCCTGGAGGAATTTGAACACACGCGTCCTTTGGGACCGGTCACGCCCGCGTTGCAAACCAGTGAATCGACGGAACTCGACAAAAGTCCCAGCCCGGTTCCGCTTCCGAACGACGGCGTGCCGATTGGCGAACAGACACCTTCGGATGCCGAAGCTCCCGAGACGCCGGATTCTCATGCGGTTCGAATCGTCATTGACGAGGAACTGTCAGGGTCGTCGCGCGAAGAACGGGATATCTGGTACGACGAATTGAAATCGCTCCCTGCAGGAGTCGTTCGCGACCTGCTACAGGTGCGAAAGCAACTGCGGGCGCTTCCACGGGCCCTGCACACGATGGATCCGGTCGAACCCGTTCCCGCACCGCGGGTCGCGGAATTGAATGCGGAGCCGGCGTCGCAAACGCGGCGTCAGACGCTTCCCGACTGGGTTCCCGCAACCAGCGCCCTTGAACAAGCCTGCTCGATCGCCCGACACAATCTGGCGAACTCGACCACCCCCGGCTTCAAGCGATTGCGAGTCATGCTTGTCGATTCCTACAGTTCCTCGTGGCGCACCGAATCGGATGCCGAAGCGGCTGCAGACGCCGCTTCCCCGCTCCCTCCGCTGCAGGTCGAGGGCTGCCGATTGATCGAACCGCAACTCGACTTGAAACCGGGAACACTGCATCAAACGGACCGGCGTCTTGATCTGGCGATCGATGGCGAAGGCTTTTTTGTGGCGATCTGGAAGGAAAACCCCGTTTATACTCGCTGCGGCGCGATGGTTCTGGATGCCCAGCGACGGATTTGCCTGGCGGTGGCGGAAGGAAGTGCTCCGCTTCAACCGGTGATCGCGATCCCCAGTGACGCTCGGGAAATTCAAATTACGGCAACGGGGAATGTGATGGTCCTGCGAGCACGCGGAGCCGATCCGGAATCGGTGGGACAGATTCACCTGGCGCAGTTTCCCAGTCCGACGCGGCTGCGTCCTGCCGGGGGAACCTTGCTGGTCGCGACCGAAGCCTCTGGCGCCGCGGAACTCGGCGCCGCGGATGTCGAAGGACGCGGCGTGATTCAGCAGGGCTGCCTGGAGCAATCCAACGTTGAAGTGGAAGAGGAACTTGCGGACATCGAGCAATGGCAGTCGCTGTTGAAGTCATTTCCGAGTGTCAGCCGGCCGGTGACTGCCAGCGGACCGGAACCACGATCACGATAAGTTGAGAAAGCCGTTGTGCGCCTTGTGATGCGATGGCGAACTATTGGTTCTTGTGGAGCGGAACTGTGAAAATCCTGCACGAGTTTCGGCAGTTCATCCAGCGCGGCAACGTCATCGATCTGGCGGTCGGCCTGATCATGGGGACGGCCTTCACCAACATCGTCAAGTCCCTGGTGACCGATGTCATCACTCCGCCCATCGGATACCTGATCGGGGGCGTCAAGTTTACGGATCTGAAGATCACGCTACCGGCGCGCACCATCGCGATTCCCGATCCGCTCAATTTGGGGAGTACGATCCAGCAGAAGCTGGAACCGGCCACGATCAACTATGGCGAGTTCCTGCAGGCATCATTCAGCTTCCTGATCACCGCCCTCTGCATCTTCATGATGATCAAAGGGATGAACGAATTGAATCGACGGATGTCTCGGGGAGAGATTCCCCCGCCGGCGCCTCCCGAACCAAGTCCCACCGAAAAGCTGCTGGTGGAGATTCGCGACTTGCTGCAGCGAAACCAGGGGCCGGCCTCGCAGCCCTGACGTCCCTCTCCGTACGATCAAATCGGCCTGTGAGTCAGTTCGCTCAGCCGACGGAGATTCCTGAAATCAGTTCCGGCAATTGTGCGACCGATTCAATCACGTAATGTGCCCCCGCGGTCCGAAACTCGTTTTCGATCGATTGCAGACGCAAGCCAAGTTCCGCGACAGGAATTGAGTTCGCCTCGTCCTCGGACAGGCCCAGCGAGTTCCCGGTTCTGCTGACCCCCACGGTGATCGCGCCCGCGTTCCGGCCCGCTTCAATTCCGACCTTCGTGTCGTCCACCACGACGATCGACGAGAATGGAAAGACGTTCATTTTCTGGGCGGCCAGGAAATTCATCCACGGGGCGGGTCGTCCGGAGGGAACGTCATCTGCGCAGATCACGACATCGGGTGAGTATCCCCCGGCTCTGGCGAGGGGAACGACGACATCCATGAGTTGTCGCGTATACCCGGTGGTGGAACCGATCTGAATGCCGCGTTGCCTTAATTCGGAAACCGCTGCAGACACACCGGGGATGACAGTCGTGTCGCGTGCCAGAGTTTCCAGTTGAAGCGGCAGGAATTCGTCATACATCTGCTGCAGATCTGATTCTTCAATCTCGCCCCCGTGGATGGTTTGCCACAGGGACCTCACGCGTGGCAGTGACGCAATTTCCACGATGTGATCCCGTTTCGCCTTTCCCATCGGGCCGCGCGCTTCGGCAAACGAAATCTCAATACCATGACGATGAAACACTTCCACAAAGACTTGTGCCGGGGCGCGGCTTCCGTAGTCGACGGTGACCCCCGCCCAATCCAGAATCACGGCCTTGATTGACGAACCTTTTCCAGTCATTCCCAAGTCTCCCAGTCGCGTTCCGCCAGGCCGAACGACATCGTCATCCCGGCTCCCCCGGTCCCTGTTCGGACGAATACGTCCGGGGCTGGTTCGGCGCCAAAAATCGGCAGCGAGGGATGTTTGGCGTAGATCCCGTGCCAATGCTCGGCGATCGTCCAGTCTGGCAGTTGAATGATGAGTCGCAGTTCCCGCAGGATCAATTCGTCAATCCGCGACTTGTCGAACGGTTCGATGTCTTCGTCGTATTCATGCGAATCACCCAGGATCACGCATCCTTCGTCATTTTGAGATGCCATTACATGCACGCCATAGCGATTCAGCTCCGGACTTTCCGCGGCGATTCGTTGTTTGAGCGATTCCAGGCCGGGGCAGACATCAAAATTGTGGTAGTGGCGAAGGGTCAGTCCGCTGGCCAGATGAGGACCAATTCGCCACGCATTCGGCTGAGTCCTTGTTTTCAGCATCTGCAGCTTGCACAACTTCAGCCCCGAGGTCGCCAGAACCGCTGGATACAGCGTCTGCAGGTCGGCTCCCCCGCAAACAATGACCCGGTCAAAGGCGGGCCAGATTCGATCGTGGGTGCGAATGGACTTGTCGCTCGTGACCTCTGTCACTGCGGTTTCAAAGTGAAACTGCACTCCATAGGTCCTGGACAGCCACCCGGGCAGCGCTCGGATCGCGGCCGGTGGATTCACGCAGACTTCCGTGGGGCTGAACAGCCCCCCCAACAGGTTGACGGGATTCGCGGCGGGTGACCGCAACAGCACCTCCTCGGGCGACAGCAGCGACGTTTCAAACCCCAGGTCTGGCGCCAGAGAATGGAATTCCTGCAGCACGGTCCATTCGTCCTCGCGGTGGGCAAGATGGATCGAACCGCAGGGGTTGGCCCAGAGATTGGCGGCGCTGGCCAGCCGAAGCCAGCGGGCCTGGCTGAGCAGCGCCAGTTCATGGAGTTCGCCCGCCGGTTGACCAATCGGCCAGACCATGCCGAAATTGCGAATTGACGCGCCGCTGGCTCGCGCGGATCGTTCGAAGACGGTCACCCGGTGACCTCGTTCAGCCGCGGACCAGGCCTGGGCCAGTCCGACAATCCCGGCGCCGATCACCCCGACATTCATCGCTTTCACGAATTGTCCCCTCGAGACACCTGATCCAGATAGGCTGCATAGTACTCCAGCGGCGGAGTCGCCATGTTCGGGACCTTGGCGGCATCATCCCAGCGCCTCAACGCCACCGAGGATTGGCAGAACGGATTGGCGGCGAACTCGATCACCTCGCGCTCCGACATCGGCCCACCCTGAAGTTCCAGGCTCAGTGCTGACGGGGGACTCAGTTGCTCAAGATACTTCGGCTCTGTGGCGCACAGGTATCGCTTCGCCGCGACATGCAGCCGCACAGGTTCGACAACATCGGGGCCAAATCTCCGCTGCAGCCAGCGCGCCGCCAGCGTTTCGTGGCGGTCATCAATCCCCTGGTCCGGCGCATCATCCGGCAGCGAATGCAACAGGTGGCCCACATCGTGCAGCAGTGCGGCAACGATGAGCGCGGGGCCGGCCGATTCGCGTTCAGCGAACAGCGCCGCCTGCAGAGCGTGTTCCTGCTGCGTGACCGCTTCACCCCCATACTCCGATTGGCCCCGTGCGGCGAACAGACGCAGAATCTCCAATGTTGTGCTGGTATGGACCGGGGGGATTTCAGGACTCACTCGCAGAACCTCATCATTCCTTCATCATGGGCGGGGGGCTGGGAAGTATACTGTCTCGCCTGCCGCAGACGATGAAGGGACGATGAAAACCGGGCAGAATCCGTCTGGGAAACTGCGTTCATGAAGGTCTGAAATGGATCTCGAGGAAACCGCCGGGGAATCACCGCAGGCAGAGCTCACCTCGCCTGAGGCAGGTTCTCAGCTCTTCTGGGCCTGCTGGGCCGCCGCGGCCGCGTTCGGCTGCTACTTCTGCATGTACGCGTTCCGAAAACCGTTCACGGCGGCCCGCTACGCCGAATCTGCGTACGCTGGCATCGGATTCAAAACGATGCTGGTGACTTCGCAGGTGGCGGGTTACATGGTTTCCAAGTTTATCGGCATCAAAATCATCGCGGAAATGCCCGCTCACCGACGGGGCGGCATGATCATCAGGCTGATCATTTCGGCGGAAGTGGCGCTGATCGCGTTCGGGCTGGTTCCGCGGCCATGGAATGCCGTCTGCCTGTTTGCAAATGGTTTGTCACTGGGGATGGTGTTTGGACTGGTCCTGGGAATGCTGGAGGGGCGACGACTGACCGAGGCGTTGACGGCCGGACTTTGTGCCAGTTTCATCCTGGCCGATGGGGTCACAAAGACCGTCGGCGCATGGTTGTTGAGGGTGGGCGTTTCCGAAGAATGGATGCCGAGTCTGGCAGGGGCGCTGTTCCTGCCCGGGCTGGGGCTGTGCGTGGCGATGCTGATGCGGATTCCGGCCCCCAGCCAGAGAGATATTGCGGCGCGGGCGCGGCGGTCCACGATGAACAGATCTCAACGCTGGTCGCTGGTGGCTCGATATGCGACCGGCCTGATTCCGCTCACAGTCATGTACTTGATGGTCACCATCGTCCGCAGTATTCGGTCGGACTATGCGCCCGAGATCTGGCGCGGGTTGGGAAATGCCGCTGAACCGGCGACATTTTCCACGTCCGAGATCTGGGTGGTGCTGGGTGTCCTGGTCGTCAATGGCGGCGCGGTCCTGATTCAAGACAATCGACGCGCGTTTTTTACATCGCTGGCAACGTGCGCGTTCGGGTTTGGTCTGTTGGCCACGACGTTGCTCGCGCGAAGTCATGGTTCGCTGGATGACTTTGCATTCATGGTATTGGTGGGGCTGGGCTTGTATCTGCCGTACGTTGCCATGCATACGACGGTCTTCGAACGGATGCTGGCCATGACGCGCGAAACGGGGAATATTGGATTCCTGATGTACATCGTCGATTCGATCGGATATCTGGGATTTGTGGCGGTCATGGTTGCTCACAATTTCGCGCCCCAGGCGAATGATCTGGTCGGATTGCTCATTAACGCCTGTTGGAGCGCGGTGCTGGTGTCAGCCGGATGCCTGATTGTCAGCTGGCAGTACTTTCGGACTTTGAATTGTGCGCCGATCCTCGCGCCAGCTTCCGTTGTGATGGAACCTGCAGAAGGATTGGCATGAGTACGTCGATGTCGGCGATCTTCGAGGGAATTCCGGGTGAGATCGCGTTGCGACCGATTCCCATTCCTGTACCCCGCGGCGCCGAAATACTGGTTCGAGTGCTTGGCTGTACCCTGTGCGGTAGCGATCTGCACAGCTTCGATGGCCGTCGCGCGGTTCCGGTCCCGACGATCCTGGGCCATGAAATTGTCGGGAAAATCGTTGCCCGAGGGGAATCCTCTCCCGACAAGGATCTGGCGGGAAACAGCCTGCAGATTGGGGATCGTGTTACCTGGGCGATCGTCGCTGCCTGCGGGCAGTGCTTTTATTGTCAGCGCGATCTGCCGCAAAAATGCCTGCAGTCGTTCAAGTATGGACATGAATCCCTGCGGCCGGGGCGAGAACTGTCAGGAGGGCTGGCTGGCCATTGCCTGCTGGCGCCCGGGACATCGCTCGTCAAACTCCCTGCGGAACTGCCGCTGTCGGTCGCATGTCCGGCAAGTTGTGCGACAGCGACGATTGCCGCAGCCCTGGAAGCGGCGGAACCGGTTATCCATCGCAACATCTGCGTGCTGGGCGCCGGAATGCTGGGATTAACCGCCTGCGCGATGGCTCGACATCGCGACGCCACTCGAGTTGTCTGTGTCGAACCGAATCCCGGACGACGGGAGCTGAGCCTGTCATTTGGTGCGACGGACGTCTGCAGTCCGTCGGAACTCGGCGTGATCGCGGGCGCGGAGTCGCTGAGACACGGATTCGACGCCGTTTTGGAACTCTCAGGCCACCCGACTGCGTTTGCCACGGCCTGGCCGCATCTTCGTCTCGGCGGGACGCTGGTCCTGGTGGGTTCCGTGTTTCCAGCAGACCCTGTACCCATTGCTCTGGAACAGGTCGTCCGCCGTCATCTGACCATTCGCGGGATCCACAACTATGCGCCCCGTCATTTGCTTGAAGCCGTGACGTTTCTATCGGATTGCCATCAGAATTATCCGTTTGCGGATCTGGTTGGCGACTGGTTGCCGCTCGATGCAGTTGCCGCGGCATTTGCCGCGGCGCAGGACCCGGCGGCAATTCGCATCGGAGTCTGTCCGGGTTGACTGGACCATGCATTCCGGGTGTCGTCGATGCGGGAGGAAGCTCAATCGGACCACATCATCGGATTGTCAGTTCGACATTGGAAACTCCCTGCGACCCTGCGGGGAACAGGTTGTTGCTGAAATTCAGGTTTCGTGGGGAATTGGCTCGGCCTGATTCGATGCGAACCGCGAAATGGTAGCGCGGTGTCTCTTTCGGATCCTGGGGCTGGTCAGGGTGTTCGTCCGCGTCGGGATTCGAAATCACGTTGCCGACGACCAGCACATCGCGCAGTGGCGGATCGGTCGGTTCCTGGCCGTTGTCGAATCGGAATACGGCCCGGCTGGCATCTTTCCACATCCAGTAGGAATCTCCATAACCGAATTGCGAAATGATGTTGTTGGCGATGAGCGATCCCCCATCGACATTCGCCGCAACCGCCGGTCGCCCCTGTTCCGCAGGAATCGCCGGGGAAGCCCCCGCTCCTGACATGAATCCCACGGCCCACAGGACATTGCGTGAGAACAGGTTGCCGGTGACCAGGACATTGCGTGATCCATGCATCGCTTTCATCCCGATGAAGGCGTTGTCGACGATGTTATTCGCGACAATGACATGGTCCGAATGGATGTCGATTCCCTGTGCCGCGTTCTCGATCTGATTCCCCAGGATCCGGGTGTAGGCACTCTGAGTCGGCCCGGTCACGATCAGCCCCGACCCCTGGTGCCAGTTGTTGGTGTACTCGGCATCCCAAACCTCTTGCGAGATCAAGGAACCTTTCGTGGGGTTCTTCCGAGTGAATTTTCCCAACTGGTACTGGTCCTTGATTTCGGGGGTCGGACGCAGGTGCTCTTCGACGATCCGGTTCCCCTGGATCAGGGTTCCCCGACAGCGGTCGCAGACGATTCCCGTCCCGTCGATACAGCGAAACGCATAGCCCAGCAGGGCCGCGTTCTGCGTCCGATCGTCGATGGCGATCGTCATGTAGTTGCGAATCTCACAGTTCAGGATTCGCGCATTCCAGACCTGCGAGAGGCGGATGCTGCCCGAACGGGTGCGGTTGTCAACGACTTTGACGCGTTCAATCGTGATGTCGTGCACGTCGGAAATCAGCAGCCCTTCTTTGAGGGTGTCCATCCGGCCCTCGGGGCGAGTGAACGTCAGGCCTTCGATGCGGATCTGCCGGGCGTGCTCGACTTCCAGGATGTGCCGGGCGGGATCGGTCATCACAATCCGGCCGGAACCGACCAGAGACGTTCCCTCGCCCGTAATGCGGATCGTGGCCTCGATCGTGTGTTCGCCCGCGGGGATGTGAATTTCGCGACCGGGATTGGCATCAATCGCCGCCTGGATGGTGGGATAGTCCTTGGCGGAAACATCGGCGGCAGAGACATCACGGGTCTCGATCGAAATGAGGACGAGGATCAGGGCCAGGGGGACAATAGAGCGAATGAAACCCACGAGATAACTCCCGGAAAGAAGTACGACCGCTGTTGGTGACCAGATGAACTGAGTCCCACGTTGGCCGAAGCGGTTCGGAAAGTCTAGAACGGGAGCCAACTGAAGATGGGAGCGTCAGGAATGGGTGCGGGTCGTGTTTTGGGTTTGGGCTGTTTCTCGATTCTGACTGCGGAGTCTGTGCAGAAGCGGCTTTGAACGGGTTGTTGTAAGTGATTTTCAATTCATGGCTTGCGGAAGACGCTTGGGCCTGGTCGCCTTTTCCAAAGAATTCAAAGAATAATCGCCGGCTCTCAGTCATCGTTGAGGGCACGGGAGAGTGATTACGACGCAGGAGGGAACGTTGGTGACAGACGACGGCGGCCCGACGAAATCGGGACAGCCAGTCTCAACGGAGCGGTTGTCACCCGACGCTGTCCGCGCGTTGTATGACATCCACGGCCGCGACTTGCTTGCCTTTCTTTCCGGAGTTCTCCGGAATTCGGATGCCGCCGAAGACGTCTGTCAGATCACGTTCCAGAGGGTTCTCGAATCGGGGCATGAGGCTCGGGAAGAGACGATCCGAGGATGGTTGTTCAAAGTCGCCTTTCACGAGGCGATGGCCTATCGACGAAAACAAGTTCGCAGACACGAATCTCAACTCGAATCCCTGGATCTGGCAGAAGCGGAAAACCTGTCGTCGCGGGTGCGGGTTGAGGAACTGGTCCGGGTCGAGGAACTGGTCCGGGGCGAGGAAATCGAGCAGTTGAAACAGTTATTGGCGGGTTTGCCGGCGGATCAGCAGTTTGTGGTACGGCAGCGAATCCAGGAAGACAAGACATTTGCCGCCATCGCGGAAGAGTTACAGGTGCCTCTTGGGACGGTGTTAACACGGATGCGGTTGGCGATTCAGAAATTGCAGAAGTGGTTTGGGCGGGACGGCAGGGGCAAATAAGAAGCCTTCGGGTTGGATCGAACGAACCAAAGCGTGAGTGAATCAAAGCAGGGATAAAAGGTGCCGTATGTCATTGCCGGTAGACGAACAGCGAGACTGGCTGGCCCTGCAATATGTGCTGGGCGAGCTGTCCGATGCGGATCGCGAAGCATTTGAAGAACGCCTCGCCGATGATCTTGCCGCGTGCGAATCCGTGGCGGCAGCGAGCCGACTGGTGCTGACCGTTCGTGCTGCCGCGTCGGCTAAGGGCGTCCCCTCGGTCGGACCTGCTTCCACGGCCGATTCGCGAAGTCAAACGAAGTCTGCGTTCAGCGCCTGGTTGTCGGTTGTGGTTGCTTCGGCCGCCATGGCCCTCCTGTGTCTCTTCGCCACCCAGACGCCTGTCAATCCGCCCAGCAACTCCGATGTGGCCAGCGTGGATCACGCGGCAGCCGAACTGGTCTCGCTCTGGCGTTCAGGAATGGATGCCGACGAAGGAGACGTGGACGACATGGATGAGGGGCTGGATTCCAGTAGTGAAGATGCAGTTCCCGGTTGGATGCTGGCGGCCGTCTCGCTGGAAACGCCCGGAATCGACGGGACCTCCGAGAAAGTTCAGGAGAACTGATCGTGTCTGACTTTCCTTTCGACCTGTATCGCCGATTGCGGTGGCCGCTCCTGACGGTGGCTGTTCTGGCGGCATTCGTCTCTCAGGGGTTTGCAGACGACAAGTCTGACAAAGTCGACAAGGGAGAAAAGACGGTCAAAGAACGTCAGAAGCCGGTGGCCAAGGTGGAGCGAGCCGCGGCGAAGTCACCGCCTGCCGTGGGGCCGATCTCGCTGGAACGCGAAACGGCCGCCTTGAAATTCGCCCACGAAAACCATCCGGAACTCGCCTCGCTGCTCGAAGGACTGAAGCGGAATGCCCCGAAGGAATATCAGGCGGCCCTGGTGGACCTGGATCGGGCCATCGAGCGACTGGGGAAGTTCAAAGAGAAGTCGCCCGAGCGGTACGAGTTTGAATTGTCAGACTGGAAAATCACTTCCCGCATCCGCCTGCTGGCAGCCCGGTTATCGATGTCTTCGGATCCGACCGTCGAGACCGAACTGCGCGCGGCATTGCGAGAACGCTTGGAAATGCGATTGGCGGCCCAGCGCATTGAACGCGATCGATTGCAGAATCGGGCGAGCAAGATTGATCAGCAGATCGAAGAGATGGCATCGCGTGCCGATGCGACGGTCGAAAAACAGTTTCAAGAGCTGAAGAAGACGCTCCCCGCGGCCGGTTCGACCAAGTCGAAACCGAAGAAGCCAACGGAGCCGAAGAAGCCTGCCGAGTTGTAATGCTGCGACGGGGCCGGATTGGCCGTTCACGCGGCGCCGGTCCTCAAGGGAATCCAACGACGACGCCTGGATATTGAGTTGTGAAGGGAGAATTGCTGTGACGCTGAATCACTGGTTGAAATCGATGGTGCTGGCGACCGTCCTGACGCTGGGGAGCCTGCCGTCCTTCTCGGACGCTGCAGATGCCGTGCGAATCGACGAACGCTTCGCTGCCGAGAATGTCGTCGAGATCCCGGATTTTCGTCAGCACGTCGTTCCCCTGCTGGGAAAAATGGGCTGCAATGGGCGGGCCTGTCACGGCTCCTTCCAGGGACGCGGGGGCTTCCGCCTGTCGCTGTTCGGCTACGATTTCAAGGCCGATCATGAAGCTCTGGCTGCCGGCGAAAAGCCGCGGATCAACACCGCCAAAGTCGATGAAAGCCTGATGCTGCAAAAGCCGCTGCAGGTGGTCCCTCATGAAGGGGGGACACGCCTGAAAGAAGGGACCTGGCAGCACAAAGTTCTGACCGGCTGGATCAAGGCGGGGGCCAAACCGATCGGTCCCGAGACGCCCGAATTCGTGCGACTGGAAGTTTCCCCCGAGGAAATCAATGTCAAGAAGCGGGGCGAAACGTTTGTTCTGAAGGCCGTTGCGGTCTGGTCGAACGGCGCACGCGAAGATGTCACTCCGCTCTGCCGGTTTCAGACGAACAACGATCAGATTGCCACCGTGGATGACACCGGCCTGGTGACCGCCGCGGGGCCCGGTGATTCTCATGTGGTCGTGTTCTACGATAACGGTGTGGTTCCTGTTCCCGTGATCCAGCCCGTCAGCGAGAAGTTTGGTGCGAATTATCCCAATGTCCCTACGCCCACTCGAATTGATGAGCTGGTGGTGCAGAAGCTGCGCAAGCTGGGAGTCACCCCTTCGGAACTCTGCACCGATGCCGAATTCCTGCGTCGAGTCAGCCTGGACATGATTGGCACACTTCCCCCCGCGGCCGAAGTCGAAGCGTTCCTGGCCGACACGTCTGCCGACAAGCGGGCTCGCAAGATCGATGAACTGCTCGAACGTCCTGCCTACGCCGCCTGGTGGGCCACGAAGCTCGCCGACTGGACCGGGAATAATGCTGGCAAGTTGAACAATCGTCTGCCCGACCAGAACATTCTGGCCAGCCACTGGTACGAATGGCTGAGAACTCGTGTCGAAAAGAATGTTCCGTACGATGAAATCGCGGAAGGGATCATCCTCGCCGTCAGCCGCCAGGAAGGGGAAACCTATCCTCAATACTGCGAGCGCATGAGCGGATACTATCATCCGGACGCGAAGCAGAGTTTTGCCGATCAGCCTTCGCTGACGACCTATTGGATCCGTCGTGAATTCGACAAACCCGAAGAGCGAGCCCTGGGTTTCGCGTACACATTCCTGGGAGTCCGGATTCAATGTGCCCAGTGTCACAAGCATCCGTTTGATCAGTGGACCAAGGATGATTTCGATCGCTTCAAAGAGTTCTTCTCACGGACGATCTACCGCAACGTCCCGGGGACAAAAGACGAAGAACAGGCGATGTACGAGAAGATCGGTGTCGACCCCAAGAACGTCAAGAACAATGATCTGCGCCGGGAACTGGTGGCTCATCTGAAGAAGGGGGACGTCGTCCCCTTCCCCGAACTGTTCATCACCGCAGCCCGTAAAGCGGCCGCCCCCGCCCGGAACAAGAATGACAAAGAGAAAAAGCGGCCGCAGTTGATCTCGGGCCGTACTGCCAAGGTCCTGGGAGGCGATGAGATCAAGGTCGACGAGATGGCGGATCCCCGCGAAGCCTTGATGGACTGGCTGCGCGATGATGACAACCCCTACTTCGCCAGGGCGATCGTCAATCGAATCTGGGCCGGGTATTTCAATGTCGGGATCGTGGAACCGGTCGATGACTTGAGCCTGGCGAATCCCCCCAGTAACGAAGCCCTGCTGGATTACCTGACGACGGAATTCCGTCAGCGGAAGTACGACATGAAATGGCTGCATCGGACGATCGCCAACAGCCGGACCTATCAACTCTCATGGCATCACAACGCCACCAACGAATTCGACGAACGGAATTTCGCTCGTTCCGTCCCGCGTCGTCTGCCCGCCGAAGTTGCCTATGACGCCCTGGAACTGGCGACGATGAGTGATTTCGAAGCGGCCAAGTGGCAGACTTCGATCGTGGGCCGGGCCATCGGGAATTCGATCGTCGATACCCGGGCGAATGGAAAAGGCCGGTCGAATTACGCCCTGGCGATCTTCGGACGATCAATCCGCGACTCCAACTGCGAATGCGATCGATCCTCGGAAGCCAGCCTGCTGCAGACCGTCTTCCTGCAGAACGACTCGGAAGTCCTGACCATGATCGGCGGCAAGGGTCGCTGGGTTGATCAGGTGATGAAGCGAGGAGAGCCCGAGCGTGACGCAAAGCAGGCGGGTGCCGATGTGAAGGCGCGTCAGGCCAAACGCCTGGCGGAAGTCGATATCGCCAAGTTGAAGCAGCGACTGGCCGCCATGGAAAAGAAGGGCAAGACCGAAGGGATGGAAGCGATTCGCAAGGAATTGGCTGATCGGGAACAAAAGTTGGCGGGTGAAAATCCCCCAGCAGCGGCCCCCGCAGCCCCGGATTTCGACGTCAAGGCGACCATCCGTCAGGCTTATCTGAGAACGCTGAGCCGCTATCCGACCGATGCGGAAGCCGAACGAGCGACCCGGTACTACGAAGAGACGGGCGATGCGGCGCGAGGGACTCGGGACCTGCTGTGGGCCCTGGTCAACACAAAGGAATTTGTCGTCAACCACTAATGAGGGCAGTGCCCTCAACCCAATTCGAGCTACCGCTCGGAAACTGCAACCGCCGCTCCCGTTGGTCGCTCACGAAAAGAGACGCGCAAATTGCGAACATCTGATGAAGAAAGAATCTAATACGGATCTCGCCCACGTGGGACGTCCTGCGGGGTCAGGCGACAACACCTGAGCCTCGAATCGACGCCTCACGGAACTGCGATACTCAATCTCCTGTTTCCCTGGAATCAATCACGACCCCTGTTCATCGAGGAACTTGTCATGGCTCTGCATCGGACATGTGACGGAATTCAGCGACGCGATTTCCTTCGAGTTGGCGTGTTGGGGGCTTCGGCTCTGACACTGTCGAATTACCTGCGGATGTCGCACGCGGGTGAAGTGAAGGACGCGAAGGCCAAGTCCGCGATCTTCATCAACCTGGGAGGCGGTCCTTCTCATATGGACACCTTCGACCTGAAGCCGGATGCCCCGAAGGAATATCGAGGGGAATTCAATCCGATTCAGACGAACGTCTCGGGGATCGAGATCTGCGAGCATCTGCCCAAGCTGGCTCAGCAGATGGACAAGTTCGCGATCCTGCGAGGGGTCTCGCACTCGCTGGCCGCTCACGAGCTTGGTTCGCTTTATGTCAACACGGGGAACCGGCCGATCCCTTCCATCGAATTTCCCAGCTATGGATCGGTTGTTTCGAAGGAACTGGGTGGTCCTGCCGACCTGCCTCCCTTCGTCGCAATGGGTTCAGGGCAGCAGAAAGCGGGTTACTTGGGGGTGCGTTACGCGCCGCTCAGTGCCGGCGCCGCTCCGAAGCCAGGGGTTCCCTACAGCGTCCGCGGCGTCTCACTGCAGAACGGCCTGACTGTTTCTGACGTGGAACAGCGTCAGAACCTGCTGCGGGACCTGGATACGACGTTCAAGGGGGCCGAGAAGAACAGCCAGTTGCTCGACGGACTGGATCGCTTCGGTCAGCAGGCGTTTTCGATGATCACCTCCACGCGATCGCGGGAAGCGTTCGATGTCAGCAAGGAATCCCCGTCGTTTTCGGCTCAGTATGGTCAGACCGATTTCGGGATGAATTGCCTGCTGGCCACTCGGCTGGTGGAATCCGGAGTGCGGTTTGTGACACTCAACTACGGTGGCTGGGATACTCATAATGACAACTGGGTCCGGCTGAAGACGAAGCAGCTTCCTCCGTTTGATGAAGGCCTGGCAGCGTTGCTGAACGGCCTGTCACAGAAGGGTTTGCTGGCGTCGACCTGTGTGTATGTCACCGGGGAGTTCGGGCGCACTCCGAAGATCAACACGACGCGGAACGGTCGCGATCACTATGCCCGAGCGATGTTCATGTTGATGGCCGGTGGCGGGATCAAGTCTGGTCAGGTCCTGGGGGCCAGTGATGACAAGGCGCTGGGTCCGGTCGGCGATGGCTACAAGCCCGATCATGTTGCGGCATCGTTCTTCCATAACATGGGGATCGATCCGCACAAGGAATACCAGACGAACATCGGCCGCCCGGTGATGATCGTCCGGGATGGGGAAGTGATCCCCGAACTGTTTGCGTAGTCGCTGGGGTGAAGGACGGGGGCTACGGGTGCCACGGTCTTACCGTCTTCGGTTAGGCCGTGTGATCGCAAAGTCGACTCAACTTTGTGAGGTCCGTTGAAACTCCATGATGATGGAGCTCGCTCCCCCGGATTGAGAAAGGGATGGCCATGTGATGCAGGCTGTCGCTTGCGATTTGGTTCATGGGTCTGGTTCAACATTGAAGGAATGAAAGTCATGCAAGGTTTGTTCAAGGGATTGATGACGGCAGGTCTGGCGGTTGTGGTTGCCGTTTCCTCTGTGACCGCGGAAGGGGCTCAGAAGGAAAAGAAGAAGGGGGCCGCCGCGGGGAGCCAGGTGTTTGCGTTGCCCAAGGAAATCACTCTGACGGCGGAGCAGCAGACCAAGCTCGACGCCATCAAGGCGGCCGAGGGGCCCAAGGTGACGGAACTGACGACGAAGCTGGATTCACTGCTGACGGCCGAGCAGAAGTCCGCCCGTAAAGAAGCGGCCGCCAAGGCCAAGGCCGACGGCAAGAAGGGCAAAGACGCTCAAGCGGCGATTGACGAAGCTCTGAAGCTGACGGACGAGCAAAAGAAGCAGCGTGCGGAAGTCCAGCCCGAGTTGGCGAAGCTGCAGCAGTCGATCAAAGAGCAGATCCACGGCCTGCTGACCGATGAACAGAAAATACACTACAAGCTGCCGAAAGCGAAGAAGGCAAAGTAGCCTTTGTTTGAAGAATTCTGAGACCTCAGCGGCCCGGCTTGTTTCTCAAGCCGGGCCGCTCGCGTTTCGATCTGAGACAGGCACATGACCGACGCCTTTGAAACTATCAACCGTAAAAACGTGGAACGATGCCGGATTGATTGGGACGCAGTGCCAGTTAACTTGCTTAAGAATGGCGTGATTTGCTGTTCTATCATTTACTCGGTTCAAAACAAACTCGGAATCCGAGGCAGGTATAACGGCAAGTTGGTTCCCAACCAAAGCGTTTACGAGAATTGACGTTCCCGGATGGATCAGAGTAACTGCCGCCTCGGGCTACCTTATATTGCTGAGTTCCGGGGCCTTGTGGGTCGGTCTTGTCGGTCGGCGTGTAATCTGTCCACCAGTCCGAGCACCACTCCCAAACGTTGCCGAGAACGTCATGCAGTCCCCAGGGGTGCAACTCACCCAGAAAAGTTGCCACAGGTTGCGGATGGGTTGAATTCTGATTGTACCAGCCAATTTTTTTCAGACATTCTTCACCGTTGCCATTCCAGTAATCGGTTGAAGTTCCTGCCCTGCAAGCATATTCCCATTCTGCTTCGGTAGGCAGGCGGATCAAGTTTCCCGTCATTTTCGCCATGACACTGCAAAACTCTTGAGAATCCTGCCAACTCACCATCTCCACGGGATACTGGTCCGAATCCTTGTATTGTTGGCCTTGGTGATGACTGGGATTGTATCCCATGACCGCGCGGAACTGAGCTTGAGTCACCGGGGTGACACCCATCCAGAAGCCTTTGCTAATGGTGACCCGAAAACTGATCTTGTCGTCTGGTCCCATATCAAACCGACCGGGAGGAATCCACGCGAATTTCATTTCTGCATCCATCGAATCGTTCCAAATGAGAGTGTTATTACGAATTGGGATTGGGACGAACCGGAACAGCCTTCCATGCCAGGACTTTTGAGCTTCCCGGCGTGGGGCCTCGCGAAATCGTTGGGATTTTGATCGAAAGCAATTCCCCTGGTTTATGGTCAGCAACAGTGCTCGGAATGACGAGAGTCTGGATTTCACCGGGCGTCCGTTCCGGAACCGTCACAGGAATTTTGACGGCCAGAATCTCACCCGGATGATGTTTCGGGGTTGGCGCCACGATTCGTAATCGGAAGGTCTCGCCGGGTTTGGGGTCCTTTGGCAATTCCGGAAGTTTTGGAAGTTCGGCCATCAGTTCCTGAATTCCCAGGTCGTCCGGAATCAGGCTCAGGTACTGCTTCGTGAGCGCAGGGAGCGCGGGATCGTGAAAGTTGCCATTCAACAGTCGTTGTCGGATTGCATGGCTCAGTTCCCAGACTCGATCCCGTTTGCGAATGGTCTCCTGAAACAGTTCGTTGTCGCGAAAGTTCAAGTGCTCTGCGGAGAACTGATTTAAGATTCGTGCGGCGGATTCGTAGTCGTATGATTGCAGGAAGGCCTGAGCTTGCGATGTCATCGCGGTCACTTCGGCCTTGATTCGCTTCAACCGCTGGACGGGTGTCTCCATCGCGAATAATGGCTGCTTGACGGGCTGTTCCGGATCAGTCTGAAATCGCACCCGCATGGTCAGGCGATTCTGGTCGTTGGTTGTCGCGGTGAGCGAATTCCACCCGATCCGATCGGTATCCGGCGCGAGCTTCATTCCATAGGCGGGGCCCGAGTCAAATGGAACAAACCGAAACCTGCGGTGGCCAATCAAATCCAGGCATTCAATGGTCAGGGAATGAGACCGGCAGATCTCTTCCGTGAGCCAATCATTCAAGTTGCGTGTGATGTTGTAATGATCGTTCACCACAAGCATGACGATGGTTTCAGGTGTCGCGAGTGGTGCCTCTTGCGATGCCGAAGGTACCTGAGATTGAGCTTGCGGCTCGATTCGAGATTCGTTTGCTGGTGAAACTTCCTGGTGAACCGACACCTTCGCCGCGGACTGTTTTGTCAGCGACCGAATGAACTCAGAACAGGATGCCATCCGCTGCTGAGGATCCAGCGACAGCGATTGCTGGAGCGCCTCATGGATTTTCCGATCGACGCCTGGGATCTCGGGAATCGTTGTCTCGGGATCCGTGACGATCGATTTCCAAAGCTCCAACCCGGTGACTTCATACGGAAGTTCACCCGCCAGCAATTCATAGGCGGTCATCGCCAGCGAATACTGATCCGACGCCGCATTCGCCCTCTTGCCTCGCAATTGTTCGGGGGCCATGTACGGATAGGTTCCCGTCGTGTCGACCGCCAGATTGGTCAGACGTGAGGCGGTGGCCCGGATCTCCGCCGCCAACTGAAAATCGATGATTCGGACCCGGCGACCATCATCACTCGCCAGGATGTTGCTCGGCTTGATGTCTCGGTGAGCGATCCCCTGCTGATGGGCATGATCAAGCGCTTCGGCGACCGGAGACAGCAAACGGGCCACTTCCGCTACGGAAAACGATCCGTGCTGAGTGATGTGACGAGACCGGTATTTCGACAGGGTCGAACCGTCAAAATAGTCCATCACCAGAAAAAAGCCGGCGCCGGGATCGAGTACCAGGTCGCGGACTCCGCAGATGTTCGAATGAGCCAGGCGATAAACCCGCTGGTACGAAACGCGGATCTGCTCCTGGGCTTCACTGTTGTACCGAAGTTCGGGCGGCAGCATCTTTAACGCGACTTCGACATGTGCGACCGTATCCAGCGCCAGCCAGACTTCTCCCATCCCCCCTCGACCCAGCAATCGGATCAATTCGTACTTGCCCAACTGCCGCCGCCCCGCGCCATGCCGGGTATTCTGGTCGTGAAATGGGTCGTCATGATGTTCTGACATGGAATTCCCGCCACCTGGAAGACGTGTGCACCTTCGTGGTTGACCGCTGCGGATGTCGAATGATATCGAGAACGCACGAAATCACCTCGCGGATCACGAAAATGTTCATATTTTTCGTGCGGTGATTTTTTCTGGGGGTGAAACTCCAGTATTCGGGGCAACGGGATTTCCCCGCATCGCGGTCGCCAACCAGGGCCATCGCCTTTTTCAAGATCGGAGAAAGGACGTTGAGTAGCCGGGGGTAGGAGCGGGCTGGAGCCGGCTAGCCTCGGAAACACTGCCGTACTCCTACGGAGTACTTGCAGGTGTGTCGGAACGCTCCAACTCCTCCAATCGGTTGGAACGGGCGGGTGGCGCAGGTGGCACACCCAGAGGTTTTGGGATGGGCGTCGTTTTTGGCGAATCACCACGCCCTTCGATCACTCAGGGACATGCGACACAACGATGTGGGTAATGACAAGGGCTCCAACCCCGGCCACCCAGATTGAAAAAGGGAATGGTCCAGGGTCTCGAACGCGTGGATTCTCGTTGATTGAGTCTGCCAGATGGGGCGGTACAATTGACCGGATTGCCTGGCCTTGCTCGACCGCTTCGCGGAAAGGATGCCCTTTCATGGCGGATACCGCCTCCCCCCCTGCTGCCACCGATACGCCCACCAGTACTCCCGTCGTGCGACCGTTTGCACATCTGCATTGTCACACGCATTACAGCCTGCTGGATGGCGCCAACCGGATCGACCAGGTGGTCAAGAAGGTGAAAGGGGCCGGCATGAATGCCCTGGCCATCACCGACCACGGCAACCTGTACGGCGCGCTCGAGTTTTACAACGAATGCCGTGGGGCGGGAGTCAATCCGATCCTGGGCCTGGAAGCGTACATCGCCCCCGGTTCGCGATTTGACAAAGCGGGCGCCTCGCGCGTGAAGGAGGCGAGCTACCATCTGACACTGCTGGCCATGAACGCCGTTGGCTTTCAGAACCTGGTCAAGATGTCCTCCGCTTCGTTCCTGGAAGGCTTTTACTACAAGCCGCGCATCGACAAGGAATTGCTGGAAGCTCACAGCGAAGGGATCATCCTGCTGACGGGTTGCGCGGCGGGCGAATTGTCGCAACTGCTGCTGGGAGGCAAGGACGACGAAGCGGAACGACTGGTCGCCTGGTACACGAAGGTGTTCGGCGATCGAGTCTACATGGAGATTCAAAACGCCGATTTCGCCATCCAGAAGCAGTGCATGGACATGACCGTCGACCTCGCCAATCGGATGGGGTTGCCACTGGTCGCGACGAACGACGCGCATTATCTGAACCAGACCGATGCCGCGATGCACGATGTGCTGCTGTGCGTGAATACGAAGACAGAGCGATCCGACACCAAGCGGATGAAGATGGATTCGGATCAGCTCTTCGTCCGCACGCCGGATGAGATGTACATTGCCTTTCCCGGCTTCGAAGATGCCGTGGCCCGGTCGCAAGAGATTGCCAATCGGGTCGACATCCAGCTCGACTTGAAATCGCGTCACTACCCGGTGTTCCAGCCCCCCGAAGGGAAGCGGGACATCGACTACCTGCGGGAATTGTGCGAAGACGGAATGAAATTCCGGTACGGCGAAGAAAACATCACCCAGGCGCATCGCGACCGGATGAGTTTCGAATTGTCCGTGATCGAAAAGATGGGGTATGCCAGTTACTTCCTGATCGTCTGGGATTTCGTCCGGTTTGCCGTGGAAAACGGGATTCCCTGCAGTGCCCGTGGATCCGCTTGCGGCGCCCTGGTGGCGTATGTCCTGCGACTGAGCCATGTCTGCCCGCTGGAATACGATCTGCTGTTTGAACGATTCCTGGATCCAAGTCGTACGGAACCTCCCGATATCGATATCGACTTCTGCCGTGATCGTCGGCAGATGGTGATCGATTACACGAAGGGGAAATATGGTTCATCGAACGTGTCCCAGATCGGCACGTTTGGAACGCTGAAGGCCAAGGCGGCGATTCGCGACGTGGCGCGCGTGCTTTCCGTGCCACCGAAGGACGTGGACGTCATTGCGAAGATGGTCCCGGAAACGCTGAATATCACGCTCGAAGAGGCGATCGCCGAGAGTGCGGAACTGAAGTCGCTGTACGACAGCGATCCGAAGATTCATGAGATCCTGGACCTGGCTCGTCAGATCGAAGGTCTGGCCCGCAGTGCTGGGACGCATGCCGCCGGCGTCGTTGTCTCGGACCGGCCGATTTCCGAGTACATTCCGCTGCAGACGATTACTGGCAAGACGGACATCATCACGCAGTGGGAAGGTCCGACGGTTGAAAAGGCCGGCTTGCTGAAGATGGACTTTCTCGGTCTGCGCAACCTGACGATCCTCGACAAGGCCGTGAAGAACGTCAAGAAGCATCGCAACATCGACATCGATCCCGTCAAGCTGCCGCTGGACGACAAGCCGACGTTCGCGCTGCTGCAGCGGGGTGAGACGAAGGGGATTTTTCAGCTGGAATCGGGCGGGATGCGCGACCTGCTGACCAAGATGAAGCCGGATAAATTCGCGGACATCATCGCGACTTCGGCTCTCTACCGACCCGGTCCCCTGGAAGGGGGGATGGTCATGACCTACGTCGATGTGAAGCACAAGCGGCAACCCTTGCCGCGAGTCCATCCGATCGTGGATGCGATCCTGGACGAGACCTATGGCGTGATGGTCTACCAGGAACAGGTGATGCGGATTTTGAACCGCCTGGGGGGGATCGATCTGCCTCAGTCGTATCAGTGCATCAAGGCCATCAGCAAGAAGAAGCTGGAGACCATTGCCAAGTACCGTGAACAGTTTTTGAAGGGAGCGGTCGCCAACAATTACGCCCAGGAAAAGGCGGTTGAACTGTTCGGGATGATTGAGAAGTTCGCGGGATACGGCTTCAACAAGTCGCACTCGACCGCCTACGGCGCCGTGGCCTACCAGACGGCGTATTTGAAGGCCCATTTCCCTGTCGAGTTCATGGCGGCACTGCTGTCGTGCGAACTGGGCGAAACGGACAAGCTGATCGAACACGTCGACGACTGCCGGCGCATGGAAATTGAGATCCTGGCACCGAACGTGAACCAGGGGGATGTCGAATTCTCTGTCCTGGGTGACAAGCTGACGTTTGGCCTGGGGGCGATCAAGGGGGTGGGTGAAGCGGCGATTGGCGCCATCGTTGCAGAACGGGAAAAGGGAGGTCCCTTCAAAAGCATCTTTGATCTTGCAGAACGATGCGATCCCAAGAACGTCACCAAGGGTGTCCTGGAACTGCTTGTGAAAGCCGGGGCCTGTGATTGTCTGGGGGGAAAGAGATCGCAACTGTTCTCGGTGATCGAACGGGCGGTGCAATCGGCTTCCAATGCCTTCCGGGATAAGCAGCGCGGACAAAAGAGCCTGTTTGGCGGGGACGAAGAGGAAGCCCCCGCTGCCGGGAACCAGGTCGCCGCGCCGTCGAACCTGCCGGACATGCCAGAATGGTCGAAGCGGGAAATGCTGAGCTTCGAAAAAGAAGCGCTGGGATTCTTCCTGACTTCACACCCGCTGTCGGAAATGGCCGGGACGATCGGACAGTTTTCGACCTATGAAAACAAGCAGTTGCCGGATCTGGAAGATGGTGTGGAAGTGATCCTGGGGGGAATGGTCTCCGCGATCAAGAAGGCCCAGACCAAGAAGCCCAGCCGTAACGGGCATTCGAAATATGTGAATTTCGACTTCGAAGACCCCTCGGGCGTTGTCCGCTGCATCATGTGGCCGGAAGAATTCTCGCGTCTGGGTGAGAAGGTGGAACCGGAGCAAATTCGATTCGTGCGGGGCAAGGTCGACAAACGCAATCGGGAACCGAACGTCGTGGTCGATGCGATGTGGACCCTGGAAGAAGTGGAGAAGGAGTTCACACGCCAGGTCCTGATCAAGTTTCAGAAGGGATTGCACGATACACGCGTCATTGAGCGCGTTCGCGACATCATCCAGAAGAACCCGGGCCGGGCGGAAATCATTCTGATTGTCGATACCGCCGAGGGTGAGTCACGGTTGCGTTACATCGCGCACAAACCCCTGGAGCAGAAATTGAGTGTGAACCAGGACCTGCGTCGGGAATTGACCGAGGCTCTGGGTGAGGGGCACATCAAGTTCATCGCCGATTTGAAGAAGAAGCCATCAGGCGGTCAGAGCGTGGGACGATAGCTGCAGGGCCAGTCGACACTTTGACATCGTATGTCCTGTATCACCGCCATGTTTTGAATGCCGTCCCATGCAGTTTTCCCAGTGGAAATTCTCGGTCTTGCTGGTGTCGATGTTTGTCTTGTTGGGGATCCGGGTCGCTTCCGAGCAACTCGGATGGGGGCGTTTTCCTGTCCAGGCGGGAACTGTGGTTCTGGTCGTGGCGATGTTGCATGCCCTGAACACAGGAAAGCACGCGCGAATCCTGGGTCTGGTGATGGCAGCACCGATCATGGCGCTGACAGTGTGGACGCGAATTGAACCGCCCGGGACCGAACACATCACATTCATCCTGGTGCGCGCCTGCATGACGGTGTTCATGGGATTCGCCACGATTGCGATCATGCAGAACCTGCTTGTTCAGCGAAAGATCACGCATGACACGCTGGTCGGAGCCTTTTGCGGCTATCTGCTGATCGGGGCAATGTGGACCGAGCTTTACTGCCTGGTGGATCTTGTCTCGCCCATGTCTTTCCGGACATCGGTCGAGATTCCCGAGGACGAGCAGGTGCGGCGATCTCCCTATGACGTTCGCTGGATTCGGATGCAGTATTTCAGCTATGTGACATTGTCGACGCTGGGGTACGGCGACGTCCTGGCGGTCACGCCCCTGACACGACTGCTGGCCTGCCTGGAGGCGATTTGTGGTCAATTCTACCTGGCGGTCCTGGTGTCGGGGCTGGTCAGTATTCGGATTTCGCAGACGACGGGTCACTCTCCCGATTCATCAGAAAAATCCAGCAGCGCATAGAAACAGGGACATGGCAAACGGCTGCCATGTCCCTGCGTTGTTCATCGATGATTCCGCCGGATCATTTCACTTCCAGCAATTCGACCAGGAAGTGGAGCGTGGCCTTCTCGGGAATCACGGGGGGACGTCCCTCTTCGCCGTAGGCGAGATCGTAGGGGATTTCGAGTTCAATCATCCCCCCGGCGCCAATCAGCTGCATCCCTTCGCCCCAGCCCTTGATGACGCGATTCAGCGGGAATTGGGCAGCGGCGCCGCGATCATAGGAACTGTCGAAGACTTTGCCTCCATCCAGCCAGCCGCGGTAGTGAACCTTGACGGTGCTCGTGGCTTTCGGCTTGGCGCCGTCGGACTTGCGCCGAATGCGGTACTTCAGACCACTGTCTGTCGTCGTGAATTCCTTGGGGGCGTCCTCATCGACGGCGCCCGGTTCAGTGGGAAGTTGAACTTCGATCAATTCGACGAGGAAGTGCAGCGTCGATTTGGGAGGAATGACCGGCGGGCTTCCTTCTTCGCCGTAGCCGAGATTATAGGGAATCTCGAGTTCAATCATGCCACCCTGGCCGATCAATTGAAGTCCCTCGGTCCAGCCGGCAATGACGCGATCGAGCGGGAATTTGACCGGTTCGCCGTCGGAGTAGGAACTGTCGAAGACCTTGCCGCTGTCGAACCAGCCCTTGTAGTGGACCTGGACCGTGGTGTTGGATTTCGGCTTGGGCCCGCTGCTCTTGCGCCGAATGCGGTATTTCAGGCCGCTTTTGGTGGTGGTGAATTCCTTGGGAGCGTCTTTGTCTTCGGCTCCGGGTTGAACTTGATCAGCGGCATGCGACATCAGGGGTAACGATCCCGTCAAAAGAGTGAAAAGAACTGCGAGTACCAGCCGACAGCGTTTCATCAGGTGCGAACCTTCGCTTCAGGTTTCGTTCTCGATCACCGCAGGACCGCGACTCACGGCCGCTGCGCAGGGGAAAGAGATTACACCAAAACGGGCTGATTTGCGCGGTCATTGAGGCAAATAGAGCCATTGCCGAGCCGTGCGCATCGCGAGTAAGATTCGGGGATCGGAGATGGCCTGCGGACCGGCGCCATCCAGCGGGCTCGACTACTCAATCACGGATGTACCATGCCAGATTCCAACCTGTGGATGTTGGCGGCGCAGAGACTGTTGATCGCGGGGGTGCTGCTGATTCCCTTCACCGTGAATCGCATTCAGGCGGCGGACGAATTGGGGGTCAAGGTTCCTGACGGCTTTGAAGTGGTTGAGTTTGCCGGTGACGATCTCGCTCACGACATTTTCTCGTTGACGATCGATTCCCAGGGACGCGTCGTGGTCTCCGGACCCGGTTATGTCAAGATCCTGGTGGATCAGGACGGCGATGGAAAGGCGGACCAGGCCAAGCTGTTTTCCAGCCTGCCCAAAAGCGGGGCGCAGGGAATGCATTTCCATGGTCGATCGCTGATCTGTATTGGCGACGGCGGGTTGCTGCGGATTCGAGACAGCAATGGGGATGATCAGGCCGACGGCCCGCCAGAAGTATTTTTGCGCACCAAGACCGGCGGTGAACACGATGTTCATTCCATCCAGCAGGGACCGGATGGGTGGTGGTACGTGATCGCGGGGAACAGCGCCGGGATCACCGAACGCTACGCGACGCTTCCTGAGTCTCCGATCCGGCAGCCACGTGCCGGGGTGCTGATGCGTTTGAAACCCGATTTGTCAGGGGCGGAACTGCTGGCGCATGGCTTTCGCAACGCCTATGATTTCGCCTTCAATCCCCAGGGAGACCTGTTCACGTACGATAGTGATGAGGAGCGGGAAGTCTCGCTTCCCTGGTATCGACCGACGCGGGTGTTCCAGGTTCTGCCAGGTTCCGATCACGGGTGGGTCAGCAAGAGCTGGATGCGCCCCGACCAGTCCTTCGACATGCCTCCGCAGATTGCCGCGTTCGGGCGCGGTTCCCCCACGGGAGTCGTCTGTTACCGGCATGTGCAATTCCCGGAGAAATACCGCGGCGGACTGCTGACCCTCGACTGGACCTACGGCCGGGTGCATGCGTTGCCACTGAAGCCGGCCGCTGAGACCTGGACGACAGAACCCGAACTGTTCATGTCGGCGGTGGGTCAACATGGATTTGCGCCGACAGATGCCGAAGTCGGACCTGACGGGTCGCTGTACGTCAGTGTTGGTGGACGCGGAACACGGGGTGCGGTCTACCGGATTCGCCACACGGCGGGGGCGAAAGAAATCGCAGCGGCCCCGGCGCCGCTGACGACCGAGAACGAAGGGCAACTGGCATCCGTCCTGGAGGCGAATCAGCCTTTAAGCAGTTGGTCTCGGACACAGTGGGTCCCGATGGCCAGACAACTGGGCGCCGAGGCAATTCGAAACGCGGCGATGAATGCCAGGGCTCCCGCGGCACAGCGTGTCCGGGCGATTGAGATCCTCGTGGAACTATTTCAGGGGCTCGGGGCAGAGGATTTGAAGGAACTGGCCAAGTCTGACGCGCCGGAAGTCCGCGCACGGGCGATCTGGGCCTATGGACGTTCACCGAAGTCAAAATACGATGTCGAGATTCTGAGGACGTTCGTGGAGGATCCGCATCCGCTGGTTCGACGGTCGGCTCTGGAAACGTGCCAGTGCGTTTCCCCGTCGGCTGTGGATTGGGCAAAGCTGTTGCCCGGACTGGCCAAGTCCCTGGGGGCCGCGGAGCGGACGAATCGATGGCTGGCCTCACAGGTCGTGGGCCGGCTGGATGAATCGCTGTTGCCCATTCTGTCCAATGATGCGACGAAGACCGGCGCGCGGGCCGTGGTCAGCTATGCCCATGGCTGGCTGAATCGCCCGAAACTCGATCAGGCTCGGATTCAGAGCATTGTCCCTTCCCTGGCCGTTTCGGTTTTGAAAACGCGCGGGTACGAAATTGAACTGAAACGGGATGCCGTTCGGCTGCTGCAGATTGCCCTGGGAGATCTTGGCCCGGCCACGGGACATCTGCCGACGTTTGATGGCTATGCCAGTCGAATTGACCTGGAACCTTACGAGCGGGATCTGGATTCGTTGCGAGCCGATCTGGCGTCGCTGTATCCCACAGGGGATGCTCCACTGGATCGCGAACTGCTGCGATTGCTGGCGATGCTGACGTCTTTCAATGGGCGATTGGTCGATGCGATTGCCGGGCAACTGACCGAGGATTCCGATCCGATCGAGGACATTCATCGATTGGCGGTTCTGGCCCGATTCCCGATGACTCACACGGTCAAGCAACGGGACGCCATCGTCACGTCGCTGCTGCAGCTGGAAGCGAAAGTTGTCAAACGAGGCTTGCATCAAGACGCCAGCTGGAGTGATCGGATCAAGGATATCTGGGTGACACTGGCATTGGCGGATGATTACCTGGCCTCAGCCATGATCGGAAATCCGGCATTCGGACGACCGGGGCATACGGTGTTTCTGAACCAGATGGCGCCGGAATTGTTACCCGCCGCGCGAGCCGCGTTTGCGCGCCAAATCGCTGCGGATGCCGACTATGGATGGACCAACGAAGTTGTCTTCGCGCTGGGGGATTCGACCGAGGCGGCGCACCGGGAATTGCTGCGGTCGCAATTTGACCGATTTGCCGTTCGCGGAGCGGTGCTGGTGATCCTCAGCCGCAATCCTGAAGCGATCGACCGTGAGCGATTCATTGCCGGGCTGGACTGGTCACAAACCGAGGTCCTGGGAGCCTGTCTGACCGCGCTGGAAAAACTGGGGCCGAGCGAGCAAGCGGGAGAACAAGTCGCGCTGCTCAGGTCTTTGCGTCGGCTCAATTCGGATGAACGTGAATACGCCTTGCGCGAATCTGTGGTTGGCCTGCTGGAACGCAACACCGGGCAAAAGTTTTCGTTTGTCACGGGGAAAGCGGGGTATCGTCCCCAGCCGGACGCGATTGCCGCATGGACCGAGTGGTGTTTGAGCAAGTGGCCGGCGGAAGTGGCTGCCGGGTTGGGGGACGCCAGCGGAGAACAATCGAAGCTGCTGGCGTCATTGAAGGAGGTCGACTGGTCACATGGGGATGTTTCCCGCGGCGCGCAGCTTTATCAGCGGCGAGCCTGTGTCCAGTGTCATTCTGCCAGCGGCGCGCTCGGTCCCGACCTGGTGGGCGCGGCCACTCGATTTTCGCGGGAAGACCTGTTC
>Ga0265327_10001550_pt1 | contig 28269 bp, 11 predicted proteins | sample 41621metaG_FD_202089 | JGI IMG/M metagenome (GOLD analysis project Ga0265327, IMG submission 202089) | Rhizosphere microbial communities from Carex aquatilis grown in University of Washington, Seatle, WA, United States - 4-16-21 metaG | ecosystem: Host-associated > Plants > Roots > Rhizosphere...
CCGAGATTGCCATCGGCCACCAGGAAGGTTCGGCTGACAAGGCCGTTGGTGATAAGTATCCGCGCGGACTGCTTCTTCTCGTCCGGACAGATCTGGACGCTGGATGCCTCAACCGGAGGGTGGATCAGCCAATCAACTGTCGCTGGTTTTTCCACGAACTGCGGAACCGGGTGGACTCCCGGCGTCTGGAGCAGGGAGGTGACGAACTTCGCCCGCTCGGCGAGTTCGGCGGCCTGCACGACTTTCATCTTCTCCGCATCGAGAAGAAAATCAACGGGCTCGAACTTACCCGGCTTGAACGTGGCGACGCGGGCTTCGGAAATCCAGCCATGGAAGGCTTCCTTTCCGGGAGCCGTGGCACCCAGGGAAAAATTGGGCGCACCACCGCCGAGACCGGGCAGCGGTGATTTTTTCACGCCGTCCATCCAGCCGCTGCAGGCACCGGCTTCATCCACGATGGCGAGATGAGTCCACCGCTCCGGCGCCACTTTTCCAAGGGCAATCTCCCCCACCCCGCCGACGAGGACCTTCCACTCGTCCCCGTTCTGGGCGATGATGAAGCCGCTGCCGCCGTTCCCACTGGCCAACGCGGCGTGCCACCCGCCATCGGTGGCCTTGCTTGCGTATGCCCAGACTTCGACGACGAAATTGTTCCCGCCGACAAGATTCTTCGCGGCACTGTAGCACTGGTCGTCGTTCTCGAACTTGATCGAGGAATCCGCCACATTGCGCCGCGGCTGCGGACTGCTTGACATGACCTTTGGCGCCCCTTGGCGAACCAAGTCAGGTGCTCCCTTCACCTGTCCGGAGAGGGTCGGCGGGGCCGCGGTGTCCCGGATGCCGCCCTGCCCTTGGAGATTGTACTGGGCGGTGGTGGTGATTTCCGCGGACGCGGTCAGGGAACAGACGAGAAGAGCGAAAAGTGCGGGCTTCATTTCAATCAATACGTGGCGGGTGATGTCAGGGTAGCTCCGATGACTCCGAGAGGGGCATCGGTTGGTCGGGAAACAAATGCGAAAGAGGTTCCCCAAGAGGCACGGTGCCGTCATCGGTAATGTCCTGCTGGGCCGAACCAAGAAGCCGGAACATCGTCCGGAGATCCCGGACTCCACCGAAGCCGAGCCAGACCGTGGTCACCAGCAGCAGCCCGAAGAGACTGCAGAGATAGATTCTCCAGAAACCACCCCACGCCACATCGCCGATCATCCCGAATGACGAAAGTACGATCATGGCAATGCAGGCGGCGAACCAAGCGAAGATCCAACCGAAGAATATCGACACGGTCACCAGATCCCGCCGGGTGAACTCCGGTGTGATGCCCACGATCCGCTTCCACAGCGGGCGTCTGACGGCATCCGCGTGCAGCACGTTCCGCTTGTCACGATGCAGGAGCCGGTCGAGGTCGAAGCGATGTCCACGTCCGGTCACCAGGGAAACCCCCATGTAGGCCGCGACCGACAGGACCATCGAAGCCAACAGGGACCACTGTGGGTTGAATTCGACGCCGTATTCTCCGATCGAGAGCCGTGGGGGATGACCGTACCACTTCTCCCAGAGATGGATGACCACGAAGCCGGTCAGACCACTGGCACAGCCGGTGATCATCGCGGCATACGCTCCATAGGTATTTCCCTTCCGCCAATAGAGGCCGCCGAGAAGGAAGGCCCCCGAGCCGGCCAACCACAGGGTGCTGGTGATCGCAAAGAACATCAGGATGTTGTCCTTCTGGGTGTAAACGCACCCGAAGATAATCGCAAATATTGTGACCCCCAGCATGGCCAGCCGCAGCCAGAGCATGTGGCGGGCGGGATCGAGCGGAGTCTTGCGGAACGGCATGACCACGTCCTGCACGAAGATCGATCCGAACGAATGCAGGAAGGCGCTCTTGCTCGAAAGCATCGCCGCGACCATCGCCGAAAGGAACAGGCCCCTCCAGCCCACCGGTAGAATGTAGGCCAGCGCGGTGCTTACCGTCATCTGGCCTCGGACGGCGTGACCGTGCTGGGTTTCCAGCACGTCCAGCCATCCATTGATCGAATGGGCGAGTCCGGCATGGGCGGGATGCTTCAATGCCACCTGCGCCGCGATAGCCATCACCATGAAAAACAGGCATAGCGTGTGCCAGCGCAACTGCGCCAGCGTGGCTCCCATCCGGCCCTCGTGTGGTGTCCGCGCCGCCGCGTCGAACGACTGCCGCTCCAGGCTGGAAAGGCGGGTGTAGAACATGCCGATGGTGGAAATGACGAAGTACCAGATGTTGAAATCCTTCACATTCGAGGTGTGGGCCGGATCGAGCAGCGAAGCCTCGGGCGGCGTCTGCCGCAGCACCTCCATGACCTCTCCCCAGTTCAGCCACGTGAAGGCCAGCATGCCAACCAGCAGGATCGCGGCGACGTTGATGAACGCCCCCTGACAGAAATCCAGCACCAGCACGGTCACGTGCCCGCCGTAAAAGACGAAGAGCAGTGTCAGGGCCATCAACCCTCCCATCATAAACGGGAAGGTCGGCAGCGTCATACCGCCTGCCATGAACTCCGCGGGCAACCCGCAGAACGAGATGACGAAATGGGCACTCACCGCCGGGTAAATCCCGAAATTGATCATGCCGGCCACCCACGCCACGATCCCCGCCGTGATCCGCACCCCCGCGCTGTAACGCATCTCCAGGTACTGCGGCACCGTCATCGCCTGGGTCTCCCGGAAGCGATACGCGGCCCATCCGGAAACCGCCATGAACACCGCCAGCGGCGGCTGGATCATCAGCCCCCATGCCATCGTCGGAAAGCCCGCTCCGAAATACAGCTCGAACATCGCGATGATGTTGATGGCATCGATCAATACCCCCCCCGCGGCGATGGTGAGGAGATACCGACCGGCGCAGCGGCCGCTTACCAGGAACCCGGCCACCCCCTTTTCACCGGAGCGCCTGCTGCTCCAGATCGCGACGCCTGCGAAAGTGAGCAGGGCAGTGATGACGATGATCCAGTCCGGGCCTTGAAAGTGCATAGGGGAAAAAACGACAAACGGCAGTTCGGGTCAATCTTGCGGCTGGCGCGAAGTAGGGTTTAAAGGAGATACCAAGCCAATGACGGATGAAAGCCGCCCGGAGATCGGGGTTGGTCCGTCAGCGTAGGACGCGCCGCCGATTCGTGCACCTACGGGCTTGCTTCCGAATGCATACGGAGTTAACAAACCGGAATGCATGTCCCGCCCTCGATTTCCGGTTACGGCCAGCCCAGCTTTACGGTGATCCCCGCGACGAAAACCCGCGCATTCACCGCCCGGAGCTATCGCGAGCCGACGTATCGCTTTTTGTGGCACTACCATCCCGAGTGGGAAATCGTCTTTACACGCAATGGCTGCGGCACCCGCCACATCGGATCGTCCGTCGAGCATTTCGAGTCAGGGGACCTGATCATGCTGCCGGGGAACGTGCCCCATACGTTCTTTTCCAGTGACAAGCAAAAGGGTGACACCCAGTGCACGGTGATCCACTTCCTGCCCCAAGTATGGGGCGAGGCTTTTTGGAATCTTCCCGAGATGCGTGACTTTCAGGCCATCTGCCAAAGAGCCCAGCGCGGTGTCAGTTTCACCGGTCCCGAAACCGAGGAGATCGGCCAGAGAATGGAAGCCCTGGCGGCCGCCGATTCACCGACCTTGGAATCGTTCACCGCCTTGATGGCGATTTTCACGCTGCTTCCGAAGCTGGAAATGCATTCGCTCCATGCCATGGAGGAGGGTCGGTCGGGTTGGGGAAATGCGAGGCTGGATACCCTTCTGGAGTGGATCGAAAGCCGCCTTGGGGAATCGATCACGCAGCAGGATGCGGCCGACCGGGTGAACATGTCGCCCGCCGCCTTCAGCCGGTGGTTCAAGTTGAACATGGGCTGCGTCTTTCACCGGTATCTCAACGAAATACGCGTGGCGCGCGTATGTTCCCAAATCGCCTACGGCAAATTATCGATTACGGAGGCGGCTTTTCAGGCTGGATACAATAATCTTTCGAACTTCAACCGGCGTTTTCTGGAGGTCACTGGATTGACCCCGAAGGCGTTCCGAATCCAGATCCGATCCCAGCCATCTGGACCTCCAAACACCTGATTCCAGGGCGTTTTACGGACCGACCGGATATCAGCCGGTCACAGGCAGTGCGCGGGAGGCCTTCATCGTTTGATGAACGGCGTGGCGATCGAATGTGGAAGGCACTGGAATCCCGTTGCGAATCGGAACTGCGAAGGTTTCGGATGCCGCATGCGCCGCCTCTACACATATGGCCGCAGCGAACATCGGAACGTTAACTGCGTATCGGTATTTTTTCAAGCGGGTAGGAGTCCATTTCCGGTTCCTCGGTCATTGTCGCCAACATGCCAAACCGGGATAGCGCTCGAAAAAGCACCCGGCACGGTTTTGCACGCCCCATCAAAAACCTCCGTCTATTCATTCCATGAAACCTCGCCGATCCCTCCATCTCCTGACCGCCAGCTTCGCCTTCGCCTTGGTCCTCTCGATGCCCGCCTCGTATGCGGCAACCGCGACTAAAGCCGCTACCGGCACCGATCTTACCGATCCCGCAAGCTGGTCCGGAGGCTCCGGTCCGGGATTCCCGACTTCCGCCGATACCGCCACCTGGGCCAGCACCTCGCTTGGCTCCGGGTTAACACTGGGATCGGCCGGCTCATGGGGCGGCATCAGCGTCGCAAGCGCCCTGTCCAACATCGACATCAGCGGCGCGGGCACGCTCACGCTCGCCGGCAGCGGCATCAACCTCTCCGCCTCCACCGTCAACCTCTCGGTGGCCAATCCGATCACTCTCAGCGCGGGCAACACTTGGACGGTGAATACCGGCAAGACTCTGACTCTCAGTGGCAATGTGGCGGGAAACCAGGATCTGACGATCGCCGGCGGCGGCACGAGCACGCTTTCCGGGTCGGGAGCCAACAGTTTTGGCAGGCTTGCCGTCGGCACCACAGGCAGCTCGGCAACCACCTCAACTCTCAGTCTCACATCAGGGACTACCAGCTTTTCAAACCGTCCCTGCATCGGCAGTACTGCCGCCGCCCGGGGCCTTGTGAATGTTTCCGGCACGGCCACCGTCAATTTTGGTGGTGACCTCCTGATGTTTGCCGGCAGCGGCAATACCAATCTGCGTGCGACCGCCGTGCTCGCTCAAAGCGGCGGAACGGTCAATGTCACCTCGTCGAGCGGCACTCTGATGCCATGGGCCGGCAGCAGTGGCGTCGCCTACGGTGCCTATTTGCTTTCCAGCGGAACGTTAAACGCGACCAACAGTTGGCGGGTGAACAACCAAGGCAGCGACCTTGGATTTTTCAGCGTGAGCGGCAGCGGCACCGCCACTTTCAACAATGACTTCGTTCTCAACAACAACGGTGGCTGTAACTTTCCGGCCATTGCCGACATCTCCGGCGGCTCCCTGACTCACAAGACGGCTGGCAGCCTGATGGCAACCACCGCCAACCTCGGCGTCCTGACCGTGCGTGGAACCGGTTATCTTCAGGACCAGACCGCGAATTTCAATCTCGCCAACGCCGCCGCCGGCACCGGCATCGTCAATCTCCTTTCCGGGGGCACCATCGAAGCCAACAAGATCCAGAAGACCGCTGGCACGGCCACGCTGAACTGCGACGGTGGCACCCTGAAGGCCTACACCACGAATGCGGGAGCAAGCTTCCTGGCAGGACTGAACAACATGTTCGTTTATTCTGGCGGCCTGACGTTCGATTCCGCGGGACAAAGCGTGACCATTGGCCAGGCCGTGACCGCTCCTACTGGCTACGGCGTGGGCACATCACTCGGCACTATTGCAGTAACGAGTGGCGGCACCGGCTACGTCGCACCGCCGCTCGTGACCTTCGCCGCCCCGGCAAGTGGCGTGGCGGCCACCGGCGTGGCCGAGATCAATTCCAGTGGCACCGTCACGCAAATCCGCATCACCAGCCCCGGTTCCGGCTACACCAGCGGTCAGACCGTGGCCGTCACCTTCAACGGCGGAGACAACACATCCAACGAAGCCGCCACGGTAGCAACTCCGCCGACCGTCACCGCCAGCACATTGAATGCCGCCGGTGGCCTGACCAAGATCGGTGCCGGCACCCTCACACTCAACAACACGGAAACCTACACCGGCAACACGACGGTCAACGTCGGCACCCTGGCCCTGGGAGCCAGCGCAGTGCTGCCCAGCGGCTCAAATGTCAGCATCGCCTCCGGAGCGACCCTGGACGTGTCCGGTCTCGGCGCTTCCGCCACCTACACCCTCGGCAGCAGTGCCACCCTGCTTGCCAGCGGCACCGGGACCACGGTCGGGACGAATGCCGCCACCATCACCGGCGGCGCGACCGGCACGGTCAGCCTCGGCGCGCGCCCGGTTTCCCTCACTTGGGGCGGAGCTGCCTCGGGCACGGATAGCACCCACCCCGCGCTCACCGTCTCCCAAGGAACCCTGGCACTCGGCGGCAATCAATTCACCGTAGCCGGTGCCACGACGCTCGGAGTGGGCACCTATACCCTGGTGACCGCCCCCGCCATCACCGGATCGGTCAATTCAACGCCCTTGTTCAGCGGCGGTGGCGGATTGGGCTCCGGCCTCCAAGGTGTAGTTTCCATCAGCGGCAGCAGTGTAGTTCTCTCGGTGTTCGTGCCGAGCACGACCATCACCACCTCCGGATCTCTGGGCTCCGTCAATACCACCTACGGCACGCCTTCCAGTGAAACCAGCTTCACGGTTTCCGGCTCGACCTTGACCACCGGCATTACGATCCAGCCGCCTGCCGGCTATGAAGTTTCCACCACCAGCGGCAGTGGCTATACCGGCAGCGGGGCAAGCATCACGGTCGGAAGCCCCCCGACAGTCTCAGGCCTGACCATTTATGTGCGCCTCGCCGCCACCGCGCCGGTCACCGGCACCTACAATTCACAAAACATCATCCTGAGCAGTGCGGGTACCCTGCCCCTCAACGTTGTCACTGCAGCCTCGGGGAACAACGTTTCTCCCAAGGCCTTGACCGTCGCCAGCGCGGTAGGGAACAACAAGATGTTTGACGGCGGCACCGCCGCCACCACCACCGGCACCCTGCAGGCTGCCGAATCCTTCGGAGCAGGAACCTCCAGTGATGGAATTCCTTACATCGGTGACACGGTGACGGTGAGCGGCGTCGGCACCTTCGCCAACTCGGGCCCAGGCACCGGAATTTCCATCACGGCAGGAACCTTCACTCTCGGTGGTGCGTCGGCATCGAATTACTCGGTGACCCAGCCCACTGGCCTATCTCTAAGCGCGGACATCGTCACAAGTGCCGTGTGGACACAGGCTGCGGGCAGCTCGTGGACCACCGCCGGCAATTGGCTGAACAATGTCATCGGCTCCGGCACCAACAACACGGCCGACTTCAGCACGCTGTCCCTGGGTGCCAATACGACCGTCACACTGGACGCCGCGCGGACCATCGGCAATCTGTTGTTCGACGACACCAACGCAACCAAACATACTTGGACACTAAATACGGGCCTCGGAGGTACATTGACTCTCGCGGTCACCAGCGGCGCGCCGGTGATCTCCGCCAACGTCCCGACCACGATCGTTCCGGTCATTGCCGGCACGCAAGGCTTGATCAAGACTGGCAGCAGCACCCTGACCCTCAGCGGCACGGACACCTACACCGGCCTCACCACGGTCCGGCAGGGAACGCTGGACGCGAACAACGCCAACGCCCTGGGCACAAGTGCCACCACTCTTGTGCTTGGTGATGCCAGTACCGGAGCCAATGCGGTCGAGTTCAAGGTCGATACCGGGGTTACCGCAGCAGTCACCTTGGCATCGCTGTCCAATTCCAATTTCGGCACCGGCCAGACGATCACCATCAATGCCGGTTCGGCTTTGTCTGACAACGCCGCAGCTCTGGTCACCACCCTCAATCTCAACGGCACGTCCCCTGTTACTATCAAGGGGACCAATACTGGAAGCCACGGAACGGCCCAGGACGTCAACTGGCGCATCACCGGCAGCGGCATACCGACCGGCACCACTGCGCTGATCCTCGATGGCACATCCCAAGCCCTGCGCACCAGCCAGCTTGGCAATACGTCTGCAGCCAGCAGCTTCACGGGGGATGTGCTCATCAAAGGAGCTGTCAGCACCCAGAACAGGACCTACTTGGGTGGCAACAATGCCGGTGACCAGAACCTGAACTTCCTCAACAACAACATGACCGTCAGCACGGGCGCCACATGGTCAATCGTGTGGGGCGGCGAAACGGTTGGAGCCTTGAACGGTTCAGGCACCATCGCGCTCAACAACCAGAGCGCTCTCAACAACATCGGGCTGACACTGGGCAACACGAGCGTTGGCGGCACCTACAGTGGCGGAATCTCGGGAGGCTTCGGCGTAGCCAAGGTCGGAACCGCCACTCAGGAACTCAGTGGTTCGACCATCGCGTATACCGGCGCGACCACCGTGAACGCCGGTATCCTCAAACTCACCGATACCACTGGCTTCAACAGTGCGGTTGCCTTCGGCACCAGCGGCACACCCAGGTTGCTGGTCAACACGACCAGCAACTGGACCCTGCCGAAGGCGATCTCCGGCGCGAATGCAACGGCCACGTTCGAAAAAGCCGGCACTGGCACCCTCACCCTGACCCAGCCGAACACCTTCACGGGGACCACACTCGTTTCCGGAGGCACTCTTCTCCTCTCCGGCGGCACACTTGCCAATTCCACGGTTATCGACGTTCAAGCGGCAGGTACGCTCAGCGCGGGAACTCTTACCATCGGTTCCGGACAAAAACTGCAAGGAACCGGAACCGTCGAGTCTGCCGTGACTGTCGCCAGCGGTGGCACGCTCGCACCCGGCGGAACGGGCACTATCGGCACGCTCACCGATGACATTTCCTTCACGCTGTCGGGGACATCCACCTTCGACATCAACAAATCGGGTGCCACCCTGACCAGCGACACCGTGGCGGGAGGAGCCTTCATTACCCTGGGTGGTAATCTGACGGTCACCGCCACCGGCGATACCCTCGCTCTTGGCGATACCTTCACCCTGTTCACCAACACCGGTGGCTTGAGCGGGAATTTCACCTCGTTCACCCTTCCCTCCTTGCCCGCCGGGCTGAGCTGGGATCGGACCAACCTACCATTCAATGGCACCATCACGGTGGTGAACAACGTCAGTGCGCCGTTCTTCACCCCTCCTGCGGGCGGTTATCAAGGAGCCCAGTCAGTCACTATTTCTTCCGATGCGGGATCAACCATTCATTACACCACGGACGGAAGCGATCCCACCACGTCGGGAACCGCCATCACCGCCAGCAGTCCCCTCTCCGGTGTTGTGGTGCCGACAGACTCGAACATCACGATCCTAGCCTATGCCACCAAGAGCGGCCAGGGCGACAGTCCGGTGTCCAGTTCGACCTACCAGACGGTCACCACGCCGACGTGGAATGTAGATAACAACGGCTCGTGGTCGGATGCGTCAAGCTGGCTGAACAACGTCATTCCGGATGGAACCGGCATCTCCGCCGACTTCAATGCGACGCCCCAAAGCGGCGACACCACCGTTTCCGTCGATAGCAACCGCACCATCGGCAGCCTGACCTTTGGAAACGCCAACGCCATCAACTGGACGCTCGGCACTTCGGGCGGCAGTCTGACCCTGGCAACCGTCTCGGGTTCCCCGACCATCACCGTCAACAACAACACGGCGACACTGCTGGTGCCTCTCCTGGGATCACAGGGCTTGACCAAAGCAGGTGCCGGGACGCTGGTCCTCACTGGTGCCAAGGGCTACACCGGCGCGACTTCCATCACCGGCGGCATCCTGAGCACCGATACAGCCCTGCCGACCGGAACCTTGACCCTGAGCAACGCGGGGGCCCTGCAGATGACTGCGGCGATGACTCTCGCCAACGATGTAGTGGTCGCCTCCGGCACATCGGGGACGATGAAGCTGAATGGCGCTTACAACGGCAACCTGACCGGGAACTATTCCGGTGTGGGCGGCACTCTGACCTTGGATGCCTCCGCGGGTAGCGGCTATAGTGGATTCGTCATCAACTCAGCCTCGGGTCCGGCGACGGGTTCGGTCGTGAACGTGATTGGAACGACAAATGCCAACAACATCCAAGTGGGCATCACCACCTCGGCCAACCAGAACTTCTTCGCCAACACGAAGGTTTCGGTCACCGCGACGGGAACCGGCAATACTTATTTCGCCTTTGGCAACGGGACTACCACCAACGTGCAATTCGGTGCCCTTGATGGCGGCAACGCCACAACTCTGATGGGCTTTGACAACCGCAGCGGCATCATCACCGTAAACGGCACGGCCAACGGCAATTTCTCAGGCACAATCTTCAATGGGTTCAGTGCTGGTGCCCTGCAATTCGTCAAGCAAGGTTCCGGCTCGCAGGTCCTCAGCGGCGCGAACACCTACACCGGCACCACGTCGATCAATGGTGGCGTTCTGCGGATCAACGGCTCGCTGTCCGCCAGCTCGGCGGTGACGGTCGCCTCGACCGCCACCCTCAGCGGCACCGGCAACGTGGCCGGACCGGTGACGGTGCAATCGGGCGGCTTCGTGACTCCCGGCGGCAGCAGCATCGGCACCCTGTCGGTCGGCGCATCTACCCTGAATGGCACTTACACCTGCCAGATCGACGGAGCGACTGCTGACTCCATCGCCGTCAACGGCAACCTGACGATCGGTGCCGGCGCAACCATCGCCTTCAGCCAAGTCAATCCGGCGACTGCGTCCAGCTACACCATCGCCACCTACACCGGAACGCTCAGTGGCACGCCGACGATCACGGGTCTCCCAAGCGGCTATACACTGGACACCAGCACCGCGGGTCAGATCAAACTGGTTTCGGCCACTGCCTACTCCACCTGGGCCGCCACGTTCTCCGGCTCCGGCTTCACTGACACCGATCCCGCCCACGACCCGGATCACGATGGCATCCCGAACATCATCGAGTTCCTGACCAACGGAAATCCGACGGTCGGTTCGGAAACGAACCTGCCGACGGTTTCCGCCTCCGGTGCTTCGCTGGTCTTCACCTTCATCCTTCGTGACGACGCGGCCTATCTGAATCCAACGGTGGAGTTCAGCACCAGCCTCGCCAGCGGCTCCTGGACCACAGCGGTGAACGGCTCGAACAGCACCATCGGATCGGTGGATAACCACAATGGCACCCACACCGTCACCGTGACGATTCCCAAGGGCAGCCAGACGAAACTCTTCGCCCGCCTCAAGGTGGCGATTCCCTGAATTTCCCATGCAATGAACAACGAGTCCCGTGGCCTGTCTCCGGACAGGGCCGCGGGGGGGCGGGAAGCGCAAAAAGGGGCGCTTCCCGCCTTTTGTTTTCAACCGGTCCTTCCGGATCTTCTTCAATCCGAAACCCCCTCCACAATTTCGCCGAGAGACAATGCCGGCACCGCACGTTATCCACCTTGAAATCTTATTGAATGATGGAATTGACCCTGCCCCTTCTCACCTTGCTGGTCGCGCTTCCAAGCGTCACGGCAGCCGCCTCGAATCCGGCCTCCGACGGATCGCATATCCTCCACTACGCCCAACCCGCGCAGAAATGGGCCTCGGAAGCCCTGCCCATCGGCAACGGCCGCATGGGGGCCATGCTTTTCGGCGGTGTCGAACAGGAGCGCATTCAGTTCAATGAGCAAAGCCTCTGGAGCGGCGACAACAATTGGGACGGGGGCTACGAGTGTGGTGACCATGGTTTTGGCGCCTATCGCGATTTCGGTGAAATCAAGATCCACTGGGGTGGCGCATCCGAACCGGAAGTAACCTCTCCCAGCGGCCACGCCGCCGGCAATGGTCAGCCAATCGAAGCCACCCTGGACGCCCGCCCCGACACCAAGTGGTGCGTGGAAAACCCGGGTGCCACCGTCGTTTGGCAAGTCGCCCTGCCTGCGCCTCAGGCAGTCAACTCCTACACCCTCACCAGCGCAAGCGACGTGCCAGCACGCGATCCTCAGAACTGGAGGCTTGAAGGCTCGACTGACGGAGTCCACTGGCAGGAACTTGATCGCCGCACACCGGGCAAGCCCTTTGCCTCCCGGGGATTGACCATGTCATTTGACATTCCTCACCCCATTGCCTGCCGGCTCTACCGCCTCACCTTCGAGACTCCGGGTTACAGCCACTTCCAGGTGGCGGATGTGGCCTTGGCCGGACTGGTGTTCGGGCCGCAGTCGGAAAAGGCAGTCCCGGCGGACTATGTCCGCGCCTTGGATATAAGCTCCGGCATTTCCACCACGACCTTTGCCAAAAATGGCACTCGCTTCGTACGCGAGGCCTTCGCCAGCCATCCGGATCAGGTCATGGTTTTCCGATACGGCGCGGACAAGCGAGGGGCCCTGTCAGGAGAGATCGACTTGAAGTCATCGCAATCCGCACCGGTGACCTCCATCGGTGAGCAATTGTCGTTCGCCGGTCAAATGCCCAACACCTTGAAACACGCCTGTTTGGTGCGGGCCATACACGCCGGTGGAACCGTCACCGCCCTGGATGGACGGCTGGCCTTCAAGGACTGTGACAGCCTCACGCTGCTGGTCGATGCCCGCACCAATTATGCACCTGATTTCAAGGCCGGCTGGCGCGGAGAAGATCCGCTTCCACGCATCGAAAAGGAAGTGGCTGCCGCCAGCCTCAGGGCCTATGCGGACTTGCGTGCGGACCATGTCAAGGACCTGACCTCTCTGCTCGGGCGGGTCGGAATCGACTTGGGGGCTACCGATCCTGCCGTAGCGGGATTGCCCACGGATGTGCGCCTCCACCGCTATCTGGATGACAACGGAGTGGACCCCGACCTTGAGGAAATGATGTTCCAGATGGGTCGCTATCTTCTCGTCTCCTGCTCCCGCCCGGGAGGATTGCCCGCCAACCTGCAAGGCCTGTGGAATGACAAAAACAACCCCATGTGGGCCAGCGACTACCACAACAACATCAATCTCCAGATGAACTACTGGGCCGCTGAAAGCACCAATCTCTCCCTATGTCAGGAGCCGTTGGTGGATTTCGTTCTGGCGCAGGCGGAACCGTGCCGCATCGCCACACGCAAGGCATTTGGTCCCGCGACCCGCGGCTGGACCGCCCGGACCAGCCAGAACATTTTCGGCGGCAACGCCTGGGAATGGAATATTCCCGCCAGCGCATGGTATGCCACCCATCTGTTCGAACACTATGCCTTTTCGCGCGACAGGAACTACCTCCGTGACAAGGCCTATCCCGTACTCAAGGAAATCTGCCAGATGTGGGAGGACCGCCTGAAGCGCCTGCCTGACGGCACCCTCGTCATCCCCAACGGCTGGTCACCCGAGCACGGTCCCCGCGAGGACGGAGTCATGCACGACCAGCAGTTGATCTGGGAATTATTCCAGGACTACCTCGAAGCCGCAGGCGACCTCAATGTGGACTCCGACTATCGCAAGAGAGTCGCCGACATGCAGAGCCACCTCGCGCCCAATAAAATCGGTCGCTGGGGCCAATTGCAGGAATGGCAGCGGGACCTCGATGACCCGGCCGACCGCCACCGACACACCTCGCATCTCTTCGCCCTGTTTCCAGGCCGGCAGATCAGCGTGGCGCGGACCCCCGATCTGGCACGGGCCGCACGGGTTTCCCTGTTGGCACGCAGCGGAGACACCGATGACGGTCCGGCCCGCAAGCCCTACGCCTTCCGCAATATGCCCAACGACAGCATCTACGGCTGGGTCTGGGCGTGGCGGTGCGCGATGTGGGCACGGTTGGGCGATGCGGAGCGTGCCCGCATCATGGTGCAGGGCAAGATGGGTAACAGCTACGCGAACCTGATGGGCTCCAACGTTCCCTATTTTTGGAATGCGGGTCTGCGTGGCCAGGAGTTGATCCAGTTGGACAATTCCTTTGGGATCACCGGTGCCATGACTGAGATGCTGCTGCAGTCCCATGCCGGAGAAGTGACGCTGCTGCCTGCCCTGCCGAAGGCATGGTCGGCCAAGGGCTCATTTACCGGATTGAAAGCCCGCGGGGACTATAGCGTCGATTGCACATGGACCGACGGACAGGTCACGGATCTACGCATCCACGCCGGAAAGAATGCCAAGGCCGGCCCGGTCACCGTCAGGATCAATGGCGAATTGAAGACCGTAGCACCCCGGTGAGGACGAAGATCCGGAGGCGGCCTACGGCCCGATTCAGTGAACTGAGTATTGGTTTTTCTTCAACAGGGTGTAACCCGCCGGGGTGGTTTCGTGCCATGTTCCGGATCCATGAAATCGACCGGGCCACTCGCACCCACAGCACCGCATGAGACGGCACGAAAGCTGACCTTCTGGCGAAAGCTCGGTGGAGGATCGCTGTCCATCTCGATCATCCTCCATACGATCCTGCTTCTCCTGGGTGTGATCTGGATCTTCCAAATCATTCCTGAAAAGAAGCAGGACGTGGATTTCATACCCAAGGGCGGAGGCGGCGGTCAGCCAGGTGCCAAGGCGGAGACAAACATGAAAAAACGGGCGACCATGACCACCATGAACGCCCCGAAGCTGGCGGCCAAGGGGGTCACCAGCACGTTCACACTGCCAGAGCCGGATCCTGCGTCCACCATGTCTTCGGTCGGAGCGCTCGGAGCCAGCGGCATGGCCGCAGGCCTCGGCGGCAGCGGCTCCGGCGGAGGCAAAGGCAATGGCAAAGGGAAGGGATTCGGAGACGGCATGGGATCTGGCATGGGCGGAGCCGGCCCCATGAATCCATTCGGCATGCTCAATCCGAACGCGAACGCCCTGGTGGGCACGCTCTATGACATGAAGCAGGATCCCCAGCACAAGGCCACGGGCATGACCCCGCCCAAGCTGGTCGGGGTGATCCGGGATTTCACCGAACACGGCTGGAACGAACGGGCGCTGGCCGCCAAATACTATCAGGCCAGTAAAAAACTCTACCAGACCCGGATCTACATCCCGCTGATGACCGCCGATGCCGCGCCAAAGGCGTTCGACTGTGACAAGGAGGTGCAGCCGAGCCACTGGCTGGTCATTTACCGCGGAAACATCACCCCATCCAAGAGCGGTCACTTCCGGTTTGTCGGTTCCTCCGATGACGTGCTGGTGGTCCGGCTCAACCGTCAGAACGTGTTCGACCACGGCTTTGCCGCTGGCACCGCCGGGCTACATGGCTTCACCAAGACCAAGCCGCCGGTTTTTTACAAATACCCGGACAACCCCCACTACAATGACAACGTAAACGGGTACGCAGTGGGACCCGAATTCGAAGTTCATACCGGCACCACGTATCCGATCGAGATTCTCATCAGTGAAGTTCCCGGGGGTTATTTCGGCGCATCGCTGCTGCTGCAGGAAGAAGGCGTGGATTATTCGAAATGCTCCACCGGTGCCCCCATTCTGCCGTTGTTCCGGCTCGATAACACCCTGCCTGAGCCGAACAAGCCAAATGCTCCTCCGTTCGATCCACAGGGACCGGTATGGAAGCTGGCCGCAGGGGGCCTCATGGATCGTGACATCTGATCCACACGCCAAGCCCACCGATCAAAGGAGTATCACTTTGATCTCAAGACAGTGGGAGTAAGACCTTCGTCAATTTGTCATTCTACATGTCAATGATGGGAGCCAAACATTGCAGAATATCAGGTCGTATCCACGGCAGGCGCCGTGGATTCGCTCTCATCGTGGTCCTCACGATGATGGTGCTTCTGACCATCATTGCTCTGGGGTTGCTGCAACTTTCGGCGATCACGCTACGTGGTTCGGAACAAGAGCGCCAGTCATCGGAAGCCCGCGCGAACGCGAAGGTCGCGCTGATGCTGGCAATCGGCCAGTTGCAGAAAGAAATGGGGCCGGACCAGAGGATTTCCGCCCCGGCTGGCATCCTGGACACCGATCCCACCACGAGCACGATGGAAGGCGTCGCCAATCCGCGTTTCACCGGCGTCTGGGCCGCGGCCGATGCGGTGACGGTAACGAACATCGACAACAGACCAAGCAGCCGCCAGACAGGCTTCCGCTCCTGGTTGGTGTCCGCAACCGACCCCACCCAGTTCACCTACGCCACCGGCACCACCATAAAAGGCACACCCACCGCGCGGACCGCAGTAGGGGCCGGTTCCGTCACCGATCCAGCCGACCAAGTCCAGGTTCCCGTCGTCAATGGTCCCAAATCGGGTTTCGCCTGGTGGACCTCCGACAATGGCCAGAAGGCCACCATCCGGGCGAATAGCGGCGAACAGACGACACCTCCACAGGATCTGGCGACGACTCTTGCGTCCTCCCGCCGATTCAATCCCCAAGGCTACCATGCCATGGACCCGACACTGCCCGGAGATTCCGATGCTCTGAAGAAAATACCGGATTTCGTCACCACTGACGTAGCGGGTGGAAGCTCGGGCACCGCCCTGCCCTCCCGCCACTATTTCCACGACCTCACCACGCAGAGCGAACTCGTGCCGGTGGATGTGACCGCCGGGAAACTCCGTCGTTGTCTCAATCTCTACATGGCCTGGCTGGAGAACCAAAGCGTGGCGGACCGGGCCGCCGCTGGAACCCTTGGTACCAAGGCTTCAGCAGCCCGGGACTTCCGGATGTTTTCCTGGGACCAGTTGCGCCATGCACTGAGCTACAGCACCGATGGCAGCAAGGTCACTTTCGGTTCCACCGGCCGTCCGCAGATCACCGCGTACAAACAAACCGGCTTCAGCGGCGGAAAGGACGACCTCGAACTGAACCCCGACATCACCCGCGACCGCTGGCGGATCGCTCCGGTGCTGCTCAAGACCTTCCTCATCGTCAGCTACTCAACGGAGAAAACCGCGAATCTGCCCGATCCCAGTAATCCATCGCGCACGCACGCATTGCGCCTGAACGTCTATCCGGTCATGGTGCTGTGGAATCCTTACAATGTAGACCTAGTCGTGCCGGAATACGTCACCGGCTCGACCCCGCTGCCGGTGGTCTTCAACATCACCGCCGGGACCCAGACCACCAAAGTGAACTGGGTGACCCGCCGGGCGGCTGTTTACTCCGGCTTCGGTCCGGAGTGCCCGCAGGAAAAGCTGGTCAATCTGGTGATCCCCGCAGGATCGACCCGCATCCTCTATCCCCAGAAGTTCGATCCGGCCAATACAGCCTATCACCGCAATCCGAGATTCCCCTACGACTTGTATCTGTGGATGCAGAAGAAGAACTTCGACTGCGGCCCGGGGAACTACGGTGCCCCTTTCATGAATCTCAAGACGGGAGACTTCGATTATACCTTGAACTCCCAGCCGGGATATGAAATCGCCGGAGCCCCGGGGGACCCCGTGAAGATCGCCGTGGATGCGGCCACCCCTCAAGCCACCGGTTCATCCGCTTCGGCCGTCTATGGAGCCTACGGAGAGCATACCGACTGGCACGGCAACAACGGCACGGGCACTGATGATTTGAACACTGTCCTGAGATTCTGCCAAACGACGACGGCGGGCTTCCGCTTCACGACGGGAAGCCCCCAGGTCAGCGTGATCGCCCCCGGTGACATTCCGGTCCGCACCTTCGGCGAACTCGAAGGAAACCCCACTCCGGTGATGATTTTCGAGTGCTACCGCAAGCCCGTGGACGAGAATCTGTTTCCATCCAAAACCTGGGCATCCTCAATGCCCGCTCATGCCATCAACGCGATACCCGATCCTGCCGCCGCCGATGCGGTGACCCCGTGGTACGAGAGCGCCTATACCTTCCGTTTCAAGGCCGTCAATTCCTGGATCGAAGTGGCCCAGCGAATGCAACTGCCGCCGGACCGGGACGACGAAGCCTACATGGGCACGAGCTATTCTCCTGCCGGACAGCTTGGAGCGATTGCCCAGGAAATCCCCCTTGTCGCCCCCGTATCGCTTGCCCAACTCCAGCACCTTCCCTTGTTCGACTACCGCCCCGATATCCCTTCCCAGAATCCATTCGGGGCAAACATCGACTGGTCCTTCGATGCCGGGCGGGTCACCCAGTTTCCACAAAACAACGCCATCGGGAACTCCTATGCCAGCCCGGGGATTCCTGCCGCTGCCGTCACCGCTCCGGGATGGCCTTTCGACGCCGGCTACGTGAGCCAGCCGACTCCCATCCGTCTCGACCGCTCCTACCTTGCCAACAAGCTGCTCTGGGACGGCTGGTGGTGCTCGACCCTTTCCCCCCAGGACGGTCCGTTTTTCTCGAAGTACGGTCAGCCCCGTAGATTGTATGATGTCGCGAACCAGTTTCTCACCGGCGTGAGGAACCTCCCCAACGAAGCCATTCAACCCCGCCTCAGCCAACCGGCGGCAACCGTGCTGTCATCTCTCTTCGACGCGGGGGGCAAGCCGAAGGCCGATGCCTACAGCCGCTTCGCGTCCCTGGTCCGGATCAATGGCGGCTTCAACGTGAACTCGGTATCGGTGAAGGCCTGGGAGCAACTTTTTTCCCAGATGCTCTCCCGTCCCGCGGTGGGCATGCCATCGGTCAGTGGAACGGAAAAGCCGGTGATGCTGCCTGCTCATGACAATGCGTTCCTGACTTCGCGCTTCACCTTTCAGGGCAACGAGGCGGCCGAAGAAGTCCAGGGCCGTGATCGCGAGGACCGGTGGTGGAACGGCAGTCGCGAGCTCACCCCCGCCCAAATCACCAGCTTGGCCCAGACAACCGTCCGCGAGGTGAAAAAACGCGGCCCTTTCCGGTCTCTCGCCGATTTCGTCAATCGCGGACTCTCCGCCGATACGTCGATTTCCCTGAAAGGGGCACTCCAAGCGGCGTTGGATGACACCAACTCAACCATCAACCAGCCCCTGGCAGGACAGACCGTGCCAGCGCCCACCGGGTCATCCACCCCGACCTTTGCATTCCCGGCTGCTGCCCAGGGTGCGTTGCGCCAGGGAATTCCCGGATGGGTCACTCAAGCTGATCTGCTGCAGGTCATCGGTCCGGTCGTCTCGCCCCGCTCCGATACCTTCACCATCCGTGCGATGGGTGAGTCCCGCGATGCCAGCGGAAAAGTAATGTCCACCGCGTGGTGTGAGGCCGTACTTCAGCGCGGCGCCGACTACCTCTCCCCCACCGACCTCCCGGAAACGGCGGTCACTGCTCTCAAGGATACCGCGAACAAGAATTTCGGACGTCGCTTCAACCTAGTTTCGTTCCGCTGGCTTTCGGCCGCTGATACCCACTGAAATCCGGACCCATGAAAAACCCGCTCCACTCCAGAATTTTCTCACTCGTCCTGGCGACTGCCTGCGCGCTACTCCCGGCCCAACGGCTGGCGGCCGCAGGCCAGGAACCCGTCGCCTCGATCCAGATCATCGCCTTCGGCTACAACAGCTCTGAACGGCTCGTCAAAATGTCGGACTCACAAGGCACCCCCATTGGTTCGAAACCCGTGGGACTGCCGATGAACCAATGTTCCGCCCTGATGCCGGTCCCGACCAGGGATCTGGTATTCACGCCCGTTTCCGAGGGGGAAAAACCGACCACCGGAAAGCCAGCCACTGCCCATCTTCCTTCCACTGGTCGTGATTTCGTACTCGTCTTCCTGCCTTTGCCAACGGACAAGGGCGGCGGCTACATGATCCACGCCGTCGAGCTGCCGTCGGATCGCTTCACGTCAGGCAGCTATGCCTTTCTCAACTACACCGATGCCGAAATTTACTGCGGCATGGACAAGCAGAAGGAGATCGTAGGCCCAGCCAAGGCCGGCATCCTTTCTCCTGCGATCGCCGAGGGCATTGTCCGCACGGCCTGCTTTGAAAAGGCCGGCGACCAATGGGCCGAGCGTCCGTTTTTCTCGGGTCGCCTGCCGGTCCAGCGCGGCGTCCGGAACCTCGTTCTCGTCAGCCGCAATGTCCAAAGCGGACAGATCGAATTCCGCGGCGTGCCGGACTTTGTCAAAAACTAGTCCGGCCCACTTCACTTTCCGGGGTACAATGCAATGAGCGGAAGTGCCGCAGGTTCGCCTGCGGCACTTCTTTCGTTAGGAGTTACGGCATGCCCAGTAGGATTGGCTTGGATCCCGGCTACCCGCGCCGCGAGGGCTCCCGCTGGCGACGCAGGAGCCACTCGGCCACGACCACGAAAAGGAGCGGCACCATCACCCACCAATGGTCCCACAGGGGCATTGCACGCTTCCAGGTGACCGGGACGGAGTGACTGGAAAGGTCTACCAATACCTTCGAGACATTTCCGGCGGTCAAGACCATTCCTCCACTCTCGCGGGCGATCTCCTCCATCAATGCGGGCCTGGTCGCCACCGCCACGGTTTCATCCCCGCCCTCCCGCACCACCACCCCGGACCGTGTGGTAACCGGCATCCCCTCGGCGTTCTTGTAGTTCGCCTCGATGGTGAGCTCGCCCGACCTGGTCGGGGCAAAGGATCCCTCCCAGCGCCGATTGACGCTGTCCCACTGAACAGGAACGGTCCGCGGCTCCCAATCGGCTTCACGCACGATCAGATCGAGACCGGCCAACTCGGACGCTGAAAGCGCGGAGACTCGGATCTCCATCACATCGCCGGGTGACACGGCATCAGGTGGTATTTCCACCACCGCCTGGCCTCCCTTGCGGGCGATCCGATCCGCAGCCAGCCAGCGAATCGTGTTGTTCCAGAACTTCCGGTAATAAACCGGATCCTGGCGCGTGGGACCCCACATCGTTTCGAAGCTCGATCCCCACCCGGCGGTCGTATCCGACATGAAGGCCATCGTCCGGCCACGACCGATCTGCTGTACCGCAAACAGCACGAGGTCATCCATCTCGCCGCCGGGCACGGAAGTCCGCGCGATCACATGCGCACCCGGCTTGGCCCGCCGGGCGTAATTGATCCCACCGAAACCAGGGAAATACTGGGTCCACGCCGCCTTCGTTTCGGCTGGATTCTGTCCCACCTGCATGATCGGGTGCGCCGCTCCCGCTTCGGTCACCTTCACCATGAAGGACGTCCAAATCGGGTCGCTGCGGTTTGCAATTTCGATCGGCATCAGCTTGTCGATCACGGTCTTCTCATAGCCGCCCGCCCCGAACGACGTCTGTCCACCGACCATCACGAATCCTCCGCCGAACTCCTCCACAAACGCCACAGTGGCCGCCAGTTGCTCGGGAGAAAAAGCCTCCTTGATGATGTCGCTGTTGATCACGACATCATACTTGAGAAGGTCTTCCAGCTTCATGGGAAAGCCTCGCGTCGGATGACACACGCTGGGAACCGCACGCCCCTTGAAATCCTGGAAAATCCGGCTGTCCTTTCCACGCAGTTCAGTCGCTTCCTTGGCCCGCACTTCCTGCGAATACTGCTGGGGATAGTGCAGGCAGGTGATTTCCATTTCGGGATCCGTCTCCAGTGCATCCCTCAGAAAGGTAGTTTCACCCGGTTCACTCCCCTCCATGTAGAGCACGCGGATCGGGTCGCGGCGCAGGTCGCAGGCTGCACGCGCTCGATTGTTCAAAATGTTACCCTCCCCTTCCATCGCGGCCAACTCGACATCGTAAAAGTGGAACCCGCGATACGGAGAAAGGAAGTCCACCGCCACAGGCTGACGCCCGCCATTCAGGTGCACCCGCTGCTGATGCAGGACCTGAGCGCCAAAGCGGATGACGAGAGTCGTGTCCTTGCCGGCATACCCCGGGCTCTCCGCCACCAAATCCAGATGCACGGTGGATTGCGATGGGCTCGGCTGTCGAAGTCCGGCCGACACGATACGCAGGTCGTCCGGCTGCTTTGACGTGCCCGTTACCCACGGAAAGATCGGCACACGGGCGGAGCGGTAGAACCTCGCCGCCTCACGGAGTTTCTCCTCATCATTGGCGGCGCCATCGGTCATCAGGATCACTCCGCCGAGCGCCTCATGGCTGTGACTTTCGAGAGCTTCGCGAAGGGACTTTCCCAAGGCACTCCGGGTACCATCCGGTTTCACCACTGCCGGATCTCCCTGCGTCAATCCATCGCCCGCGAAGTCCGTCTCAAGCCGTGATGCGTCGCCCCAGGCAGGCTTGACGACTTGGTTCAACTGGTCGATCGACTCCTCATAACGTGAGCGCCCACCACTTCCATCGCGCACGGCCATGCTGGCCGATCGATCGACCAGCACCTGCAGCATCGGCTTCTCCGTTGTTTCGCGCTTTGTTTCCCGACGCCAGTCAAGGAGACACAAGAGAACGAACAAGGCGGCCAGCAGCCGCAAGGTCCATAGGCCGAGCCGCAGCCGCCGCGTGAAATAGGGATGAGGACCGACGACAACCTTCCAGTAAGAGAGCGCTGCCACCACTGCGAAAACAACCGCCGCCCATAGCCACCAACCGGGCATCACGTAGATGAGGGCCATCATGCTTTTCCTCCTGTGGGCCGGGAGACGGAACGCTTATTGATCATACGAGAGTCGACGTGAGTATTCCTGAATCAGGCGCTGATAACCGGCGGACTGCACTTGCGGCTCAGTCGCCCCGTCAACCGTAGGAGTCAGCAGGGACTCGGTCAGTTGCCTGGCTTCACGCAAGGCGCTTTCGGCGGCCTTGCCGGGCACTCCGGCACGGCTTCCGCCCTGCATGATCGATTGAGCGGCCAGTGCCTGATATTGGGCCGCGAGCTTCAATTGCTCGGCGGCCAAACCCGGATCCGCCCCATCCGCAGTCTTTTTGAGAGATTCAATCTGGCGACGAATCTCCTCCGACATTTGTCGAATTTCAGTCTGCTTGCCGGCGAGCTCTCCTGGCGTGGATGGAGAGGACGCGCCCGGGTTATCTCCAGGATTACCCTGTCCTGATGGACCTGCTTTCCCCTTACCCGGGCTCCCCGCGATCCCGGTCTCCGGGTTGCCTTCCCCAGGCTTTCCCTCACCAGGCTTCCCTTCGCCCGCCTTGGCATCTCCCGGCTTTCCGTCATCGGGTTTCCCTTGGCTTCCAGTGCCCTCGGCCAACTTCTCCTGTGATGCCTTTCCTTCCCCCGCATCCGCCTTGTCCGGCTTCTCGCCTCCCTGCTTTGGCTCTTGGCCCTGGGGAGGCTTGGTGCCGTTGGCTTCGGCTACCTTCTGGTTGAGGTCTTCCTGCTTTTTCAGAAGTTTGTTGAGGTCGGCAATCGCCTGTTCGACCTTTTCCTTGTCATCCTTGTCCGAAGGTTCGCTCGATGAGTTCGCCTTGGTCAGGGAGTACTGCTTCTTTCCTTCACCCTCGCCTTCCTTTGACTCCGACGGCGGCTGCGACTCCTCAAGGCGGGCCGCCTTCACCAGAGCATCGATGGTGGCGGCTTGGGAAGCCAGAGCCTTTTCCAACGAATCCGCGGGCCGATACGATGCCTGAGGTTGCAAGAGGGCTCCAGCCTGCTTCGCCGACTTGGATGCTGTATTCAATAAATCGGCGTATTCCCCGGGCTCCGCATCATTCATCATCTCCTGGAGATTGCCGACATTGGCGACTTGCCGCTGTTGGAGCTCCGCTTGTGGGGTCTTCTGTCTGCCGAGTGCCAACTGCAGGGTTTCCTTATAAAGCTGCCGCTCGATCTCAAGCGGGTTGACCTGTTCACTTTGGCCGCCACCGCCACCGCCCGCTTGATCCTGCTTCTTCGAATCGTCCTTCTCCTCAGGCACTTCGAACAAGACCGGCTCGGAGTTCCCGATGCCAGGGCCATCCATCGTGTTGGCATCGATGGCCCGCACCACGACCATGACCATGTCATGGGGTTTCACGCCCAATTCAGCCAACGGGATTTCCCAGGTGCCATTCTGGCGTTTCACACCGGGCGCGGTGAGCGGGATCATTTTTTCACTCAGGGTCTCATTCCCGACCCGGCGGTAAAGCACCCGCAAACTTCCCAGCCCCACGTCATCCGAGGCATCGAACTTCAGATTGAAGGTGTCCTTCGGCGACTTGAGCTTGTCGGCGTTGTGAGACGTAATCTCCACGACCGGCGGCTTGTCCGGCAGCACGACAATCTGCTGTAGATCGATGGCCGCCCGATAGGTGCCATCCTCATCCGCTACATCGAGGCGATAGCCACAGGTTCTCGCGAGTGCGGGCAGCTTGACCTCCCAGACCAACGGCTGTTCCGGTGTATTCACCAGCGGCAAGGGATCCGAATCGGTGTCGAACACGAGCTTCACCCCTTTGGCCGGGCGATTCAGGGTCACCGAATACCACACCACGCTCTTTCTTAAAATTGAGAAGCTTGGCAGGGTTTCGATCCGCTCCGGCTGCTTGGTATAGGCCGGGGCCAGAATCCGATGGGCATACGCAACCGGGTGGGGAATATCACCAAGGCTGATGGCCAGGGCTTGGGAGACCCCATCTTTTCCGGCATACGCCTTCAATACCACTGCCGAAGGAACCCCCTTCTCGAACACGTGCTGGTAGGTCCCATCAGCCGCCACCGGCACCGTGACCGATGGTCCATTCGCGATCTCTAAACGCAACGTTGGAGGGATCTTGCCTCCGACCTTCCCGCTGACGGTGAACGCCTCACGCTCCAACGGCTTTTTCGACGGACCTTTCAACGATACCTTTGTATAGGTGATCTCTTTCCAGGGCAACAGCATGCGCCCGAGGGGCGTCGGGCCGTCCTTGATAAGGATCGCCGCCAGCAGTGCCAGACCCAGGACCGCCCCCGCCGCTTGCCAGAGACGCGGCCACGGATGACTCGGGCGCGCGCTGGTGGCCAATTCCGCCGCATTGGCGTGCAGGCGCGCCAAAAGTGCCGCCTCTTCCGGCATTCGGGATCTCGGCGAATGAATTTCGATCGAAGTGGAGATCGCGTAGCCGTCGTGCAATCCGGAGCCTGCATCCAGCATCGCCGCCAAGTCACGCAATGGCGGCTTCCTGAACAAAACGCCAGCCCTCACCACCATCCACACCAGCCCCGCGATCACGATGCCAAAGGCGAGCCAGCGCCATGGCAAGGCCAGGCCCACTGACCCGTCCGTGAACGCCATCGCGCCGAGCGGCAGTGTGACCGCGAACAGGCCGATGGTCAGCCATCGCCACTTGCCCGAGGAGCGTCGCAGTTCCCTCTGTCTGGCCAGCACCTGTTTCAGCTTCTTGTTCATACCGTTGCCCTTCGATTTGCAATTATCGGCTCGATCATCATCAGCAAGGCGGCGAGCCCCAAACAAATCCGCCATGCCAGACCTCCAAGCTCCTCACTCTCCCAACGCACCGAGGATCCACCGGTGTTCTGCCTGAGCGACTCCAGTCGCTGGCGTACCACCGGTTCCGGATACGTTTCGAGTAGTGATTCACCCGGAGGGAAATTGGCAGCGACCCAACCTACTTTCGCTCCGTTGTCCATCACCAGTTCGTTCACCCCTGGCTTTTCAAAAATCACTCCCGGCACCCGGCCCTCGGCATCGACCGGATAGGTGCCTCCGCCCGCCTTCAGCGATTTCCCGGCAAAGGCCACCGGCAGTTGCAAGGTGACTGGTTCGCCCGCCATCACCGGCCCGCGGGTGGCGGAAGCAGAGTCCTCACCCACCGCGCGGGCGCACAACAGATGCAGGGCCGGCACAAACAACTGGGCCGATGCCGCCCAATCGCCCCACTCCCGGTCAGCCGAAGTATTCACGAAATACGCGCGACCCTTTCCGACCCGCTGTTCGACGATGAACGGAACGCCATCCGCATAGGACACCAGTGCAATCGCTCCTTGTTTCAGCTCGATTGGAAAGCGGGTCGTGAGAGCCACTTTTGCAAGCTGGTGCCGCGACTGCCCATCCAGGCTGCCTAGCAGTGGATTACTCTCCGTGATGACTTCCAGAGCTGGTGCCAGCTTGCACGGCTCGGCCGCTCCAAGAGTGACGCCCGCGACTTGTCCGAAGCCGGCATTGAACGTCGCCGGGTCCAATCCGGAACCTGCGAAGAACACGACCGCCCCGCCGTGATCGATCAGTCGCTTCGCCAGCGCAGGCAACGGGCCGGCCAGCTTCTTGCGCCCCGGCAGGACCAACAAGCCAGGCGATTCCGCCGTGACCGGTTGATCAATGGCAGTCCCAAGATTTCCCTCTGTCAGCAACACCGGCCGGTAGCGCGAGGCCGCTTCGGCGTCTTCCTCGGTGGCGGGCTGCAACGCACGACGAATGTAGTAGGACGCCTGGTCGTAGGCATGCGGCGAGGCAACTGCTGGCTGCAACTTGCTTCTCGATCGGGATGACCGTTGTTCGGGCATCGAGGCATCTTGAGAGGGAGCCACCACCACTTCACCTTCGGGTTCCCACAACCAGAATGGGATCGGCTCCTGCGCTTGGAATACATCCCAGGCGGTATTGTCCGCTGCGATGGCATCCGTCTCGTTGGACTCCATCTTCCGCGTGATCCATGTGCCTTTCTTGCCTGCATGGCTGATCCGCACCGCTTCCTGCCCCGGCGCGATCGTCAGAGTGCGCGCCGCGCCATTTTCCTCCAGCCTGAGCGTGCCCTCCGCGAGATCGGTGAACGAATAAGTGCCGAGATCCGTGATGCCAGCCGAGGCCACCGTCACCGCCACCCCGCGATTTGACAGACGTTCAGGCCCTGCCTTTGTGAGTTCCAGAGTCACTCCCGCCGGAATCGTCGTCCCATCGATTCCGGCCAGGGCGCTGCGCTGGAAATCGCTCACCACATGAATCACCTTCGGAAAATCGTCCGGCATTTCGGCAAGCAGCCGGGTCCCTTCGCGTAGCGAAATCCCAAGCCGGTTGGTCCCATAGCCGGCATCCAGAGCTTTCACCCGGCGAATCGCCTCGGCGGGCGAAATCCAGGTAGGCCGGTCGAGGCCTGCAGGCGACAGCACCAGCGCGACCCGTGAGGAAAGGTCCAGCTTTCCGAGTGCCTCCAAGGACCGCTCGCGAGCCTCATCCCAGACTCGTGCGCCGCCATTTTGCGCCTGCATGCTGCCCGAAACATCCAGCACGAAGACCGCATACTCACGGGTATGATCGCCACGCAGCCCGGGAATCAGCCATCGCCCGAATCCCAGCGCCAGCAACAGCAGGATCAGTGAACGCAGCAGCAGCAGGGGAATATCCACAAACCGCCGCGGCGATTTCGAACTCTGCGGCGTGGCCCTCATCAGCCGGAGCGTGCTGACCACCGCGCGCTTTTTCACACGCCCAAGCCGCAGGTGCACCCACAGCGGCGCGGCAATGGCGAGAACGCCCAGCGAAAATAGAAAGACATTTACCAGCGTCATGGCTCAGAGAAGATCGCGCACGGCGAGGTATCGGTGAAGGGCTTCATCCAGCGGCTCATCGGTGATGATCCGGCAATAGTGGGCTTCCAATCCCAGGCAGAGTCCCTCGATCTCTTCAAGGAAAGCGGTCAGACGTGGCGCATAATCCCGGCGCAACTGCTTGCCGTCCACGATCATTTCCTCTCCGGTCTCACTGTCTGTTAGAAGCACCTCGCCATCGAACGGCGGATCGATTTCCTCACGATGCATCAGGTGGAAGACCAGCACGTCCATATCACGCAGCCGCAGTTGGAGCAGAAGCTCGCGTCCTTCCTCCGGATCGAAAAAGCCGTCCGTGATCCAGATCGCCAGCGACCTTCGCCGGCAGTCTTCCGTCAAAAGTGAAATGTCGCCAAGCCCGGTGGTCTTCCCGTCCGCGCATGTCGTTCCCAACTGGTGGAACAGCCGGTCGATCTGATCGGTGCGGGTGCTCGGCGGCGTCCAGTCCACTCTGCCGCCCCGTCCGATGATGGCCAGCCCGGGCGCATCCATCTGGCTCAGCATCAGGGAAGCCAGGCAGGCCGCCAGCAATCGGGCATAGACGAACTTGTTCGTCGCTCCTTCGCCGAAATCCATCGACCGGCTCGCGTCCAGGACCAGGTAGCCCCGGAAATTCGACTCATGCCGGAACTGGCGCACGAAGTAGTGATCACTGCGCGCCCACACGTTCCAATCGACATCCTTCAACGGATCCCCCGGCATGTAAGGCCGGTAGTTCACGAATTCCTGGCTGATGCCACGCAAGGCACTCCGGTGCTGGCCTAACAAAAAGCCATTCACCAGGTGACGGGCGGTTAGAGACAGATCCTGGATCGCTTCCAGGAGGGTCTCATCCAGTTTGATGGTGGCATCTTTCATTGGTCCGGACTCAGGCCTTCTCCCCCACTGCCGCGAATACCCGCGAGATGATCTCCGCGGTGTCGATGCCCTGGGTGCGTGCCTTGAAACTCGACAGGATGCGATGTCCCAACACCTGCCGCGCCACCGAGCGGACGCCTTCGAAGTCCGCACACGGACGCCCCATCAGGGCAGCCCGGCCCTTCGCCGCGAGAATC
>Ga0265327_10001551_pt1 | contig 28232 bp, 28 predicted proteins | sample 41621metaG_FD_202089 | JGI IMG/M metagenome (GOLD analysis project Ga0265327, IMG submission 202089) | Rhizosphere microbial communities from Carex aquatilis grown in University of Washington, Seatle, WA, United States - 4-16-21 metaG | ecosystem: Host-associated > Plants > Roots > Rhizosphere...
TGCGGGAGGTGTACGAGGCGCTCGTGCTCGGCACGCGCGACTACGTGCGCAAGAACGGATTCACCAACGTCCTGATCGGGCTGTCCGGTGGAGTCGATTCCGCACTCGTCGCCGCGGTCGCGGTCGACGCGCTCGGCGCGGAGCAGGTGGTGGGCGTCCTGATGCCGTCTCGCTACTCGAGCGACCACAGCATCTCCGATGCCGAGGCCCTCGTCGCGAATCTCGGCATCAACGCGTTCACGGTCCCGATCGAGCCCGCGCACGCGGCCTTCGAGTCGATGCTCGCACCGATCTTCGAGGGAACCGCCGCGGGATTGGCCGAGGAGAACGTGCAGGCGCGCATCCGCGGGAACGTCCTCATGACCATCTCCAACAAGTTCGGGTGGATGGTGTTGACGACCGGGAACAAGAGCGAGATGGCGACCGGCTACGCCACGCTCTACGGGGACATGGCCGGTGGGTTCGCCGTGATCAAGGACGTGCCGAAGACGCTCGTGTACGCGCTCTGCAACGACCTCAACGAGCGGTCCGATCATCCGATCATCCCGCGCACCGTCATCGAGAAGCCGCCGTCTGCCGAGCTGGCGCCCGGTCAACTCGACTCGGACTCGTTGCCGCCCTACGACGTGCTCGACCCGATCATCGAGGGCTACGTGCAGGACGACCTCTCCGTCGTCGAGTTGATCGCGCGGGGACACGATCCGGACCTCACGCGGCGCGTCGCGCGGATGGTCGACCGCAACGAGTACAAGCGCCGCCAGGCCGCGCCCGGTGTGCGCGTGTCCCCGAAGGCCTTCGGCAAGGATCGCCGCCTCCCGATCACCAACCGCTGGCCCGGTTGAGCGCTTCACCCGACAACGTGAGCGGGTCGATCCCGCTCACGTGGGAGACGGCGCGGCCGCTCGTGCCAGAGTTGGCACTGATCGCGGCGACCATCTCGTACGGCGCGACGTTCAAGCTCGTCCAGAACGCGTTGAAGGACGTGACCCCGGTGGGGTTCATCCTGTTGCGCTTCTCGCTCGGTGCGATCGTGCTCGTGCCCATTGCGCTGCGCCGCGGTTGGAGGGGCCCCTCGACCGCACGCGCGTCGTACGGCTTCAAGCACTTCGTGCTCGCCGTGCTCGCGTTCGGTGTCGTGGGCTTCGCCGGGTACTGGTTCCAGAACGCCGGCCTGGAGCGCACGACGACGTCGAACTCCGCGTTCATCACGGGATTGTTCGTGGTGTTCACGCCGTTGATCGAGACCGCGATCACGCGTCGCCGACCGCCGCGCAACGTGTTGATCGCGGTCGGGTGCGCAGTCGTCGGCCTCTTCCTGCTCGAAGGTTCGACGTTGCGGCTCCACGCGGGCGACGGGCTCACGCTGGCGTGCGCGGTCATGTTCGGTGCCTGGATCCTGCTGGGCGCGTACTTCACCCAGCACTTCGATCCGATCGCGCTGACCGCGGGACAACTCGTCGTGTTCGCGGTGTTCGCGGTCCCGGTCGTCGCGATCTCCGGGCTCGGGCACGTCACCGGGCCCGTGATCCTCGCGGCGGCGATCACCGGTGTGTTCTGCAGCGCGCTCGCGTTCACGCTGCAGCTCTGGGGGCAGCGATTCGTCGAACCCGCGCGCGCGGCGGTGATCCTGGAGTTCGAGCCGGTGGTCGCGGGAATCATCGGCTACTGGGTCGGCGAGCGGCTCGGGATCGCCGGGTACTTCGGCGCGGTGATCATCTTGGTGGGGATCGTCGTGGCCGAGTCGCGGGCCTGGCAGGCGAGCCGCCCTACCTGATTCGCGTCTACTTGACCGATCGGTCAAGGGCGATGAAGAATCGGGCACGATGACTGAGCAGACCGAACCGCGCGCGCCGTTTGCCCCCTGGGATCGCCGGGAGCTGCCCGGCTTGTTCTCCGTCGAGGAATCGGCCCGCCGGGTCGGCAACTACAAGTGGGCCGAGATGCGCCTCTTCGAGGTGCTGGGTGGGTGGGTCGCGACCGTCCCGGAGCTCGACGTGAAGCTCGTGCTCGGTCGTCACACCTACCACCACGCCTGGCACGCCGAGCTCTGGCACAAGCGCCTGCCCGAGCTGCGCGAGATGAACCCGGACCGGCTGACGATGCCGCCGAACGACGAGTTCGTCACGTTCATGGAAGCCGTCCGCGAGCCCGAGGCGCCGGAGCACACGATCGAGAAGCTCGTCGGCGTCTACCGGGTCCTGATCCCGCGGTTCATCGCCGTGTACACGTATCACCTCAATGCCACGAGCCGGATCACGGACGCGCCGACGATCCGTTCGCTCACGTTCGCGTTGCAGGACGAGTTCGAGGATTGGCGCGACGGCGAGATGCTGCTCCAGTCGCTCATCGACACGGACGAGAAAGTGGACCGCGCCGGTCGCCGCCAGGCGGCGCTGGAGAAGCTGTACCTGGCGTCGGGCGGTATCGCCGGCGCCGGTAGCCTGGGTTCGCACCCCGCACAGGAGGTCGGCGTCCGATGAAGAAGATGCTTCCCGAGTCCGAGCTCGCCCGCGACGAGCGGTTCGTGCGCACGAAGATCGAGGACCGCATCTTCGATCCGCGCGGACCGAAGATCGCGCAGCGCAACACGGGGCCCGCGCGCATGGGCGTCGACCGTCCCGCGGCCGGCGAACGATCGCGGTCGCTCATGCACGGCATCTTCGTCGGTGAGATCCAGGCGCTCGAGGGCGCGGGCCGCACGTGCTACGACTTCGACGACGACACCGCTCCGTTCCAACTGAAGCTCGACATGGCGCGTCAGTGTTGGGACGAGTCGCGTCACTGCGAGATCTCGGTGAAGCTCGGCGACCACATGGGCACCGAGATCGGCGAGTACACCGAGTCGACGTTCCTCTTCGCGGCCGCGTGCAATCCCGACCCGGTGTTCCGCCTCTGCGGAGTCAACCGCGCGCTGGAAGGTCTCGCGATCGACGTCTTCAGCTCGATGAAAGAGTTCGGGAACGAGTCCGGCGATCCCATCCTCGAGTTCTGCGAGGACTGGATGCTCGCCGACGAGGTCACCCACGTGAAGATGGGTTCCGACTGGTTGCGGCGCCTCACCGAGACCGATCCCGACCGGCGCGAGCGCGCGCTCGAGTTCCAGCGCACCGTCGACGCGATCTTCAACCTCGGCGGCTTCCGCGGCGAGGACGACGAGAATCCGATCCAACTCGCGCGTGACTTCCGCCGGCTCGCCGGATTCAGCGACGACGAGAACGACTCGCTCGCGGCACTCGCCCGCGAATCGACCGAACAGGCGCGCGAGATGGCCGCGATGGCGACCGCCGCGCTCGACGCGTCCGCCCAGGGTTCGTGACCCGGATCACCGTCACCCCGAACCCGTTCACGCTCGTCCCTTACGACGTCGGCGAGATCACGGCGCTCGTCGAGGAAGCGGCCGCGCTGGCGGGCCTCCCGCCGGGCGTCGACATCGACCTGACCGTCGACGAGGAGCTGTTCGCGCCGCTGACGGGACACATGTCGGACGTCGTCGACGGCCGGGTCGTGCTCTGGATCTCTGGTGGCAATTTCGAGGACAACCGGCGCCCGTGTCACTTCTCGGCCGACCAGGCGCGCGTCGACCTCGCGGTCATGATGCTGCGCGCCAACGACCGGCTGTCCGACGACTTCGCCGCCGCACCGCCCGACGCCGAGCTCTCGCGGGGTGAGCGCGCCGCCTGGGACACCTATGCCGTGGGGAGGGCCCGCGCGCTCGGCATCGACGTGCGGCGCCCGCGTCAGCTGTACGACTTCCGCCTCCAGCACGGCTTCACCGACGTCGCCGACGCCGCGTTCGATCGCTGCTGGGAGGCCCGGAGCATCACGTGGGACGGCATCCGGGAGATCTGCAAGGAGACCGGCGCGACCGATCGCGCCCCGTCCAAGGTCCCCGTCGACCTTCTCCGCCAGAAGTAGCCCGGGCTACTCCAGCCAATTACTCCAGGTCGTACGACGAGATCGAGTCGTAGAGGTCGATCTCGGGCTTCGACGCGACCTGGCCGACCGCGGCCCGGGCCATCTCCGTCATGAGAGCCGAGCTCAGGTGCTCCTGGACCGCCTCGGCGGAGGCCCATTTCTCGATCACCACGAAGCGTCCGGCGTGCGTGACCGATGCCACAAGATCGACGTTTCTGCACGTCGGCTCCTGGCGGGTCAGCACGACGTAGCGGGCGAGCGCACCGAGCAGCGCTTCCTCGGCGCCGGGCCGGGCGTCGAAGGATGCGGTCAGTACTGCGATCTCGACGTCATTCCCCGCTGCGTTGCCCACGGGATCGGCTGGACCGGGCACTCTTGGCCCTCCTTGTCCCCGGTTGGGCGGCTTGACGGGGTGGTTATCGTACAGAGCACGGGGTGAGGGGCACCGAGCTGGCGGGGCTATCGGGTGTCGATACGTTGAACTTCTGATGACGGCTGTCCGAACGAAGGATTGATCGGTGGCGAAGGAGCGAATTGAGCGGGACGAAGAAGACCTTGTTCGGCTCTATCTCACCGACATCGGGCAGTATCCGCTGCTCACCAAGGACGACGAAGTCCGGTTGGCGCAGCAGATCGAGAAGGGCAACGCCGCTCGCGAGCAGCTGGCCGTCGCCAAGGGCCTGACTCCGGCCAAGAAGCGCGAGCTTCGGCGCGGCGCCCGCCACGGCGAAGACGCCCAGCAGACGTTCGTGCAGTCGAACCTGCGGCTCGTCGTCTCGATCGCCAAGAAGTACCAGGCCTCGGGCCTTCCGCTGCTCGACCTGATCCAAGAGGGCAACCTCGGCCTCATGCACGCCGTCGAGAAGTTCGACTGGCGCAAGGGCTTCAAGTTCTCGACGTATGCGACCTGGTGGATCCGTCAGGCCATCACCCGGGGAATCGCCAACACGGGCCGCACGATCCGGCTGCCCGTACACGCCGGCGACACGCTCGCCCGGCTGCAGAAGGCGCGCTCACGCCTGGAGCTGAAGCTCGGCCGGCCCGCGACGCTCTCGGAGCTCGCGGCCGAGGTCGAGATGCCCGAGGACAAGGTCACCGAGGCGTTGCGCTTCGCGGCCGAGCCGCTCTCGCTGTCCGAGCCGTTGCGGGAGGACGGCGACGCCGAGCTCGGCGACATCGTCGAGGACCGCTCGGTCGAGTCGCCGTTCGAGGTCGCGGCCACGGCCCTGCTTCCCGCCGAGATCGAGAAGCTGCTGGCCCCGCTCGACGAGCGGGAACGCCAGATCCTGGCGCTCCGTTTCGGTCTCGACCGGGGGGAGCCCCGGACGCTCGAAGAGGTCGGCGAGTACTTCAACCTGACCCGGGAGCGCATCCGCCAGATCGAGGCCCGGGCGATGTCGAAGCTGCGGCACCCGAGCGCCGACACCGGCGCCCGCGACCTGCTCGCCGTCTAGCTCACCGGCGCATTTCGCGCGCACCATAGAAATGTGAAACTCACGCGCCCGGTGGAGCGTCTGGATTTCGTGCAGACGGTTGCTCCATTGGCGGTGCGTAGTGACGTGCTGCTCGAGCGCCTGTATCGCGCCCACGCACCGGCGGCGCTCCGCTTCGCTCTGATGCTGACCGGCGAGCGCGAGCTGTCGGAGGATCTGGTCCAGGAGGCCTTCGTCCGGGTGGCGGCCAAGATCGAGACGCTGCGCGATCCGGACGCGTTCGCGGCCTATCTCACGCGGGCGGTCGCGAATCTCGCGAAGTCGCACTTCCGTCATCAACAGGTCGTGGCGCGCCACGAGCGGACCGTCGACGTGCGGTCGCTCGTCGTCCATCCGGTCGACGTCGTGGCGAGCGACGCGTTGCTGGTCGCGCTGCGCCGGCTGCCGATGCGCCAGCGCGCGGCCATCGTCTTGCGCTACTACAACGACGCGTCCCACGAGGACATCGCCCGCATTCTCGATGTCCCCCTCGGCACGGTGAAGTCGCTCCTCTCGCGCGGGCTCGCGAAGTTGCGGGAGGGGATCCGCGATGCGTGACGTGCTCGAGGAACGTCTGGCCTCGCGCTTGCAGGCGCTCGGCGAGACCGTGCACGACGAACTCCCGCCGCCGGCCGACCTCGAGCTCCAGGTCGCGCGCCGGCGCCGCCGGACGCGGTCGCAGCGGCGCTGGTCGAGCTTGGCCGTTGCCGCCGCGATCGTCGCGGCGGTGGCCGCCGTCGCCGTCGTGCGCGGAACGGCGGGCAGCGGGCCGCCGCTGCGCGTCGCGACTTCGCCGACTTCGGGCGCGCCGCCGCAGGACTCATTGCAGCCCGGAACCGTCATGCTCTCGGCCCGTGGTCGCTACGTCATCTCGCTCGACGAGCGGGGTCACCAGAACGCGACGATGGTGGCGGTCAAGGACGGAAACATCACGTACGCGCGGGCGACGGACGACCACCGCACGATCTGGTATCTCTCGTTGAAGCACGGCACCGCTGCGTGTGGCGACGTCGTGCGCGCCAACATCGACGGCAACTCGTCGAAGATCGTGACGCAGGCCGCCGCTTTCGACGTCAGTCCGGACGGAACGCGGCTCGCGCTCTACGGCGCGGGCAACCTGTCCGACGGGCAGTGCGCACCCGTGAAGGCCGGCGCGACGGGCGAGATCGCGGTGGTCGACGTCGCGACGTTCGAGAGCTCCACGCTGCCGATCGGCGACGTCACGAGCCTGCGCTTCGCGCCCGACGGTTCCTACCTCGTCGCCGCGAGCTGCGCGGCGCAGGGATGCCCGGCGGCGCGGCGCATCGACGTGCCGGGTCAGCTCGGCGCGCCGCTCGTTTCCGAGCCCATGGCGTTCGGCGGGGCGAAGCCCGCGCCGGTCCGCGCCGCGAGCATCGCGTTCGGGCGCGGGGGTCTGTACGTGTTGGCATCGAGCCCGTCGGGGACGATCTACCGCTACGACCCGGCTCACCTCTCGGCGGCGCCACCGGTCTTCGCGGGCGGCCGCGCCTGGGACGTGGCCCAGGTGGTCCCGACCGCAACGGGTGTCGATGTCATCGCGGCCCGGGTACCCGCGTCGGGCAAGGTCGGTGCGCACGCGTTCGGCCTCTACCGGGTCGAGGCGGGCCGGCTGGTCCTGGTGCGCCTGCTCGTCGATCCCGGCACCCTGACCGACGTGCGGCCGTTGGCCCGCGGCTGAGCCCGGCAACGCCGCCGCGGAGGTGGCAGGAATCGAACCCACCGGACGGGGAGTGCCCGTCCCACTCGTTTTGAAGACGAGGGGGGCCACCAGACCCCGTTCACCTCCGGCCGGGAGGCTAACGAAATCGAGGGCCGGACCTCGACGGTCCGGCCCTCCGATTCACATTCACTTCGTCGACGTGGACTCAGTTCACGGGGTGTTGTTCGATTGCGTGATCGTGAACTTGGCCGGGTTCTCGTTCACGACCGCGCCGCCGCCGAAGCTGCTGCCCGAGATCTTGAACGACCCGGCAATGTCGCCGGCGTTGAGGTCGGAATGAACCTGGACGGCGGTTGTCGTGCCGGTGATGGTCATGTGCGCGGCCGTCCCCAACACGGCGAACGTCTGTCCGTTGTATTGGAGCAGTTGGATCGCCGGAGCAGGTCCGGAGATCGTGTCTCCACTCAGCGTCGCGAAGCCCTGGTCGAGGACGACCGATTCGTCGCGGTTGTTCGAGAAGTGGTCACCCGTGACCGAGGTGATCGACTTCGTCGGGGGCGGCCCGTTGGGATCCGCCAAGACGTAGACGCCGATGTCGTTGTTCGACAACGTCGAGGTCCGCAGGGCGGAGGCGGCGGCTTGCGCGTAGAACAGCACACCGGTGGATTGGGCGCTCACGAGTGAGTCCGGTCCGCACGACGCGTTGTCGCACTCGTTCCCCGTTACGACGGAGTTCGTGATCTTCCCGAGCGCGCCGTTGCTCACCTGGATTCCGTTCTGCGCGATCTGATCGGTCGCACCGGCTCCGGTGACGGTCGTGTTGCCGATCGTCGCGCTCGAGCCTGCTCCGTCGACACTGATGCCGTTCTTCTGGTAGCCGCTCACGTTGACGTTGCTCAGCGTGGCGTGACCGACCTCTACCGGGGTGGTCCAGGCCGCGCCGACCTCGATGCCGACACCGCCTTGACAACCGTTGATCGGAACCGCTCCCGCAGCCGTGACTGCGACATTGGTGGCCTTGAATGTCGTGCCACCTGCCACGAAGATGGCGTAGAGGTCGTCATTGCACGTGCCCGCCGGCCAACTCGCGTTGATCGCGAGGCCGGTGAGTACGACCTTGCCACTCGTGCAGATGTCGACAGCGTCCTGCGGGTGCGGGCCGCTGCCCGGCGCGGTGTCACAGGTCGTGGTCGAGTCGACCGGTGTCGCGGGTAGCTGCACCGTCACCGGCCCGCTCGCCGTGATCGACACGGCGTTCGCGATCGTCAGCTGTTCTGTGTACGTGCCACTGCAGACGTGCACGACCACACCGGTCGGTGCGGCGGTCAGCGCGGCCTGGATGGTGTTGTAGCCCGGCTTCGTGCAACTCGTCCCGTTGCCGGCCACGGTGGGTGCATGCGCGACCCACAGAGATGTGGTCAACGCGCCGGACGGGCTCGCCGTGGCGATCAACCCGAACAGAGTTGCGATTGTCACAATGGCAAAGGCCATCGGAGTTCGAAGCAATTTCAAAATTCCTCCAGTATGCGGGGGCGAGGCTCCCGCGTTGAAACGCGAATTGGGCCCTTGGTTTCACTCTGCGCGTGAGCACAGCTGGGTAACCGATGGATCAGAGTTGGATCGCCGGCGCGCGTACGCACCGTGATCGTTGCCCCATCCCGCCCGAGAGAATCGGTACCCGACCGCGGACACTAGGGAACTGTGCAGCTGCGCGCCACCAACCTGGACAAATCGTCGTCACTCGCGTACTTGCGATCGCTGTTCCGATGCACTCCGGAAAGAACGATCAAACCGCGGAGCGTCACAACCGACCACTGCTCGGGAGTTTCCCCATGCTGCGACGTCGAGCCGGGACCGATAAGGTCAGCCGGTCGTCGTCCGCAGGAGGTAAGTCGTGAAGAAGTTGCTGTTGCTCCTCGTGCTCGTCGCGCTCGGTGCAGTCATCGCCAAGAAGGTGCGCGCCGCCTGAGCCCTCGGGCTTGATCACTTGGGCGTGTGTGAGGTGCCGAAACGCTCCTCGCACACGCCCTTATCGCGTCCCGATGCTTCCGGTCAGACGAGTGACGCGCGCTTGCGCAGCCAGACGTACACGCCGACTGCAGCGCCTGCCGCGATCGCGACTCCGCCCGCCGCGAGTGTCGGTCCCTTCGGCGGCACGGGCACGCGGTCGCGCAGGCGTACCGGCCGTTGGAAATACCGGACCTCCCATTCGCGTTCGCGTGCGACGCGCGCCAGCTCGCGGTCCGGATTCACCGCTACGGGGTTCCCGACGAGCTCGAGCATGGGAAGGTCGGTGATCGAATCGGAGTACGCGTACGACGACGCGAGATCGAGCCCTTCCGCCACTGCCATCTCGCGGATCGCGTCGGCTTTGTGTGCCGCGTACGCGTAGAACTCGAGCTCGCCGGTGTACCGGCCCTTCTCGTCGAGACGCGCGCGCGTCGCGATGACGTCGTCGACACCGAGGTACTCGCCGATCGGTTCGACGGTCTCCGCGGGTGACGAGGAGACGATGACCGTCTTGCGTCCGGCTTTGCGATGTTCCTCGATCAACTCGAGCGCTTCGGCAAAGATGATCGGCGTGAGTACGACGTCGAGCGTCTCGCGGACGAGCTCCTTGACGTGCTGCTGATCCCACCCCTTCGTCAATGCGAGCATCGCTTCGCGCATGCGTTCCATCTTGTTGTCGTCGGCGCCGACCAGGAGGTAGACGACCTGCGCGTACAGACCGCGCACGATCGTGCGCTTCGAGATCAGACCGTCGCGATAGAAGGTTCCCCCCAACGCCATCACGGAGCTGGTGGCGATCACGGTCTTGTCGAGATCGAAGAACGCGGCCTCCACGAGAGCAAAGCCTACGTTCTCGCCGAGCCGTGCCCCTTGACGTCGGACGGTGCGCGCACCTAACGTGCGCGTCGGCTTCCCCCTTTGCTTCCCCGGTCTGTTTCGCGCGCCGTCGGACTTCACCCGGTGCGCCCCGAACGGGGGAGCCTCCATGCTCGTGTGCTTCTGGTCGCCGAAGGGCGGCTCCGGCACCTCGGTGATCGCGGCCGCGGCTGCGCTCGTGCTCGCGCGCGAAACCGACGCGCGCATCGTCGATCTCGCGGGTGATCAACCTGCGGTGTTGGGACTCGCGCACGATCCGGTACCCGGACTGCTCGATTGGATGCGGGCGGGTCCCGGCGCACCGGTCGACGCACTCGAGCACCTCGCGGTCGGCGTCGCGCCGCGCTTGGTGCTGCTGCCCGCGGGGGATGCCAACGGTCCGAGTGCCGCGCCCGAAGCCGGCGCGGCACTCGCGGTCGCGCTCGACGCCGATCCGCGTCCCGCCGTGTGCGATCTCGGCCGGCTCGACGACCCCGCCCTGCGGGCCTTCGCGGAAGTGGCCGGAGTCGGCGTCGTGGTGGTGCGCGGTTGCTACCTCGCACTGCGCCGCGCGGTCCGTCATCCCGCGATGACCGAGGCGGTCGGGGCGATCCTGATCGACGAGCACGGTCGCTCGCTCGGCCCGCACGATGTCGAGGACGTGTTGGGGCTCCCGGTGCTGGCGACGATCGCGGCCCGTACGTCCATCGCGCGCGCCGTCGACGCCGGCGTGCTCCCGAGCCGGCTGCCGGACAGTCTCGGGCGTCCGCTCCACCATGCGCTGCTGCGCGTCGGCTGCTTCGACGACGAGCAGGCCGCGTGAGCCGGGCGCGACTCGAGTCGCCCCTGCGTGATCCGGGCCTCCGGGAGACGCTGCACCGGCGCCTGCTCGACGCGCCGTTCGATCCGGCGATGCTCGAGCGCCGGGAATTGCGGGCGCGCCTCGCGCGGATGCTGCGCGAAGAGGCGCCGTTGCTGGCCGCGGCGACCGCCGACGTCGTGCTCGACGAGCTGGTCGACGATGTGGGCGGTCTCGGCCCCCTCGAACCGCTGCTCGGCGATCCGTCGATCACCGAGATCATGGTCAACGGCCCCGACCGCGTGTTCATCGAACGCGCGGGCCGGCTCGCTCCGGTGGTGTGCAAGATCGACGCCGCGACGATCGTGCGTGTCATCGAGCGCGTGATCGCGCCGTTGGGCCTGCGCCTGGATCGCGCCTCGCCGATGGTCGACGCCCGGCTGGCCGACGGCTCGCGGCTCCACGCGGTGCTCCCTCCGCTCGCCCCCGACGGCCCGTGCCTGTCGATCCGGCGGTTCGGAACGAGTGCCGTTCCGCTCGCCGCATTCGGTCTCGAGCCCGACGCGACGGGGTTCGTCGAGGCCATGGTCGCCGCGGGTTGGAACATCGTCGTCTCCGGCGCGACGAGCTCCGGCAAGACGACGTGTTGCAACGCGCTGGCGCGCGCGATCGATCCGACCGAGCGGATCGTCACCATCGAGGAGACGGCGGAGCTCCGGCTCGATCAGCCGCACGTGGTGCGCCTCGAGGCGCGCCCCGCGAACGCCGAGGGGACCGGGGCGGTCGGCGTGCGCGAGCTGGTGCGCAGTGCGCTGCGTATGCGGCCCGATCGGATCATCGTCGGCGAGGTGCGAGGCGGCGAGGCACTCGACATGCTCCAGGCGTGCAACACGGGGCACGACGGTTCGCTCTCCACCGTCCATGCCAACAGCCCCGACGACGCGCTCGCCCGCATCGAGACGCTCGCGTTGTGTGCGGACGTGTCGCTGCCGCTCGCGGCGATCCGGCGTCAGCTCACGTCCGCGATCGACGCGATCGTGCAGGTGCGACGCGGTCGCGACGGCCGGCGCATGATCGTCGCGGTCGCGGAGCTCGAGTCCGGGCGAGGCACGCGCACCCGGCGATTGCTGACCCGCACCGACGAGCGGCTCGTCGCCTGCGCGTCGCCGTCGCGATCCGCGCGCCGCCCGGGCTTCGATCTCGAAACGGAGTTCCTCGCGTGCACATCCTGATCGTCGGGCTGCTCGGATGCGCATGCGCGGCGTGGTTCGCGCGCGCCGCCCGTCGATATACCGTCACCGATCGGTTGCGGGTGGCTCGCCCCCGGTCCGGCCCTCGGGTGCCGGTGGCAGTCGGCCGTCGCGTCGAACGCGCCCTCGACGCCGCCGCGTTCGACGTGCAAGTGGAGCAGGCACTCTCGACGTGGCTGTGGTCGATCACCGTCGCGGCGGTGCTCGGCCTGGGATTCGGCGGTCCCCAGATCGCACTCGGATGCGCGGGAGCCGTCGCCGTCGGTGTCCCGGTCGGCGTGTTGACGATGCGCGATCGCCGCGGACGCATGATCACGGCGGCGGTGCCCGAGACCCTCGAGCGGGTGGCGTCCGAGCTGCGGTCGGGCGGCACGATCGCGACGGCCATCGGCGCGGTCGCAACCGGCGACGGACCTCTTGCCCCGGACATGGCGCGGGTCGACGCGCGGGTGCAGCTCGGTTCGTCGATCGCGGACGCGCTGGAGGCGTGGTCGAGGGACCGTCCGGTTGCGGGCGTCGGCGCGTCGGCGGGCGCGCTCGCGCTCTGCTCATCCGTCGGCGGACGGTCGGCCGACGCGCTCGACGGGTTGGCGACGTCACTGCGCGACCGCCTTTCGGTCGCGGCCGAAGCCCGTGCGCTGTCGTCGCAGGCGCGGATGTCGGCGCTCGTGGTCGGAGGTGCACCGGTCGCGTACATCGCGTGGTCGGCGATGGTCGATCCGCAGGCACTGCACGTGCTCACCACGACCGGTTTCGGGCGGATCTGCCTCGCGCTCGGGCTCGGCCTCGAAGGGCTCGGTGGTTGGTGGATGCGAAGCATCGTTCGGGCCGGCTCCCAGTCATGATCGGTGCGCTCGCCGTCGCGTGGGGAGGCCTGGCCGTGCTGCCGTTCGTCGCGATCGTGCGCCGGATGTCCGCCGCCGATCGATTGCGGCCGTTGACACCCGGGCGCCGGCAACGCACGCGTTCCTCGCGGGTCGTGCGCGCGCTCGCGTTGCGGGTCGGGGCGTTCCCGCCCGCCCGTACCGTCGGCCGCGTCCTGCGCGCACCGGCCCGGACGCGCCGTCACCGGCGGCTCGACGACGAGATGGCGCGCCAGGTCGCGATCGCCGTGGATCTGGTCGGTGTGGGAGTCGCCGCGGGCCACACGCCGTATCTCGCGGTCGAGCTCGGTGCGCGCTGGTCGCCGTCGCTCGTGTCCCGCGAGCTCGAGGCCGCGGTGCGGGCGTGCGCGATCGGTCAGTCGTTCGACGACGCGCTGCGGGAGTTGGGCCGGCGGGCGCCGGGCGCCCGCGGCCTCGCCGAGGCGCTGCGTACCAGCGCGCGCCTCGGGTCGCCCGCCGCCCCCGCGCTCGCGCGGCTCGCGGCCGAGCTGCGCGCCGATCTCCGCCGGCGCGCCGAGGCTCGCGCCCGCACTGTGCCCGTCCGGCTCTGCTTCCCGCTCGTGGGCTGCATCCTGCCCGCCTTCGCGCTGCTCACGGTGGTCCCGGCGGTCGTTGCCGGGATCGGTCGCTGATCCGCCCGCCTTCCCCGTGTTCATCACCGCACGCGTCGCGTGCGTTCGTCGACCTGGGAGGTCACCTTCGTGTTGCAATTGTTGTCGAACGCCCTACTCACCCTGCTCGGACGCGCTGATCGTTCGGAGTCCGGGCAGAGCACCGCCGAATACGCGCTCGTGATGATCGGGGCCGCGGCGATCGCGGGGCTCGTCCTCACGTGGGCGAAGCACACGAACCTCATCGGAGGTCTGTTCAACACCGTCATTCACGGCATCTTGCACATCTGATGCCCATTCCCGTTGCGGGTGGTCGGAACGCGCGTGCACGCGCGCGTTTCGACCACACCCGGGTCGACCACCCTCGGGCCGAGCGCGGGCAGGCGACGGTGGAGCTCGCGCTGGTGCTGCCATTGATCTTCGCCCTGCTGGTTCTCCTGTTCCAGGTCACGCTGGTCGCGCGCGACGAGATCCTCGTCGTGCACGCGGCTCGCGATGCGGCGCGAGAGGCGACGGTCACCGGAGATATGGCCCGCGTCACGGCCGCGGCCCGCCGCAGCGTTCCCGGCGCGACGGTACGCATCGTCCGCCGCGGACGAGTCGGTCAGCCGGTCGAGGTCGCGATCAGCTTCGTCTCGCGCACCAACCTTCCCCTGGTCGGCTTCTTCGTCCCCGACGTCACATTGCACGGTCATTCGGTCATGCGCGTGGAGACGCCGTGAGACCCAAACCCGACCAACGGGGCAATGTGAGCGTGCTCGTCGTTGCCGTCGCCGCCGTCGCGATCGTCCTATGTGTCGCGCTCGCGCACTTCGGGAGTGTCGTCGTGGAGAAGTCGCGGGCGGAGAATGCGGCCGATGCCGCCGCCCTGGCCGCGGCCGACGGTCTCGCGCTGGGCCGGACACCGGTTCAGGCCTGTGCCGACGCCGGCAGTATCGCGGCCGACAACGGCGCGCGCTTGTTGACGTGCCGGTCCCGCGGTTCGGCGAACAGTGTGATGACGACCGAGGTCACGGTCGGGATCGGCGAGGCGCGCGCTCGGGCCGTCGCAACCGCCGATGACCGTGTGAATCTCACGAATGGCGCGCGCGGCGGTCATATTGCCCGCGCGGAGTGGTGATTTCGGCCACGTCGGCTTGACACGCGACAGGTTCCGCTCAAGGGGTCCCGAAACGGCGTCGATCTCTGCGCCATTGCCCGGTATGGAGGCCGAGCGGCGACCCAAGGAACCTCACATGTCCATCAAGACGAAACTCTTCGTAGCCATGGCGGCAGCTGCGCTCGTCGGTGTGAGCACCGGGGGCTCCGCGTACGCCGCATGTTCTGGTGGCGGTACCGACTGCTACAGCAACGCCAGCACTCCCGGCTTCAACGTCACAGCCGGCGTCGGGCCTCGATTCGACACTGCAGTAGCGGGTGACGACACGCACCCGCTCCTCGACTACCCCACCGTGGGGAACTTCAACGACGTCCAGATGAACGGCACCCCGCAGCTCACGAGTGCCCAGATCGCTCCGTTCACAGTCATTGACGACTCGGGTACGGGAGCGGGCTGGAACGTCACGCTGACGGTGCCGGACTTCACCGACGCCGGCGGCGACACCATCCCGGCGTCCGGAGTGCAGATGAACGCGCCGGTCGTGACGCAGGGTACGTCCGACTCGGACATCACCGGCGTCGTGGGATTGCCGAACACCGACTTCACGGGCGGCCAGACCATCATCGACGCCGTTCCGGCCAACGGCGTCGTCGGTCCGCACGGTGCGACCAAGGTCGCGGGCATGGGCACCTACCTGGTGTCGCCCCAGATCCTGAAGTTGATCGTCCCGGCGAATGCGATCGCCGCAAGTGGCGTGAGCCCTGCGAAGGGTTACTCGACCACGGCGACGATTGCCATCAACAGCGGCCCGTGATCGCCGATTAGGTCTGGCTAGGAAGCGCCGGTCAGGGCCCTGGGCCCCGGCCGGCGCCTCCGCCTATCCGAAACGCACTACCCGGGAGGCATCGGGATGCGGCGGGCTGGACCTGCGGTCGCCTTCGTGGCGGCCGCTCTCATCGCGTTGGTGGCGGCGGCGGCGCCCGCCGCGGCCGGGAAGTTCGGCGACATCGTCAACGCGTCAGTCCCTCCCGGCGCGCCGATCTCGCCCCAGGGTCACTACTACCTGGTCAGCGTTCATCCCGGTGAGACCGTCACCGAGGTCTTCCGGGTGGGAAACCCCAACGATCATCCGATCACGGCGAACATCGAAGCGGTCGACGCAACCACCGCCGACGTCACCGGCTCGGTGCTGGGGCGACCCGGGAGCGCCAAGGCGCTGATCTCGCGCTGGATCGTCGTCTCGGCTCCGCAGATCACGCTTGCGCCCAAGGCGCAGCGTGACGTGCCGTTCATGGTGCACGTCCCGGCGGGGACGAAACCGGGCCAGTATCTGGCGGGCATGAGCGCCTCGGTGCCGCTGTCTCCTTCCGACACCAGCGCGACGCTGCCGCGCCCCGGATATGCGGGGTTCTCGATGTCGGTGGAATTCCAGCGCGGCATCGCGGTGGAGATCGACGTGCCCGGTCCGCGCGCCCCGAACCTCGTGGTCAGCGGCGCCGACCCCGTTGCCACGCCGAACGGCGTCTCGCTCGGCGTTCACATTGCCAACCAGGGCAACGCGTTCGCGCACGGGAGCGGCGTGATCCGGGTCGCCGACACCAACACGGACTTCTCGTTCACGATCAAGACCTTCGTGACCGGCACCGCGATCGTCTATCCGATGCAGTGGACGAAGGCGGTCGTCCCCGGCACGCATCACGTCGAGGTCGACCTCACCTACGACGGCGGCCGCCGGACCAGCTGGACCGGCACGGTGGTCATCGCGGGGAGCGCCGCGAACCAACTCGAGAACGCGCTGAAGAATGTCACGGTGCGTGGGCACGGGCCGGGGTCCTGGCCCCTGCTGCTCCTTGCAGCGGCACTCGCAGTGGTACTGGTGGTGGCGGCGGCGGTGGTGAGGCGCCGGAGCCGGCGCTCGGGCCCCGTCAACTATCGGGCCATTTGACCGATGAGACCTCGGCGGTCGGCGCGTCCATCGCGTCGCCGCCCGGGACACCGGACAATGAGGCGATTGATTGCGCTCCTCGCGGGCGTTGCAGCTGTGTTCGTCGTCGTGGCGCGTCCAGTCGCCGCGGCTCCCAACGCGCCTCCGAACGCCATCCCCGCCGCATCGGTTCCGGCTGACGCTGTCGGCCTGTCGCTCTCGCAGGTTCAGGGCTCGGGTCTCGCGATAACGCTGGACCCCGGCGCGTCGGAGGAACACGACCTCGTCGTCTCGAACCACACCGCAAACCTGCGCTTGACGATCAAGCTCAGCGCGACCGACGCGACCGGCAACCTCGGGTCCGGCCCCGCGTCTTGGGTCGCGTTCGGTGACGACGAGATCCAACTCGATCCGCATGTCGCGACGACCGTCCCGATGACGGTCGCGGTGCCCCACGACACCCAGCCCGGATCCGCGCTCGCGCATGTGACCGCGTCGGTCGAGACCGCCGTCGCCGCGGCCGACGGCAGCCCCGTCGCGGGGACGACGAGTGTGACCTTCCCGGTCGCGTTCACGGTGCAGGGCACGCCCACCGCGCAGATCGCGATCGCCGACGTGCACCGTGATGATCAAGGGTCGCGCCACGAGCTCGCGGTCGTGGTGCGCAACTTCGGTGCTCAGGGCGCGAAGGTCACGGGCCACGTGCGCATCGCGGGCGACCATCCGCAGACGCTGCCGTTCGACGCGGACCTTGCCGCCAGCAGTGACACGACGGTCGAGCTCAAATGGAACGCGCCCCCGAAGGGGACGGCGAGCGACATCGCGGTCGACCTGGAGTACGCCGGCGGGAATGTGGCGTCGTGGTCGTCGCGGCTCGGAGGGGCGCCGACCGACCTCTCGCCGTCGGCGGGCGCGACCTCGCCGACCACGAGCGCGGTGGCCGCGCCGCCGTCGGCCGCGACGACCACCGATACCGCGAGTGGTGCGCAGGCCTCGAAGCCGTGGTGGAAGCAATCGTTCGTCACGGTGCTCGTCATCTTGTTGTTGTTGGGGGCGGCGCTGTGGTTCGCCTTCGAGATGACGGCGTCGCGCCGGCGGCGGGATCCGGCGTTCGCGGAGCCCGGGCGCGTCATGGTGGCACCGGGCTGGGCCTCCGCCCCGAGTGCGGAGTCGATCGATCTCGCCCAACAGCTCGTACGACTCACCGACATCGTCGTCCAGCTCCTCGAGGTGCACCGCGACGGGCAGGATCTCGCCGACGAACCGGCGCGGGCCCGGAGCCCGGGCCTCGCGCGGGCGGGCCCGGCCCGGCCGGACCCCGGCCCTGCGGCCGAGCCGGTCACCCTGATTGCCGACGAACCTGAACCCGACCAACTCGAGGTCGCGCGCCCGGCGTCTCCGACTCCGGGTGCCGTTGCGCGTCCGGAGCCGGTCGTCGACGCGCCCGAAGCGATCGGCGCCTACACCGACCCGGAGGCCGAACCCGAGGCCGCCGAGGCGATCGAGGAAGAAGCCAAGGCCGAGGTCGCGGACGAGGGCGCGGAACCCGTCGAAGAAGAGGAGGTCGACGACCCGTTCGCGCCGCTCATGGCGCGCCTGGTGGACCTCGACCGTGAACGCCGGCGGTTGCGCGATTGGATGGACGCCGAGGACTCGGGCCAGGCGATCGAACCCTCACCCGATTGGTACGCATACTCCGCGGGCTTCGATGCCGACGCCGATCACGACGGCGATCACGACGGCGATCACGACGGCGATTACCGGGCGTCCGACGACAGCCCCTGACGTTCGCGCGTCATCACCCGCAACAGCGCAACCGCCGCGTGCTTGTCGAGGTACTCGTTCCAGTTCCCGCACTTGGGTGATTGCACGCACGACGGGCAGCCGTCGTCGCACGCACACCCGGAGATGAGATCGAGTGTGGCGCGCGCGTGGCGCTCGGCCGCGTCGAACGCGAGCTCGGCGATGCCGGCTCCACCCGGGTACCCGTCGTACACGAAGATCGTCGGCTGCGCGGTCTGCGGGTGCAGGGCCATCGAGACACCGCCGACGTCCCAGCGGTCGCAGATCGTGAAGAGTGGCAACATGCCGATCAGGCCGTGCTCCGCCGCGTGCACCGAGCCGATCACTTCCGACGCGTCGATGCCGGCCGCCTCCATGACCTCGAGCGGCACGGTGTACCAGCACGCGCGGGTGACGAGCGCCCGCTCCGGTAGGTCGAGCTCGCGGACCTCGATGACCTGATTGGTCGAGACCTGCTTGCGCTGGAACGCGACGACCTGGCTGCGGACCTCGACGGATCCGAGGTGCACGTACGCATCGCCGAGCGGTGCGAACCGGTCTTCGCCGACGATCGTGATGTCGGTCGTGGTGCGGGCCTGGGTGTACTCGTCGGCGTCGTCGAAGGGTTCGAGCATCGCCAGGTGTTCGTCGCGGTCGAGGCGATCGACGCGGTATTGGCGACCCTGGTGGAGATACACCGCACCCGGATGGGCGACCGAGAAGACGCGCGCATCGTCGACGGTTCCGATCGTGCGTTCGCTTTCGAGGTCGAGGAGCCGGTACTCGATCGACGAACCGCTGCGCAGCCCGACGTCGCGCGCGGGCGAGTGTCCGCCCGACCAGTACATCTGGCCGGCACGGGGCGTGAGCGCGTCGGCGCGGACGAGATCCCGCACCGCGTCGTCGAGGCCGGCTCCGAACCAACGCTCGTCGTCGGGTGTCAACGGGAGCTCGTGCGCGGCGCACGCAACCTGTGCGCGCACGATGAACGGGTTCTGCGGATTGACGACCGCGCGCTCGGGGGCCCGGCGCGTGAGCTCGCCCGGGTGCGCGGCGTACCACTGGTCGAGTTGGTCGTCGCCGGCGACGAGCACGGCCGCCGAGCGCCGTCCCGTGCGCCCGGCCCGGCCGGCCTGCTGCCACATCGACGCGAGTGTGCCGGGGAAGCCGTTGAGCACCACCGCGTCGAGCCCGCCGATGTCGATGCCGAGCTCGAGCGCGTTCGTCGCGGCGATGCCGAGCAGCCGTCCGCTCGAGAGCTCGAGCTCCAACGCGCGGCGCTCTTCGGGGAGGTAGCCCGCCCGGTACGCGGCGACGCGGTCGGCGAGCTCGGGCGCGACCCCGGCGAGGCGCCGGCGCGCGTACTGCGCGACGACTTCGGCGCCGCGCCGGCTCCGCGTGAACGCGAGCGTCTGGTGATTGGTCCGCACGAACCGGCTCAGGAGCTCGGCCGTCTCGACGTTCGCGGACGCCCGCGCCCCCGAGTGGGAGTCGAGCAGTGGCCGCTGCCAGCACGCGAGCACCCGCTCGGCGCGTGGCGACGCGTCGTCGACGATCTGCTCGACGTCGAGGCCGCACAACGCGCTCGCGAGCTCGCCGGGGTTGCCGATCGTGGCGCTCGCGAAGAAGAACGTGGGGTCCGACCCGTAGAGCTCGCACAGGCGCCGCAACCGCCGGAGGACGTGCGCGACATGCGACCCGAAGATCCCCCGCAGCACGTGCAGCTCGTCGACGACGACGTACTGCAGGCGCATGAGGAATGTTGCCCACCGTTTGTGCGACGGGAGGATCCCCATGTGCAACATCTCGGGATTGGTCAACACGACGTTCGCGTTCTTGCGCGCCCACGCGCGGTCGTCACCCGAGGTGTCGCCGTCGTAGGTGACCGCGCGCAGACCGGGCACGAGCCACGAGCGCAACGCACGGAGTTGGTCGTGGGCCAACGCCTTCGTCGGGAACAGAAGCAGGGCGGTGTCGCGGTTACCCTCGACCACGGACGACACGATCGGCGCCTGGTAGCAGAGCGACTTGCCCGACGCGGTCCCCGTCGCGACGACGACCGAGCGCCGGGCGCGGAGCGCGTCGATCGCAACGGCCTGGTGCTCGTACAGCTGATGGATGCCGCGCGCTTCTATGCGCGCGACGACTTCGGGATGCAGCGGCGCGGCGAGCTCGCGGAACCGGGCCGGCCGTTCGGCGAGCACCTCTCGATGTACGCAGCGGCCGATCAGCTCGGGGTCGGCGGCGAGCTCGTCGAGCGCCGCGCACGCATCCATCGCCAGAGGGGCACTGACCGGCATCGACCCGAGGGTAGCTACGCCCTGCGCCGTCTACGAGACAGCCCACCCTGTGGCAGGCGTGGCGCGACCGACCCACAGGGGGAGGCGCAGCGCGAGCGACCAGTAGGAGCGACAGCGGAGCCGGCCCGATGGCAGGCGTTGCGCGACCGACCCACAGGGGGGAGGCGCAGCGCGAGCGACCAGTACTAGTGCGGGCTTTCGACGATGCCGTCGTCGCGCAGGTCGGCGAAGAGTCCCTGCGCGCCGGCTCCCAGGCCGAGGCATCCGCCACCCGTGTAGGGCATCGTGATGTTCTGGATCTGGTCGGGGTTCAGGGAGAACGCCAGCCGCCCGAGCTTGTACAGGTCCTTGATGCCGATGCCGTCGAGCTGGGCGTGGCGCCCGAGCAGCGCCAGCAGCTTGAACTCGCCCGGCGCGTTCTGCATCTTCGCCCGCAGCTGGCGCATCGCGGCGAGGATCAAGATCCCCTGGTTGTGCGTGCGGACGATGTCACTGGTCGGGAAGTCGTGACGGTCGCGCGAGAAGGCGAGCGCCTGCGACGAGGTCAGGTGCTGCAGGCCCGGACTGAAGTAGGCGCCCGAATACGAATCGTGCATCTGGGTCGGCACGTTCACGTCGACGCCGCCGACGCCGTCGACGAGCCCGGTGAAGCCGGCGAAGTCGACATCGACGACATAGGAGATCTGCACGCCGACGAGACCGCCGACGTCGTCCGCCTGCGCGCGCGGACCCCGCGTGTTCCCGGCGTTGATCTTGTCGCCGTTCCAGCACGTGTCGCGCGGGATGTCGAGCATCGTCGCCTGGTGCTTGGCCGGGTTGACGCCGAGCAGGTGCAGCGCATCGCCGCGCGCACCTCCGACCCCCGGCCGGGAGTCGTTGCCGACCAGCAGGATGAAGAAGGGTTTGGTCGGAGCACCGCCGACGCGATCGATCGTCGAGATCGGTGCGAGCTTCTCGACCCGCAGATACGTGGCCCCGGACGCGATCGGCACGTGCACGCCGGCCAACCATGCGCCGAAGATCCCGACGCAGCCCAGCACGAGTGCGGTCGTGCCGCCGGCCAGCGCGAGGAGCACGCGCTTCGTCCGGCGGTGGAGGCGCCGTCGCGCTTTCGGCCTCGCGGCGGACGCGTTCGGGTTCACGGCGTCGGCGTTCACGGCGTGGTCCCTCCTGTCGCGGTCGTGGTGGTCGTAGCGGCGGCCGACTTGCGCACCGTCGTGACGCGGTACGCGGTGACGAGCCACGTCTTCGTGGTGGGAGCAGGCTGTGCGAACGTCAGCTCGACGATGTGCGTCATCGTCGACGGTCCCGCAGCGGTGGTGGCTTTCAATGTCAGTTGGAAGTCGGTCGCGATGTACATCAGCTGGCCGAGCGGGCCGGCGAGCGCCGAGAGCCGGACCGGCGTGGCTCTGGTCGAGAGGCTCGTGACGCGCCCGACATCGAGATCCGTCAACACGGCTTCGTCGGCGCCGGTGGCCGCCGCCTTCACGCCGGTGTCGAACAGCGCGCCGTAGCCGGCACCGACCTTGCCGGTCTTGAGCGGAGCGAACAGGGCGTCGTTGATATACCCCTGCGCAACGCCGAGTACCGCTTTGCCGGTCGCCGTGTCGATCTGGACGTTGGGCGGTCCCGCGCTCTCGACGTCGACGCTGCCGATCTTCAACACGGACGTCTTGACCGCGAGCACCGGGGGCCTGGTCGTCGCGGTCGTCGCCTGGGTCTTGCTCCCGCCGCTCGAACACGCGCTCAGGCCGAGCGGGAGACCGAGCGCGAGCGCGCTGCAGAGCATTCGGAAACGGTGATTGCGCAAAGGCACGGGTGCCATCTTCGCATTCGCGGACCGCTACCCTCGGTACCGAGAGGTGGAGGCGGCACGTGCCCGTACGCAAATTCGTCCAGAAATTCACCAAGCCCGTCGACGTGCAGGATCGCGAGCTGCTCGTCACGTGGTGTGCCGAACGCGGCGGCGCGCCGCTCGACGAGTTGGCACTGCGCCAGCCTGTGCGCATCGCCGGCGAGATCCGTTCGGTGCGCATCGTCCCGCGCGCCGGGGCCGCATCGCTCGAAGCAACCGTGCAGGACGGTCGGGGCTCGGTGACCGCGGTGTTCCTCGGTCGGCGCAAGATCGCGGGCCTGTCGCCCGGACGCCGCGTCCTCCTCGAGGGCGTCGTCGCCCCCAACCGCGACCAGCGCGTGATCTACAACCCGGTGTACCAACTGCTGTGAACCGGCTCCTGTGAAGACGGTGCGTTAGCCGCCGGTCAGGATCTGGCGGACGTCGTCCTCGGAGTCGCTCGTGACCATCGCGAGCACTTCGTCGCCGGACTCGAACACCGTGTCGCCCCGCGGCATCACGACGTGCTCGCCGCGCACGACCGCGACGATGGTCGCATCACGGGGAATGTCGAGGTCGCGGATCGCCTTGTCGACGACGGGCGCGTTCTCCGCCAGCGTCACCTCGACGAGACGGACGTTGCCCCCTTCGAACTGCAGGATCCGAACGAGTCGGCCGACCGACACCGCTTCCTCGACGAGCGCGGTGATCAGGTGCGGGGTCGAGACCGACAGGTCGACACCCCAGTTCTCGTTGAACAGCCACTCGTTCTTCGGGTGATTCACGCGGGCGACCACCCGCGGGACGCCGAACTCCTGCTTGGCGAGCAGGGAGATGACGAGGTTGTCCTCGTCGTCGCCCGTTGCCGCAACGACGACGTCGCAGCGTTCGAGCCCGGCAATCCGCAGTGACGCGACCTCGCACGCGTCGGCGACGATCCACTCGACACCTTCGGCTGCGTGGGGCTGCACCCGGTGCACGACGTCCTGATTCTGCTCGATCAGCAGGACCTCGTGACCCGTCGTGACCAGATCGTTCGCGATGAACACGCCGACATTGCCCGCGCCCGCAATCGCGACCCGCATCAGTCGCCTCCCGATTCGATGTGCTTCTGGAGCTCTTCGAGCGCGTCCATTTCGGAGACGAACACCAGCACGTCGCCTTCCTGGCCGATGAGGTCGGACGTGACCACCTGCGCCTTGCCGAAGCGGGTGACGGCCGTCAGCCAGAACCGACCCGGTCGGTTGAGCTTGGCCAACTTCTGACCGATCGCCTTCGCCGGGATCGTCCGCTCGACGAGCCCGATCCGACCGGTCGGGTCGACCCAGTCGTGACTGGTCTCGCCGGGGAGCAGCCGGCGCAGCACCTGGTCGGTCGTCCACGCGACGGTGGCGACCGTCGGGATCCCCAGCCGTTGGTAGATGAGCGCGCGCCGTGGGTCGTAGATGCGGGCGACCACGTGCTCGATGCCGTAGGTCTCGCGCGCGATCCGCGCGCACAGGATGTTCGAGTTGTCGCCGTTGGTCACAGAGGCGAAAGCTCCCGCCTGCTCGATTCCGGCCTGAGCGAGGTGATCGCGGTCGAAGCCGAAGCCGACGACCGTATTGCCGCCGAAGTCGGGCCCGAGGCGACGGAAGGCGCGGACGTTCTTGTCGACGACGGCGACGCTGTGTCCTGCGTGCTCGAGCGCGCCGGCCAACTCACTACCGACCCGACCGCATCCGATGACGACGACGTGCAAGACCGGCCTCCCGTCCCAAGCTGATGGCGGATGCTACGGCGTCGATGGGCGATTGCGTGAAACCGGTACGGCCTTCACGCCACCGGCGATGGCATGCTGGCGCCGGGACAACAACGGGCGTGGACGGGACGATTGTGCTCGACGGCGTGAAACGAGTGCTCGTAGGCCGCCCCCTGGCGACCTCCGAGCAGGAACATCAGAGGATCATCAAGACGATCGCGCTCGCGGTCTTCTCCTCCGACGCGATCTCGTCGACGGCCTATGCGACTCAGGAGATCCTGCTCGTCGTCGCGGTCGGCGGTTCGGGTCTCACCCTCGGGTTGTCGAAGCTCGTCCCGATCTCGATCGTCGTCGCGATCCTTCTCGCGATCGTGGTGACGTCGTACCGGCAGACGATCTTCGCGTACCCGAGCGGCGGCGGTTCCTATGTCGTCAGCCGCGAGAACCTCGGTGCGGGCGCGGCAATGGTCGCCGGCGCGTCGCTCCTCGTCGACTACATCCTCACGGTTGCGGTGTCGGTGTGCGCGGGCGTGCGCGCGATCACGTCGATCCCCGCGCTGCATTCGTTGACGAACGAACGCGTCCTGCTCTGCCTGGCGGCGATCGCCTTGATCACGCTCGCGAACCTGCGCGGCATCAAGGAGTCGGGACGGATCTTCGCGCTGCCGACGTACCTATATATCTTCACGCTCACCGGCTTGGTCGGTTGGGGCCTCGCGCACGAGTTCCATCTGTTCGGCATGCACGCGTACCCCACGATCTCCTTCGCCGATGTGACCAAGAACCTCAGTGCGCACGACGTCGCGACGTTGCGGGAGAATCTCCGCATCGGCGCGGAGACGGTCGGAACGCTCGGGTTGTTCCGACTCTTGCGCGGCTTCTCGAGCGGTGCGGTCGCGCTCACCGGGGTCGAGGCGATCTCGAACGGCGTGCCGGCGTTCCAACGCGACGAATCCCGCAACGCCGCGATAACGCTGGTGTGGATGGGCATCATCCTCGGCTCGCTGTTCCTCGGCGTGTCGGTCCTGGCGCACCACCTGCAGCCGATACCGCTCGAGACCGGCGAGTCGGTCTTCTCGCAGATGGGCCGCACCGTCTTCGGTACGGGGCTCCTCTACTACGTCCTGCAGGCCGCGACCGCGGCGATCCTGACGTTGGCCGCGAACACCGCGTACGCGGACTTCCCGCGGCTCTCGTCGATCATCGCCCGCGACGGCTATCTCCCCCGCCAGCTCGCGAACCGCGGCGACCGCCTCGTGTTCAGCAACGGTGTGGTCGTGCTCGCGGTCGCGGCGAGCGTGCTTGTCGTCATCTTCGGCGGCAACGAGTCGAACCTCATCCCGTTGTACGCGGTCGGCGTGTTCACCTCGTTCACGTTGTCGCAGACCGGCATGGTGCGCCATCACCTGAAGGAGCACGAGCCGGGCTGGCGTCGCAACATCGTCGTCAACGCAGTCGGTGCGACGGCGACGCTGATCGTCACGCTCATCATCGCGTCGTCGAAATTCACCGAGGGTGCATGGGTCTCGATCGTGGTCGTCCTGCTCGTGATCACGTTGTTCCGCGGCATCCATGCGCACTACGCGACGGTGGCGGAAGGCCTCAAGGCCGACGACGACTTCAAACCGCGTCGGATGAACCACACCGTGGTGGTGCTCGTCGGCACGGTGCACCGGGGTGTGCTCGAAGCGCTCGCGTACGCACAGTCGTTGCACCCGACGCGATTGCTCGCGGTGACGGTCGTCTCCGACGAGGACGAACAGGAGCGCATCGAGCAGGCGTGGGCCGACCGCAAGATCGACGTGCCGCTCGAGATTGTGCACTCGCCGTACCGCGAGCTCTCGCGGCCCATTCTGCGCTTCATCGACGAGCTCGACGCCCGCTACCAGAACGACATCATCACGGTCGTGCTCCCGGAGTTCGTCGTGGGCTCGTGGTGGGGTCAGCTGCTCCACAACCAGAGCGCGCTGCTCTTGAAGGGCCGCCTGCTCTTCCGCAAGGGAACCGTGGTCACTTCGGTCCCGTATCACCTCGACTAATTCCCGGGACTGACGCGTTGGTCCAACAGATTCCGGATTGACTTTTGGGCGGGCAAAACTTAGATTGTCGCCTATCGAAGCCGAGATGGACGTCCTGTCTAAAACCGATCGCGAGGCGCTGAAGGCGATCTACCGCCTCTCGCGCGACGGCGACGCGCACACCGGCGTGCTGGCCGAGCGGCTCGGCCTGTCGCCGGGCACGGTGACGGCGACGATGAAGCGCCTCGCCGACCGCGGTTTCGTCGATCACAAGCCCTACAAGGGTGTCGAGCTCACCGCCGGCGGCCGCCGGGCTGCGCTCGCGTCGATGCGCCGGCATCGCATCATCGAACGGTTCCTGGCCGACATGCTCGGCTACGCCTGGAACGAGGCCGACCGGCTCGCGACCAGCTTCGAGCACGAGATCCCCCAAGAGGTCGAGGATCGCCTGTTCGTCGCGCTGCACCGTCCGGAGACGTGCCCGCACGGTTTCCCCATCCCCGAAAAGGAGATGGCGGAACTGCCCGTCATGCCTCCGCTCTACGCGCTCGAGCCAGGTGACACCGCGGTGGTCGCGGTGCCAGGCTCAACCGATCCCGAGATCGTGGCCTTCCTCGACACGCTCGGACTCCGGCCCGGCGTCACCGTCGAAGTCAAGGAGAAGCATCCCTTCGACGGTCCGCTCGTGCTGCGGGTCGACGGCAAGGACCGCACTCTCGGCGCCACCGTCGCCAATCAGGTTTACGTCCAGAAGTCCGCCTAATCGAAGTCCGCCTAGTCATGGGGAAGAAGAGATGACGCACGTATTGGCCGCCGAGGGCGGCTACCAGACCTTCTATCTGCACGGGGGTGAGTGGCTGATCCTCTTGGCCTCCGTTGCGACCGCGCTCCTCGCCCTCGGTGTCGGGTTCTTCCTGATGCGCGGCGTGCTCGCCGCCGACGAAGGCACCGAGAAGATGAAGGAGATCGCCAAGGCGATCCAAGAAGGCGCGATGGCCTACTTGAAGAGACAGTTCAAGACCATCGGCGTCATCTTGATCCCGCTCGCGATCATCGTGTTCCTCACCTCCACGAAGGTGAGGACCGACGGGCTCGGGCTCGCGCACGGCAACACGCACATCGCGTTGTCATACGTGCAGTCGGGCGTGTTCCGCACCGGCGCGTTCATCCTCGGCTGCTTCATGTCGGGCCTCACGGGCTTCATCGGCATGAGCCTCGCGGTGCGCGGCAACGTGCGGACGGCCGCGGCGGCCAAGCGCGGTTCGATGCCGGCGGCGTTGCAGGTCGCCTTCCGCACCGGCGGCGTCGCGGGCATGTTCACCGTCGGCCTCGGTCTGCTCGGCGCGTCGCTGATCATGATCGCGTTCCAGAACACCAGCTCCGCGATCCTCGTCGGGTTCGGCTTCGGTGGCTCACTCCTCGCGCTCTTCCTGCGGGTCGGTGGTGGCATCTTCACGAAGGCGGCCGACGTCGGCGCCGACCTCGTCGGCAAGGTCGAGGCCGGTATCCCCGAAGACGACCCCCGCAACCCGGCGACGATCGCCGACAACGTCGGCGACAACGTCGGTGACTGTGCGGGCATGGCAGCCGACCTCTTCGAGTCGTACGAGGTCACGCTCGTCGCGTCGATCATCCTCGGCGTCCCCGCGTTCCAGGCGATCTTCCCGAACACGCCCGCGTTGTGGGCGGCCGGTGCGCTCTTCCCCCTCGCGGCTCGCGCGATCGGCGTGCTCGCGTCGATCGTCGGCGTGTTCGCCGTGAAGGCCACCGACAAGGACAAATCAGCGATGGCGCCGATCAACCGGGGCTTCCTGACCGCCGGCATCCTCACCATCATCGGCACGCTGGCCCTGGCGTTGGTGTACGTCGGGAACCCGAAGAACGGCTCGCTCTCGAACGTCGGCTGGCGCATGTTCGGTGCGGTGGTCGGTGGCCTGGTGCTCGCGCAGATCGCGTCCCGCATCACCGAGTACTTCACCTCGACCGAGACCAAGCCCGTCCGCGAGATCGCCGAATCCGCTTCGACCGGTGGTCCGGCCACCGCAGTGCTCGCCGGT
>Ga0265327_10001552_pt1 | contig 28222 bp, 21 predicted proteins | sample 41621metaG_FD_202089 | JGI IMG/M metagenome (GOLD analysis project Ga0265327, IMG submission 202089) | Rhizosphere microbial communities from Carex aquatilis grown in University of Washington, Seatle, WA, United States - 4-16-21 metaG | ecosystem: Host-associated > Plants > Roots > Rhizosphere...
TGATTACATTACATGTAAACATTTGGCTGGCATTGCCGTTTACAATTTTGATGGGCGTTGGTCTGGCTGGTATCGGAATGTGCGTTATGCACGACGCGGTACATGGTTCGTATTCGCACAAAGAATGGATTAACAAAACCTTGGGCGGAACAATGTACTTGCTGGGCAGTAATGTTTTTAACTGGAAAATACAACACAATATTTTGCATCACGCTTATACAAATATCGACGGTTACGACGAAGATATTTCATCGCGCTGGCCCCTACGTTTATCGGAGTTTACGCCGGTTCGCAAGATTCATCGTTTTCAATACATTCATGCTTTTTTCTTTTATGGTTTGTTGACGCTTTCGAAATTAGTAAAAGACCTGTCGCAATTAATTAAATATAACAAAACCGGTTTGACACGTCAGCATCATATCAATCCGACTTTCGAACTGATAAAAATGTCATTCGTAAAAGTAATTTATCTTGTCATTTTTATCGGACTTCCCGTATTATTTTCGCCATTTAGCTGGTGGCAGATTCTGATTGGATTCTTTATCATGCACTTTACAGCCGGTTGGATAATGAGCGTTGTTTTTCAAATGGCACACGTTGTTGAAGGTGGCGAACAACTTTTGCCTAACGTTGACGGCGTGATTGACTGCGAATGGGCGGTTCATCAACTGCGCACAACATCAGACTTTGCACGAAACAATTTTCTTCTTAACTGGTACATTGGCGGATTGAATTTTCAGATTGAACATCATTTGTTTCGCAACATCTGCCATATACATTACCCCAAGATTGCTCCGATTGTCGAAAAAACTGCTAAAGAATTTGGTTTTAATTACAATTTAAAACCGTCATTTTTAAATGCGCTGCGTTCGCACGTACATCGATTAAAAGAATTAGGTAAACAAATTTCATTTAGTCCTATAACTGCTTAAAAATCTTATATAAAAATATAAATTTGTCAAGAAAGAAATTGGTTTTTGATGTCCCTCAAATAAATAAACAATTTGTTTCGATTTGAAAAAACAGATAATTTCTTTATTTTTGCTTACAAAAAAATAAGGAAGAATGTTTAAAGTTTTGGTAGCAGAAGATTCAGATTTTAATCAACTTGTCATTGCGCAAACAATTTCGAAGCTGGGCTATAATGTAACTTTTGTCCACGACGGCAACGAAGCCATCAACCAACTTAAACTATCTGATTTTGACATTATTTTGATGGACATCGAAATGCCGGTTATGGATGGAATTGCTGCAACGCAAATAATCCGGTCAGATTTTGGAGAACCCAAAAAATCAATACCGATCATTGCATTGACTGCACATACCGACACTAAATATTTGCAACAATTGAATGAGATTGGTTTTAATTTTCATTACGGCAAGTCTTTCGATAAATGGCAGTTAAACAATAAAGTTATCGAACTTGTGCAAAAATGGAACTTCGAGAAAGATTCATTTTTTCGAAAAACGCCAAGACATTACAAACTTACCGGCACAATAAAATTAGGCATATCGGACAGAAACCTGATTATCGACATGGTAAATTATTTTATAAAAGATACGCCATCGTCGGTTCAAAAAATGTTTGATTTTATTGAAACACACGATTTGCAGAGCATCAAAAACGAAAGCACAAAATTGTCGTATCACTTTACTTTTTTTGGACTCGAAACCGAAACAAAACTTATGCACCAAATTGACTTTTTGTGCAGCGATGTTCAAAATATAAATTACATTAAAACTATTGTCGAAAACATTCAAACCGTTTGCGAATGTGTGATTGGTGAATTAAAAGAAGATTATGAAGTAGTTTGAAAACATCAATTAACTTTGTCCATTTCCGAACAATCGCATGAATCAAATCGAACAAAATATATTAAAAGAATTTATGTACCGTCAACCTAAAAAATTAATATAAAACATTTTAAAACGCTTGGCACAAATAATGATTACAAAATAATCAACCAAATTTTTAAATCAATTATAAAAACTATGGGAATCAAAAAATTTACAATCATTCTGTTTTTTATTTTTTTACACGGCATTTTGAATGCCCAAAATTATTTTCAACAGGAAGTCAATTACAAAATTGATGTCAAGTTAAATGACGTCAAACATGAATTGTCGGCAAGCGAAACAATGGAATATACCAACAATTCGCCAAACACGTTGACATTTATTTATTTTCACCTTTGGCCCAACGCTTACAGCAACAGCAAAACTGCGCTCGCAAAACAAAAAGCAGAAGATGGCGGAATTCAATTCGCCATAAATGGTCGAAATAAATCGTTTTACGACCAGCCGGAAAATCAAGGCTACATTGATTCTTTAGATTTCAAAGTAAATGGTAAAAAAGTTGTGTTGCAATACGATTCGACTTACATTGACATTTGTAAAATCATGTTGAACGAACCATTGAAAAGTGGCGAAAAAATTAAAATCACTACACCTTTTCATGTCAAAATTCCATACAGTTCGTCGCGTATGGGACACGTCGGGCAGTCATACCAAATAACACAATGGTATCCAAAACCGGCAGTTTATGATAAGTACGGCTGGCATCCGATTCCATATCTCAATCAGGGAGAATTTTATTCGGAATTCGGTTCGTTTGACGTAACAATTACTGTCCCGAAAAATTATATTGTCGGCGCAACAGGCGACTTGCAAAACAACGACGAAATGGAATGGCTAAATCAAGAAGTCGAAAAAACAAAAGCAATTAAAACTTTCGATAAACACGACATGAGTTTTCCGCCGTCGTCAACCGAAATAAAAACAATAACTTTCAAACAAACCAATGTCCACGATTTTGCTTGGTTTGCCGATAAACGTTTTCACGTCTTAAAAAGTAATGTCGAACTGCCAAACACAAAACATAAAGTTACAACATGGGCAATGTTTACCAACGACGACGCGCAACTGTGGCTAAAAGCACCAGACTACATCAACGACGCACTTTTTTACTATTCTAAATGGAATGGCGATTATCCGTATAATCAATGCACGGCTGTTTTGTCGGCATTGAGCGCCGGAGCAGGAATGGAATATCCAAACATCACTGTAATTGGTCGTTCTGCCGACTCGTTATCACTGGATGTGGTCGTTGCGCACGAAGTCGGACACAATTGGTTTTATGGTATGTGGGGTTTCAACGAAAGACGCTACGCATGGATGGACGAAGGAATTAACAGTTTTAATGAAGCGCGTTACATGCGAACCAAATACGGGAAAAATGATTGCTTTTATCCGATGTTGAACTTGGGAAAATTTGCAAAGTTTTTTGAATTGGATAAACTGCGGTATAAAAAATATCACGAACTTGGTTATTTAATTGGTGCAAGAATGAATGCAGTTCAACAGGCGTCGCTTTCGGCAGAACTTTATTCGAACATGAATTACGGTACAATTGTGTATTTCAAAACCAGCCGTATTTTCGATCAACTGTTGGGCTATCTTGGCGAAGATGTTTATGATGCAGTGATGAAAGATTTTTTTGAGAAATGGAAATACAAACATCCGTATCCCGAAGATTTGCGCAAAGCTTTCGAAGACAAAACAGGCAAAAATTTGGGTTGGGTGTTTGACGATTTATTACAGACAACAAAAAAAATCGACTACAAAGTAAAACGCATCGACGGCAACAAAATTCTGGTAAAAAACAATGGCATGATTAACTCGCCGTTTCCACTGTCGGGTATGAAAAACGACGAAGCGCTTTATACAAAATGGTACGACGGTTTTGCAGGTCAGAAATGGTTAGACTTACCGTCGGACGTCAAAGTAGATAAAATTCAACTTGACTATGACAATCAAACACTCGATTTTAACCGTCATAATAATTTTATAAGAACTTCCGGTTTATTCAAAAAAACAGAACCATTGCGATTTAAATTTTTTGGTGTTTTAGAAAACGAGCAAAAAAACCAGATCAACTTTTTACCTGCAATGGGTTGGAACAATTACAACCAATATATGCTCGGTATGTTGTTTTATAATTCTCCTTTTCCGCAAAGTAAGTTCGAATATCAGTTGATGCCGATGTATGCTTTTGGTTCGAAAGATTTGGCGGGCGGAGCAAATTTAGCATATCATATTTTACCATACAATTCGGGTGTGCAGGCAATCAATCTGAGTTTATCCGGCTTTCAATACGCTTATGCGGAAACAACCGGCGACAATATTCAAAAATTGAAAGCCGAAGTCGAAATTCATTTCAGAAAGGCAGTTGCACGCAGCACAGTTGAGAATTATTTGTTTGCCAACGCAATGATTGTAACAAATGCTGCTGACGTTTACAATATCAAAAATCCAATGATTATTTATGGACAATTTGGAATGCCGGATAATCAGCCTGTACCAAAACCATCGTATAGCCAGATTTACAATTTATCGTTTGCACATTTCAACAACCGTCAGCAAAATCCTTATGGTTTTAATTTGTCGTTGCAATCGGGTTATGGATTTACCAAAGCCACTGTTGACGCAAATTATGCAATAACTTATAATAGTAAAAAAGATTTACAAATCAGAGTTTTTGGTGGAACGTTTTTAGACAAGGCAAGTAATTTAAATCCTATTTATTATTTCAAATTAAGTGGATCAACCGGTTCGGAAGATTATACGTATGGCGAAACTTTCTTGGAGCGATATGGAAGCAATTTATATGCAGGTCAATACGTTCAGGGTAGCAATTGGATCTCGCGTCAATTTATTCCGAACGACGGCGCGTTTACAACTTATTCGCCTTATGGCATGACAAACCAATGGTTGTTGTCGCTTAACCTAACGTCGTCATTACCAATCACAAATATGATAAAAGTTTATGGTAATATCGGCGCGTTCGGAAATTCGTATCAAGTATCAAGTCAATCCAAACCTGATTCATATCAATGGGAAGCTGGTGTTAAACTTTCATTCTCGAAGAATTTATTGGTGATTTATTTGCCGTTGGTAATGTCGAACGATTTAAATAATTATACCAAACAAAACTCAATTGGATATTTAGACAGAGTGCGGTTCTCGCTTAAAATAAATCAGAACAATCCGTTTAAGACAATTAAATATTTGTTCTAAAAAAAACTCAACACCGCAAAGACGCTAAGTCGCAAAGTTAATTATTGATAATACTTTGCGCCTTAGTTTCTTTGCTGTAAAAATATTTCTTCTTATAAACTATTTATTCACCTGATACACGCAATCTATCACCGTGCCGTCAACCCATTTAATGGCAGCCACAACTTTGTCGCCGTGCGGTGGACGCTTGCCGGGTTTGCCACAAATTTTTTCGGCTTCGTCTTTTAATTGTTGAATGGTTTTGATTGGTAAACCAGAATTTTTTGTGGCGTCAATTAAATCCTGTCGCAAAGGATTTATGGCGATGCCGCGCTCTGTAACAATCACATCAATTAATTCGCCGGGACCAACAATGGTTGTAACTTCGTCGAGAATGACCGGATAACGGTCGCGGAATAATGGAACTGGTAAAATAACGGTTTTCGAAAACAGACAATTCTGCCAGCCGCCAATGCCGTGCAACAACATTCCGTCAGAATGTGTTACAACATTTGCGTTAAAATTCAAATCGACTTCGGTTGCGCCCAGAATTACAACGTCAATAAAATTTGCAAAATTTCCTTTGCCATGATAATTGTAAGACGTAAACGGCGTTGTCATTAAATGATTTGGATTTTTAGCCATCGAGCGAACGGCATCGAGATCAAAAGTTTGTCCGTCTAAAATATAATCTACCAAACCTTCTTCGAGCATTTGCACAAGATATTTGTTGCTGCCTCCACGCGCAAAACGTGCTTTGATTTTTCGTTTGCGACAAATTTCGGCGAAGTAAACGCCAATCGACAATGCTGTTCCTCCTGCGCCTGCTTGAAAAGAAAATCCGTCATGAATTATGCCGGAAATATCACAAAATTTCGCAGTCATTTCAGCTAATAACAATCGATCTGGACTTTTTGTAATTTCTGTCGTTCCCGAAACTATTTTTTCGGGTATTCCAACTTTTTCCATGACGACAACATGATCAACATAATTACCCTGAATTTGCCAAGGGATGCACGGAAACGGCACCAAATTATCTGTTACGACAATCACTTTTTCGGCGTACTGCGAATCAGCCAGCGCAAAACCTAAGCCACCACTTACTGACTTGCCAACACAACCGTTTGCATTTCCAAAAACGTCGGAACTGGCTGCGGCAATAACTGCAATATCAATCTTAACTTCGCCGTCCTGCACCGCTTGGTAGCGTCCGCCATGCGAGCGCAAAACCGCCATGCCTTTCATTTTTCCGAAAGACGTAAATTTGCCCAACGGTCCATTCATGCTGCCTTCGATGTGATGAATGGTACCGTCTTCCAGATATTTGATTAATGGCTCGTGGCAAGCAAATGATGCTGACGGAAACCACCGCAGATTTTTAATTCCAAGTTCGTGGGCAATGTCGAAAATCTGATTGGCAACCAAATCGCCGTCGCGAAAATGATGATGCGTTGAAATGGTCATTCCGTCGCGCAAACCGGCTTTGATTAATGCTTCGCGCAGGTTTAAAACCAACTTGTTTCCGTCTTCGGGATAATCGGACATCGAAACCAATTTTGGTGCGTACCGATTGCCGGTTGGTTTATATTTTCCGACGCCCATGTATGGAATTGCAGGATTGCCGTTTATTTCGGTTGGGACTAATCGTCCAATATTGTTTTTTGCTAAATTAGTTGTCATATAAGATTATATCATTTTTTCTGTTCAATAATTATTCGTAATGACCTTTAAAAGACGAAACATCAATTTGTTTAACATCATCATAATAGTATAAATCATTCTATCAACATCATTAATTCTTCTACTCCAAACTTCATTTTCGAAATATTTGAGTCGTTCCGGTTTTCCTAATCCATCGCGTGGATGTTCTGAAGTATCGCGAACCAAGTTAAAACATTTAACATAACTTTGTTTGTCATTTTTACGAAACCAAGCTAAATCATCATCTGCTTTTTTGAGTATTAAAATTTTATAAATCATAAAAAGCTTCTTCAACTGGTTTACTTTTATTAGTCAGCCCTTTCTTTCGTGCGTTGTGACCATCAACTAAAGATTTTAACGACTTTTTATCACGAAAAAGCCTAATGGTTTCCATAATACTATTCCATTCTTGTTGCGAAATCAAAACTACAGAGCCTTGTTCGCCAACGATTAATGTCTCCTCGTAATTATTGATGGTGTTTTTCACAATTTGAGGAAAATTTGAAATTGCATTATTTATCGTTATTGCATTCATATTTATATATTTTCTCTTTAATTATTGCTATTTCTTTATAAATTCATCTTGCCAGTTTTCACTTATCAAACCCAAACCGAACGCAAGTTTTATCGTTTTTTCCGCACGTTTTACAACCGGCGGATCAATCATTTTTGTACCAAGTGAAACTACGCCCAATCCCTTTTCTGTGGCTTCGTTGAATGCGTTTACAATTTTCTTTGCCTTTTCAATTTCGTCGGCTTCGGGAGCGTAACCTTCGTGTACAATTGGAATTTGTCGTGGATGAATGCAACCCATTCCTTCAAAACCCATTGCTTTTGATTGACGCACGTTTTCGCGCAAACCATCCATGTCGCCAACATCAGAAAAAACAGAATCGATTGCAAGAATTCTTGCAGCTTTGCAGGCGTTTACAATTCTTTGTCGAGCCCAAATTGATTCCGTTCCTTCTTTGGTTCTTTTGACGCCTAAGTCCGCAGTAAAATCTTCGAGACCGATTGCCAACGCAATTACATTTCCTGACGCCGTTGCAATTTGAAAAGCATTTTCTACTCCAAGCGCTGACTCAATGATTGGCATAAAATAAATGCTGCGGTCAATAAAATCGTGTCCGGTGATTGCAAAAATTTCGGACTCTATTTCGTTTACCTGTCCGGCTTCTTCGCATTTCGGAATCAGAATGACATGAACGTTATGTGGCACAATATATTTTAAATCGTCGATGCCGCGTTGTCCCTGATTGATGCGCACCATGCGTTCGGCGCCATAATAATCAACTGTCCGCAAAGCATTACGTACCAACAATTGTGCTTCAAATTTTTTAGCGACTGCAACAGAATCTTCCAAATCGAGAATGATTGCATTTGGGTTGTGGATTCCCGCATTTATCATAAACGACGGCGAGTTGCCGGGCAAATAAAGTCTCGAAAAACGGAATCGCTCGCGCGTTGTTTGGTATTGCGACTCTGGCATCATTTCGGGCAAATATTCTTTGTCAGTTTCAATCAGTTGTTTGACGGCTGCTTCGATACGCGCCATCATTACAAATGGTAAAGCGCCGGAATCGTCGATGCTGATTTTGGCATTTGGAATGTCAAAATAAAGTAATTCATCTTTTGTTAATTGAATAATTGAATCGCCATAAAGCGCTTTGACTTTGCTTTTCAAGTCAATCTGAATTCCGCCCGATGCGGTAATTTCCAAACTGATAAAACAATCGGAACGAACTCCTTTTCCATTGTTTCCAGCGGTTGCTGTTTTGATGTCTTTTTCCACGTCTTTATTCATTTAATTGCCTGTTGCAAAAATAACGAATCGTTTTGTAAAAAAAATGATTTATGTAGTATTTTAGTTGTACTTGTCAAAAAAAATAAAAGCCCAGCAACTTTGCTGTGGTATAATCTTTGTCGCACTGCGATTGGAAAAAACAATTTATCTATAAAATTTTGTTTACGAAAATAAAATACTTAATTTTATGCAAACAAATAGAAATTTCTGATGCAATTGCTAAATTAATAAATTTCAGTTGACTAAATCTAAAATGCGCAAAACAAAAACCTGATGAATTCATCAAAAACAATTTCATTAGAAATATATTCGGCTATGCTCAATAATACGCTTCAGGCTTTTATCTTGATAGATAAATTGAATGTAGTCGTTGCTTTTAATATTGCAGCTCAAAATTTATTTTTAACGCAAATTCAAAAAAATATTGTTGTTGGTACTTCTATTTTTAACTATATTTCCGAAGCGAAAAAATTCCAACCTGTAATAAGCAAATGTTTTTCGGGCAAAGCGATTCATTTTGAGCAGTCAATAAATCAATCAGCCAATGTCGTCAAATGGTTCGAATTTATTTTGACGCCAGTAAATTTCGAGTCGGAAACAATTAATCACATATTGATTAATATCGAAGAAATTACCAGTCGCAAAGAAATTGAAACCAAACTGAAATGGGACTTGAAAATTACGCAAACGTTGAACGAACTTTTTATCAAACTGACAAAAGAAAATATTTCGCTCGACGATATTTACAAAATTGTTCTCGATAAATCGCTCGAAATTACCGAAAGCGAACATGGATATATTTCGGGCATCGAACCACAAGGATTTGACAATGTGCGTCATTTGCAAACTAAAATGCAGAAAGACGACAGTACCGAAACCAGCATCATGGATTTCAAGCGATTTCCAAAAAATGCAGAAGGTAAATATCGCGGTTTGTGCGGCTCGTCGCTCAACGATGGGAAATCTTTTTTTACAAACGTTCCATCGCAACATAGCGAAAGTATTGGCATTCCTGATGGACATGAACAGATAAAAAATTTTTTATCGGTTCCACTCAAACTTGGCAATTCAATAATCGGGCAAATTTCGGTTGCAAATTCTAAACGGAATTTTACACAAGCGGACATTGCAGCAATTGAGTTGATTGCCGAATATTATATGCTTGCTATGGAGCGCAAAAAATCTGAATTGTTGTCAAAAGAAAGTAAGGAACAATACCACGATTTATACGAAAATTTACCGGTCGGAATTTATAGATCGACACCCGACGGAAATGTAATTCTGGCAAACAAAACATTACTCGAAATGTTGGGATACAAAACATTCGAAGAATTTGTCAAAAATTTTAATGATATTTATGCAGACAAAGCAGATCGCACAACGTTTGTAAATGCTATTGAAAAATATGGCAAACTCGAAAATCATGAATCTTGGTGGCAGGACTGCAACAAAAATCCAATCTACATGCGCGAAACCGCACGCGCCATCCGCGACGAAGCAGGACAAACTTTGTATTACGAAGGCGTCGCCGAAAACATTACCGAAATAAAAAAATACGACGAAAATCTGCGCAAACTTTATTCGGCTGTCGAAAATAGTCCGGCAACAGTTGTAATTACAAATAAAGATGGAGAAATTGAATACGCAAATCCAATGTTTACAACAATTACAGGCTATTCTTTAAAAGAAGCAATGGGCATTAATCCACGCATATTAAAGTCGGGTAAACATGGCGAACAATTTTACAAAAACCTTTGGGATACAATTCTGGCAGGCAACAACTGGATTGGCGAAATTTATAACAAACGTAAAAATGGCGAATATTACTGGGAAGAAGTTGCCATAGCGCCGGTAAAAGATGCCAACGACCAGATTACACATTTTGTGGCTGTCAAAACCGACATTACCGAGCGTAAGCTAACCGAAAGCAAATTAAAAAAATACACGTCGGAATTGAAAAAAGCAAATGAGACAAAAGACAAATTTTTCTCAATCATTGCGCACGATTTAAAAAATCCGTTCAATGCACTTGTTGGTTTGTCGGAACTGATTCTCAAAAATATAAACCGTTACGATACAGAAAAAATAAATACGTTCGTTACCCAAATTTTCAATGCGTCGAAACAAGGTTATCAATTACTGCAAAATTTATTGGTATGGGCACGCACACAAACCGGTAACATCGAATTTGTTCCGGCAGTTTTTATGCTCAATGAGACAATCAACGAAGTCATTGCTTTTGTTCAACCAATGGCGCTTCGTAAAAACATTAGTATAGTTTTTAATCCGACACGAAATTACGAAGCATTTGCCGACAATAATATGATAAATACTGTCTTGCGAAATCTCATAACAAATGCTTTAAAATTTACCGATTTTGGCGGAACAGTTTCTGTCAACATAGAAGAAATGTCGGCAGTTGACGCCATGCCATTGTCGCTAATTGAAACAGAAAACATTGCGTCATTAGAAGAACAATTATCACAAAAAAATATTTTTAAAATAACTGTTGCAGATACAGGAATTGGCATGAACGACGAAAAACTAAAACAACTTTTCAACATCAACACAAAATCGGCACGCGGCACCGCTGACGAAAAAGGAACCGGACTTGGATTGGTAATTTGTAAAGAATTTATTGAGAAACATGGCGGAAAAATATGGGCAGAAAGCGAAATCGGCGCCGGAAGTAAGTTTCATTTTACGGTAAACAGTTATTAAAAATAAGCGCGCAAAAAATTTGAAAAAAATATATATGGAAAACTTGGTGCAAATATTAGTTATCGAAGATGATAAGGAACATATCGAATTAATTAAAGCTGCCTTTAAAACTTCTGGTCAGATGTTCGAATTGCACATTGCTGAAACGCTGTCAGAAACAAAAGAATTTTTAGCAGAACACACGCCGGCTTTAATTATTGCCGATTGGGAGTTGCCCGATGGCGTTGGAATTGATTTGTTAAAAGACAAGCAGTTGGTCGAAAAAATTCCAATTGCATTAATTACAAGCTTTGGAAATGAATCGTACGCAGTCGAAGCTATCAAAGCCGGAGCGATGGATTACCTTCCAAAATCAGCGCAGGCATTTCTAAACTTGCCGCTTTTTGCATCACGCATTTTACGCGAATGGCAGCACATTATTGAACGCAGGAACTTAGAAAGATTGCAGATTTCGACTGAACTAAAATTCCGCAATTTTATAGAAAATTCGACAACCGGATTTATGATGACCGACGAAACCGGCGCCATTATCGAATGGAACGAAGCAATGACCAAAATAACAAATCTTACTAAACCAGACATTGCACAACTTTCTATTGACGACGTGTACAATAAAATAATAAACAATTCAACAAATAACGATTTCATCAATTCACTTACAAATAATTTACAGTCAGCATTAGAAACCGGTGCGTCCATTATTTTTAACCGCATTGACGAACTCAAATTGCACGTAGGCGAAAACGCTGTTAAATACGTCGAAAATAATTTTTTCCCTATTAAAACTTCAAATGGTTGGAATATTGGATGCACATTGCTCGACATTACGGAGCATAAAAAAATTGCACAGCAAGATTATTTAAAGTCAAAAATTTTAGATTTAGTCAGTGATACTGTTTTTTTAACTGATTTTACCGGCAACATTCATTATGTCAACGATTCAATTACAAACAGTCACGGCTACAGCAAAAGCGAAATCGTAAAAATGAAAATGCGCGACATTTCTATTTCCGAACAAGACTGTGGATTTGATCAAGTGTTTGCTGATATTAGTAAAAACGTAGAAACTACGCACGAAAGCATTCATCGCACAAAAAACGGAAAACTTATCAGCATGGAAGTGAGTACGCGCGCAGTAAACATCGACGGAACGCAATATATGCTTTGCGTTGCGCGCGACATTTCCGAACGTAAAAAAATGGAACACGAACTTATCGACACAAAAGAAAAAGCCGAACAATCCGATAAATTAAAAACGTTGTTTTTGCAAAACATTTCGCACGAAGTTCGCACGCCACTCAACGCCATCATCGGTTTTTCCGAGTTGCTCACATCAGTCGAAAAATTCGAAGACCTTCACCGTCAATATTTAAATATTATTCAACAACGTGGCTACGATTTGCTCGAAATTATAACCAAGGTCATGGAGATTTCGAAATTAGAAACCGGTGAAGTAACAATAAAAGAAACTGCCGCAAATATAGATACTTTGTTAAACCGTCTTAACACATTTGTTACGGGTAAATTAATCAGCGAAAACAAAACGCATATCAAATATCGCGTTAAAAATCTTTTGACCAATAATTTTATCGTTGCCGACATAGACTGTTTGTACCAAATACTTATGTACATGGTCGAAAATGCAATTAAATTCACAAATCACGGTTACGTCGAATTAGGTTTATTTCTGCGCGACGGCGAAACACTCCAGTTTTACGTAACCGACACCGGTATTGGAATACCGCCCGATAAACTACCGGTTATATTTGAACGTTTCAGACAAGTTGACGACAGTGCGTCACGAAAATTTGGCGGCGTAGGTCTGGGACTTGCAATAGCAAAAGGTTTGGTAGAACAAATGCATGGTAAAATATGGGTGCACACTCAACAGAATCAAGGCTCAACATTTTTCTTTACCATTCCTTACAAGACATTTCAAGAAACAACAATTCAAATAACAACAAGTAAGATTAAAAAAAATTACGACTGGAGCGGCAAACAAATATTAATTGTCGAAGACGATTATTCGAGTTACAAATATATCGACGAAGTTTTGCGCAAAACCAAAGTCGGTGTAAAACGCGCCGCCAACGGAATCGAAGCGTACGAAATGTGCCTCGAAAACAACTTCAATCTGGTATTAATGGATTTGCAATTGCCCGACATGAACGGTTTCGAAGCCACCGAACTTATTAAACATTACAACTCGAAAATTTTGGTTATTGCACAAACAGCTTTTGTGTCGCCCGACGATAGAAAAAGGTGCATCGAAGCCGGATGCGACGATTTTCTTGCAAAGCCAGTCAACTCGCAAAAATTATTAAGTATGATTGAAAAATATTTTGACGGAAATAATTAAATTTGCATTTTAAATTAAAATCAGTACAAACAATGGAAAATAATAAAACACTCGAAATTTTAAAACAAGCCATCATACTCGAATCGCGTGGCAAATCATTCTACGCATCAATAGCACAGCAAACAAACGATGCCGATGTAAAACAAATCTTCGAAATAATGGCTGCCGAAGAAGACGAGCATTTAAAGTTTCTTACAAATCAGTATAAAAAATTTATACACGACAACAAGTTTGGCGAGTTTCAAATTCCGCAAGACGCATACGGCGATGGAACAGCAGAAATGATTCTGACCGAAAAAATTAAGAATCAGATTTCGGGTTCAGGTTTCGAATCAGCAGCAATTTCGGCAGCAATCGACATGGAAAACCGCGCCATAGAAATTTATGCCTCACGCGCAGCCAGCGCCGACAGCGAAAACGAAAAATTATTCTACGCATGGCTTGCCGACTGGGAACGCAGCCACCACAAAATCCTCCACGAACTCGACGAACAACTAAAAGAAAAAGTTTGGTTTGACAATAATTTTTGGGCGTTTTAATATACCGATTCAGTATTTAAAAATAATTCCACGAATGTCAGTTTATTTTAAAATTGCATTTATTATATTTGCGCGTTTTATTTGCCATTAAATTCTAAGCTAATTGATTTTAAATATCATTAATAAAATAAATCGTTTTATTACTCACGACAAAAAATATGTTTCCAAAATAGAAAATTATTTTAATCTAAGTTTAATAATTTAAAAATCAGTTTACAATCATGAAAACGCAATTGACGCCGTTGGGCAAAATTATGATTATCATTTTGATAGTCGGTACAATAGTCGCTATAAAATTATTTTGGTGGGACAAACGTCCACAGCAGGCAAAAGAATCAACCGAAATTGGTAAAGTCGCGCTGCCAGACGCACCCGAAGCTTCGTTGAAGGGCGATGCCGTTATGCTTCCATTGCCAAAAGGCGATTTGGCTTCGAATGGCGGAACAAAAATTGTTTGGAAAATAATGGCTTGGAATGCACAGTTTGCAATGATGTACGCCAACGGTGGTGCACAAACCGTAAAAAATTCTCTTTTCGACAAAGCAAAATTGCAAATCGAAATTGTTCGTCAAGACGATGGCAACAAAACAACTGCCGACATCGTAAAATTTGCAAACGATTATAAAAAAGACAACAGCATTCCCGGATTGTTCGCATCGTTTATGGGCGACGGAATGCCTGCATACTTTGCTGCGTTGGTAAAAGAATTGGCGCCTTTGGGACCAGATTATCAACCAATCGCTTTTCACGCAATGGGAAAATCGTACGGCGAAGACCAATTGATGGGACCGGTTGATTGGAAAAAAGACCCGCAAAGTTCGAAAGGCAAAGCAGTTTCGTGCGTGTTGCGCGATGGCGACATGAACATTTTGCTTAAATGGGCTGGCGACAACAACATCAAAGTCAATCCAGACGAAACGACTTACGACCGCGACGCAATCAATTTAATTGCTGCTAACGATTTCCTCGATGCTGCAACAAAATACATCAGCGGTTACAAAGAAAAACGCAAAATTGTTGTCAACAATAAAAAAGTAAACCGCGATACACTTATTGGTGTTGACGGTGTTGCAACCTGGACACCCGGCGATGTCAACATTGCAAAACAAAAAGGCGGTTTGGTAACCATCGCGTCAACAAAACAATATTCGACACAAATGCCTTGTGTTACAATTACCATCAAAAAATTTGCCTATGACCACCGTACCGATTTCGAAAATTTAATTATCGCGCTATCGCAAGCCGGCGACCAAATTCGTTCGTTTAACGAAGCAAAAGCGTATGCAGCAAAAGTGTCAGCAGACATTTACAAAGAACAAAACGCCGAATACTGGTTAAAATATTATAACGGTTTAGATGATAAAGATATTCAAGGATTAAAATTACACCTTGGCGGTTCGATGGCTTTCAATCTATCGGACGCTGCCGCAACTTTTGGGTTAGGAAAAGATGGACTCGACCGCTATAAAATTGTTTACAATACTTTTGGCGACATACTTTCTAAAATGTACCCGGAACTATTGAAAAGTTATCCCGCATATCAGACAGTCGTCGATAAATCATTCTTACAATCGGTAGTTGCTAATCATCCGGAATTACTCGAAGGCCAAGCGTTGACAGTAAAATACTCGAACGAAATAACAAGCGAAGTTTCATCAAAGTCTTATCAAATTCAATTTGAATCGGGTAGCGCAGTTATTCTTCCTGCATCGTACAGCCAGCTTGATGAAATTCTTAAAAGCTCTGTAGTTGCAGAAAACTTAAAACTCGGAATTTATGGACACACCGATAATGTTGGTAATGATGTAGCAAATCAAAAATTATCTGAAGCCCGCGCAACATCGGTTAAAAATTATTTAATCAGCAAAGGAATTGGTGCAAACCGTGTAGAAGCGAAAGGTTTTGGCTCCACCCAACCGATTGCTGATAATACCAGCAAAGAAGGCAAAGCAAAAAATCGTCGCGTTCAAATTGTGTTGGGCGAATAAATTATAAAACCGAACTTTGTCAAAGTTTCTACTTTGACAAAGTTTTTATTGATAACTATGAAAAACTTTCTTAAAATTTTCGAACCGCTAACTGTAATTCACAGGCAGACGGTTCTGATAATGGTAATTATTCAAATAATTTTTATTTTTGTATTGTGGCAAATTTTCGGCAACGCATTAATTCCCGGACCTATACAAGTTGCAAAATCGATTATCCACATTCTCGCATCTAACGAATTTATCGACAACATATACGAAAGCGTTTCGCTGACAATCAAAGGAATGTTTTATTCCATCTTAATTGCACTTGTTATTAGTTATTTGTCATTGATTCCGTTTTTCAAACCGCTAAGTGGTTTCATTGTTAAATGTAGATATTTGACTTTAACAGGATTAATATTTTTATTTACATTACTCACAAAAGACGGTCATCAATTAAAAATAAGTTTATTGATTTTCGGTATCGTACCTTTTTTTGTAACATCATTAATTTCGATAATAGAAGAAATAAATGTGCAGGAATACGAACTTTGCAAAACTTTACGAATGAACAATTGGGAAATTTTGTGGGAAGTTGTAATCGTTGGTCAGTTCGATAAAGTATTCGAAGTGATGCGTCAGAATTTTGCCATTTCGTGGATGATGATAACGATGGTCGAAGGGCTGAATATGTCGGAAGGCGGATTAGGTACAATGCTTATCAAATCGAGTAAATATATCGATTTAGGTACAGTTTTCGGAATATTGTTTATCATTCTCACGATTGGTATTTCTTTTGACTTTTTGCTGAGTAAAATGCGCTTTTGGTTATTCCGATATGCTAAATTTAAAACAATCGAACAATGAACCATTTTTACCAAATCAAAGAACTGATTTTTAAGGTTGAAAACATCAGCCTAAAGTACGATAACAAACAGATTCTCGAAAATATCAATTTTGAAATACATAATATCACACGTCCGAATTTGAACCAAGGGCAAGTAGTTGCTTTAATTGGACGCAGCGGAATTGGTAAAACACAATTATTCAAAATCCTTGCGGGATTGATAAAACCCACATCGGGTTCAATTCATATTGGTGTTGACCAACATCCAGTCAAAGCCGGTGATGTTGCAGTTGTACCACAAAATTATATTCTGTTCAATCACAGAACTGTATTACAAAATCTTAATTTAGGACTTAGAAATAATCCGAAAAAAGTGTTATCAGCCAAAGATAAAAACGATTTGGTAAATCAGTATGTCGAAATTTTTAATTTAAAAGAACATTTGCAAAAATATCCAGCGCAGTTGTCCGGTGGACAAAGGCAGCGTGTGAGTATTATTCAACAAATTCTCACAGGCAACCAATTTATTTTACTTGACGAACCATTTTCAGGTTTGGATATATTGATGGTTGACAAAGTAATAGACTTATTATTAAAAGTTTCTACGTTGGACGAATTAAATACATTGATTCTCGTTAGCCACGATGTTCAAAATGCACTTGCCATTTCTGATACAGCATTTATTCTCGCCAAAGGTTGTGACGGCAACGGTGCAACTATGACCGAAAAAATAGATTTGATGAAACTGGGCTTTGCGTGGGAACCTGAAATCCGCAAAAATAGAGAGTTTCAGGAATTGGTAGCGTCAATAAAAGATAAAATTTAGCGATAAATTTCTGCCATTTAAACTTCCGTTTTCTTTTAACAAATATTTGAACATTTTTGATAGGTAATTTTACAGAAAATTTGCGAAAAATTTGCAATTTCAAAAATCTGTTTTTAATTTTACAATTTGTTATATCTTATCAGCTAATTGTATTTTTAAACCAATTAAAATTTTAAAAAATGGATGACGATGAATATTTAAAATCACCAGAAGAAATTGAAAAGGAAGAATTAGAAGCAATGGGTGAAGAACTTCATGAATTTAAAACTAAATTCTTAGAAGTGGTTTTTAAATATTTTTATGATAATAATTATCCTTTTGAATTTAAATATAAAGATTTTAAAGAAAAATGTACAGAAGAATTGGATTTGTTGTTGGAAGAAATTCATTTTCGAATTTGCTGGATGTATAATCATTACTTAGAATCCAGCGAAAATTTTTTAAAAAACGATGAACTTCCAATTTTTAGACCCAATAGAGAGCTTGGTCCTGATTTTACCCGAGAATATTTCTTAAATGTAAATCCAGCATGTCCTGTGGAATTTATAGATTCACGTATTAGAGAAGCAAAACGCGATAATGAAAATTATTTTCAATACCATATAAAATTTCACAACACAATTAAAAAATTCGTTTTAGATTATTTTATCGAAGACGATAGCCATTTTACAGGCAGAACATTTAGAGAATTGGATTATTTAACCAATTGCTATTACCTCGAGTTAGAAGATAGAATGCAAACAATAGCTTACGAAATGGAAAAAGAAATCGAAAATCCGGCTATCCATTTTAATTATCAAATTTAACTACTCAAACAATTGTTTGTAAGCAGTGCTGTCAGCCGGTGGAACTGGATTGTTATTGTTGACATTATTGTAATTATTATTTGAAAGCATTGGTTCTGGACGTGTTTTCGAATCGCCAAGTAAAATTGAAATTCCGTCGCGTTCCATTTTTTCGAGTAATTCCAGACCATCTTGTTCGTAAGCCGCATTTTGCAAATCAACACTGTCAATAAAGCTTCCCGATATTTCAATGAAACGTTGCATTTCGCCAATTTTCATACTAATGTCGTCCACCAAAGCTTCGTTTGCCATATCGAAAATCATTTTCTTGTCAGCATCGCCGCTTATAATGCTCATGGCGCGTTTCATAGCCGAATATCCTGCACGTATTGCCAATGATTCTTGTTTGCGTAAACGAACTTCGTTTTCTGTGTCTTTAATTAAGTATTCCGAGTTTCTATAAATTTTGCTCAACACTTTATAAAGCAACGTCATCTTACCAAGCAAGACATTGTATTTATCGTTTGTTTCTTTTAGGCGTCCATATTGGCGCGTATTGATTACAACAACTTCTTTGTTATTTGCTTTTTCTGCTTGATGCGCAATTTTAAGCGCGTCTTCCATTTCTTTTTTATTGTCGTCAATTATTCTGTTAAGCTTGGTCATTTGTCCATTTAATTTGGCAATATGACTATCCATTTCTTTCAGGTTTTTATACAAATATTCGATATACGTTTCGAGAATTTTTATGGGATCAATCTGCACAAAAACGCCAGTAATCCAACGCATAATCGATTTATAAAAATACCACACCAGATTTCTGAATTTCGGATCGAATAAAATATATAATATTACTGCCAACCCAACGCACAAACCAATAAACGTTATCAAATTTGTTGTTAACGAAATGAGATATTCCAAAATCTGATTGGCATAAACAATTATTGGTAATGCAAGCAATCCTAAAAAGATTAAACCTGTTTTACCTTCGGGACGCTTCCAGAATGTTTTTATTTTGGCTTGAGTAATTGAATCCATATTTATTTTGGTTGACGTTTTGGTTATTTAAAAGTTGTAACTTTTTGAACGTTTTGTTTTATTTCTGCAACAATCACATCGAAAGTACAAACAAAACTTTGTTCGGCATCTTTTATTTTTTGTGTTGAAAGTCCGATTTCATTTTTTAAACTTTCTTCTTTTTCTTGCAGTTGCTGTATTTCCCGAGTAAGTGTAGCAATTTGTTCTGACTTGGCAAGTATCTGGTCTTTAGTATTTCCGACATCCTGATATTTTCCAACTATTTGCTTTTTCTTTTGGTCTTCGAGTAGTTCGTTGAATTTTGTTTTTTCGTTATTTAAAACCGTAATATAATAATCAGCGCTTTCAATAATTTTCTGAACGGTCAAACCTTTAATTGACAGTGTTGCCAAAACGGTTTGCATTTTAATTTTTTCGTCGAGCGGAATATTTTTCATTGCTTCCAACGCATCCATAAATTCCAGATAATCTTCATCTGGCAATTTAGCTTTTTTTACTGACTTATTTAACTCGTCATAAATCTGCTGATTAAAAAAATTATCTGTCGATGCGGTTACCGGAACATTTTGCACCGGAACAGTCACTGTACTTTGAGCCGGTAGCGGTTTTTGTTCTTTGGCTGCTGCTTGCTGCGTGTCTTGTTCTGTTACAACAAACAGATTTATAAATTTATCGAATGCTGACATAATGAAATGATTTAAACCGCAAATATATAAAAGAACTTTATTCGTTTATCATTTTTCGGAAAAAATAAAAAATTGTTTTTTCATTTTTGTGCGTCATAAAAAATCTGCTGCACCTTTGCACGAATATTTTTTTGCGACAATTTATTATTGTTGACATCGGGATAAGTGCGGTTCGACAGGAAAATATAAACCAGATTATTTTCCGGATCAGCCCAAACCATTGTGCCAGTAAAACCCGTATGACCAAAACTTTTTTGCGAAACAGAACCACATGTGCTTGCTTCTTTTTCGACATAATGAATCAACGGTCTGTCAAAACCTATTCCGCGACGGTCGTCTTTGTCGCAATGCACGCACGAAGTGAAAAGTTTAATGGTTGCTGTATCGAAAAACTGAATGTCGCCATAGTTGCCATGTTGCAAATACATTTGCATTAATTTTGCCAGATCATTTGCATCCGAAAAAACTCCGGCATGACCGCTTACACCGCCCAACATTGCTGCGCCCGGGTCTTGCACATAACCTTGTATTTTTTGTTTGCGAAAATATTTATCTATTTCAGTAGGCGCCATTCTGTTTTTTGCAAATCGCTCAATTGGCAAGTAACCTAACGTGGTTGCGCCAAGTGGCTTATAAAATGTCCGTTCGACATATTTGTTTATAGGTTCTTTAATTATATTTTCGACGGCTTTTTGCATCATATAAAAACCAAAATCGCTGTAACGGAATTTTACGTCATCGCGAATTGGCGATTTATAGATATAATTGAAAATACTGTCTTTATACGTTTTGATGATAAATAAACTATCAGTAACCGGAACCGGATATTTCCAAGTCATTTTTTGACTTACAATTTCGGGTTTGAATTTTCCTTTTTTCAACGCATTTTGATAAAAGGGCCACCAGAGTTGCAAGTTTGTATAATGAGCCATAACGTCTTTCACTATCAATTCACTTTTATTTGACGTTCGCAACGCCGGAATATAATCCGATAATTTTCTATCGACATTCAATTTGTTTTGTTCGTACAATTTCATTACAGACGGCGTTGTCGCAGCAATTTTTGTAACCGACGCCAAATCATAAATCACAGAATTGTTTACTGCGATGTCTTTGCCGTAAGTATAATAACCAAACGATTTCGAATAAAATACGACGCTGTCTTTGGCAGCCAGAATCTGACATCCGGGAAAAATACCACTGTCGATACTTGCTTTAATTAATGTCTCAATTTTGGCAAGCACCTCGCTGTTCATGTTGACATCTTCGGGTATTGAATATTTGAGCCGGATTTTTTTTGTAAAGATACCTGTACCGGCAACAAAATTATTTTTGACGCTAACCGGCAATCGTCCTTTTGACGCAATACCACCAAAAATCAATTGTGCCGACAAATCTTGACTGTCATCGAAATCCTGATACGAAATGAGAATGGCTTTTATTTTATCAAGTCCTTTAAATTGCTCAAGCGAATAAGGATTTCCAAACAAATCGAGAATCACATTTTTCTTCGACGCTAATTTTTCAACAAAATCAATTGTTTGCGGCGTTATTCCATAATTATCTTGCGGACGCTCACCGGTGCGGTGAATACCAACAATCACCAGCGAATATTTTGCAACACTGTCAATGTATTTATTTAATTTTGCTATTGGCGTATAACGGCTGACATTGAAATGTTTTACATTGGTATAAAGACTTAACGTTTGTTGAAAAACCTGCAATGTATCGCTACCAATCGAAATGCTGGCAATTTCGGTTGAGTCCAATTTGCGCAAAGGAATAATATTGTCATCGTTTTTTACAAGTGTAAGCGCATTTTCGACTAAACGTCGTTTAATAAGTTCTGCGCTAACTGAATTGATGTCTTTATTTATATTTTGAGTTTGAATTTTTTTTCTGACATTTAGTCCAGCCCAATGTTTTAATGCAATAACTTTTTTGCATCGCTCGTCGATTTCGTTTTGTGTGATAAATCCTTTTTTGATTGCCATTTTTACCGACTCAATTGCCAACGGAATATCCATCGACATCACAATTATGTCATCGCCGGCAAGCAAGGCTTTGACGTCGGCAACGCCATTTTCATTGTAATTGCTGATGCTTTTCATATCCATTGCGTCGGTAAAAACAATTCCGTTAAATTTGAGTTTGTTACGCAACAAATTTGTAACAACTTCTTTCGAAATACTTGCAGTCAGGTTTGCCGAATTATTTGCAACAGTCGGCATACTCAAATGTCCAACCATAATACCCGCGATGCCTTTATTTATAAGACGTTTAAACGGAGCTAAATCTGACGTGTCAAGATTGTTGATGTTGTGTTTCAAAACCGGCAGTCCAATGTGCGAATCTACATCGGTGTTTCCATGTCCGGGAAAATGTTTGGCAACTGCCATAATATTATTGTCTTGCAACCCGCGCATATATGCCAGCGATTTAACAGCAACGTTATAAGAATTTTCGCCAAACGAGCGACTGTTGATTACCGGATTTTTTGGATTACTGTTGACATCGACAACTGGAGCAAAATTTATGTGAACGCCCATGCGCTTGCATTGCTGCGCTATTTCTTTGCCCATAAGATAAATCAAATATTCGTTCTGTATGGCACCAAGCATCATTTGTCGCGGAAATTCGATGGCGCTGTCGAGTCGCATTCCAATTCCGCGTTCAGCATCCATTGCCACGAGCAATGGCGTTTTAGAAACAGATTGAAAATAATTGGTGAGATTTGCCTGACGAACCAACCCGCCTTGAAAAAAAATAACGCCACCAATTTTATAATTCTTAATAAGATCAGAAATTTTGTTGGTGTGAAATTGTTCTTTATTGCTATAAGCTGCAACAAAAAAAAGTTGTGCAATGCGCTCGTCGGGCATTAAACTTTTAAACACAGAATCGTTCCATCTATCTTTTTCATTGGATGTTGATAATGTTGGTTTTGAAAATACAAGATAATAAAAACAGATGCTCAAAAAAACTGTTAAAGGAATGATTACAAGGAGATATTTTTTTTTCATTTTTGCGATTAAAAAACAAAACCTGACAAACAAAAAAATTTGTCAGGTAAAATTATATTTTTTCAAAATGTCTAAATCTTTTTTTCAATTAAATATACATTTCGTTCTTGTGAATTTCGCGAAATCAATTCGCCCAGATAACCAGCCAAGAATAATTGAACGCCAATGATTGATGCTGCCAAAGCCAGATAGAATAAAGGTTGCGCAGTAACTTCGCGCACCGGCATTAAATTGTGCAGGCGATAAATTTTTTCGACTATCAGCCACATAGCAACTGCGCCGCCACTTACAAACATCAATGTTCCCAAAAGTCCAAAAAAGTGCATTGGGCGTTTGCCAAATTTGCTGATAAATTGGATGCTGAGTAAGTCAAGAAAACCATTGATAAACCGTTCAAGTCCAAATTTGGTTGAGCCGTATTTTCGTTCGCGATGCACAACTTCTTTTTCGCCTATTTTGCGAAAACCAGCTTCTTTTGCCAATACCGGAATGTAACGGTGCATCTCGCCATAAACTTCTATACTTTTTATGACCTGACTTTGATATGCTTTCAAACCGCAATTCATGTCGTGCAATTTGATGCCGGTTGTTTTGCGGACTGTCCAGTTGTAAAGTTTGCTTGGAATGGTTTTGGTAATCGGATCGTATCGCTTTTTCTTCCAGCCCGAAACCAAATCGAAATTTTGTTCCTTTACCATTTTAAACAGTTCAGGAATTTCGTCGGGACTGTCTTGTAAATCTGCGTCCATTGTAATAACCACGTCGCCCAGCGCTATTTCGAAACCGCAATACAATGCAGCACTTTTACCGTAGTTCCTGCGAAATTTTATGGCTCTGATATTTTTATGTACGGTTGATAGTTCTTCAATTAATCGCCAGGAATTGTCGCTGCTGCCGTCATCTATCAAAATAACTTCGTACGAAAATTTGTTTTCGCGCATTACTTTTTCAATCCAATTAATCAACTCGAACAGCGACTCTTCTTCGTTATAAAGTGGAACTACAATTGATATATCCATTATAAATTTTTTAACTATTCAATGTTGTGCATTGCGCCGTCAAAAGCATCTGTCTGTTTTTTTACGATTGCCGAAATGATTAATGAAAAAATGAAACCGTAAAAAACTATTCCTAAAATTGTAAATAATGCAATAGTTGTAGGAGTAGTAAATTTTTTGACGTACACAATACCCTGTGAAATTTGTTCAGAAGTATATCCCTTTTCTACCATATTATCTTCAGCCATTTGTACTATTTTACCGATAGTATCAGGATCAATAATTTTGTAAAAAAGAAATAAATAAAATGCCAGAATAATTGAACAGAAAAAACTTACTAAAACGCCATAACCTAACCCTTGTCCATAACTGATATTACCGCCAAGCTCTTGGTCCCGATAATTTTTAGCGCTAAAATATAAACCAATAATAAGTACAATGTAGCTTAAGTAACCAACAACTTTATTCAAATGTAGATTCATAAAATACATTAACAGACTATAAACAATTAGTGCTCCACCAATAATGGCACCATATGTCATACTATGTTTCAACAATGAAGATTTATTATTTTCCATGATTAACTGATTTTAAATTTAGGCAAAAGTATAAGTTTTTTTGCATTTATTAAAAATTACTATCAACCAATTTTTTTATTTATAAGGATTGCCAAAATTATGTTTTTTTAAATCAACCGTTTGGATAAAAATATCGAAAAAAATAAATAAAAGTTCGTGATAATCTAAATTTTTTCTACTTTTGCAACGGGTAAGTCTTATACGATTCGCTCCCCGCAAACCCCCCCAGGTCTGGAAGGAAGCAAGGGTAGTGGGTTGAGCAATGCGATATAAGTAGCTTACCCATTTTTTTTGTATATTTGTTCTCGTTTAAAACGATAAAATTCTCAATTTTTAATTCTTAATTTTTTACGGATATGAAATTTTTTATTGACACAGCAAATCTCGATCAAATACGCGAAGCACAAGACTTAGGTATTATCGACGGTGTTACAACCAACCCCAGTTTGATGGCAAAAGAAGGCATCAAAGGCGACGAAGCCATAATGAAACATTACAAGACTATTTGCGAAATTGTTGACGGAGACATAAGCGCCGAAGTGCTCTCGACAGATTTCGACAATATGATAAAAGAGGCGCTCATACTGGCTGCAATTCATAAAAATATTGTGGTAAAAGTTCCGGCAACGAAAGACGGAATCAAAGCAGTAAAATATCTGACTTCGAAAAATATAAAAACCAATTGCACGCTTGTTTTTACTGTGGGACAAGCTTTGCTTGCAGCTAAAGCCGGAGCAACTTATGTATCACCGTTCATTGGTCGTCTTGACGATATTTCAAATGACGGTATTCAATTGGTTGCGCAAATTGTTGATATGTTTAATTATTACGGTTATAAAACACAAATTATTGCAGCATCTATCCGTCACACCATGCACATTATACAATGTATCGAAGTTGGTGCGCATGTTGCCACTTGTCCGTTGCAACCGATTCTTGGTTTACTCAACCACCCGTTGACTGACGCTGGCGTTCAGAAATTTGTGGAAGACGCAAAAAAGATGAAAGGCTGATTTTTGAACAAGATATCTAATTTATAAAAGACGGGATTGATTTTCGAGAGAAAATTATTCCCGTTTTTTTATACTTTTACTTCGATAAAATTTTCAAATATCAAATTTAATTCTCAATTTATGAACGATTTTATAATAATAGCCTTAATAGGTTTAGCAGCCGGTTTACTTGCCGGAATTATGGGAATTGGCGGTGGTCTTATTGTGATACCGGCTTTGGTTATTTTGGGTTTTTCGCAAAAATTGGCACAGGGCACAAGTCTTGCAATGATGTTGCCACCGATTGGTTTTTTCGCTGCATACAATTATTACAAAGCCGGTTTTGTTGATGTAAAAGCAACAATTATTCTGATATGCTTTTTTATTATCGGAAGTTTATTTACATCCAAATTAGCAGTTGCAATGGATCCAAGAATATTGAAGAAAATTTTTGGTGGATTTTTAATTTTGGTTGCGTTGAAAATGATTTTTGGCAAATAAATCAATTCAGTTTTTTGTAATACACCATTTTGCGATTTAGTAGAATTTCAGAATGAAAAATGCTAACGATATCTTTTAAAATTTCGTCGGGATGCGTAACGCCCGATTCGTAAAAATCGTTGCCACCAGATGTTGTGCATCTCGCGTTGTTATTGTAAATGCGGTTGTTTTTAAACGGTGCAAAAAATTTAAGCCGTTGGTCGCAGTTTAAAATTTCGATTTGCGATATTGCAGTTCCGGTATTCAGCCAGACATCGGCTTGTTGCGCTTTCATATATATTTCTTCGATGTTTAAAACAAGACTTTCGCGCGACGGATTGTTTTCCCAAAGATATTCTCCACCGGCATCTTTTATCATAATTGCCAGATTCGATTTACCACCAGAAATATACCATTTATCTTTGTATGGCATATTTGTCAAAACTCTTGGTCGATGCAGATTTTTAATTGACGCAACTTTCTTTTTCATTTGTTCGTAAGCGACGCTGAGACTGTCAAATTTTGCATTTGCAATTTCGTCAGTATCATAAAAAGCAGCCATAAATTTAACCCATTCGGCAGTTGCCAGCGGTGATCCTTCGAGATATTCGGCAACGACGACAACTTTCTGCTTTAGTTCCCTCAATTTGTTAATAAAACCGGCAGTTTCGCCACCAACGCCATACACAAAAATCACATCCGGTGCGAGCGACAGAATTTTTTCATAATTCAGATTTTGGTCATAACCAACATCGACAGTCTTTTTAGATTTTATTTGTTCGACGACTTGAATGTTCGAAATCAAATCGCTGCCAGAAACACCAACGATGCTTTGCGTTTTATCAAAAAAATCAATTAAAGCGATGTGCGTTGTCGATAAACAAATTACTTTTTTGACTGGTATTGTTATAGTTTCGATGTTTTGAATTTCAACAGGAATTTTCGCAACCGCTTTTTTCAATAAATATGTGTACGAAATATTGTGCGCGCCTTGCCAAGGATTTTTAACTGTCAGAATTTTATAAGCGCCTTTGTCTTCGACATCAAAACCTTTGGCGAATTTCAATTTCGATGCAACTTGATTATTTTGTTTAACAGATTTTTCGTTGCACGAAATTATGAAAATTGCTAAACAAAAGAATATTAAAAAATTGAAGAGCTTCATTTGTTTTTTCAATTATTTTTTAACGACTTTAAATTCAACGCGACGATTCAGCGCTTTTAATTGTTCCGTTTCGCTTGCGGTTAATTGCATGGTTTGACCGTAACCAACGGCTTTTAAGTTGTCGGCATTGCATTTTTGCGAAATCAAATAATTGCGTACGGCATCGGCTCGTTTTTGCGATAAAACCATGTTATGCTCTGCTGTTCCGGTCGTATCGGTGTGTCCGCTTATTTCGACAGTCAAATCGTTATTAGTTTTTAGAAAATCTGCAAAACGATTCAATTCCGAATACGATTCCTTTTTCAATTGATAATCGTCAGAATCGAAAAAAATATTTTTTAAAAGCATTGGTTTTTTCTGGTCAATCAATTGTTTAATCGACGTGAGAATAATATTTTGTTTAATCTGAATTGAATCGCGCTCCTTGCGTAAATCGACGTAACCGGTTCCGGGATAATAATATTCACGGTCTGCATAATAACCGTATTGTTTACCCAATGGTAACACTATAAAATAACTTCCATCGGTCGGGTCGCTATGCAATTCGCCCATAATTTTTCCAGTTGACAAATCTTCCCATTTGACGGTACATTCGAGCGGACGGTTATTAATGTCGGTGGTTTTGCCCGAGATGGTTGCAACCGGTTCCGGACGAATT
>Ga0265327_10001553_pt1 | contig 28205 bp, 15 predicted proteins | sample 41621metaG_FD_202089 | JGI IMG/M metagenome (GOLD analysis project Ga0265327, IMG submission 202089) | Rhizosphere microbial communities from Carex aquatilis grown in University of Washington, Seatle, WA, United States - 4-16-21 metaG | ecosystem: Host-associated > Plants > Roots > Rhizosphere...
CAAACTACTTCGCCGGCCGTAACACCAGATGGTCTGTTCCAACTCACCGTCAATGGCGCGCCCGGCCCCGGCTATATCGTCGAGGGCTCGTCCAATCTAATCGATTGGCTGCAGCTTGCGATTCTGACAAACGATACTGGAACAGCCCAGTTTTCCGACTCAGGAACGACAAATTACCCGCAGTTTTTCTATCGCGTCAGCGCGCCCAAATAGCGCGTTTTGCCGCCGATTGAGCGCGCTGCGCCCACACGGATTATAAACAAATCTTAATGCAGCAAGATGTGCGTTTGACTTGTTTTTACATCACGAATGTGGCTATCTTAATCGAATGCCCGCCAGGTTTTCTCTTCGATTGACTCGAAAGCTCGCACTCGCGCTTTATCTTGTTAGCCAAAGCGTGTTGCTGGCGGCGCGGCCATTGGGAATCGACGTTTCCACTTACCAGCCCGACGGCAATATGGACTGGCCGTCGATAAAAAGCGGAGGCATCACATTTGGTTGGGCCAAAGCCACTGAAGGTTCTACTGGCAGCGACAACCAATACACGGCCCACATGCCCAACGGCAAAGCCGCTGGCATCTTCATGGGTTCGTATCATTACTGCCATCCCGAAAGCAATGCATCATCAACAGAAGCGGCCCATTTCTGGAGCCGCGCCGCAACTTATACCAAGAACGATGGGCTTTCGCTCAACCCCATGCTGGACGTGGAGGGCGCAGCGTTCACCGGGCATGTGGGAGCTACGAGCACGACTGCCTGGTGCAACGCGTGGTGCAACACCATAGTAGCAGACGGCGCAGGGCAATCGGTTACACTGAAACCAAACATTTATGTCAGCGCTTGCAACGCCTGTAGTTTTGATTCGACGATTAGCCCATGGTACTCCGACATCGCCGATTACAATGGTGAGGCCGCGCAAACCGGCACACCCTGGAGCACTTGCACGAGCTGCGAACGCTGGGGAACAGGCACCGGAGCGTGGAATTTCTGGCAATATTCATCGACCGGCGGAATCACCGGTTATTCGGCCAATATCGACAAAGACGTTTTTAACGGGACAGCCGCCACGCTGATGACAACGCAGGTGATAGGCGGCGGCGGACCTCAAATCACCAATCAACCCGACAGCATCACCGTCTCGCTCGGCACGAACGTTTCCTTTGCAGTCGGCTCGACCGGCACTTCGTTGAAATATCAGTGGCGGTTTAATTCGACCAATATCGCAGGCGCAACCACGAGCGCTTATAATATCGCCAGCGTCGACGTCACAAATGCCGGGAATTATTCCGTCACCGCAACTAATTCCACCGGAACCACGACTAGCGCGTTTGCCTATCTTTCCATAACGCTGCCTCCCACCAATGCGCCGGGGGCAATCATGGCACCGACTGGAATGGTCAACTGGTGGGATGGACAAGCAGACACGTCTGACTCTTACGGCAGCAACAATGGCACGCCCAATGGCAACTTCTACTACGCAGCCGGGCGGCCCGGTTTAGGATTCCATTTCAACGGCTCTTCAAGTTACGTCACCACTGGCGCAACCAGTCTCGCTGTGCCATGGACACTTTCTTTCTGGGTCAATCGCCAAAACGCACCTGGAACTTCGGCAGCGTTTTTGAGTGATGGCACTTACTCGTTCAAGCTCGAGCAGTACAACGCAACCCGCCAGGTGGGCATCACGAAATTTGGCGTCGGCGATTACACGTTCGGATACGTCATACCTGCCAATACATGGACACACGTGGTGATGGTTGGCACGTCGACTGGAACAACCCTTTACATCAATGGCGCGTCGCAGTCCTCACTGACCAATTCACAGCCGTTGCCGCGCGGTTACATGGGCGTCAGCTACCTCTCGTCCAACGGCACCATCACGGATTACATGTTGGGCACGCTGGATGAAATCACCACCTTCAATCGCGCTCTGAGCGGTTCCGAAATCAGCGCGATCTACGCAGCCGGAGCGGCGGGTCTTCTGCGTGCGCCTGAGTTTACGGCGCTGGGACTTAACGGCAGCACGGTCCAATTGAACATACGCGGCATCACTGGCAAAACTTTCAGCATGTATCGCACTCCCGACCTCCTCAACTGGACCTTCCTTGGACGATTCTCCGCGCCGTCAGGAACGTTGCAGTATTTTGACTCCGGTTCAGGGATACAGCAGTATTTCTACAAAGTGGCGCAGCCTTGACCGCAAATGAGTGCATTGCCAAACAGTTTATGAAGTTTCTGCAATCATCGATGTGGCGTTCGATCACGGTCGTGACGCTCCTTGCGTCCTGCATGGCCGCTGCCGCCTCGAAGCCTCTCGGCACCGACGTCTCGGCTTATCAACCAGCCAACATCGATTGGGTTCATTGCAAGACGAACGGCGTCATGTTCGCCTACATTAAAGCGACGGAGAGCACCGGCTTTATAAGTTCGACAATGGCCAGTCAAATCGCCGGCGCAAAAGCGCAGGGCATTCCCGTCGGATTGTATCACTTTGCGCGTCCGAACGCGCATCCGAACATCACCGGCGCCAACAGTGCCGATACTGAAGCGCAATATTTTCTCAATACCGCCGGTCCCTACATCAAAACTGGCGGCCAAAACCTCATCCCGATGCTGGACTGGGAAGATCCTTACGTCACCAATGTATCGAGCACGATTCTAAACGAAACGACCATGTCGCAGTGGGTCAACGAATGGTGCTATTACGTTTCCAACTACGCCCAATCCAAGGGCATTACCATGAAGGTTCTCGTTTACTCGGGAACCTGGTATTGTGCGCCGGGCTCGGGCTACAGAGGCGGATTGAACTCAACCGTAACGCAATGGCCCAATGCCATGTCCGGGTATCCGAGCAATCCAAACGCACAAACCGGCGCTCCATCGACGTCTCCCTGGACGACGTTCAGTATCTGGCAATATGCCGACACGAACTGGTCTGGTGGCGACTCGGACGTGTTCAACGGCACGACGAATCAATTCCTGCAGACATTCCTCATCGGTGGAAACGGTGGGCCGCTCATCACCAACGATGTTGATAGCGTCACAACGAATGCTGGTTCTGACGTGACGTTCAGCCTCGGCCTGCTCGGAACCGCGCCCTTCACTTTCCGCTGGTATTATAACGGCGCGAACATCGCGACAATTACCACAACCAATTACACCGTCACCAACGCGCAATTGTCCAAAGCCGGCTATTACTACGTCACAGTCAGCAATTCACTCGGCACGGCAACGAGTTCGACGTCGTATTTGAATGTCATTACGCCCGCGACCAATGCGCCAACCGCGATTGTCGCACCAACCAGTGTTGTCGATTTCTGGCCCGCTCAAGGCACACCAAACGACGTTTACGGAACCAACATCTACACGCCGCACGGAAACTTTACCTATGCTACCGGACGAACAGGCCTGGGCTTCCATTTCGATGGCTCGACCGTCTATCTAACAAATGCCGCCGCGAGCTTGCCCGTCCCATGGACGTTGTCGCTATGGGTTAATCGGCAGAATGCCTCTGGCGTGTCCGCTGGAATCCTTAGCGATGGAGCAAACGCGCTGAAGCTCGAGCAATACAATCTGACCCGGCAGGTTGGTTTAACCCAATTTGGCATTGGCGATTTTACGTTCGGCTACGCTACGACGGCGGGGACATGGACACATCTGGTATTCGTCGGCACCTCCACTGGAACATCGCTCTATGCGAACGGAACTTTTGTTAAGACCCTGACAAACTCGATTCCGCTCCCACGCCAATACATGGGCGCGGATTACGTTACTTCAACGGGCAACCTGCTGGATTTCGCCCTGGGAACCTTTGACGAAATCATTGTTTTCAATCGCGCGCTGACCACCACCGAGATCTCGGCGCTCTATAGCGCAGGCTCTGGCAGCATCGTGCACGCGCCAGAGATGACTACGATTGGCGTTAATGGCAGCACCGTTCAACTGAATATGCGCGGCTTAACAGGAAAAACTTTCAGCGTCTATCGCACCTCGGATTTGTTGAACTGGTCGATGCTCGGCCGATACTCGAGTTCGTCCGGAACGCTCCAATATTTCGACTCCGCATCGAGTTCCCTGCAATATATCTACAAAGTGGCGCAGCCTTGACGCCGTTGGAAGCTAACGAAACCGTCGCCGACCTGAGATTTCGCGCGGTTAAAAGGCACCGACACCAAAGTCGTAATTGATGGGAACCTGATCTTGTGGACCGATTTCAATTTCGCGCACGTAGGTCTTGGCCAGAAGCGCTTCCAGGAAATGGCCTGAGGCATCGGAGTCACTCAAGTCGTGATCCAGCAATTTGATCTGCGCATCGTCGAGATATAAGGTGAGCATCGTCCGATCGGTTTTCCAAATCCGTTGGCGCACCAGCTCTGCCCCTCCGGGCCGCATCCGTTGATGGGCATTGCCGGAATGGATGACGCAAAGATATTTTCCGGGTTTCACGCGATCCAGTATCGCCATGCCATCGGCTCCGGTGATTCCGCGATAAACAACGGTCGTGTCTTTAATGAGATGCATGCTGACACTGGCGCCGCTGTCCGGAATGCTGCTGCTGGAAGGGGCAGATCTGTAAGTAAGCGCGACCTTCACCCTGCCCGGCTTTTGCAATTGTTGCGTGACGTCTTCTTTGTATTTGTCGAACAATGCTTTTTCGTCCGCCATCGCGCGCCGCAGATTTTCGATGTCTTCTTTTTGCCGGATATTTTCGGCTGTGAGCGTCGCAATCAGCCGCTTCTGATCGGCAATCTGATCCTGATCGCTCGTTTGCAACTCGCGGATTTTGTCCTGTAAAGCAGCGATATTGGTCGAAAGAAGCGAAATCCGCCCTTCCTCGGCCTTCCGGCTCTCAGAGAGAGAATGGGTCTGGACTTTCAGCGCCGAATTCTCGTTTTCAAGTTGGTCGGAACAACCGACCAAAACGAGCGTGCCTAAAATCACTGCGTAGGGCTTGAGCACGGCGACACAGTAAAACAAGCCATTTACCGAGGAAAGAAAAAAGGACAACCCGAAGGCTGTCCTTTTGTGTTTCAAATTTATTCGCCAATTAGATTGCTGCCGGCGCTGGCGTGCCAAATCCAGGCAGTTTCGGCGGCAATGGCTTTGGCACTTCATGCACCGGCGTTGTCGCAACTGCGCCCGTCGGCGGATCAATCTTCGGCGTTTCCGGCGGCGGCGTGAACGTCCCGGTCTTCATGATATCTTCGACTTGCGAGCCATCGAGAGTTTCATACTCCAGCAACGCGCGCGCGATAATCTCGAGCTTGTCACGATGCGTCATGATCAATTGCTTCGCGCGATCGTATTGTTCCTGGATGATGCGTTTCACTTCGGCATCAATTTCCTGCGCGGTCGCTTCGCTGTAATTTTTCGCACCGCTCATGTCGCGACCAAGGAACTGGTGTTCATCGTTGCCGTACTGGACCATGCCGAGCTTATCGCTCATGCCCCATTGGCAAACCATAGCGCGAGCAATATTGGTCGCCTGTTGAATATCGCCAGCGGCTCCGCTGGAAACGTCACCGGCTACAAGCTCTTCAGCAATGCGTCCCGCCATCGTGACAGCAACGAAATCCAGAATCGCCTTGCGATGATGGTTGAGGTGGTCTTCTTCAGGCAAAGCCATCGTCGAACCCAACGATTGTCCACGCGGAATGATCGTTACTTTGTGCAACGGATCGGTGTGTTCGAGCATCACGTTGACCAATGCATGACCAGCTTCGTGCCACGCGGTAAGTTTCTTATTCTCTTCCGACATCGCCATGCTGCGACGTTCGCGGCCCATGCGCACTTTAACGCGGGCTTCTTCGAGCTCGAGCATGCCGATGCTCTTTTTGCTCATCCGCGCTGCGAGCAACGCTGCTTCGTTGAGCAGGTTCGCGAGGTCCGCGCCGGAGTAACCGGGCGTTCCACGAGCAATCACCGCCAAATTAACAGACGGATCGAGCTTCACGTTGCGAGCATGCACTTTGAGAATCGCTTCGCGACCGCGCACGTCCGGCAAGCTGACCATGATCTGCCGATCGAAACGACCGGGACGCAACAGCGCCGGGTCAAGAACGTCGGGGCGATTCGTCGCGGCAATAATAATAATGCCGTCCTGCGTATCGAAACCGTCCATCTCAACGAGCAGCGCGTTCAAGGTCTGTTCGCGTTCGTCGTTACCGCCGCCATAACCATGGCCACGGCTACGGCCGACCGCGTCGATTTCGTCGATGAAAATCAAGCAAGGCGTATTTTTACGGGCCTGGTCAAACATGTCGCGCACGCGGCTCGCGCCGACGCCCACGAACATTTCCACAAAGTCCGAACCGCTGATGCTAAAGAACGCCGCGTCCGCTTCGCCAGCAATGGCTTTCGCGAGCATTGTCTTGCCGGTGCCGGGCGCGCCGACCATCAGGATGCCCTTGGGAATGCGGCCACCAAGCTTTTGAAATTTCTTCGGGTCCTTCAAGAACTCGACGAGTTCAGAAACTTCTTCTTTCGCTTCTTCAACTCCGGCGACGTCCTTAAACGTCAGCTTATTCTTATCTTTGTTCAGCATGCGCGCGCGGCTCTTGCCGAAGCTGAGAGCGCCTTTGCCCGCAGACTTGATCTGGCGAATGAGGAAGAAATAAATAACCGCCAAAATCAACAGGAACGGAAACACCTGCAAAAAGATGTTCAACATCACGCTGTTTGGCTGCACGAATTGGAACGCTCCCGAGCGCAGCAGCGGAGTGGCCAGGGCATCGGTCAACGGCGTCTCCAAAGCAAACGCTATCTCTGATTTTTTGCCATCTTTCTCGACCTTGTAGTATTTGCCAGTGATGCGCCTCATGTCGGGCGACTGCGGGACGAAGGTCACTTTGCCCGTGTTCGGGACGATCAAGTTATTGGTTAGCTTGTCCTCAAGCTGCGAATAATAAGTAAACATTTCCGGCTTCTGTTCCGTTTGATTGCGGAACATGAAGATGACGGTGATCAACCCTATGATCCCGATCCAGACTAACACCGTGCGCGAAGGCACGCGGAAGTCATTACCGCCGTTGCGTTTACCATTCTTATCCGGTCCCGTGCGTTGATTTTCTTCAGGCATTTGAATCAAATTTTGCCAGAGAATACCACACCCCACCCTCATCCGCAACCTGAGTATGTTGTTAAGGGTGTTGTCCTAGTCGCGGACGAGTGCGCCACGCTCTTGGCAATTGAATTCGCGCTCAGTGATGTTACGATCGCGCAGTGAATTCCCAACTGTGCCTGCCCTAGCCATTCTCTAGCTACCGATCTAACCCAGATTGTATGATACCATGTCGCCTCGGACGGATTTGTTTTCGTCTACTTGCCGTCCTTCCTGTCGCAATCGCACTGTCGCACTCACCGCGCGCCTGTGCCGCCGTTGTCACGTTCGTCGGTAATCAACTGAACCTCGGCCCGGGTTGGCGCACGAGCGGCGTCAGCAAGCCACTTGATATCGATGGCGACAATATCCTCGGAACAGATGGCTATAACGTCGTCAACCTGCAACCCGTGTCGCCGGATTATGTGAGTGCGACGGCGATTCTCACGACCACCTATTCGGGAAACTCCAGTTACGCTTCAATCGATGACCCCACCACTCCTTCGCCGACGGACGCATTCCTGACAGGAACAATGAATCCCGCGCCGGGAACCGGTGTGAGCGCTAATTTATTTTCCTTCACCCTCAACGCCAATGCAGTGGGCCGGGTCATTCGCGTCGGTTTGCTGGTAGATAATCTCGACGACCCTGCTTTCAATGCCGCCAGTCTGACACTGGTTCAAACCAGCGGAACAGGCGCGACGAGCGGACCAGTGGCAACAGTGTCCGCAGCTTTCAACAATCAGATTCCGGATTGGATTTTCTTCGATATTTCCGGCGCAGTGGCTGGTGATTCGTTTGTCATTCGTGGTATGGGTGGGGCGGCGACAACGGCCACGCTCGGCGGAGTCGCCTTTGACAGTGTGGGTTTCGCATTCACGAATAATCAGGCGCTCAGCATTCCGTCCACGGGACCGGCCAGTCAGTATCCGTCGACAATCACGATCAACAATCTGCCTACGTCTACGCTCAAAGTTTCTGTCACGCTTTCGAATCTATCTCACACTTTTCCGGACGATCTTGTTATTTTGTTGGTAAGTCCGACCGGCCAAAAGGCGATGGTGATGGCGCACGCCGGGGGCGGTTCTGTTGTGGCCAATGCAATGCTGACGTTCGATGACCAGGCGCCGGGCCCGCCGCCGGATAACACCCCAATCCTTTCCGGCACTTATCAGCCGGTGAGCTATGCTCCGACCGCAACGCTACCAAGTCCTGCGCCGGCTGGTCCGTATGCGACTGCTTTATCCACGTTCAATGGATTAAATCCCAATGGCGTCTGGTCGCTTTACGTGTATGACGATTCGGCTGGTTACACTGGCACTTTGCAGGGTTGGTCGTTGAAAATTCTTTCCGGCACAACGCCGACCGCCACCACCCTGTCGGCGAGCGGAATCAGCGGAGGGAACACATTTCTCAACGCCTCGGTCAAAACGTCCGGGTCACCCGCGCTCGTCCGTTTTCTATGGGGCACAACGACGAATTACGGAAACACGACCTCCGGCATTTTGTTGCCGCCCGGAAACAGTGCCGTGACCGTGACCGACAGTGCCAACCTGACTCCGGGAGTTATCTATCATTATCGAGCGCGTGTTTACAACGCCTATGGTCTGACCGACAGCGCCGATGCGATTTTCTGGGCGCCTTACCTCGCGCTGAATGGGGCGAATCCGTTGACGAACGAATGCCACGTCGCCTTTGCCGAACCCGGCGCGACCGCGAGCGCACCACCCGTGGCGTTCAGTGGTGGATCTTTTCATAGCCTCGCGCTGCGCGCGGATGGTTCGGTGGCTGCGTGGGGTGACAACACTTACTCGCAATCGAGCCCTCCGGGCGCCAACGATGTCATCGCCATTGCCGCAGGCTCGTACCATAGCCTTGCCTTGCGTTCCAATCGCACTGTGCTGGCATGGGGCCGAAACAATAATCTCCAATGCAACGTACCAAGCGACGCCACGAACATCATCAGCATCGGCGGCGGATTGCAACACAGCGTGGCTGCGCGAGGCGATGGCTCTGTTCTCGCGTGGGGAAATTCTACTTACAATCAAACTGTTATTCCGGCCAACGCGACGAACGTCATCGCTGTGGACGCGGGTGAGTATCACAACGTCGCGCTGCGCGCCAATCGCACCGTCGTGGCGTGGGGCGGAGGCACAATAAATAATCCCAGTGATTTTATTGATTACGGGCAGGCGATCGTTCCTGCAAATGCCACTAATGTCATCGCTATTTCGGCTGGCGCGTACCATTGCATGGCATTGCGAGGTGATGGCAGCGTGGTTGCATGGGGCGCGGGCACAACCGTTAATCCCGGCGACCTGGCAAGCTACGGTCAATGCATCATCCCAGCGAATGCGACGAACGTAATCGCGATCGCGGCGGGCGGTCAGCACAGCCTCGCCTTGCGCGCCGACGGCACCATTGTCGGCTGGGGGCGCAGCGACCAGGGCCAACTGACTTTTCCGGCGGCGGCGACGAACATCGTCAGTATCGCAGCAGGGTTCAATTGGAGCTTCGCCATCCGCGCGGACGGAGAATTTTTCCAATCCGGCTTACCGTCTGGTTACGATCGCTCCTCTTTTCCGGCAACCGTGACGAACCAAACGATCACCATCAACCGGACAGGCACCTTGGACGTTAACTCCCCCGGCACTTACACGCTCACATACGCCACGACAAATGCACTCGGTGGTTATGCGATAGGCACTCGCACCGTCGTGGTCGCAGACCGCACCCCACCAGTCATTACCTTGACCGGAGCAAACCCGCTTTATTGGACAATCGGCGTGCCCTTCGTGGAACCCGGCGCAACCGCTAACGACGCGTGCGAAGGCAATGTAGGATCGAGCATCGCGGTTACGGGAACGGTAAATATTTCAACTGTCGGCACCAACACGCTCACGTATAAAGCGAGCGATTCCACCGGAAATATCCAGACGACCAATCGCACCGTGATCGTCACCAGCACGCCTTCGCTCAGCGGTTTCGCTGCGCAGGTCAGCGGAACGAACGGCATCACCGGGGCCCGCACTGTTTTGCTATCCGCCAATGTGAACCCCAACGGGCTCGCGGGCGCGGCTTGGTTTCAATACGGCTTGAACACGACATATCCGGGAACGACATCGGCTTCGAATTTCGTCGCGAGCTTCGCCGCTCAGCCTCGGTCCGCCACGATCAGCAACCTGCTGGTGGGAATGACCTATCACTATCGCGCGGTCGCCACAAACAGCCTGGGAACAACGACCGGGCCTGATCAGATTTTCTCCATCCCGACAGGTTTCGCGGCGGGCGACCTCAACGGCGACGGCATCGTGGATCAATCCGAGCTGAACGCCGTCTACGGGAACTACGTCACCAACAGCCAATGGCTGCTCATGACGAATGTGGCCGGGCTCGGCGGCACGAACGTGACCTTCACGCTGAGCAATTCGCCGCTCGGAAACTTTTCGGTCGAATATTCGACCGACCTCATCAACTGGTCGCCACTCGGCTCCGCCGCTCCGTTCTATCTCTTTACCGACACCAACGCGCCCGCATCGCCGCAACGCTCTTACCGCCTGCGCTACCCGTGAACCGGACATTGTCCCGGCAATTGAACGATACTGTGTAGCACTTCTCTGTTGAGCCTTACTCAACTCAGCTGTTTACTCCATCCGTGGCATTCATCATCAGTCCGAAGCAATTGCGCGACCGCGGTGAGTTGTATCATCAACTCGCGCTACTAGTGAGTTCGGGAATTCCGATCATTCAGGCACTGGAGATGCAACGGCGCAAACCTGTCAATCGTGCGTCCGGCACGGCGATGGAGAATATTACCGCGATGTTAAAAGAAGGGAGCACGGTGACGGAGGCGTTTCGGGTCGCAGGAGATTTTCCAGAATTCGATTCAGCTTTGGTCGAAGCAGGCGACAAAAGCGGCCGGCTTGATCAATGCTTCAAATTGCTTAGCGCCTATTACGAAGAACGCGCACAGAATCTGCGGACGGTTCTCGGCGGTCTGGCTTATCCAGCTTTTCTGCTGCACATGGCGGCTTTTATTTTTCCGTTCATCGAATGGTTTCGCACTGGCAATACATTAAAATTCGCGCTCCAGGTTTGTGTGATTCTCGTGCCGATGTATGCACTTACCTGCTTGGTGATTTACGCTTGCCAGGGAAAGCACGGCGAAAAGTGGCGCTCGATGATTGAACGCATTGTCCACCCGATGCCGCTGATCGGGACGGCGCGGCGACAACTGGCCCTGGCAAGATTGGCGGCGGCACTGGAAGCATTGCTCAATGCCGGCGTGGGCATCATTGGCGCATGGGAATTGTCAGCAGCCTCAAGCGGTTCCCCATTTCTGCGGCGCACCGTCTCCGGTTGGAAACAATCTCTGGAAGACGGCTCAACTCCCGCCGAGTTGGTTTATTCCTCGCGCGCGTTTCCAGACCCGTTCGTCAATCTCTACCAAACCGGTGAAACCACGGGGCATCTCGATGAAACACTGAATAAATTGCACGCGATGTATCGCGAAGAAGGTAGCCGCAATCTCCTGCTGGCTTCCAAACTTTATCCAAAACTTGTTTATGGCATCATCGCTGCGTTTGTGGCGTGGAAGATTATTTCGTTTTATCTTGGGCTTTATGGACCTGGCAGCGACCTCGATCAGGCGATCCGCGGATTTGGCCCAAACAAATAAGTAACCTATGACTCTCCAGGATATTTTAAGCAACGAATCGCTGCGTCAACACGAGTTTCCCATCACGCGCGAGAAGGTATTTTTAGCGCACGCCGGCGTTTGCCCGTTGCCGCGACGCGTTGCCGAAGCCATCCGCAATTACGCCACCACCGCCACTCTCGGCGACCAGGAAGCGCTCGTGCCCGATGGCCTCGTCATGAACACGCGCAAGCTGGCCGCGCAAATGATCGGCGCGAAACCCGAAGAAATCGCGCTCGTCGGCCCGACTTCACTCGCCTTGAGCTATGTCGCCAGCGGTCTGAGCTGGCGCAAAAGCACCAACATTCTCATCTACTTCGACGATTACCCGTCCAACGTTTACCCGTGGATGGCTCTTGCCGAACGCGGTGTCGAAGTGCGGTTGCTCAACATCCGCGAATACGGCCGCATTCGCGCCCTCGACGTCATCGGTCAGGTTGACGAAAACACAAAAATGGTCGCCCTCGCCTCGAACCATTTCGTCGCTGGCTACCGTCTCGACCTCAACGCCATCGGCAAAGCGTTGCACGAGCGGGGTATTCTCTTCTGCGTCGACGGCATCCAAAGTCTCGGCGCGTTTCCCACGCGCGTCGATCACGTCGACTTCCTCGCTGCCGACGCCCACAAATGGTTGCTTGGTCCGCTCGCCGCCGGCGTTTTCTACGTGCGCAAAGATTTACACGAAAAATTCAAACCACCGATCTACGGCTGGCACAATGTCCGTTGTCCCAACTACGTCGCCCAGGAACAAATCGTGTTCCCGCCGGACGCTCGTCGTTACGAAGCCGGCAGCGAAAACTTCATGGGCCTCGTCGGCCTGCATGCCTCAATGGAAATGCTGCTCGAAATTGGCATCGAAAACATCGCCAACGAACTACTGCGCAAACGCCAGCTGCTCGTGCCGGCATTGCAGGCCAAAGGCTATACCGTTGTCCAGGGCGATGCGCCAAAGGAACACGCCAGCGGCATAGTCAGTTTCTACCGCGAAGGCGCGGAACCCGGCGACTTGCACGCCCTCCACCAAAAACTCGAAGCCGCTGGAATCATCACCAGCCTGCGCGCCAACCGCACCGGCCAACAATTCATCCGCATCTCCCCCCATTTCTACAATACCGATGCGGAACTGCACCGGCTGTTGGAGCTGCTTTAACGGGGTTCAGACGCGCAACCGCGTCTTCCGTTCCTGCGGGCAAAGATGCTGCACTCCGGAAAAGTACACTTTTAATATAAAGTAACTACAAAACAGTTGACACGTAATTGCGTCACTCGGTATAATGCCCCCTGTCCGGAAACTCCTACGGATTTCCGGACAGGGGCATTTATACCAACCGGAGTGACATAGGCGATACGCTGTAAGTGGCTGTTCTTAAGCAAGTTGCGACAAGAGTTTTTTAGTTCGGTTAGTCCCGAAATCGATTTCCGCATTTCGGGACTAACCGGACTAATCACATTTCAACTTCGCGCTTTTACGGGCAGGCGCTACCGTCTATTTTTCCTTTGATGACGCTCTCACAAGCCAAATCACGCCACGACGATCTCGCCGCCCAGCTGCGGCATCACGACCACCTTTATTACGTCCAGTCAAAGCCAGAGATTACCGACCGCGATTACGACCGCCTCTATCGCGAGTTGGTGGATTTAGAGACTCAATTTCCAGAGCTCATCACACCCGATTCTCCAACGCAGCGCGTCAGCGAATCGCCGATCAAAGCGTTTAAGCCGGTGCAACATCGCGTCTCGATGCTCAGTCTGGACAACACTTACTCGCAGGATGAGGTCCGCCAATTCGTTGCCCGCGTCCAGCGCATCGTCCCGAATGAAAAGCTGGAATGGACGGTGGAACCGAAGGTCGACGGCCTCGCGGTCAATCTCACCTACGAAAACGGGAAACTGGTCGTAGGCGCAACCCGCGGCGACGGCACGACCGGCGACGATATCACATCAAATTTAAAAACCATCCGCTCCATACCGCTGAAGTTTTCCCAAAAACGCGACGCATCGCATTCAGCCATACCTCAGCTCATTGAAGTTCGCGGCGAAGTTTACATGAGTAAAAAGGGGTTTGAAAAACTCAATGCCGAACGCGAAGCCGCAGGTGAGGAACCGTTCCAAAATCCGCGTAATTCCGCAGCTGGTTCGCTAAAGCAACTGGACCCGCGCATTGTTGCCAAACGTCCGTTGAACGCGTTGTTTTACGGAGTCGGCCATTTCGAGGGCGAGCGCGCTCCGGCCACGCATGCCGACTGGCTGGCCTGGCTGGCTGAACTTGGTTTTAAAACGCCGGAAAAGATTTGGGTTTGCTATTCCGAAGAGGAATTGCTGAACGCCATCAACGAACTCGACAAGGTCCGGCACGACTTCGCCTACGAAACTGACGGCGCAGTGATCAAATTGAACAACTTCGCACTGCGCGAAAAAGTCGGTTACACCACCAAAGCCCCGCGTTGGGCTATCGCCTATAAATATGCAGCCGAGCAGGCGCAAACGACCTTAAACGGCATCACCATTCAAGTCGGACGCACCGGAATTCTCACTCCAGTTGCCGAGCTCGAACCAGTCTTCCTCGCCGGCAGCACCATCGCTCGCGCCACCTTGCACAACGAAGACGAAATCAAACGCAAAGACATCCGCATCGGCGATACGGTCATCATCGAAAAGGCCGGTGAAGTTATTCCCGCTGTCATCGGTGTCGTTGAAGCGAAACGTCCGGCGAATTCGCATCCGTTCGATTTCCAAAAGCACATCCACAACAAATGCCCGGTTTGCGGCAGCACGATTTCTCGCGATCCGCAATACGTCGCCTGGCGCTGTGAAAATCTCCAATGCCCCGCTCAAGCGACACGTCGCATCGAATTCTTCACTGCTCGCGGCGCGCTCGACATCGAAAGCGTTGGCGGAATTGTCGCTGACAAAGTCGTTGAACGCGGACTCGTTCGCGAACCCTTGGATCTGTTTGAACTAACTCTGGAAAAGCTCGCCACCCTCAACCTCGGCACCGACGACGCGGCGCGGGTGTTTGGTCCAAAAAACGCCGAGAAAGCTATCCGTGCTCTCGAACGCGCCAAAACCGCTCCCCTGTCCCGCTGGCTTTTTGCTTTAGCAATTCCGGAGGTCGGCAAAACCACCGCCGGTCAACTTGCCAATTTTCATGCAACAATTGAAGAGGTTGCCGAATCTCCACTGCTCCGCGACGTCCTCGGTTACCACGAGAAAACCGAGCAGGCCCGCCAGGCCCGTCGCGAGAATCCAGAGCTCCACGAAAAATTGAAAGCTGAGATCGACTCCATCATGCAACGACTCACCGAAGCCGGTTTCGCCGAACCGAGCCAGGGCAAAGGTGACCGCGGCATCGTCACCGAAGTTGGACCGGTCGTCGCCAAAAGTATTCTCGACTACTTCGCTTCCAGCGCCGGTAAAAAGGTCATTGCGCGAATGCACGAGTTGGGAGTTAAACCCGCGAGTCAGAAAGTCGAAGTCTCGAAGAAAGCCGGTCTACCGTTCAGCGGTAAAACTTTCGTCCTCACCGGAACATTGCCGACGATGACGCGTGATGAAGCCAGCGCGAAAATCACCGAACTCGGCGGCAAAGTGACCAGCAGCGTGAGCAAGAATACCGACTTCGTTCTGGCCGGTGCTGAAGCCGGTTCAAAACTCGACAAAGCTCAGGCGCTCGGCGTCAATGTGCTCGATGAAGCTGCCTTTTTGAAAATGTGTGAGTAACAATAACGCGGCCATCAGCGTCCATTCCGTTGTATCCATGAAAACTATCACTGCCAGCCTTTGCCTCGCCCTGCTCACCGCCGCGTCGCAATCGCGCGCCGTCCAATATTTCCAATACGACAAAGCCGACGAAATAATCCACTCAACGCCGTTGGACAAACCGCTTTTTTATGACGGCTCGGTTGTCGTGGCCGATGGCAAAACTTATGTGACCTGGCTCGAGTTCCAGCCCTCCAAACGCGATGTCGTTTGGTTCGGCATTCGCGACAGCGCCAACAAGTGGCTCGAGAAAAAACAAATCACTCCCGATTCTGCTGATTGCGCCAACCCGACTCTCACTCAAGACAAGTCCGGCAACATCTGGCTCACCTACGAATCCGCCGTTGATGGCAAGTGGTCCATCTTCGCCACCGTGCGAAATCAAGATGGAGCGATTGAAAAACCAATTCGCGTCAGTAACGACAGCGGCACCTGCGTAAATCATCGCACTGCGCCCGTTGCCGACGGCGGCATCTGGATCGTTTGGCAAGGCGACAACCACGGTCAATTCGACATCTTCGCGCGAGAAATCAAGAAACTCGAAAGTAGCGATGCCCAACCGATCCAAATCAGCGATTCGCCCCGGGGTGATTGGCATCCGAGCATCACCGCGACTTCAAATGGCGACGTGTTCATCGTCTGGGATTCATTCGACGGCACGGCCTACAACATTCGCACTCGCGAACTTCACAATGCCGCGTGGGGCAAAATCATGAACGTGACCGTGTCGCCCAACTTCAACGCCAACGCTGACATAACCTCCGATCAAAATGGCCGGGTATGGCTGGCGTGGGAAGAAGACGGCGCGAATTGGGGCCGCCCATACCGCGCGCGCACCAACGGAAATAAAGTGTCCACGAAAATGTCGGACGACATCGGCTCAGTCCATCGCTTCCGCAAGCTTCATCTCGCTGAACTCATCAACGACAACTCAGCCATCCGGGAGACCGAAGTCCCCCAACCGTCGTTCGCAAAAGGCGCTGCCCGCAAAGATGCTCCCGCCGGCATCAAAAAACTCGGCGTCTTCTATCAATCGCCACAGCTCACCACCGACGCGCAAAATCGACTCTGGATCGTCTATCGCCATTTCTACATGCCGCTCATGGGCATCACCGTGAATCACCACATGCAAAACGATTGGGGCATTTACGCGCGCTGCCTGGAGAACAGTGTGTGGTCAAAGGTTTTTCGCTTTGACCTTGGTCAGGGCGATGCGCTTCAACGAATTTCTGTCAGTCCAAATACAAATGGTATTGCGGTCGCGTACACGTTTGGCCGCACCGATCGCCGCAACCCGCAGAACTATGTCGAGGATGGATTGGCACCAGACAAAGTAGTCGCGCATGTGAGCAAGAAACGCGCTCCAAGCATCGAAGTCGAGACCGACGAGGGATCGGCGCCAAAGAAATCGAAACAGAAACAGGCTCGTGATCGCAACCAGGCCAACGACGACGAGAACCGATTGCCGAGTGATGGCCGTGGCGTAGCGATTGCGAACATCTCATTGAAAGAAGTTTCACAACTGAAATATTCCTACTCAGCACCCGAACAAGCACCCCAAACGCTCAATGCGGAAGAGGTGAACAAGGTTCCTGCAAAATCGCAACGCCCGAGCTTCGATTTAAACGGCAGACACTATGAACTCTACTTCGGCGATTTCCACCGCCACACCGATATTTCCCTCTGCTTCTGGCCCGGCGACGGCACGATGGACGACGCCTATCGTTATGGCATCGACGCCGCGCCGCTCGATTTCCTCGGCGTCACCGATCACACTCACGACATCGCCATGGGCGACCCGCTGTCGCTCCTGTGGCAACGCATCCGCAAAGAAGTGAACCGCCACGCGCTCGACGGAAAATTCGTCCCGTTCTATTCCTACGAACGCAGTCGCGGCGACACCGACCACAACGTTATTTCCCTTCGCGACGACATGCTCCGCCCACACACCTATCCGCATTCCGAATTCTGGCGCGAGCTCGACACCAACACCTTCACCATCCCGCATCAACCGTTCAATTCCGTCCTCTGGAAAACAAACGACCGCATGCACCGTCCCATCATGGAAATCTATCAAGGCTTCCGCGATCACACTTGCGAAAGTGACGCCACCAATGGTCTCGCCAGCGGCAACGAAGTCGGCTTCATCGCCAGCAGCGACCATCTTTCCACCGGCACCAGCTTCGCCTGCGTCTGGGCCGAACAGCCCACGCGCGAAAATCTATTCCGCGCCTTGCAAGCCCGCCGCACTTTTGGCGCGATGGACCAAATCGTCCTCGCCGTCACCTGTGGCGACCATTGGATGGGAGAAAAATTTGAAGTAACAGAAACGCCCACCATTAAAATCCTGGCTCATCCCGTCAAAGGCAACATCACCAAACTCGAAGCCTACATCGACGGTATCCCACACGAATTGCCTTTAGCCCAATCCGCCGAGGACCAATACGAATACCGCCCTTCCGCCTCGCTCAAAGGCAAACACACCGTCTTCATTCGCGTGAGCGAATCGACCGGCAATTTCGCGTGGTCTTCACCAATGTGGATCACCTTCCCGAAGCAAACTGCCCGCAACCAATAAGTCTCAGCTACCAAACGCGTTTGAGTTCGACGCTCAACCGCTCAGCAGCGAGCAACAAACGTCGCCGCGCGATCTGATGCGCTTCAGTGATATATGCCGCGCTTAACTTCGGGATGTCACCTTGCATGACCTTCCCCGATTTCACGTCGTCTTCATTCGCGAACGGCAACGTCGCATCGCTATACGCGGAATGCACCGCAGCCCGAAAACTCTCCTGCACCCACGACGCGATCGTTTTGTCGTCCTCAAACTCCCGTTTCGTCGCTGATTTCAATTTACGATCGCCCGCGATTTGTTTCGCCTGCGTCGCAATGTAGGAATACGAACCATCGATTCCCGGCAGGCTGTCCCAGAAGCTGTGCATGTTGACCATTTTGCCATGGCCATCGATCACCATGTGATGCCCGCCAAGCTCATCGCCGCGCGGCCGTTCCTTCGTCACGAGATTCGCCCCGTGCAACGGCTGATGCAGGTCACCACAAAGATGCAACGCCCAACAAAGACTCACCGCCCGCTCCGGAGCGCTCGCCGTGCGATTTCCCAATGTAATGAACATATTCGACAAAACCATTTCCGCATCCGGCCGCGCGATAAAGAAATTCTCAATCAACACATGATTCGTCTCTGCCGGCCGCATAAACGGATAACCAATCGCGTGGGGATAAAGATCATATTTGGCAATCTCTTCATTTCGACCCGAGCGTTTCGGTCGCACCATGTCCGGCCAAACCGCCGCAGAGAGAAAAGCCCATTCATCCTTATCGACACCTTTAGGCACGTCCGCCGTGAGGATGATTTTGTAATGCGGATGCTGTTTCAAAAGCTCAGTCGCTTCGTGCCGCTGCGTTCTGCTCATCCCGCGCCAAACCATTTCCGCGACGATGCGATGCCCCACGCCATTCCAGGCTTTGGCGGGACTTGCAAACACCATCAATACCAGCGAGTAAAAAATCAATCGCAACATCGTCAGCAACCCGTTGTAGTCTCGACCGGAAATTTAGTAAACCAGTTTGTCTAGACCACGCGTCTGACTTTCTTTTACCTTTGCCCACTCATGCATTCCGATTCCCAGCGCGGCTTACGACGCACATTCTTAAAAATCCTGGCAGCCTTTCTCGCGTCCGCATCTGTTCTCAACGCTCAGCCAACGCAAAAAGAGCAAGCGCCACTCATCGCCTACGTCGGCACGTTCAGCTCTCCTTTGCACGATGTCTTGCCAACGCAAGTCGATCTACCACCCGGCAACGGTCGCGGCATTCACATTTTCGAAGTAAACCGCAAAACCGGCGCGCTGACTCCGCGTGGCATCTACGAACAAGGAACCAGCCCAAGCTGTCTCGCACTGGACAAATCCGGAACGCACCTCTATTCCGCTAATGAAACAGATCGCGTCGGTGATAAAAAAGAAGGAACCATCAGCGCCTTTGCTATCAATCGCGATGGCAGTTTACGTCTGCTCAACTCTGTGTCCTCCGGTGGCCCAGGTCCGACTTATGTCAGCGTCCATCCCTCCGGAAAATTCCTGCTCGTCGCAAATTACTTCGGCGGTTCCGTCTCAGTCCTTCCGATTCAGTCCGACGGCTCACTCGCCGTCACAACTGACGTCAAAATCGACGCCGACAAAATCGGGCCCACGCACGCCACCGATGCGCCGCCTGGCAGTTTCGCCATCAGCGGTCACGACCGCACCCACGCCCACATGATCCGCGCGGATTCTTCAGGCCAATTCATTTTCCACGCTGACAACGCCCTCGACAAAATCTTCATCTGGAAATTCGACGCACAAAAAGGTGCATTGCTCGCAAACGATCCACCTGCAATCTCATTTCCACCCGGCGACGGCCCACGCCATTTCTGGTTTCATCCAAACGGCCGCTGGTTCTATTCCATCCAGGAAGAAGCCTCCACCGTGGCCCTCTTCGATTACGATTCGCAAACAGGCCGCTTAAACTCGCGCCAAACAATCTCCGCCTTGCCACCCGGATTCACCGGCAGCAGCTTCGCGTCTGAAATTCTGGTCTCGCCCGATGGCAAATTCCTCTACGCCGGCAATCGCCTCCACGACAGCATCGCGATTTTCTCCATCGGCAAAACCGGCGAGTTGAAATACGTCGGCGAAGAATGGACCCGAGGCAACTACCCTCGCAGCTTCAACTTCGATCCAACCGGCCGATTTCTCTACTGCTGCAACCAGCGCAGCGACCACGTCACCACTTTTCGTGTAGACAAAAAATCGGGTCACTTGAAATTCACCGGCGACTACACCCCCGTGGGAAACCCATCCATGATCGTGTTCCGGGATTTCGCCGTCCAATGAAGTTGCTCAATATTTCTCCTACTTGAATTCCCCGTGTCAACACCTCATGACATCACCCACTTGACAATCCGCGCAAGGTATCGAAATATTGTTTACCCACACAACACCGGACGCGTCAGTCGGTATGCGTCGCAACAAAAACCAGAATCAACTCTATATGCGTGCTGTGTCTCGATTAGTCGCCCTCTGCGCTCTCCTTTATCTGACGCTCTCAACTCAAGTCTTCGCCCAAAGATCGACCACTGATTGGAGCATCGCTACGCTCGACGCCATTTTGGCGAGTACGCCGCCCGGCCAAAAGACCGCGCTCGTCGGCGACATGGAAATTCTCGTCACCAATCTCCGCGCGTGGCGCGATGAATTGGCGGGCGCGCGTTCACCTCGCAGCGCTTTCGATGGGACCGCCCCGATCTGGGCGAACGGCAACGTCTATTACCAATTCAGCAACAACGTCTCGGCGGTGCATCAACAATGCTTTGTCGATGCCGTTAACGAATGGGCCATCTTTGCAAACCTCCATTTCATCCCGCGCACGACCCAGACCAATTTCATCACCGTCTTTGAGGACCCTGCCCTCAGCGGCGGCCAATCCTCCGTCGGCATGATCGGCGGCGAACAATTTCTTCATATCGGTCCAAACGCCTGGAATCGCGGGACACTTTGCCACGAAAGCGGCCACGCTCTAGGCCTCATCCACGAGCACCAGCGCTCTGATCGCGATTCTTACGTTTCCATCCTGACCAACAATTTGGCTGATCCGAACGATCCCAATTTCATCAAGCTCTCCAACTCACACAACCAGGGCTCGTACGATTTTCTGTCCGTCATGCATTACTCTCGCAACACGTTTTCGATCGATCCTTCTCTGGACACGATCGAACCCCTTGCTCCCTACATTCAATTCATCAATATCATGGGGCAACAGTTTGATCCCGTGCTGAGCGCGACCGACCGTGCGGGCATGGCTGCGACCTACGGATCGGGGCCAGCGTTAAGTGGCGTTGTCACTAATACTCAGGACAGTGGCCCCGGCAGTTTGCGCGCAGCGATGTATTACGCCCTCGACCATCCGGGAACTACCATCACTTTCAATATTCCCACCTCCGATCCGCGCTTCACCAACGGCATTTTCACCATCCAACCAACCGACGGCTTTCCGAGCATCGCTAATAACACCGCCATCGACGGCTCAACCGAACCCGGAAATCAGAATCAAAGCGGCCCTGCGATCCAGATCAACGGCGCGCTCGCCCAACCGCCGAGCGTCTTTCCAAACGGCTTGCGTCTTGCCGGCAGTAACTCCGTCATCAACCGTCTAATCGTTAACGGATTCCCCGCGACCGGTGTTCTGATTGACGGCACCAACGCCATCGCCAACGTCGTGACCGCCTGCTTTCTCGGGATTGACGCCACCGGCAATACCCCCGTCACTAACGGATTTTGCCCACTGACCATCGACAACGGCGCGCGCAGCAACATCGTCGGCGGCCTCACCGTCGCTGCCAGAAACATCATTTCCGGCAGCGCATTTCAAGGGATGACCATTCGCGACCCCGGCACGGCGTACAATGTCGTCGAAGGAAATTACATCGGCCTGAATGGCACCGGCACCAGCGCCCTGCCCAGTCTCGGGTGCGGTGTGGGAGTTTTCGGCGGCGCGCAATCGAACATCATCGGTGGTGCAATCTCCGCGGCGCACAACGTCATTTCCGGAAATACCCTTCAAGGCCTCGTCATCTCGGATACGAACACCGACGGCAATATCGTGATCGGAAACTATATCGGGCTCAGTCCATCTGGAACATTTTCAATGGCGAACGGCTGGGCCGGCATCGACATCTTCGGCGGCCCTCGCGCCACCGTCGTCCAGGGCAACACCTGTTCCGGCAACTCGCTGCAGGGAATCGCCATTAGCGGCGCTGGCACCAGTGGCACACGAGTCCAGGGAAATTACATCGGCCTCGATGCCTTTGGTCAAAACGCCGTGCCCAACGGTTGGTCGGGAATCAATTTTTTCAACGGCGCGCAATCGAACATTGTTGGCGGCCTGACCCCGGCCCTTCGTAATGTCATTTCAGGAAACTCACTGCAAGGCATCGTCATCAGCGACGCCGCGACCAGCAGTAACGTCATCGAAGGAAATTATATCGGCACCAATCCAAACGGCACTGCGGCCATTGCCAACGGCTGGGCCGGCGTGGACATTTTCGGTGGCGCAAACAACAACCTGATCGGTGGTCCAACTCCAGCGGCGCGCAACGTCATTTCCGGAAATGGTCTGCAAGGAATTGCCATCAGCCAAACCGGAACCGCGAACAACATCGCGCAAGGAAACTTCATCGGCCTCAACACTTCCGGAAACGTGCGCGTGCCCAACGGCGCTTCCGGCATCCTCATTTACAACTCCGCCCAATCAAACACCATCGGCGGCTCCGTTTCGGGAACCGCCAATGTCATATCCGGAAATGCCAATCAAGGCGTCGCAATCTTTGATCCCGGCACCATGAATAATCTCGTCGCAGGCAACTTAATCGGCGTTGCCGCCGACGGTTCAACCGCCATTTCCAACACATGGTCTGGTGTCGAACTCGGGAACAGCGCCCAATCCAACCTGATTGGCGGCGGGCCCGGTGCTCGCAATATTATTTCCGGCAACGGCAACTACGGCGTGCTCATCGCCGGCACAAGCACCGCGTTTAATATCGTTCAGGGAAATACCATCGGCCTCAACGTCGCCAGCGCGATTGCCGCTCCCAACTCCTGGGCTGGCATCAGCATCTTCGGCGGCGCGCAATCAAATCAAATCGGTGGCACGATCGCTGGCAACGCCAACATCATCGCGGCAAATCTCTCCGACGGCGTCCAACTCTTCGACCCCGCCACAACCGGCAACACCGTGCGCGGCAACTCCATCTTCAGCAATAGCGGCGCTGGCCTGATTCTTTACAACAGCGCCAACGGCTCCATCAATAGCCCAAGCCTCACCTCCGCCGTTGTCGGCACCAACACCATCATTCGCGGCACGTTCTCCGGCTCAGCCAATACCACCTTCCATCTCGATTTTTACGCCAGTCCCTCAACGCAAGCGCCAACTTATCTCGGAGCGCGCGACGCCACCACCGCAGCCAACGGCTCCGTCACTTTCACCAACTCCTTCGCCGCTTTGATTCCGGCCGGTCGCATCATCACCGCCACTGCCACCGATCCTTCCGGGGACACCTCGAGCCTCTCCTCCGGAATCGCCGTTCAAACCACCAGCACAGTCAACGACGGCATCCCTGACGCCTGGCGCGCTCGCTATTTCGGCGGTGCCGGCACAACAACCAACAACCAATCCTGCGCAACGTGCGACGCCGACGGCGACGGCATGAACAACCTCCAGGAATTTCTTGCCGGCACCAACCCCACCAACGCTTCCAGCGCCCTCTTCGTCACCGAATACAACACCAACAAACTTGGTGGCATCACCGGTTTTAATTCCTCCACGGGCGTCGTGTATCGCCTCGAAGTCCGCGACGACTTCAACGTCCCAGGCTGGTCCGTCTTCACCGACCAACTCATTGGCACCGGAACAAATATCGTGGTGATCGACCCAAACTCCGCCGCTTTGCCCAGGCGTTTCTACCGCGCTCGCGTGCTTTGGTAAGAGCGTGAACCCCGCGTCGCTCAACCCCGCAGGACAGCCGTTGCTCCCGCATCTGTCGCCTTAAATGGACTCCGCTCCGGCGCTTCCGCATGCGGCACCGCGCCGAGCAATCCACGAATCATCCAGTTCAACGTCGGCACTCTATGCCGCAACCACACGCACATCGGTTCCGGCTTCGCGCCCAGCGCAGCTTTAGGCTCCAGCGCCGTGCGTCCGAGCGACAACCGTTTGCAACCCCACCCAATCGCATCGACAACCGTCGTGTGCAACAAACGCAAATACAACGGCACCCCCGCAGCCGCAGCCTCGCGGTCGAAACCAATGTAATACGCTACCGCCGTGTCGCCGCTGCGAACCGTCGTCACAAAACCAAGAATCTCGTCCCCGCGCCGCGCGATAGTGCAACGAAAATCGTCGCCCGCCGCCGCAGCCAGTGCCGCAAAATAACCTTCGCCCAAAGTCACGAGTCGCACCGACGCGTTGTTGTGTACCGCCAGATACAGCTCATGCAATCGCTTCCCGTGTGCGCCCAAATCCGTCAACGGCTCCATCACACAACCCATCGCCGCGAATTTCTTCATGTGATCCCTCGCGCTCCGCCGATACCTCGCATCCAACGCCGCGAGATAATCGTCGTAACTTCGCCAGCTCGACCGAATCTCCAAAGCCATGTTCGGCTCCGTTTCCAAAGGTCGATACGAAAATCGTCGCAACACTTCTGCACCCGGTTGTTGCGCACTCAAATCCTTCACCATCACAAAATTCGTTTGTCCCGTCAGCCGTTCCGCGCGGCGAATTCGATATAACGCCTCCGCCACTCCCGGCCAGATACAGACCGGCTCTTCACCCGGCGCGAATGCGACCCCATCAAAGCCCCACGAAAATAAATTCCCTGCGACCAACAAACGCTCATTCAAATTCGCCGTCGCAATCTTCGCCGCCGGTCGAAGCGCTTGCTTCAACAAATTGCCCGCGCCCTTGCGGTCCTTCTTCTCCGACCGCAAATGTTTTGCCGTGACTGAAACAATCTGCGCCACCAGCACCGCCACCGGTCGCGCGTCACGATAAATCAATGCATACCGATGCGTCACATTCTCCGCCCCATGCCTCTCAATCACGCGCAGCACATCCCGCCGCAGAAAAAACCCGCCTTGCGCCGCAACTGAATCCCAATGTTCCGGATGTAAAAAATCCACCGAATCCGCAAATGCAAACCGAAACCCGGTTGGCCGATGCCGTTCCTTATGTCGCTTTTGCATCGCCTGAATAGAAGAAGCCAGCCGCACCAACGGATTCCGAATTTCACTCGCCATGCAACCTTAGAGTCAAATACTGAAATTCCGTTCAGAAGAAAAACGCCAACCGCCGTCCAGCCTCCACCCGCATTTGACAACTCCATTACGAATGGAAATGTAGGAAACAAGGTGAGTTTATGAGAGTAAACGAAACAATCGACCAGGCGCCCGTGGAGTTCACTCCAGTTTTGTCCGCCGATGAGCAGGTCAACATTCCCGCTCCATCGATCAACGACGACGACGCGCTTTTAGACAGCTATTCCACCACCGTCACCGGCGTCGCCGAAAAAGTCAGCGACGCCGTAGTCAACATCCGCATCAGCCGCAAAGGCCCGCGAGGCGCAAACGTGCCAGCCGGGACCGGTTCCGGATTTGTCGTCGCGCCCGATGGCTTTGTTTTGACCAACAGCCACGTCGTCCACGACGCAGACCACATTGACGTCACGCTCGCCGATGGACGCGTCTATCCCGCTCAACTCATTGGCGAAGATCCGCACAGCGATCTCGCCGTCGTCCGCATCAACGCCCCCGCGCTCACACACGTGCGCCTTGGCGATTCCAAATCCATAAAAGTCGGCCAAATCGCCATTGCCATCGGCAGTCCCTACGGCTTTCAACAATCCGTCACCGCTGGCATTGTCAGCGCGCTCGGACGTTCCATCCGCTCGCAAGCCGGTCGCCTCATCGACGACGTCATCCAGACCGACGCCGCTTTAAACCCCGGCAACTCCGGCGGCCCGCTCGTCAATTCGCGTGGCGAAGTCATCGGCGTCAACACCGCCGTCATCTTACCCGCACAAGGCATCTGCTTTGCCATCGCCAGCAACACTGCTGAATACATCGCCGCCTGGCTCATCAAAGAAGGTCGCATCCGACGCGGCTGGATTGGCGTCATTGGCCAAAACGTTTCCCTGCACCCGAGAGTCGTCCGGTTCTACCGATTACCGGCCGAACACGGCGTCCTCGTTGCTGGCATCGAACCCGGTAGTCCGGCCAGTCGCGCTGGCCTGCAAGATGGCGACATCATCGTCTCCTTCGCCGGCCAAACCATCGCCGGCATCGACGACCTCCAACGCTCCCTCGGCGCAACCGCCGTTCAAGCGCCATCGTCGATCAGCGTGATCCGCCACACCGAAAAACTCGACCTGCCGATCACCCCGGAAGAACTACCGGAGAACCCGGCGCGCAATTAGCTTCGTGCAGGCCTGCCGCAAGGAGGAGGTTAACCATCACTCCTTCGGCGGCCATTCCACACCCGCCATCTCCTTCGGCAACTGCTTCGGATCGACCGGATAAATCAGCGACAAATCCATGTTGGATTTCGACCCCTGCAAAAACTCCAATTCCTCCGGCGCACCGACTATCAACCACAGCACTTCAGCATCCGTGTCATTGAACACCTGCCGCAACTGGTCCGGCCCGACCAACACGCCTCCGTATTTCGGCACCGTCAAAGTCTCATCGCCGACGCGCATACGTCCCGTCCCCTCCAGCACAAAATAGAACTCCTCCTGCCGAACATGCTTATGCAGCGTATTGGCGCTTTTGGGCGGCAACCGCCACAGCCGCGCGGACAAATTCTCGCTCCCGGTCCGTTCCAAAAAATCCGCATTCGGAATCTTCATCAAATTCGATGGCCGCCAGTGGAGATCCCTTGGATTGATGACGTGATAACCTTGAATCGCTTTCATAACGTTACGTCGCAAACCTTACGCTCACTCGGCAACTTATAATTCGCTACAAATACCGTGCCAAGCTCCCAATCCCCTCGCAGCAGCCGACGCAAGGAGCACTCGCCGTTTTTCAAATCTCAAATCTGAAATTTGCAATTCCCCGTCCATCCTCACCCCGGCCGGTCCGTGTTAGTCCGTTAGTCCGTTAGTCCGTTAGTCCGTTAGACCGTGTCAACCCGTGCTCATCCAACCCGTTGCGAAATTTCGAACATTTCCGCGTTTGCGCATCGTATTTTCAGCTTAATTCTGTCTTTCCCCAATGCCTCTCGTTTCTATAATGCCGCGATGCTCGATATCAAATTGATCCGTGAAAAGACCGATTTCGTGCGCGAACGCCTCGCCACACGCAATGCCGGCGATGAAAAGAAGATCGACGAAATCCTGGCGCTCGACGAACAACGCCGCAAGCACCTCATCGAAGTCGAGCAGCTCAAAGCCACCCGCAACCGCGTCTCGAAGGAAATCGGCGCGCTGATGGGCCAAAAGAAAACCGCCGAAGCCGAAGCCAAGAAAACCGAAACCCGACAGATCGGCGACAAAATTTCCGAACTCGACAAGCAAGTCGCTGAAGTCGAACAAAAGCTCGAAACCGTTCTCTTGCAGATTCCGAACCTGCCGAACGAAAAAGTTAAAATAGGCAAGACCTCCGAAGACAATCCGGAAGTCCGCGTCTGGGGTGAAAAAGCTCCCATGGCTTTCAAGCCAAAGACACACGTCGAACTTTGCGAAAAGCTGAAGCTCGTTGACTTTGCCCGGGCCACAAAAATTTCCGGCAGCGGTTTCATCCTTTACACCAATTGGGGCGCACGTCTCGAACGCGGGCTCATCCAATTCCTGCTCGACCTCCACACCTCCGAGCACGATTACACCGAAGTTTCGCCACCGTTCATGGTCAATCGCGAATGCATGACCGGCGTCGGCCAGTTCCCGAAATTTGCCGACCAATATTACGGCGTACAGGAGGGCAACGATACGAGCACGTTCGGCAAACTGTTTTTGATTCCGACGGCCGAAACACCCGTCGCCAATATTCATCGCGACGAAATCCTGAAAGAGTCGCAGTTACCGATTCGTTACTGCGCCTA
>Ga0265327_10001554_pt1 | contig 28196 bp, 29 predicted proteins | sample 41621metaG_FD_202089 | JGI IMG/M metagenome (GOLD analysis project Ga0265327, IMG submission 202089) | Rhizosphere microbial communities from Carex aquatilis grown in University of Washington, Seatle, WA, United States - 4-16-21 metaG | ecosystem: Host-associated > Plants > Roots > Rhizosphere...
TTGATCAGAGCTCCGAGGATGTCCGTCCGCCGTAGGCTCTTTTGGATTCTCAACCGGACCACCAGCAGCTCTTGCGTCGGCGGCCTTGTCCGAATCGCCGTGTCAGACCTGTGTCAGATGGCTCGGGCCGAAGGGCCCCTGCGTCAGCCGCGAAAGGCCCTCTGACCTCGGATGTTGTCCGATGCGGCCACGTGGACTCGATCCACCGACCGCAGCATTATCAGTCCCGACGCTTCTCTTCGCTGGATGCTTCCGAACAGGGCCGGTCAGTCCGTCCCCGTCAACTCGTGCCAAGTGGGTGCCAGAACCGACCAGAGCCATTCCTCGTGCCTCGTCCGACCCACGACCCGTGAGGTTCACCGGACGTCACTGCATTCCCGTGGCCTCTCGCATCGTGTCGGACATCGCCAGCACCTGCTCGAGGCGACGCGCCTGCACCTCGGGGTCGGGAGGTGTCCCGGGCGCAGGCGTCGGAGTGACGGCAACCGGCTCGGTTCCGTCGCTCCGGTAGTCGTCGTCGTCAAACCATCCGGCTTTTGGCAGCGGAGCCACGATTCGGCGCTTTCCAGCAACTGCCGCCAGAAGGTACCCGCAGCCGACCACGATCTTGTTCAACGTGTCGACTGAGGGGACCTGACGGTCGTTTTCGTAGGCGGAGAGGTTTGGCTGGGCAATGCCGACGACCCGCGCCAGCTCGGACTGTGAGAGGCCCCTCGACGTCCGCACCGACCTGATGAATTCTCCGTACATATTGCTAACAATATCATATTGAGTCCAATAAGGTTTGGAGTTCACGGTTCACGAATGCGTGAAAGCGGCCACCCCCCCACCTACCAGGTCGTCATGGTCGCCTGTTCACTGGTCGTGGTACCACGACCAGTGAACAGGTAGCCTGGTGGCATGCAGGAAGCAGTAGTGGCCGACGGGGTTCAAGAACTCGTGGCGGTTCTCAACGCCCTCAATTTTGGCCTTGACGCCAAGCAGGACGGGCTGGCCCTCAATGCGGAGAAGGGATTCGACGCCACGATCTCGGTGAAGGGGACGCGCCTGTTCGTGGAAGTCAAGAGGGACGTCCGCGACGCCGACGCCCATGCGCTAACGGCTCGGTTCCCCGCTCACTTCGTGGTCGTGGCCGATCGCCTGTCCCCGGGCGCAAAGGATCTCCTTGAGCGTCACCATGCGGGGTGGTTCGACCGCCGGGGCGAGCTACGGGTCGAGCTGCCTAGCGCCGGCCTGTTCATCAAGACCACCGTCCCCGCCGTCATCACCCCCGAGCGGAGTCGGGCCGCAAATCCCTTTACGCCCACGGGTCTCGACGTGGCTATCGCGGTACTGCTTGAGCCGACTGAGCCACTTGCGGTCCGTGAGATCGCCCGGCGCACCAACAGTTCCCACGGCCGGGTCTCCGAGATCCTGACGGAGCTTCGGGCACGAGGGCTCGTCAACCGCAGCGGCACGCCGGCGATCCCCGATCTTTTCGACGCGACGGCCGCGGCTTGGCGACCAGACTGGGTGTCGCTCGGCGCCCGACCTCGCCCTGACTCCTCACTCCGGCTTTCAGGATCCATCGGAGCGGTCTGGCGGAAGGTTCCCATCATTGTGGCCGAACGGTGGCCACCAGAGGTGTACGTCCGTGACGAATTGGCGCTTCGCCGTCTGGTCAACACCTACCCGCCGGACAATGCCAACGTGATCGCTCCGCCCGCTCGTGCCGCGGTGTGCCCCAGCCCCTACGGGTTCGACCAGCCACTCGACCTCAACCCGGACTTCCCCGTCGCCAACTACCTGGTCATCGCGCTGGACCTAGCGCAGGATCAGGGCCGGGGCCGGGAAGCGCTCGACGGCTGGAATCCCAAGGAGTTCCCCCGTGTCTGGTGAGGTGCGCCTGTCCGACGACGGTGGCCTCGCCACACGCCTGGTCACCGCCCTCGCCGAGCTCACTGCCCGCGTCGAGCCGGGAACGTTCGCTCTGGTTGGCGGGCTTGCAGTGATGGCGCGCCTCCGCCAGGTGCACCGAGCCACCGAGGACATCGACGGCGTAAGCCAACAAGTAGGCGACCACCCGTCAGCTGTTGCCGTCGTCCTGGGCGAGACCAGTCCGGGGACCAAACCTCGGCCGATCGCCGGCGTCAAGATCGATCACATAGACGTCGGGGCGGTCCCAGCAGTCGAGATTCCCGCGTCGGACCTCCCCGAGGACGAGTGGGACCGGGCATTCGTTCTCGCTCACCGCTGGGGCCTCGATACAGCAACGCCGGCGACGCTCTCCTCCGTGCGTCAGGGCCAGATACGCAGCACCGTGACCTGCCTTGTGGCTTCGCCGGCGAGCCTGGTCACGATGAAGTTGCAGTCGGCTCCTCGGCGACCGCCTGCCCGGGTCCACAAGGCCGCCAACGACTACCTGGATCTCTTCAGATTTCTCTCCGATGGCGAGCTCGCGCCCGCGATTGCCACGGACCTCGTTCAGTGCGCACCACACAAACTCGGTAGTTGGGCAATTCAGAGGATCCAAATCGAGATGAGTGAGGGCGCCGACAACGTCGCACGGGCTCTCCGTCGCGGGGCGCCTCAGCAGCTGATTGGCGCCGACGACGTGGCGGGCGCTGCGGACGCGTTTCTTGAACGGGTCCGGTCGATAGGTGGCACCGGAGATTGACAACCGGAACGTCACCCGGGGGCAATTGCGGGACTGCCAAGGGGAATACCGGCTGATCAGAAAAAGCGTCGGTGAACTGGGAGAACGTCTTTCCTAGCTTGGTGGGGCAACTTGGATTTGAACCAAGGACCTCAGCATTGTCAGATCAACCGGTGGTGGAGCTGACCAGGCACTGTGTCGTCCATGCCACAGACGTGCCATCTCGTCCGATCCAAGACGGTCAAGCGAGCCGTCCAGCGTGCCAGTCCTTGGGCCAGCTCGAACGCAGGCACCGCTAGAAGAACACCGACGCCGCGAGCGAGGTGGTGGGTAAGAGGATCGGGGGAACTCCGGGACGGATCTCGGCCAAGCGCCTCCTGCCCCGGACCTCTTTCAGACGGAACGCGTACAGTCGCCATTGCCGCGTTCCGTAGTCCGCAGACCTCGCGATCTCTTCAGGTCCAGGATCGCGTCAGCACTGCCGGCGTCCAGACCGGCCACTTTGGCGGCGCCAGAAGGCACCCGTCGATGAGGCGGGCGACAGTCTGTGGACCATCTGCGGTCGAGTTGTCTCGGAACGTCGTGCTATCGGCCTTGTCTCCGGCCTCAGCAACGAGATCCCAGAGTCGGTCATACCGTTCGCGGATTTTCTGCTCTGGGACTGCGTGTCCACCTACGGTCACCCGAAACGCAACGCGTTCGACCGCCATATCTTGGGGAACCAAGAGCACGTGGAGTGCAATGAAATAGCCGGCGTTCTTCGCGCGATCGACGAGCTTGAGCTTCGAGCGGTGCGAGAAGACCGTTTCGGCGATGAACGGAACGCCCGACGCAATCAGCGCATCGCGGGTGGAACTTGCTGCCTGAGCGGCATCGTAGGAGTGGGCCGAAGGGTTCTCGGGCCAGAGGATGCGCGCAAGATCGTCGGCATTTACGAATGGGGTGTTTGGCTGTTGTTTTCGCAGGACCTGCCTTACGAACGTGGACTTCCCCGCCCCATTTGGACCGACAACGAGGTCGAGACGACTCACTCGAAGGGAGCAGAAACCGGGGTCTTTACCAGTGGGCGCGACGAACCGTCCGGGAATAGTTCTCGCAGCTCCCCCGCCTCGTTGAGGACCACGATGGGTAGTCCCGCCTCGAGCAGGTCACGCCCAAAGGAAGCGGCCGCGGCGCGCTCTTCGATGGCTATGTCAAGTTCTACGTTGGCAACTCGCTGCTCCGCGGGGCTCAGGTCGGAGAGGGGGATCTCCCCTCGCACGGCTGCGGTGATTTTCCGGCGAGGTGCCGTCTCATGGGCGCTGATCTCCATGCCGATCCGAGCCCAATGCTCCAGTTGCTGGCGGGCCGAGCGGTTCTCGCGTCCCCCCTCAGCGATGGCGGCCTCGAAAAGACTGGCTTCGAATCTGGTCATCCGGTCGACGGACATAATCGTCACCTCCTGTACCACTCTGGTACGAACTGTAGCAGAGTGTCTCACCCTTCAAACATCAGTCGTCTTGTCGCCCCAACCTGAGTTACCAGGTCGTGGCTGGCATACAGGAAGCCGAAGTGGCCGACGGGGTTCAAGAACTCGTGGCGGTCCTCAACGCCCTCAATTTCGGCCTAGACGCCAAACAGGACGGGCTGGCAATCAAGGAGGAGATGGGCTTCGAGCCGGTGGCCGAACTCGTCGACGGTCTACTTGTTGGTATCGCGAAATGGCCGGGCTGGTCCCCCGGCCTCTTCCAATCCCGCTGGTCCTAGCGCTCCACGGTCAGCGACTTCGGAGTCGTTTGAGGTGTTCGGATACAGGCCCCTCAGCGCGTCACCGAAGAAGCTCTCCAGCATGTCTGCGGCTGCATGATCGGCCGCGGAGGATCGGTGGGAGTACACCTCCATCGTCATACGAGCGGTGGCATGGCCGGCCCGAGCTTGGGTCACGCTGTACGGCAACCCTGCCTCGGCCATCGAACTGAGCGCAACGTGTCGCAGCATGTGAAAGGTGAGCGATTTGGGGAGACCGGCTCGCTCGGCGGCTGGTTGAAGGATCCGGCGCACGAAGTTTCGGCGCAGAATTGCGCCCTTCGGTCCAACGAAGACGAGATCTTCCGCGTCGTGATCTGGTGGCCGGTGTGTTGCGAGGTGGGCGGCAAGAGCCTCCAGAATGAAGCGTGGGACCGTCATCGAACGCAGACTGGTGCGAGTCTTGCCGTAGGGGACGAGCCGGACGTGGCCCGCTAGCTCCTCGACCGTCTGGGCCACCGTGACCGTGGCCCCTGCGAAATCGATATCGCAGACCCGGAGCGCGACGGCCTCACCCCACCGCAGGCCGAGAACGGCGGCCACCAGCACCAAAGCTCGGTAGGGGGGAGGGATCTCCTGGGTAAGTTTCGCGACGTCAGCAGGCCCGAATGCCTCGCGCTCAGGTGGGAACGTCGCGGGCAACTTGATCCGCCGAGTAGGTGATCGCTCGATCAAGTCGAGGTCGACCGCGGCGTTGAAGACAGCCTTCAGGCTGGCGAAGTCACGACGCACGGTCCCCGGGGCTACGACCCGTGCCCGGGCATCAACTGCAGCCTGGACGGCGTGGGCGCTGACGTCGACCAGGAACATCGATCCGAATACGGGAAGGAACACGCGAAAGGCCTGGCGGTCCCGGTACAGGCTCGACGGACGCTTTCCGGGCCGGCCGAGCCACTCGTCGACCCACTCGGAGACGGTGATCCGACTGCCCTCAGGATTGAGGAAGGACCGGCGGTCGAGATCGGTCTGGACGGCGGCCAGAAACTTGGAAGCGTCACCTTTCGTCGGGAAGGTTCTGGGTGCCGCGACATAGCGCCCGCGGTGGTCCCGGTAGCGCGCTTGCCAGCGCCCCGAGGGGAGCTTGCGAATGGACCCGAACTGTCGCCTGCCTTGACCGCCTCTCTCGGACCGGTGGTTGGACGGAACGGTCGGGCAGAACCGATGCGGTTGCGGCTGGAATTCACGGCGACCGCGCGCAGCGCACCCGCGAAGACGCCGATGGGTCCTGTGTGGTCGAGCCTGTGGATCCGACAACCTCGGGACCCTTCTCAACCCGTGCCACTGTGCCACGACGTGCCATATGTGGTGGCAAATGGGGCAATTGCGGAACCACTGAGGGGGAAACACCGGCTGGTCAGAAAAGTCGTCCGTGAACTGGGAGAACGCTTCTTTCACCTTGGTGGGGCTACTTGGATTTGAACCAAGGACCTCAGCATTATCAGTGCTGCGCTCTAACCAACTGAGCTATAGCCCCAGAACCGGTCCTCTGAGGATGGACGCTCCTTGTGTCCATCGAATCTGAGGTCTGGCGGCAGAGAGCATACGTCGGAGTCGGCACCCTGAATTGCGGGTACAGCCCTGTCGACCAGTCGGTCACCGCTCTCCGCGAGGTGTGCAAACCCTCGGCCTTGCCGAACGATCAGGTCCCGGATTCGGAGGGGAGCTCCCAGAACCGGAGTCCGAATGACTGGCTGGCGGTAGCGAGCAGGGTGCCGGACTCTGACCAGAGGAAAGCGACGCCCTGCGCATAGCCGTCCACGGCGGCATGCATCCTGATATCGCACAGCACCCATTCGGTCGGCTCCAGCTGGACCATGCGAATCGTGTTGTCGAGGCTGCGGCCCATCGTGGGTCGCCCGAGCGGTTGGGAGGCACCCCCTGAGACGTAGTCACCGAAGATGGCGAGCGTGCCAGCGGACGGTGAGAGATGTCCCGGTACCCGTGCCCAAAGGGCCGAGCAGGGAGTACTGGACGTACCGTCGAGCTCGCTCAGGATCCGGCCGGCCGCCACCCGCACGTCCACGCGGTCGAGAATGCTGTTCGTGGCCTCGACCGGTAGCCACCTCGTCGGACACTCCTCGGGGCGGGGCACCGACGGAGGCTCCACCCATACCTCGTGGGTAAACGGCTGTGCTTCTCCCAAGGCTGCGTTGACCGTCAGGATCTCCCGGCCGTCGCTGTGCGCCACCGCCCTTCCCTGGGTCACGTGGCCACCCACGGCCACCAAGGTGACGTCGTACTCGACGACGCTCCCCGTCATGGCGTAGGAGAGGTATTGCGCGGTCGCCCACACGGTCGGTCGCCCCGAGGCTGCTTCGAGGGCGACGAGGGCCGCCCCAAGGCCGCATCCGCCGAACAGGAACTTGCCGGGCGTCGAAAGATCGGGGGTGACGGTCAGCCGACTTCGGGTCCACTCCTCACCCGGGTTTCCTATCGGCTCCAGCCCCAGGAATTCCCGCACGTCCACCCGGCGGAGGCTATCGGCCTCCTCAAGCGGCGGCCGCAACCATGGCGGCCAGCGCCTGGGCGCCGGTGCCGTTGATGGGGAGGTGGGTCCCTGTCGAGTAGAGCCATGCCGGGTTCTGTGCGGCCAGCGTGTTCCAATCGACGAGCACGGCGTTGTGGTAGCGGTGCACGCCCGCGGCCAGCACCGTGTTGTTGGGGTCCTGCCAGGGACGGTCGACGACCACGTTGACGAAGACCACTCGGCTCGCGCCCGACAGCACCGACATCATCGAGTTGAACTGGTCTGTGGTGATCGGTCCGTTGGTTCCGAGCCCGACAACGACGACCGCACCGAGTTGGCCTGCGGACTTCTCCTGTTGCAGAAACGTCTCGCCTGTTGTCCACTGTCTTCCGACCGAGGCCTGCACGTCGACTCCGGGGATATCCCATTCGAGGTCCGTCTGGTAGTCGAGCATGACCGAGTCTCCAACTGCGCTGACGTGATCGGCGACGAACCCGGGCCCGGCGGACGGCAGCGGCGGCGACGTCAAGGGTCCGTGCGTGCTCGGCACAGTCGTCGTCGTTGGATCGGCTGGCGAACTCGGCACCGGGCCGTGCTTGACGGGAGGTTCAGCGTGGCGAGGCGCCGGCTTGTCGGCGGTGCAGGCCCCCAGGCTCACCGCAACGACCGTGCAGACGACGGCCAAGGTGGATGCCCTGGTACGAGAGATGTTGAGACGGTTCGGCATGGAAAGTCGTGGGGCCGCGATGGCTTGAAGGCGCCGTGAGCAGGAGGTCCGACGTGGCAATTCTGCCATTTGGTCCCCGACCGCGTGCCGCACGCAGAGCTGAGCGCAGTGGCCACCTGACCGTCGAGCGGGAGCCCAAGGTCACTCCGACGACTGCTGGCGCTCCTGTCCAGTGTCGAAGAAGGTATCGAGGTACGTGTCGGCGTCGAGCTCGCTGTCACGCATGAGGGAGAACGCCTCAGACCCCGACGCGGGGGGCTTCGGCCCGATCCAGTAGGCCTGTGCCAGCTCCAGATACTCGGCTTTCAACCGATCGGCGTAGGCCTTGGCGTCCTCTTCGGCCATGGCTATTGCGTCATCGAGCGACGCCGCTTTCCATAGCGTGATGCGCTCTTCGTAGGTGGCAGGTTCAGACCAACGAAAGAAGCAGCGAACGCCGAACCACCCTGACTCGCCGTCCTTAGGAGGCGTCACCTGAGCGCCAGCTTGTAGTTCGTCCTCAGGCATCTGCGAGGGCCGCGGGCCGCGGCTACTTGATGGACTGCAGGTCGACGACGAAGACGAGGGTCTCGTTCGGTTGGACCGCCGGAGGCGAACCCTTGGCGCCGTAGCCGAGTGCCGGCGGGATGACGATCTCCCGGCGACCGCCCACCTTCATGCCCTCAATCCCCTGGCGGAACCCAGGGACGACTGTGCTCAGGGCAAATGACGTGGCCTGATTCGAGGTCCAGGTTTGTGATGTGAAGTCCTTGCCGGTTGTGTAGTTGGCCCCGACGTACTTCACGGTCACGGTGGATGTGGCCTTGGCCACGGCGCCGGTCCCGACCACTAGGTCCTTGGTGACGAGGGTGGTGGGCGGCGGCGGGGTCCCCGGGCTGATGACCGGTTGGACCTGGGTGTTGGTGGGATCGGCCACGGCCGGTACGGATGTCGACGACGACCCGGTCGTGGACGTCGTGCCTGACCCGCTCGACGTCGACGTGCTGGTAGAGGTCGTCGTCGATCCTGAACCCGAGTGGGTCGTGGACGTCGTGCTCTGCGAACTCGGAGCAGGGTTGTTGCTACATGCAGCAAGGAGCACAGCCGACAGTACGGGTACTGCAATGAGGAGCCGTCGCACGGGGAAGGAGAATAGAGCATGTGAAGCACAGTGGGGCCGCGGAGGTCAATGTTCGCGGGGCAGGCAGAGCGGAATCGCTGGCAGCGTTGGCGTCAATTGCCGTCCACCTGGGTTGAGTCGGCCTCTGCGCGTCCATGGCCTCCAGGTAGGATTGAGCGCGCGGGGACGTAGCTCAGCTGGCTAGAGCACCTGCTTTGCAAGCAGGGGGTCGTGGGTTCGAGTCCCATCGTCTCCACATTTTTGTCGCGATCACACAACGTGTTCCCTGGTAGATGCGGGGTTTGTGGTCTTCACTCGCCACCCGAGCAAATGGCGGGGTTGCAGGTTGACTTCGATCGGCGGAGTTCGCTAGGAGCGATATTCGGGGTTGGGGAAGTCGAAGCGGGCACCGGTGTCCCACAGTTCGCGTTGATTGCCGTAGCTGGGAAAACCGCCCGCATTCTTGAGAAGCCGGGCGAGGTGGAGCACATTCCAGGTCAAGAAAGTGGTGTTGCGTTGGGTGAACTCGTTTTCAAGGCCGATGCGAGTGCCATCAGGCAGGAGGTCGCCGTAACTAGGTCCGGGGCCGGCTTCACCGATCCACCCCGCATCGGCCTGCGGGGGAATCGCATAGCCAATGTGCTGCAGGCTGTAGAGGACGTTGGAGGCGCAGTGTTTGATGCCGTCCTCGTTGCCGGTGATCAAACAGGCTCCGACCTTGCCGTAGTACAGCCATTGGCCTCGGTCGTTCAGCTCACCAGAGTGGGCGTAGAGCCTCTCGATGATCTTCTTCGTCTCGCTGCTGTTGTCGCCGAGCCAGATCGGGCCAGCGATGACCAGGATGTCCGTACTCAGCACTCGCTCGAACAGCTCAGGCCACGCGTCGGTCGCCCAGCCGTGTTCACGCATGTCCGGATATATCCCCGTCGCAATCGGATAGTCGACCGCTCGGAACTGGTCGACCCGGACACCGTGTTTGACCATGATCGTCGCGCTGGCATCTACCAGTAGCTGGGTATGGCTCACCCCAGGCGACCGCGTCAAGGTCGTGTTGATGAACAGGGCAGACAAATCAGAAAAGTCCAGCTCACCGTCGGACACTCGGTCACGGTAACAGCTCGGCACTTTCGGTCCGAGCTGCGGCATGACGGTGCAGCGCTTCGACCCGCTCGACGGCGTGGTCAACAACGGGCGTCGTCTGATGGGCACGGCCTGCATCGGAAAGGTAGTGACCGGTGTAGAGCCCGTCGGCGTCGAACCGCTCCAGTTGCCGAATTGGGCTCATGACTCGGTGGAAGGGTGCGGCGTCGGTTCCCGTCCCTGCCACCCACTGCCATCCATGCTGGTTGGAGGCAAGATCGGCGTCGCACAGGTGCCACATGAACCAACGGGCTCCCCATCGCCAGTCGAGGTGGAGATCCTTCACCAGGAAGCTGGCGGTCACCATGCGGGCCCGGTTGTGCATCCACCCTTCGGCCAGCAATTGTCGCATCCCGGCGTCGACGAGCGGGTAGCCGGTGCGGCCGGTGGCCCAAGCTAAGAAGTGCCGCCGCGCATTGGATCCCGTGTCCCAGACCAAGCGGTCGGCCCACGCCTGCAGGTTGGCCCGAGCAGATCGGGGTTGGTGCCACAGCACGTCGGCGAAAAACTCGCGCCAACACAACTCGGCCTCCAGGCGCTCAGCCTCGGGGCCCGGCGACAGCACGGACAACGCCGATCGGGGATGGAGGCAGCCGAACCGCAGGTACGGCGACAACCGGGTCGTGGCCGGCCTTCCCGGGAAGTCCCGGTCCTCGGCGTACCGCGCCACCCGCCCGTCCTCGACGAACCGCTCGAGGCGCCACCACGCCTCGGCGGCCCCTGCCGGCGGCAGCGTCGGCGCCGCGCCCAGGGGCAGCCCTTCCCACCAGGCCGGCAGTCCTTCCCCCGGAGAAGCCACTCGCGCATCCAGCAGTTGGCCCGGGGTCGTGTCGCTGGGCAGCTCGACCCCTCGGATGTCCGGCGCCGGTCGGGGTGCTTGCCGCTCCAGGCGCCCCCACGCTCGCTGGAAGGCGGTGAACACCCGGTAGGGGCGACCCTCCCCGGTGCGCGCCGTCCCCGGCGCAACGACGTAGTTCGACCCCACCGCCACCAAGCGCCGGCTCTCGGCTGCCAGCCGAGCCGCCACTTCCCCGTCCCGTCGGGCCCCGTAGGGGGCGAAGTCGGCGGTGACCACCACCACCTCCGCCCCCACTTCGGCCGCCACCGCCGGAACCACCTCGGCGGGGTCGCCGTGGCGCAGCACAAGCCCCCCGTCCAGTTCGGCGTCGAGGGCCGCCAGGGCCCCAGCCAGGAAGCGTCGCCGGTTCGGCCCCGACGGCCGCAGCAACGCAGGGTCGACGACGAACAGCGGGACCACTTGGCCCCGACCCGCCACGGCTGCGGCCCGTAGGGCGGGCAGGTCGTCGGTGCGCAGATCCCGGCGGAACCACATGACCGCCGGCCTCACCGCGCCGCGCCGCCCCGTTCATCGGCCTCAACCGAGCTCGACGCAGACGTTGCCGGCCGGCGCGCCCGCCGGACCACGCTGCGAACCATGACCCGGAAGACGAGGAAGTGCAGCGGCCGGAGCAACTGCCAGTAGGCCAGGCCGACCAGGCCCCGTGGCCGCATGGCCGCCACCTGCTCCAGGCGGCCCGACCCCACCCGGGCCCGCCAGGCGAGCCACCCCTCACCGAACCACCACTCGGTGGCGACCAGCTCGAGGTGCTCGGGATCGGCCCGCACCACCGTCCACCAGTCGACCTGGGCCCCTGCTCGCAGCTCGTCCGGCCGACCGACCGACAACCGCTCCCCCAGCACCCGTCCGAGCGCGATGCGCAGCCTCCACGCCCACTGCATCGGGTACCAGGCCAGGTTGCCGCCAATTCGATCGAGGTAGGCCCGAGCCTCGGCCACCTCGGTCGGCGGCAGGGACGCCTCCGCCCGCATGGTGTAGATGCCGTTGGACCGGCCGGGCCGGCGGGCGTACAGCCCGGCCGACACCGCTGCCGCCTCGCCGTCGACGGCGGCCACGACCGCCTGGCGCACCGTCATCGGCTGGAAGCCAAACGCCGCCGCGGTCCGTTCCGAATCGCCAACCACCACGTCAGTCACCAGGCTCTGGACCAGGGCGTGACTCACCCGGCGGTCCACGGGGCTGACCAGGTCCACCCACAGCGAGGACAGTCGGGGGGTGACGAGGGGAACGGTGACGATGCGTCGCCGGGCCAAGCCCCGCACCTCGGCGTAGGTGCCCATGAGGCTCCGGTACGTGGTGGCGTCGGCCGTGCCCACGTCGTACACGCCGGGCGGCACCCCGAGCGCCCCCTCCAGGTAGGCGAGTAGGTCGGCCTCGGCCAGGGGCTGGATCCGCGTGCCCACCCACCTGGGGCACACCATCACCGGCAGCCGCTCGGTCAGCGACCGCAACATCTCGTAGGAGATGCTGCCCGCCCCGAGCACGACCGCCGCCCGCAGTTCCACCACCTCGACGCCCGACGCACGCAGCACGTCGCCCACTTCGCGGCGGCTGTCCAGGTGGGTGGACAGCTCCCCCTCGCCCAGGCCCCCGAGATAGACGATGCGTCGCACCCCTGCCCGCAGGGCGGCCTCGCCGAACGCTCGGGCCGTGGCTGCGTCGCGCTCGGCGAACCCCGACCCTCCGCCCATGGCGTGCACCAAGTAGTAGGCCGTCTCGACCCCGGCCAGCGCCGTGGTGCAGGCCGCAGGGTCGCCGACGTCGACGGCCACCGCCTCCACCCCGTCCGTCGCCGACAAGTCCCGGGTGTCGCGGGCCAGGCCGACCACGCGGTGCCCGGCGTCGGCCAGCCGCCGGCACAGCAGCCGGCCGACGTAACCGGTGGCCCCGGCCACCGCCACCCGGCGCGACGGACCGGGTGGCGTCTCCACTCCGCGGCCGGGCGAGTAGTTTACTGCTGAATACGACTCATCCCGGGGAGCGTTGTGTCCGCCGACCTCATCACCCTGCAGCAAGCTGCCGACCGCCTCGGCGTCCACTACATGACGGTCTACCGCTACGTGCGGACGGGGCGCCTTCGCGCCCGCCGCGTGGGTACCCAATGGCAGGTGGATCCGGCCGATCTCGCCGCCGTGGCCTCCTCCGCCGGGACCCCCGGGCGCTCCGCCGTCGAGGGGCGCCGGCCCTCCCGGGCCGAGCTGCGCCGCCGCTTGGTCGACCGCCTGGTGGCCGGGGACGAGCCCGGGTCCTGGGCGGTGGTCGAGGCCGCCCTCGCCGGCGGGGCCACGCTCGAGGAGGTGGTCGTCGACGTGTTCGCCGCCGCCCTGCGCACCATCGGCGACCGATGGGAGATGGGCGAGCTCAGCGTCGACGACGAGCACCGGGCGGCCGGGGTGGCCACGCGTCTGGTCGGTCGCCTCGGTCCCCTGGCCACGCGTCGGGGGCCGAGGCGGGGCACCCTCGTCCTCGGCACCCCGCCGGGCGAGCGTCACGGTCTCCCCACGGCCCTGGCCGCCATCGTGCTCCGGGGCCGGGGCTACGAGGTGGTCGACCTGGGGGCCGACGTGCCGGTGGACGCCTTCGCGGCCGCCGTGGTGAAAGCCGGCCGGCCACTGGCCGCGGCCATCGGGATGACGACCGGCCACCACGACCGATCGGTGCGGGCCATCGTGCGGGCCGTCCACGAGCAGGCCCCCGAGGTGGTGGTCCTGGTCGGGGGCCCGGCGATTGCCGACGCCGATCACGCCGCCCGCCTGGGCGCCAGGTGGGGCGGACCGGACGCCGCCAGCCTGGCCGATGCCGTCGAGTCCCTGCGCAGGGAACGCCGTTGACACGGCCCGCCCGACGACCCGTCGGCCGCAATCGCCGGACCCCTCACAGGGGTGCCCCCACGCCTCGCCCGGTCACCGGCGAGCCCGGGCTCGACAGCACCAGCTGCACGTCGGAGATGTGGCGCTCCTCGAAGGCGGCCTCGCAGTAGGCGAGGTAGAGGTCCCACAACCGCCGGAACTGGCCGTCCAAGCCGAGGGCGGCCACCTCCTCGCCCTGCGCCGCCAGATTGGCCCGCCACCGCCGCAGGGTCTCTGGGTAGTGGGGGCCGATGTCCTGCAGGTCGACCAGGCGAAGGTCCGAGGTCCGGGCCAGCGAACCGAGCAGCGCACCCAGCGAGGGGAGCGTGCCGCCCGGGAAGACGAGTGTGCGGATGAACTCACCGTGGAGCCGGGCCCGTGCGTAACTGGCCTCCTCGATGGTGATGGCCTGCAGGCCCATCCTCCCACCCGGGCGCAGCAGTCGATGACAGGCGGCGAAGAACTCGTCGTAGCGCCGCCAGTCCACCGCCTCCACCATCTCGACCGACACCAGCGCGTCGTAGTGGCCGGTGAGATGCCGGTAGTCGACCCCCAGTACCGTGACCCGGTCTTCGAGGTGCCGCTCCTTCATCAGGCGTTCGGCATGATGGCGTTGCTCGGCCGAGATGGTGGTGGTCGTCACCCGGCAGCCGTGGCGCTCGGCCAGGTGGGCGGCCAGACCGCCCCATCCCGTCCCGATCTCGACCACGTGGTCGCCGGCGGAGAGTTCTAGCTTGGACGCCAGCAGCTCGAACTTGGCGCGTTGCGCCTCCTCCAGCGACAGGCCCGGCCGCTCGAAGTAGGCGCACGAGTAGGTCATGGTGGGGTCGAGCATCAGGGAGAAGAACTCGTTGGACAGGTCGTAGTGGGCGGCGATGTTGCGCCGGTCGTCGGCTTGGGTGGGCGGGCGCAGTCGCTGGACGGCGGCGACCGGCCCCCCGGCCTGCCGGGCTACCCCGTCGAGCACCCGCCTCATGCCCGCCGTCCGACGGGAGAGGACCCGGACGACCCCGGTGAGGTCGTCGGCGTCCCACCATCCCTCGCGGTAGCTGGTGGCCAGACCCACCGACCCGCCCCGAAGGATGCCGGCGAAGGCACGGCGGTCGTGGACCCGAACCGTGACGTCGGGCATCCCCGTCCCGTTCACCAGCGTGCCGCGGGCGGGAACGGCCTCCCCGGTGAGGCGCAGGGTGCCCTCACCGGGGCGGGCCGTGCGCCGCAGCAGGTGTAGGGCGAGGGTCCTCGGCACGTCAACCATCGGCTGCTCCTGTCGTGGCCGGTGCGTGGCGCTTGGGATGGTGATGGAACGGGGCGCCGCGGGCCGCCAGCACGCCGGCCCGGGCGTAGATGCCGGCGGACACCCGGGCGGTCATGGCCGGGGTCCGCCACAACAGGCGATCGAGGCCCCGCCGGTCCAGCGGGTGGCGGCGCAGGTGCATCGAGGCAGTGAGGAGCCGGCCGTCGTCCCCTGGCCCCGACCGCGCCCCGACCCGGTGGGTGGCCAGCACGTCGAAGTGGACGGACAGCCGTTTTGCGGGAGCCGAGTAGCGGATGTCGTACACCGCCCCCATCGGCAGGAAAGGGGAGACGTGGAGGGCCTTCACCACCCGGTGGCGACCGGGAGGGCCGATCACATAGCAGTGGCGCTCGTGCCAGGGGGTGTTGGTCACTTCGAGCACCGTCCACTCCACCTCGGTGCCGGTGGCGTCGAAGCAGTAGTAGAGGGTGAGCGGGTTGAACAGCCACCGCCAGGTGCGGACGTGACCGAGGACCGCCACCGGGCCGTTCAACGTCCCTCCGGCGGCCTCGACCGTGCGGGCCACCGCCTCTTCGATCGGGAGCTCGTGGGGGGAGAGAAGGTCCGAACGCTCCAGGCGCACGGCCTGGGCGCGCCGTGGAGGCACGGCCGGGTCGAGATGGACGAGGGGGTGGAGACGGCTGGCGGCGGCCAGCTCGTCGATGAAGAGGAGCGGGAACGTGACCCGCTGGGTGAAGCGGTGGTCCGGTGCGAACCGGTGGTGGGTCACCGCCCCCTCGTAGAGGGCGCTGCGAAGGGCCGGAACGGCAGTCACAGCGTGACCCCGAAGCGCTCGCACACGGCCACCGCGCTGTTGACGCCGTCCTCGTGGAAGCCGTACCCCCAGTAGGCCCCGCAGTAGGAGACGGCGCCCCGGCTAATGGCCCGTTGGCGGGACTGGGCCCCCACTGCCGCCTGGTCGATGACCGGATGTGCATAGTCGAAACGGCGAAGGACGAGGTCCGGGTCGATCTCAGCCTCGCGGTTGAGGGTCACCAGAAGCGGGCGCTCCAGGTCCAAGCCCTGCAGCCGGTTCAGGTGATAGGTGAGCGTGGCCAGCCGGGACTGCTCGGTGGTTCGCAGGTAGTTCCATGCCGCCCAGGCCCGCTGATTGCCGGGGAGCAGGCGGGTGTCGGTGTGGAGGGTGGCCCGGTTCTGCTGGTACCGGATGGCGCCGAGGGTGGCCCGTTCCTCCTCCGTCGGGTCGCCCAGCAGCCCGAGGGCCTGGTCGCTGTGGACCGCCAGGACGACGTGATCGAAGGCGGCCGACCCGGAGTCGGTGAGGAGCTCCACCCCACCCGCCTCCCGGCGCACCTTGGTGATCGGCGTGGCCAGGTGCAGGCGTCCCTGTCGTCGGAGCGGGGTGAGGAGCGCTTCCACGTAGCGGGCCGACCCGCCGGTGACGGTCCGCCATTGCGGTTGGTCGCCCAGGCGGAGGAGGCCGTGGCGGCCGAAGAACTCGGCGAAGGTCCGGGCCGGGATTTGCGTGAACGTCGTCGGGTCGGCGGACCAGACGGCCGACCCCATCGGGGCCAGGTACCAGTCCAAGAAGCCCGGCGACCACCGATGGCCGGCGAGCAGGTCGGCCAGGGTGCCCGAGGGGGCGGCCGGATCCTCCAGCAGGCCGCGCGCCAGGCGGTTGAACCGGGCCACGTCGGCCAGCATGGCGAGAAAGCGAGGTTGCACGGCATTGCGCCGCTGGGCGAACACCGTGTTGAGCGAGGTCCCCTTCCACTCCAGGCCGCTCGCCCGGTCGGTGAGGCTGAAGCTCATGTCGCTCGAATGGGTGGCCACTCCGAGCTGGGCCAGCAGGCGGGTGAAACGGGGGTAGGTGCGCTCGTTGAACACGAGAAAGCCGGTGTCGGCGGCCACTTCCCGGTTGTCCAGGCGCAGGTGCACGGTGTTGGCGTGCCCGCCTGGGCGGTCATCCGCCTCGAAGAGGTGGACGTCGTGGCTCTGCTGCAGGAGATGGGCGGCCGTCATGCCGGCGATCCCGCTCCCGATGATGGCGATCCGCACCCTGTGCGCCCCTTCCGTCTATTTAGCACTAAACTCTAGCGCGGAGCGGAACGCTTGACACCGCAGCATGAGAGGAAGGCCCATGGCCACCTACCGCACGACCATCGAGAGCAGCCGTAGCCCCGAGGAGACGTTCGACTACCTGGCCACCTTTTCCAATGCGGCCGAGTGGGACCCGGGGGTGACGACAGGCCAACCGCTACAGCCGGGCCCGCCCCGGGTGGGGGCCGTCTACCGCCTCGGCATCCGGATGGCCGGGCGCAATGCCACCTTCGACTACCGGGTGGTGGAGCTCGACCGTCCACACCGGGTCGTCCTGCGGGCCGAGCACCCGGTTGCTCGTTCCACCGACACCATCACCGTCGAGCCAGCGGCCAACGGCGCGGTCGTTCACTATGACGCCGTGCTCGAGCCCCAGGGACTCCTCCGCGTGCTCGCCCCCGTCGTGACCCACACCTTCCGGGCCGTCGGGGAGCGGGCCGCCGCCGGGCTGCGCGCCAACCTCGCATGAAGGCCCCCCCGGGCCTGGCTCACCTGGTGGACCAGGTGCTCGAGGTGTCGGTGGCCGGCAGCTTCAGCCGGGTGGGCTACGCCGCTCGCTCCCGTCTCGAGCACTGGCCCGACCCGCCGGCACAGGTCCACCGGGTCCACCTCGTCACCGGGGCGTCGTCGGGCATCGGGCGGGCGGTGGCCACTGAATTGGGCGCACTGGGGGCGGAGGTGTGGCTGGTCGGTCGTGACGAAGAGCGCACCAAGGCGAGCGCCCAAGCAGTACGGGCCGCCGGGGGCCGCGCCGAAGTCGCCGTCCTCGATATCACCGACCCCCAGGCCGTCGAGGCTCTGTGCAGCCGTCTGGCCGCCACCCACGACCGGGTTCACGGCCTGGTCCACGCCGCCGGGGCCCTGACCCGCACCTACCGAACGGCGGCAGACGGCATGGAGCTCACCGTGGCAACCGCCGTGCTGGGGCCGTTCCGCCTGACGGCCGGGCTGGCGCCCCTCCTGGCGGCCAGTGCCGCCACTATCGTGACGGTCTCGTCCGGGGGCATGTACGCCGAGCCGTTCGACCTGGCCCGCCTCGTCAGTGGCCCGGAGGACTTCAGCGGCGTCCGGGCCTACGCCCGGGCCAAGAGAGCCCAGGTCGTCCTGGCCCACGAGTGGGCCCGGCGCCTTGGCCCCTCAGGAGTTGCCAGCTACGCCTGTCACCCGGGGTGGGTCGATACCCCCGGCCTCGCCACCGGCCTCCCGCACTTCGCCCGGCTCGGGCCGTTGCTTCGGACCGCCGCCGAGGGGGCCGACACCGCCGCCTGGCTGGCCGCCGGTGGGGCCCGCGTCGATGGATCCATGCCCGCCACTGAGGGCTTCTTCCATGATCGGCGACCGCGGACCGAGCACCGGCTCCGGCGCACCCGCCGCGCGAGCGCTCCCGACGACGGCGCCCGCCTGTGGACGTGGTGCGAAGCGGCCACCCGACTCCACGGCGATGTCGCTTCCTGAGCTTGAGCAACTCTCGTGACGCTGGCGGCCAGCTGAGGGGTCTAGGAACGTCTGGAAGCAGACTGCGACGCGTTACCTGAGCTCGTCCAATCCCTGCCGTACCCAGGCCGTGATCTCATCGGACTGCACCCAGGGCGCGCCGTCCGCCTCCGCCCGTTCGATGACCTCGTCGGGTGACGCGTCGGACTGCAATCCGGCATAGAGGTAAATGAGGGCCGACGATCTTGGTCCAGTCCGGCACGTGACGAGGGTCGGGCGCGGTAGCTCGTCGAGCGCTGCGATCTGTCGCCGGGCCAGGTCCATGGAAAGGACGACAGGAGGGTCCGAGACCACATTGGCCGACTGGCCAACGGCCGCCTCCACTTCGGCGTAGCTCATGCCGCCGTCCATCGACGCGAACTCTTCGCCGCAGAGAAACAGCCACGATTCGGCACCGTGCTCTTGGGCAAACGCGGACGGGTCGGAAATAAGACCTCGGTTGTGCGCCAGATCTTTCGGGGTCTGGAAGTTGGCCACGATCTGCACGCTAGACCCCAATTTCGATCGGTTCCCGGGGACGACCACGACGTCAATGGGGCGGCCGGGTGAAGGGTAGGTCGCGCTGGGCCAGAATCTCGGCATGAGAGCCGTTCGTTATGACTTTGCCGACGCCAGCTTTCCCGCATCGCTGGTGGAGGTGGATGAACCGACGCTGCCCACTGGGGAGTGGGCCCGGGTCCAGATCGACGTCGGAGGAATCTGTGGAAGTGATCTCCACCTGTTTGCTCCGACCTTGGGTGGGTCACCCACCTTGCGAGGGATCGCTGAGTTCCCTTTCGAGCTTGGCCACGAGATCGCCGGTGTGGTTGTCGAAGCCGGCGACGACTGCCCCGTCGCGGTCGGCACCCGGGTGGCCGTCGACCCGATCATCCCGTGTCTCCCCCGGGCCATCGAGCCGCCGTGCCGGAATTGCGCCGGGGGCTGGGTTTCGAGCTGTCTCAATTTCGACAGCCACGTGATGACCGGCGGAAGGGCGCTCGGCTACACGCGAGGTCTCGGGGCCGGGTGGGCCGAGCAGGTCTTGGGTCATCGATCGATGCTGCACACGATCCCCGACGAGGTGCCCGAGAAAGCGGCCAGCCTCCACGAACCGATCTCCATCGCCCTGCACGGTCTGGCCAGTCGCCCCCCCGAGTCCGGTGCTCCGATCCTCATCGTCGGCGGCGGGATCATCGGGCTGGCGGCCCTGCTGGCGGTGACGGCCTACTTCCCGGACAACCCCGTGACGGTGCTCTTGCGCTATCCCCACCAGGCTGAGGCCGCCCGAGCCTGTGGGGCGACCACGGTCGTGATGGGGTCGGGGGCCGCGGCCTTCGAAGAGCTGGCGTCCCTGACTGGCGGTCGGGCCGTCGGGGAGAAGGACGACCGGATGCTGATGGGGGGCTTCCCCTATGTCATCGAAGGTGCCGGCGGCGAGGCTGCTCTGACCGACGCACTACGGGCCGCCGACCACCGGGGCACCGTCCTCACCCTGGGGGCGGTCGGCATCGGCACGATCGACATGACGCCGGTCTGGTACAAGCAGCTCTGCGTGGTGGGCTCTGTCGACCACGGGGCCAACCCCTCTTCGGTCATCGGCGAGGCACCCCAAGGTCTCGACCACTCCATCGACGCCGCACTCGAGGTCCTCGCTCGTCGGACCTTCCCGCCCGAGCTCCTGGTCACCCACGAGTTCCCCCTCGAGGGCTATCGAGAGGGCGTCCAGGCGGCCCTCGACAAGAAGACCAGCCGGGCGATGAAAGTGGTGTTCCGACCGAACGCCTGAGCCCCGGCCGGCGGCCTCCGCCGCCGTGTGCTGGCTGCAGCAGAGACGCCTGCAGCTGGCGCAAGGGTCGTGCCGTGAAGGCACTTCGAGGGGGCGACCTCGCCTATCGACTGTCGATGGCCACCTTGATCGCCCCCGACGCCTCCTGGTCGGCGAGGACCGTGAAGGCGTCGCGCCACTCGTCGAGGCGGAAGGTGTGGGTGAGCATCGGCGTGAGGTCGATGCGACCGGTCCCCACCATGTCCAGGAAGTGGGCGATGGCGTGCTTGCGCTCGCCGTCCACCTCCTCGATGCCGAAGGCGTTGGAGCCGGTGTAGAAGATCTCCTTGCAGTACACCGGCGTGTCGTCCCACTTGGCCGAGCCGTGCATGCCCAGCTTGATAAGCGAGCCCTGGGCGGCCAGCACCCGGCAACCGACCTCCAGCGTCTCGGCCGCTCCGATCGTGTCGTAGACGACGTCGATGGCGCCCGGGAAGGCCATGGGAAGCCCGTCGGCCGGCTGCAGCACGCCGCCCGACCACGCGGCCGCCTCCTCGATGACCTGGAGCCGTGGCTCATGAGCCGTCGTGACCGCGCCGAACTCCTCGGCCAGTCGGCGCTGGGCCTCGAAGCGGGCCACGGCCATGACCTCGACTGTCGGGTAGAGCGCCCGGAGGATGGCGATGGCGCACTGCCCGAGCGCGCCGGCGCCGTAGACGAGGACCTTGCCGCCCCGGGGCGGCGGGTGGCGGGTGACCGCGTGGAGCGACACCGAGAACGGGTCGGCGAACACGACCTGCTCGTCGGTGAGGTCGTTGGGCACCTTGAAGAGCATCGAGTCGTGCGCCGGCATGAGGTCGGCGAACCCCCCAGTCACGTCGGCGCACATGCCGATGTGGATCCCCGGGGAGAAGGAGCCCTTGCCGAACGAGTGGCACTGGCTGAGATTGCCCGCCTCGCAGGCCGCACAGATCGGCGACACCCCTCGGGTCACGCAGGTGAGCCACGGGTTGAGGGCCACCCGGTCGCCGGGCTCGAGGCCCTCCGCCTCGGGCCCCACGGCAACCACGTCGGCGATCACCTCGTGGCCCATGACATGGGGCCACGAGACGAAGTTCTTCATGGGGTTCTGAAGACCGACGGCGTTGTCCGGGTCGACCAGGCTGGCGTAGTCGAGGAACACCGCCTTGGATTCGGACCCGCAGATTCCGACGAGCCGCGGCTTGGTCACCACCCAGTCCGGGCGGAGGAACCCGGGCTCGTCGATGTCGACAAGCTTCGTCGGCGTGTGGGTGAGCATCCGCAGCAGGCGGTTGTCCGTCTCGACGGCGGGCTGGACCTCTGGCTCAACCCCGTACATGAGTGCGCGCATGGGCGCATCGTAGGGCCGCCGAGCCACGCGGCACCGACAGCGCGGCTCGCGTTGCCAGCGCCGTGGTGCGCCCGCCGGTGGGCAACGGGGAAGCGCGGGCCGAGGTTCGGAACGGGCCGTTAGCCCGAAGGGTCCGCCGCGTCGCCGGTCGGTGTGGGTACGTCGAGGGAGGCGCCGGGCCCGTCGATCGGAGCCCCCTTCTCCCACGGCCTCAAGTAGGCCAGCCAGATGGTGCCGGCCCCCAGCAGTACGGCGCAGAGAATCCAGCCCAGGGCGGTCGTTCCGACCCCCACGTACTTGAGTCCCGAAGCGAAGATCACGAACGTGATGGCTGGTCGGATGTAACGGTCGGGCGCTCGCGAGCTCAAGAGTGCGCCGACGAACACGGCCGGGACGCTTCCGATGATGATCGAGAGCGTCACCGAGAACTCCACGTGGCCGAAGGCGAGCGCCCCCAGGGCGGCCGCGGCCGTGAGGGGAACGGCCTGGGTGAGATCCGTCCCGACGAGCTGATTCGCCCCGATGACCGGGTACAGGAAGAGGAGCAGCACGATCATGAGCGACCCCGATCCGACCGAGGTCATACCCACGATGAGTCCGCCGATCATGCCGATCGCCAGGGTGGGAAGCGGTCGGACCTTGAGGTCGTGGACGATCCCCTGCCGCTTGTGGCTGCCGCGTCGGTCGAGAACGTAACGGAGCACCATGGCCGCGGCTCCGATCAGGAGCGCGGCGCCGAGGGCTTTCTCGATGTTCGACGTGGCGGACTTCGATGTGTTGAGCAGAGAGAGCAGATAGGCCCCGAGAAAGGCCATCGGCACCGATCCGGCCACCATCCAGCCGACGAGTCGCAGATTGACCGTGCCCCGGCGGAGGTGGACGGCAGCTCCCACCGGACGCATGAAGACGGCGGCCACCAGGTCGCTCGAGATGGCGGCCGGCGCCTTCACGTTGAAGAGCAGGATGAGCATCGGGGTCATCAGCGCGCCGCCACCGGCACCGGTGAGCCCGACGAGGAATCCGATGACGGCGCTGCCCAGGACGATGTACGGATCGATACTCGCCACTGTCCCGCCCCCTCCCGCACTCCCGGACCCGCAGCGGACCTGCCGATACTCGGCGGCCGGGGCCACGACCCTGCAAGGGCAAGAATGTACCAACGACGCGACGGGAGCCCGCAGACAACGGCGTCGGCCGCCCGCCGCCGCTGGTGGTTGGGCGTGCGACCGGAGAGCGAGGGTGGCGATCGTGAGCGATGTCGATATCGATCTCACCGATCCCGACCTCTTCTCGGAGGGGCCGCCGCACGAGATCTACCGGCGACTGCGCGACGAGGCTCCCGTCTTCTGGCACGAGCCGACCGAGAACACTCCGGACACAGAGGGCTTCTGGTGCCTTACCCGGCACGAGGACGTGGCCTGGGCGGCCAAGGCGCCTGAGCTCTTCTCCTCGGTGACCGGGGGTGAGCGGTCCGGTGGCGGGACCCTCATCGAGGACCTGCCGCAGGGGTTCGCGGCGGGCGTGCTCTTCAACATGCAGGACGATCCGCGCCACCAGTACATCCGGCGCCTGGTGACCCCGTCGCTGAGCCCGCGGCGCCTCCGCCAGCTGGAGGCGGCGTTGGCCGAGCGGTGCGAGGCGCTGCTCGACCAAGCGCTCGACCGCGAGACGTGCGACTTCCTCGTCGAAGTGGCCGCCGAGCTCCCGCTGCAGGCCATCGCCTCGTTGTTGGGAGTGCCACATGAGGACCGGCACTTCCTCCTTGAGTGGGCGGACGCCACGCTCGACTTCGACGACCACAACCCGGGGGAGACGTCGACCAAGGTCCAGGAGTCCAGCGCGGCGATGTCCGCCTACTGCACCCGCCTGTTGGAGGAGAAGCGCCGGTGTCCCACCGAGGACATCCTCTCCATCATCGTTGGGGCCGACCTCCCCGCCGACGCCGGGCCCGGCGGGCCGCTTACCGGACTCGAGCAGGAGATGTTCTTCCACCTCTTGGTGGCGGCCGGGAGCGAGACCACCCGGAACTCCATCACGGCCGGGCTGCTCGCGCTCATGGACCGGCCCGAGGCGTGGGACGCCCTGCGCCAGGACCGTACGCTGCTGCCGACCGCCGTCGAGGAGATGCTCCGATGGGCCTCGTCCACCGTCTACAACCGGCGGACCGCAACCCAACCGGTCGAACGGCACGGCCAGGTGATCCGCCCTGGCGACAAGGTCGTGTTGTGGTGGCAGGCAGCCAACTTCGATGAGCGGGCCTTCTACGACCCGCTCTCCTTCGATATCCGCCGGGATCCCAACCCCCATTTGAGCTTCGGCGTCGGGAGCCACTTCTGTCTCGGCGCCAACCTGGCCCGCCTCGAGGTGAAGCTCGTGTTCGAGGAGTTGCTCGACCGCGTCGAGTGCGTCCTCCCGGCTGGTTCAGTCGAGCGCACCCGTTCGAACAAGCACGCCGGATTCCGCCACGCCCCTGTCCGCTTCGAGCGAACGCCGTCCTGAGCGGCCCACGCCTCAGCCGGCGCCTCGGGTCTTCCCGATGCCCTTCGACCGTTGCTTCACGCTCTTTCGGAAGTCGGTCACTTCCTGACGGTGCCGAGCCGCCAGTTCGCGCGCCTCGCCCTCGATCTGCTTGCGGAAACTCCCGACATGGGTGTGGAAGCGCTCCCAGGCGGCCTGGCGGCTGACGCCGACGGCCCCACCGACGGCCTCCCACGTGGCACCCGAGCCGGTGGCCTCGGCAGCGAGAGTGGCCTCCCACCCCGAGAGGTGAGCAGCCAGGGCGCGGCTTGCTCGCAAGGCGTCGAGAGGATCGGGCGCCTCGGTCGCCGCCTCCCAGGCCGACCTCATCTCTTCTGGGACCACCCGAACCGGGGGGCCGTGCTCCGCCATGTGTCAAGGGTACCTTGACGATAGGGGAGCTGTCAAGATTAGCTTGACAATCGAGGTTCTCGCCCTGCTACGAGCCTGCTTCCGGGCCATCCCCGGGCCCGCCGGGGAGCGTGAGCCGCTCGGCGAGGGCCTCGACCTGCAACCGGAGCATCGACACCTCACGGGCCAGCGCCTGGAGGGCGCTTTCGGGGAGCTCCTCGGCAGCCCCCCCGGCCCCTTCGGGGTCCGCTCCGGCCGCCCCGGTGGCGTCGGCACCCTTCGCCTCGCCTCCCCGGAAGAAGCTGGCCAGAGAACCCGAGAGCAGGCCGAGTACCGCCACGCCGGTGATCATGATCATGACGGCGACCCAGCGGCCGGTGGGGGTGATCGGCACGATGTCCCCGTAGCCGACGGTCGTGAGCGTCACGATCGCCCACCAAAGCGAATCACCGAAGGTGGCGAACTCCTTGTTCACGGGATGTTCGGCGTGGTAGGCGACGATGGCGCCCACGACCACGACGAGGAGCGCGATGGCAGCCACCCGGCCGAGCGTCTCGAACAGGCGACGGGAGCGCCGGCTGGCCACGACGACCCGGCCGACACGGGCCAGGCGGATGAGCACGACGAAACGCCCGGCTTGGAAACCGGGGAGGAGGAACCAGGGTGCGGTCAGGATCACCACGCCGAGGTCGAACAGGCCCAGCCCGGTTTTTCGGTAGTGCACGGTGTGGCGGGACCGCACCACAAAGTCGACGAGGAAGACGATCCAGGTGGCGACACCCACGATGATCCCGGCCCAGCCACCGGACTCGGGGACGATGACCAGGGGGAGGAGCGCCGAGATGATGATCGGGAGCCGCATCACGGCGTCGAAGCGCTTCATGAAGGCAGCGTCGGCGTCGGACCGGGGCTGCCCCGCCTTGAGCTCGGCTTGGGGTCCCGCACTCACGGGCTCGATCTTGCCCTCCGGGACCCGGCCAATCGTGGACCTCGCCCGCCCGAGGGGCACAGAACAGGGGCCGACCGCACCGCGGAATCGGCGATCCCTTTCCCTCGGCTGCCGGTTCAAGGTGCGCTGGGCCACCGGTACCCTTGGCCCCGACGGCGACAGGAGGTCATCGGGTGAACATCGTGGTCAGCAACGTGAAGGGCGGGGTCGGCAAGACCACCACGTCCGTCTACCTGGCCGCCGCCGCGGCCAAGCGGGGCTACGACCCGGTGCTGCTGGTGGACTCGGACCGCCAGGCCTCCTCGGCCGAGTGGCTGGAGCAGCGCCCCATCGACGGGGTCGACCTCGTCGAGGCGCCCTCAGAGCGGACGGTGGCACGGGCCATGGAGCGACACGACGGTCTGGCCGTGGTCGACACTCCGCCGGGCGACGAGCGGATCGTGATGGCGGCCATCGAACGGGCAGACGCCGTGGTCATCCCGACCCGGGCCGGTGGCGTCGAGTTCACCCGGGTGGTGGCCACCCTCTCCATGCTCCGTCGCTCCACGCCTCGGGGTGTGGTGATCTGCGCGGCGCGTCTGGGGACCAAGGACCTCGACGAGACGGTCGCCTGGTGGACGGGACAGGACGTGCCCGTCTGGGGCGTGGTGCCCGAGCGGGTGGGGATCGCTGCGGGTCCAGAGTCCCGTCTCTTTTCGGAGGGGATCGATCTCTACGAAAAGGTGCTCAAGAAGGCGGTCCGCAAGCGGGCCAAGTGAGCCCCGGACCCGATGGGTACGCTGCTGGCCGTGAAGCACCGGGCCGGCGCTGAACCCGCCACCCGATTGAAGGAACCAGGGGGAGCGTCATGACCGCTGAATCCACTGCCAAGCCGGCTCGAGCGCGCTCGGGTCTCTTGGAAGGGAAGGTCTGCGTCGTCTCGGGCGTCGGTCCCGGCCTCGGGCGGCGCGCCGCCGTCGCCCTGGCCGCGCACGGCGCCGACGTCGTCCTCGCCGCCCGCCGCCAGTCGAGCCTCGACGAGGTGGCGGCTGAGGTCGAGGCGCTGGGCGTCCGGGTGTTGGCGGTCCCCACCAACATCGTCGACGTCGAACAGTGCGAACGGGTGGTCGAGCTGGCCCGCAAGGAGTTGGGCGGCATCGACGTGCTGGTCAACAACGCCTTCCGGTTCGACGTGATGAAGACGTTCGAAGAGGTCGACCTCGAGGCGTGGCGCAAGATCATGGACGTCAACCTGTTCGGATCCCTCAAGATGACCAAGGCCGCCCTCCCCGCCATGGAGGCGCGCGGAGGAGGGTCCGTGATCATGGTGGCGTCGATGGGTGCCCGCAAGCCGACGCCACTCGAGGGTGGGTACTCGGTGTCCAAGGGTGCGCTGATGACCGCCACCCGCGTCCTCGCCTACGAACTGGGCTCGAAAGGCATCCGCGTCAATGCGCTCGTGCCGGGCTGGATGCTCGGCCCCTCTGTCGACATCTACATCCAGATGACCATGGACAACCGGGGGATCAGCTCTCAAGAAGTTGTCGACGAGCTGGCCGAGCGGATGGCGTTGGGGCGGGTCCCCACGGACGAGGATGTGGCCGGTTCCATCGTCTACCTCGCCTCGGACCTCTCGTCGGTCGTCACCGGTCAGGCCATCGATGCCAACGGGGGCGAACTCTTCGTCTGAGAATGGTGGCCTGAGGTCGGAGTGGAACGCGGGAGTCGGCGGTGAAACACAGCGTCAGAGTTTGCGAGAGAGGCCTCGCGCTCGCTGGAATCATCATCATCGGCCTCGTGGCAGCGGCCCCGACCGCAGCGGCGCAGAACCCGTCAGGCAACGAAGCGGCGAGTGCCACGTACCTCGGTCCCTGCGACAACTGGGCGACGGCACCGTCGTCGGCGGCCTGTCCCCAAGGGCTTGGCTACCTCGACGCCCTACGCGCCACCGAGGGCGTCGTCCCGATGACGCTGCCGACGAATTTCGGCTCGCTGAGCGCGTCGGAGCAGCTCTTCGTTTTCGCCAACCTGGAGCGCGTCGATCGCGGCATGGCTCCTCTTGAGGGCATTTCGTCGAATCTCGATTCCTACGCTCAAGTGGGAGCCCAGCATGAGACGGATCCTCACCTCCCACCCGGCCTCGGGGGCGGGGGCAACTGGGCGGGACTCGGTGGGGGGATCAATCTCTTCGAGGCCGACACCCTTTGGATGTACGAGGACGGGCCCGGAGGCGCCAATGCGGCCTGCACGTCAGCAGACGCAGCAGGGTGCTGGGGGCACAGAGACAACATCTTGGGGAATTATTCGGCACCGGCCCTCATGGGAGGAGGCGCCGCAACAGTTTCAGGCGTCGGCTCGATCGCGGAGCTCTTTGCCAGCGGCGACTCGAACGATGCTCCCTATTTCACCTGGTCCGACGTCACGCCCAACCTCCCTGTGGGAGCGTGGCCGCCGTCTTTCTCCGATTCGGTGCCGTCGGCCGGAAGTCGCGCACCGATACCCTCGAGCTTTGGGCGTCAGGAGAGGCGATGAACGTTGGCCTCGCCGTACATGGGGGCAGCGGCGCCTTCTCGGTGGGTGCTGCGGGGTGCGATCTTGCCGCCGGAGGGTCGTGCGATGTCACGGTGACCTTCGCTCCGAAGACGGCGGGCTCCTACGCGGCCGATCTCGACGTGACCGGTCCCAACGGGACGCAGGTCGTTCCACTCAGCGGCACGGTCGGCCCCGGCTACTGGTTGGTGGGGTCCGACGGCGGCATCTTCTCTTTCGGCGATGCCGAGTTCGATGGTTCGACCGGCGCCATGCCCCTCAACAAGCCCGTCGTCGGGATGGCACCGACCCCCGACGGCGGCGGGTACTGGCTGGTGGCGT